>Ga0326727_10013641_pt1 | contig 17983 bp, 16 predicted proteins | sample MB2enrmetagenome_FD_207643 | JGI IMG/M metagenome (GOLD analysis project Ga0326727, IMG submission 207643) | Lab enriched peat soil microbial communities from McLean, Ithaca, NY, United States - MB29MY | ecosystem: Environmental > Terrestrial > Soil > Wetlands > Peat | place: USA: New York...
CAAGGCCGATTTCCCCCTTGATTGGGCACGGACAATGCGGAACCTCGCCCGCACCCACAGGGATTTGGGTGACACCGCCTCAGCTGACGCAGAATCGAAAGCCGCGAACGAAGTGGAACCGCAATAAAAATGCCTGCTCGTTACGACATTTTTCTTGAGCGACTCCCGCGCGGATTCTGACCGCGTCACGCTCCTGCGCGACGAGCTCTGCCGCCCACTCACCTCCATGAGCCAGCAGCTAGAAGCTGCCGGCTACCTGCTACCGCTACAAGCTCGTTTTTGCCCCCAAAAACACATCAAAAAGGTCGCAAAATCGCGCAAAAACACGCTCCGAAGCCCATTTGGACGCGTTTATGGGAAATTCTCTGTGAACCTTTGCTCTTATTGGGTCAATTTCGCGGTTACACGTACCTATTAAAGGGTCAATTTCACGGTATTTGTCTCAAAGAATCGCAACCACCCAGGCGAACCTATGCGGGGCGCGCCGCACCACTTGAGCGAACATTTGGCCGGGTAAACGCACCAGAAAAACGGACATTGCGCTTGATTCTGCGGCACTTGACAAGATACCCCCACCACGGACGCAAAAATGCAGGCCCTCCGTCCTTAGTCCCGTTCCTTCCGCGGACAAGAAAACGGGCCCGGAATCTGATTGGATTCCGGGCCCGTGCAGTGGACTGGGGGAGCCAGACCTTCACCACGACTCAACCTTCACCATGACTAGAACTTGACCATGAGGTCGATGTCGACGTACTGCTGGTCTCTTTGCAAAGACGGAAACCAGACTCCACCATGACCGTTCCAGTTCACACTGGAGGGGTTGGAGGAACCGCAACCCGTAACCGGTGAGGTAACAAAAGCTGGCGCTATCGGCGTCAGGGGCGCGGATTTGGAGTAGGTAACAAATCCCCCTCCCGGGACCGAAGTACCGTCCATGCAGGCGAAATTGGACGGTGAGCCGTTATTCACACCGGTTGCCGCGCCGAGATAGGCGGGAGGCGTTACTCCTCCATGACCTGCCCAGTAGGGCACATTCGAATGACGGTAGCCGTATTCAAAGCGCAGGGTGTACCACTCGACCGGCATGTAGTCGTAGGTGAGGGTGCCGTCCATGGCTTTGAATTGGTCTCCGGGATTTCCCGTGAAGTAGGGCGCATTGGTAGCGGCTGACGTAGCGGTCTCTCCGTTGATGGGAGGAGCCAGCACCAGATAGCGGCCCGGGTTGTTGATCTGGCCGCCGCCGATGGTGAAGCCGTGGTGGTCGTGCCCAGTCCAGAAGCGGTTATAGACCATCCATCCGACGAAGCTTTGCTTGGGATTGACCACAGGAGCGCTGGTGCCCGCAGCTGCGGCGGATTCTGTCCTGTTGCCAAGGCAGGACACGCCTGACTGCGAGTAACCAGTCGCTGCATTGTTCAGCGTGGGGCCGAACTCGCAGCCCAGGTCTCCTGTAAAGCTGAAGGCCATCTTGTCGATGCCGGTCTTCACGGTGGGCTTATCGAAGTACTTAATCTCTATGCTGTTGTCGGTGTGGAGGCGTCCACGGTTGGTGATGTAGAAATCGTCGTGGCCGAGGCCGTAGTTGTTGCTGATGATGTTCATCCAGGAGTAGGGCGTCCACTTAATCTGGCCGCCGAGCCCCTTGCGCGAGTTGGATGAACCGTAGGACTGCCAGCCGTTGATGATCCAGGGCTCGATCTTGAAGTGCTCGGTGGGGAAGAACTGGAGCCGGATGCCCTGGAAGAACCAGGGGGTGTTGGAAGAGACGAAGGAAGGCTGGTAGGCCCAGTTATCGAAGTTGTAATAGCTGAACAGCCCGACATAGGACATGAAGATACCGGCATCAAAGTTCATGCCGTGACCCACGCCGTCGATATGGTATCCACCATACGCTTCAGAGAGATATCGATCTGCATCGGCGATATTCCACTGGCCTTTGGAGTAGCTGGGATCGTTGCGGACGGTGGCGGTGGAGTACATGCCGAACTGGGTCATAAAACGGGCATGCGCGTGATCGAGATGAAAGTCGCCGCCCAGGCCCAACTGCTCCACCTGGATTTCGTTGGAGCGGAAGAGCTCGCTCGATCCGCTGTTGGTATCGTCGATGGGCCTGCTGAAATCGTACGAGTAGGTGATGTCGGCGCGAATCTCGGGGGTGAAGAACTTGGAGTCGAAGGCCGTGTCCTTGTTGCGAGGATTGCCGTTGAGCCAGGTCCAGTCATAGTCAGAGAATGCGGGGGCGTGGGGATCCTTGGGCGTGGGTCCAGCGGGCGCGGCGGGTTCCTGTGTGACGGCCTTGACCATGGCGGGCGCGCCCGCAGGCGCCGCGGCATGGAGGGCGGGGGTCTGATTGGGGCCGAGGAGATTCTTTTCGGCGGCCGAGAGCGCGGCGGCGTCGCTGGAGCTTTGAATCGTGGCCGCGTGCTCCATCTGGACCTCTTTTTCGAGCTGGTCGATGCGCGCCTTGAGGACCTCGACCTCCTGCTCCAGAGGCGACTGGGGGGTGGCCGTGGAAGCGGCGGGATGGGTGGTGGTGGTGGCGCCGGGGGCGGCCGGCGGGTCAGTGGATGCAACCTGGGCTGCCACCTGCGCCGGCTGCGAAGGCGTGGCCGTTTGCGCCAGGACCGAACAGCTGGTTGCGGCGATAAGGGTCGCCAGGGTCATGATGCGCGTCATGATTCGCGTCGGGGCATTCCAAAAGAGACTTCTCATGTTCTCCTCTCGCTTTCTAAGGGACTGCGTCGTTGAGATAAGTTGTTGCGATAGGAAAAGACCATCGCGTTGCCGGGAGCGCCGTGCACGAACACGCCGTCCGGCCTGGAAATTTCCTGCCAGTAAGACCGCTCACGATGGGACTTATGAGGCCCTATCTTTTGCGGGTATCGACTGGCCAACGAGCTCGATACCCACAGGACTATTCGAGCGAAGAACGTATAAGCGGGACATAAAGCATTTGTAGGATGTTCATAAGCTGGTGGCCTGGGATGTGGGAAAGCCTTTGTGGAGACAGGGATGCGCGCGCATGGCGCGTGATGCGAATGCCGGATGGGACGATCGATGGCCGGGGAAAATGGAGGCGATCAGGGCCGCTTGGCGGCAGATCGGCGATGTCGCACAGGCGCAATGCGGCTGCGCCGACGAAGAGATGCGGCGCTGGATGGAGCATGGGCCGCCGGAAATGAAGAAGACATGAAGAGCGCGGGAACGTGGAGAACAGGAAACGGTTAGAATGCGGGGAGGAATCAGGCACCAGCGGACGAAGGGCGGGAGGGGGAGTGGCGGTTCTGGCGGTACAGCAGATCCGGCGCATGCGGGGCGGCGCGCAGGGCCAGTTGATGCTGGGCGCGGACGGCCATATCTACGTCGTGAAGTTCCAGAACAATCCGCAGCATATGAGGGTGCTGGCCAACGAGTTGCTGGCCTCGCGGCTGGCGGCGGCTGCGGGACTGACGGTGCCGGAGGCCGAGCTGGTGGAGGTCTCCAGTTGGCTGATTGAGAATACGCCGGAGCTGGAGATCGACCTGGGACGGAGCCACGCGCGTTGCACGCCGGGGCTGCAATTCGGCTCGAGATTTGCCGGGGGATTGATGCCGGGCCAGGTAGTGGACTATTTGCCCGAAGAACAACTCGTGGAGGTGAAGAACCTGGGCGAGTTCGCCGGGATTCTGGCGCTGGACAAATGGACGGGTAATGCCAACGGGCGGCAGGCGGTGTTCACGCGGCGGCAGCGGGAGCGCCGGTACAAGGCCGTCTTCATCGACTTCGGCTACTGCTTTCACGCCGGGGAGTGGCGCTTCGAGGATGCGCCGCTGCGCGGGGTCTATTACCGCAACGAGGTGTACCGCGAGGTCGCGGGATGGGAGTCCTTCGAGCCCTGGCTGACGCGCCTGGAGACCATGGCGGCGGAGACGGTGTGGGCGGCGGCGAATGAAGTGCCTCCGGAATGGTACGGCGGAGACCTGGGCGAGATGGAGGCGCTGGTGGAGAAGTTGCTGGCAAGGCGGAGCCGGATCCGGGAGGGTATTGAGGCATTTTGGAAATCGGATCGGAGGCCATTTCCGAAATGGGGAGAGAAGGGGGAGGAGGGGAAGGAAGAGGCTTGGAAAGGGGAGCGGTGGGGGACTACGATGAGGATGAATTGAAGAAGGTAGGGAATCGGGACCAGGGACCAGGGAACAGGGAACAGTGTGCGTGTGAGTGGACGGTGTGCGCTGATCCTTCACACTCACACTGACCACTGACCACTGACCACTGACCACTGACCACGAACCACGGTCCACGGTCTACGGTCCACGAAAAACGATGAACAGCGAACGCCATCGTCGAGAGTGCGAATTTCAACTGCTCCGGTACGTGCCGGATGCGGTGCGGAACGAGTATGTGCACATCGGCGTGATCCTGCGCGAACGGGCGGCCGAGGACCAGCCGGGCCGGATTGAGGTGCGCTTTACGCGCGACTGGCGGCGGGTGAAGTGCCTCGATCCGGACGCCGACACGGCGCTGCTGGAAGGCATGGAGAGCGAGCTGCGGCGGCGTTTGGAGCAGGAGCCCGCGGGCAAGCTGATGCGGATTCTTGAGGAGTCGCTCTCGCTGAACGTGCAGATGACCGAGCCCAAGGCTTACCTGGCCGAGAGCATGCCTGCAGGCATGGAAGAACTGATGCGGCTTTATATCGAGACCCAGGCGCGGGAGCGGGTGCCGAGATTGGGGGGACGAGCCGCCATCCAGGCGCGCATGCGCAGCGAGTTCGAGCGCGTTGGGGTGTGGGACCTCTTGAGAAAAAGAATTGCCGCCGCGGAGTACACGCGCCCCGGGGATCCGCTGCGCATCGATGTGGGGTACCGGCCCAACGGGCTGGTGCGGATGTTTCACGCGGTAAGTCTTGAATCGAGAATCGCCCCGGGCGCTGCCACCGGCCTGGAGATGGTCAAGGTGCTGGCCTTCTCCGCAGCTGCGCTGCGGGCAGGCGTGGAGCGCGTGGAGAAGGCCGAACTGGAGCTGACGGCGGTGATTGAGCCGGCGGCGCGGCTGGGCGCCACGGACGAGGAGCCGGAACGGCTCGCGATGTACCGCTTTGGGGTGGAGACGATGGAAGAGCATCAAATCCGGGTGCTGACCACTGCGGACTTGGAGCGCGTGGCGGAGACGGCGCGGCGGGAGCTGAAGATCTAGGGACCAGGGACTAAGGGACTGAGGGACCGGGGACTTAGGGACTGGGGATTAGGAATCAGGAAACGAAGGGATCGAAGCGGGCGGAACGCTGCGAACTGTGAACTACGAACTGTAAACTGACCTCCAAAAAAAAGTTTGCAGAGTTTGCAGATAATTTCCCCGCTTCGCGGTAGGATCAGTTTTGTTGAGTGAATTCAGCGGTTCGATGCCGTTGATGGAGCGATGAGCTCGCGGCGGAGAACGGGCCGCGGGAAGTTTGACGTTGCGAAAAGGCATGGCCTAAGGGCCGTGCCTTTTTGTTTGCGGGGCAAGGTTCGGAGTTTTGTTGGGAACAAGGAAGGTGCACGTGAGGGTAGGCGAGCAGTTGCGGGAGATGTGGCGCGAGGTGCGCCGTGGCGGGCAGGACGGCCGCGGCGTAGAGGCTGGGGCTGCGGAACTGGCAGCCGCGGCGGAGGCAGAGCGCAAGACGCTGGCTCTGCCCGCCATCCTGAGCCCGGTGCAGTTTCCGGGGCGGCACCTGCCCAAGCCCACGCCGGTGAATCTGCGGCGGTTTGCGGAAACCCCGGTGGTGCGGCGAGCAATCAATGTGATCAAGGATCGCATCGCGGCCATGGACTGGCAGGTGCGGGTGCGGCGGGGCTTCGAGGCCGGAGACGTGGGCTTTGTGGCGCGCAAGCTGCGGGCGCTGCGGCGCACGCTGGAGGAGCCGAACCCGACGGACAGCTTTCGCACTTTGATTGAGCAGGCGATCGAGGATGCGCTGACCGGAGGCTTCGGGGCCATTGAGATGGAGGCGACCGGCGATCCCGAGCGGCCGGCCATGCTGTGGCCGGTGGACGGAGCGTCGATCCGCATCAACGCCAGGTGGGATGGGCAGGAGGACCTGCCGCGCTATGCGCAGGCCATGCCGGGACAGCTGGAGTCGAGCGCGGTAGAGCTGATGGACAACCAGTTGATGTACATCCGCATGAACCCGCGCAGCTTCACGCCCTTCGGGCTGGGTCCGCTGGAAGTGGCGTTCGAGACCGTGAATCAGTTTCTGAGCGCGCATCGCTTCGCGGGAAAACTGGCGGCGAACGCGGTGGCGCAGTATGCGCTGTGGCTGAATGAGGCCACGCCCGCGCAGCACGACCGGCTGATCCGCTGGTGGCAGGACGAGATCGAGGGCACGGGGCGGGTGCCGCTGCTTTCGACCGAGCAGAAGCCGGAGGTGCTGCGCTTCGCGCAGGGCACGGACGCGGATTTGCGCCTGGCCTGGCAGGAGTTTCTGATCCGCATGGTGGCCAACGCCTTCGGGTTGCCGCCGCTGATGCTGGGCCTTGAAGCCGATGTCAACCAGTCGACGGCATCCGAAATGGCAGATGAAGCGTTTCGCGGAGCCATCTCGCCCTTGGCGCTGCTGCTGGCGCAGCACTTTACGCGGGACCTGTTCTCGAAGTGCATCGGCTGGCGCGAGTTCGAGTTCGTCTTCAACGAGTTGAGCGCGCGCGACGAGACCACGGAGTTGCAGGTGCAGGTGCAGCTGCTGCAGGCGGGCGTGCTGACAGTGAACGAGGTGCGGGCCATGCGAGGGCTGGCGCCGTTAGAGCAGGAGAGACAGCCACTAGCTTCCAGCTCCTAGCTGCTAGCTGTTCGTGCTGTAACAAACACTGAAGCCGATTCCGGCTGTAGGTCGGAGTCGATGGAGCAAACAGCAGCACTAAGGAGCTGGAAGCTAGCAGCTAGTAGCTGGAAGCTGATTTTCGAGCGGAGCGAGCATGCGACTGGAAGCGATGGCGGTGGAGATACCTCATGTGGACAAGCATCCCAACCGGGTGCCGTTCGAGGGCGTGTTGACGGTGGTGAATGCGGCCAGCGACAAGGCGCCGGCGGGGGCGCGCGGGCACCGCGTGATGCTGACGAAGGAGGCGGCGGAAAAAGCGCTGGCTTCGCTCGTGGGCATGGCGGTGGATTACCGGCCGGGCTGGGACGGGCACGACGCGCGGCGCAAGATCGGCCTGCTGACCGAGGCCAACGTGGTGGGGCAGCGGCTGGTGGTGCGCGGCTATCTGTACGCGCGCGACTTTCCCGAGATCGCGACGGCCATTGCGGCGCACGCGCCGGAGGCCATGGGCATGAGTTACGAGCTGGCCGACGCGCGCGTGGAAGACATGCGCGCGGAGGTGTGGAAGCTGACGCGCGTGACCTTCACCGGCGCGGCGATTCTGCTGCGCGAGAAGGCGGCGTACCGGGCGACCAGCTTCAGGATGGCGGGAGAGCAGCGGAGTTAGCGGGGTTAGCGGAGCTGGCGGAGTTAGGTAAAAGCAGCGGAGTTAGCGGAGTTGGCGGAGTTAGAACGGCAGCGAGTTAGCAGGTGAGCGAAGAGGCTCCGCGCGGCGGGGCCTTTTTTAGGGGCCGGCGAAGCAGATGTTTGCGCGAAAGGCGCGGAAACAGGAAAGGAAGGACATGGAAAACGAGGAGAAGAACGTTGTCGAGCGGCTGGAGGCCGCGACCACTCTGCTCGAGAGGACGCTGAGCTGGCTGGAAGAACGCCAGGTCGCACTGTCGGGCGAGGTGGAGAAGATCTCGGCCACGGTGGAACAGAGCCGGCGGGAGACGGAACTGGCCGAGAAACTGGCCGCGGTCGAGCGTGAGCTGGCCGAGGTGAAGGCCGCGGCCAATACTGTGAACCCTCTGCGCCGGACCATGCCCGCGGCTACGGCGGAGATGCTGGCCAAGCACGGCATCGGCGACGGGCCGGTGGATGTGCACGCTCTGGATGCGGCTTTGTCGGGGCTGAGCCTGGAACAGCGCATCGCGGTGAAGACGCAACTGCTGCGGGCGGGCGCGGTGGCGTAAAGGCAGCTTCTAGCTACTAGCTTCCAGCTACTAGCTTGTGGTGCACCGAGGGAAGCGGCAGACGAAACGCGATGGCATGAACGGGATCGCGTAGCGCGGACTGCCGGAGAAAAGTCGTCAACGCCAGAGATGGCACGAACAAGCTGGCAGCTAGGAGCTAGAAGCTAGCGGCTGAAAAACGGCCCCATGGAGGGGGTGGAGAGAGCTATGAACGCAACCTTTGCAGACATTCACGCAGCAGCGGATTACATCGGGCCGGGCGCGATCGAAGTGCCGCTGTACCAGACGGAGATCTTCGACATTTGCCGGCGCTCCAGTCCATTTGGACAGCGCATCAAGCAGGTTCCGGCGACGGGTCATCCCTCGCGGTTCTTCGAAGAGACGGCGATCCCCAATCCGGGCGCGGCCGGCTTCGTGAACCCGCGCAGCATCAACCCCACGGTGGTGAGCCCGACGCGCATCGAGCTGAGCGTGCCGCTGAAGGCGATTGTGGCGCAGATCAACTACAACCTCTTCGACATCGAGCTGGGCGACCAGCAGAAGCAGTTTGCGTACCTGCAGGCCAAGGACCTGGTGGATACGGTGAGCGGCGTGATGGTGGCGCACGACGTGGCGTTGTGGCAGGGCACCGACACCAGCCTGAGCGCGCCGACCACGACACAATATATGGGTTGCGCGGCGCAGATCGCGGCCGGCGGCAACTCCGTGACCGTGACCACTTCGATGAAGATCGTGGACACCCTCAAGACCACGATCGCGCAGATGGTGGCGAGCACCGGTTATCGCGTGCGTCCGACGGCCATCTATGCCAACCCGGTGCTGCTGGACCTGATCGACCAGGAGATGAAGAGCGAGTACAACGTGGTGCTGAACACCACGCAGATCTCGGCGGGCTTCACAGTGAAGATGCTGTCGACGCAAGCCGGCGACCTGCCGCTGATTCCCGACTGGAGCCTGCCTTACACTCCCGGCACTCCCGGTAGCTATCCGGCCTACATCGTGACCGAGGACCTGATCGAGTATCACTGGCTCGGCGATCCGGCTCCGCGCATCTTCCAGCTCGGCTTGCCCAACTCCCTGACCTACCAGTACGTCGCGGTCAAGTTTGGCGCGCCGGTGGTGAAGGGCGCGAACTTCGCGCACACGCAGGTGATGGTGGAGCGGTAGGAAGAAGCAGTGGTCAGTGGTCAGTTTTCAGTGGTCAGTTCGGAGTTCCAGCGAATACGCAGTCCATCGCTGACGCCGGAGACCGCCGGGCGATCACTGACCACTGATCACTGACAACTGACAACTCTGAAAGGAAGCGTCATGGCCTATCTCGAGCCAGCGGATTACCCGAACTATGGATTGCCGGCTGGGACCACTGCGGACTGGATTACGGCGGCTACGGCGTTGATCAACAGTTACTGCCGGCGGCCGGACCTGAACGTCGTCGAGTACATCGAGCGCCTGCGCGTGACGGCGGGAGCGCAAACGGTGCGCCTGAGCTATCTGCCGCTGGCGCCGCTGGCTCCGGCTACTTCGCCGCTGGTGGGCATCGAGGGCCGCTATGCGCGGCCGCGGCGCGGGGAGATCCCGCAGGAGCCGTTAAGCGAAATTGCGTGGGCGTTTGCACTGCCCGGGCAATGGACGGCGATCGATCCCACGCTGGTGGATTTCGACCCGGCGAACGGCGAGCTGACGCTGCCCTGGAATGTGCTGGGACTGCCTTACAACGAGGTGCGGATAACCTATACGGCCGGTCTCGTGGCGATCGGCGACGACGTGAAGTCGGCGTGCGCGCAGATTGTGCGCAACGCGCAGGCCACGCCGGCGCTGAACGCCAGTATGAGCAGGATCGACACCATGCAGGTGAAGTATTTCTCAAGCTCGTTGATCGATGAGACGGTACAGGCGTGGCTGAAGCCGTACGTTGCGAACAGGCTGAATTGAAGGCAGGGACTAGGGACCAGGGACTGAGGGACTGAGGGACTGAGCCTCAATCTCGGACATCGATGGGAGCAACTTATGAGCGACACAGCGCCGCGTAACCCGAGAGGAGCGCCGCAGATGCTGGCCGATGCCTTGCTGCGAAGCGCGGCAGGCACGACGGCGCTTTTGCGCGTGACCACCGCAAGCACCGACACCAGCATGTCGGAGGTGGGCCTGGTGGCGACCACCTTCGCGGAGGTCCCGGTGAGCCCGGTCCTGATGCGAAAGCTACGGCCCACCTGGCAGGAAGGCGGGGAGTCGAAGTGGGAGCTGCTGGTCTCGGCCACCAGCGTCGCGCAGCAGGTGAACGCGCTCGATCTGGTGTCGGCGCAGGCTCTGTTTGCCATGACGCTGGCGGTGACGGTGGCCGGGCAGGACTATCTGATTGAATCCATCGCCTCCAACGAAGCCTTCGGACAGGTGTATCTCTACCGGCTGTTGCTGCGCGAGGCGCAGCAGCAAGGCGTGTGACGGCCGTGGACCGTGCACCGTGCACCGACACGGCCGCCGGTGACCACGGATCACGACTCACGGTCCACGATTTGGAGTAATCGATGCAGAACGCGAAAGATTCGTTTTACATGGCGCTGCGCGCGCGCCTGACGACCATCAATCCGGAAAGGACCATCCTGCTTCGCGGTGCGGTGCGTCCGGGAATTCTGGTGGAGGAGGCGGAAGCGCCCTTCAGCCAGCTTCCCAACGACGTTTTTGTCTTGCGCTGGTCGGGCCTGGCGGCGGACATGGATCTGGCTTCGACGATGGCCGCGGAACAGTGCGAGATCACATACCAGACCTGCGGAACGCAGAGCTTCGGCGGGCTGGATCGCGGGCGTGCCCTGAGCGAAATGGATGAGGAGCTGATGGCAATGCTGCAGCCCTTCTATACGCCCAAGCTCAACTACGCGGCGACGCCTGCGGCGGCGATGCTGACGCAAGTGTTCTGGGATGAGCCGGTGTTTGGGCCGGCGGCGAGCAATCGCGACCGGCTGGGACGCAGCGCGAGCGTGATGGTGTACAGCTACCAGGAGCAGGGGGAGTAGATGCAGTTCACAGTTCGTAGTTCTTAGTTCGCAGTTTACGGCGTCAACCGCTGCCGACGACGACTGTGAACTGCGAACTGTGAACCCACCACTAACCACTGTCCTTCAGAGGTTGACGCAATGACAGCAACATGGTTTTCCGCTCCGGCGCCGGTGACGCGGCGGGTGCGCGCGTACTTTGCGCCCGTGAACCGGGCGGCACAGACGCCCGTGCTCTTCGATCCATCGCAACAGAGCGGGTTCAGTCTGGACGCTCCGCCCGCGCCGTGGATGGATCTGGGCTGGATTCAGGATTTCGCGCGCAAGCCGGCAAGCAAGTCGACGCCTTTAGTGACGGGCATTCCCGCCGCGGCGCTGGAACAGGTGCGCGAGATCGTGCAGGCACAGGTGAGCCTGCAGTTCTTGAGCTGGACCAAGCTGACCATGGCGCTGGCGACGGGATCGCAGCACATGAATGTGCTGGCCATTGCGAACGACCCGGCGCTGGCGGCGGATGGAGCGCAGGCAGCGCCGGCAGTGACTCCGCAGAGCGGCTCGACCGGCACATCGATCGTGCTGGCGTCGTCGGATGCCGCGAAATTTGCGGCGGGATCGATGATCGCGGTGGACGTGGATTACACCGGGCAGACCGGTTACCTGGGTTGCCCGGTGGCGGGCGCTTATGTGCGGCAGGCTTTGACGGATGTGGATTACGTCCGGCGCATCACCTTCAACGTGGCGCTGGTGGCGCAGGTTGCGCCGACAGGGCTGACGCTTGCCGGGCCATTGCCCGGAGGCGCGCCGGCGGCGGGCATGAAGCTGCAGGCGGTGACCGGCTTTGTGGACCGCGAAGGCGGCAGCTTCTATCAGGAGTGGTCGGCGCTGTTTTTGATGCAGGGCAGCCAGGGAGAAAGAATCTTCTTCCACTATCCGCGATTGCAGGCCATGAGCGGCGCGGAGGAAACCATCGCCCCGCTCAACGGGAAAGATCGGAACGGACAATCGCGGGTGATGCTGAAGGGGCAATTCCTGGCGCTGCCGGTGACGGACCCGCTGGATGGCGAACGCGTGGTTTGTTACCGGAGCTTTGTGCCGGCGGCGCACGCGGTTGTTTAGCGGAGTTGGCGGGGTTAGCGGAGCTAGCGGAGTTAGTGGGCGAACAAACGGTTCACGAGTCACGAGACACGAATCACGAGAGATGCAATGAAGATCACGATTCAGGGGCTGGACTATTCGAGCGCGCTGGATGCCGTGCGTCCGTTGACCATCGAACGGAAGATCAACGAGCCCTCCATCTGCCAGTTGTGGTTGAGCCTTCCCGCCAATGGCAGTCTCTCGTCGCCCTCCCGCTTGCAAACGCTGGCGGTGACGGGCGATGACGGCACGGCATACTTCACGGGATACATTGCTGTGAGCCCGCTGCCCGAGTACGCGGGGATGGGCCTGGAAGGCCCGCGTTATCGCACCGCCATCCAGGCGGTGAGCGACGAGTTGGTGCTGGATCAGATGTTGATGCCGGCGAGCGTGAATGCATCGGAGGCAACCGCCGGGGCATTGCTCGCTGTACTGGTTGCCCATACCGGCTCGACGGCGCTCTCGACGCAACAGCTTTCCCTGCAGGTTCCGGTGGGCAATTTCGCTCCCGATCCGGGCGCGAACTGGAGCAAAAGCGCGGGACAGGCCGCCAACATGGCGCGGGCCGCGTATCGCGCGCTGAACGGCGCCATCATGCTCGCCTCCGTGCAGACCACAGTGCATTCGCTGAACGAAAGCGACGGCAGTTTGAATCTCGCCAACCTGGGGTTTACGGCCAGCGTGAAGCGCGCCCTGGCCAACGATGTGACGGTGTGCGGCGAGAACGAGCCGGTGGCCTACGTGACGGAGTATTTTCTGGGCGACGGCGTGACCACGGAATTCGACCTGGCGGAGGATCCGTTCTTTCTGCCGGCGTCGAAGTCGACGATCATCAACGAACTCTTTAATGAGCCGGAGATCAACCAGACGGTGTGGTGCGCCAGCGGCGGAGGGTACATTACGCTGGGACCCAACGGCCTGGCGATGAATGGCGGCAAGGGCTACGACGGCGGAACCACGCTGTTCTGGCTCGATCCCATTGAGATGGGAGGAACGCTGCTGCTCGAACTGGTGGGTGTGACGCTGTCACCAGGCAGCGAGGGCATCCTGGGCGGATTCTTCAACTGCTATATGACCGCATCGGGTTGCACTGCGGGGATTCAGGCCACTCCGCAGCAGGGCACCGGGACGGTGACGCTGCAGCCGATCGTGATGGGCACCGGGGCTGGGACCACCTTCACCGTGAATCCCGCCAACACATACACGCTGCGCCTGCGCATTCACTGCCCGGAGTGCTACCGGGCGCCGGCGATGTATTACGCTTTTGGCGATAACGGGCCGATCGGCGCAGGCGGTGTATGGCAGATGGCGCCGGGCAACATCCAGATGGAGGTGCAGGAGTTCGTGAACGGCGTGGGCGCAACGCCGGTGACGCTCTACGACGGTGCGATCGCGAATCTGCCCGCGCCGTGCAATCTGGTTCCGGTGAGCAGCATCAACCTAATCGGCACCATACGCGCCATCAACCTGACCAATCTGGGTTCGGGATGGGTGGTGAGCACTCCGCCCAACGGCGGACCCTACACGCGGCGCATCGGGACAACGGCTGAGTCTGCCGAGTGCCACCTGGAGCGCACCGGCAAAGTCGCCTTCTACACTGGCTATACGCCGGTTGCGGGCGAGCAGATTGCGGTGAGTTACCGCACGATTGGCCGCGCGGTGGGCCGCGCGGTGAACACTGCGAGCCAGCAGGCGCTGGCCGCGGCCGGATCACCCTCGGTGGCGGCGTGGATCGGCTCAGTGACCCATCCCGCGGCGCGCACTTCGACGGATTGCCGGAGCGCGGCGCAGGTGATGGAGCAGGCCGCAGCCAGCACGAGCGCACTGTGGACCGGCAGCTACAAGGGGAATCGGACCAGCTTCGCGAGCGACGTGTGGCCGGGCGACGCATTGCTTCTCAATGCACCTTCCACGAACCTGAACGTCCAGGTGGTGGTGCGCATGGTGAAAGTGACGTACAGCCCGAGTTTGCCCGACCTTGTGGAATACGAGATCACGTTTGCCAACGATTGGGCCGACGACCTTGCGATCAAGACCAGCGCCACGGTGCCGGCAAATGCATGGCTACCGGCGCCAGTGAATCCCACGGTGCTCGGCAATCTGCTCCATCTTTCCGTGACAGCGCTGAATGGCAGCACGGTGACCGTGAATACGGGCGTGACTCCGCCTGCCGGCGGCGGTTTCGAGATTCGGCTGCGCGATTTTGCGTTCATGGCCGGGCAGGATCCGACGCTGGTGCTGCGGGGCTCGCAGCCGAACCTGACGTTCCTGCGGGATTCGGCGAGCGACCGGTTTTACATCCGGATGTACGACGGCTCCACGCCACCTAACTATTCGGAATTCTCAACGGCGTTGTTTATCAATTTGCCGCTGAGCGGATGAGTGTGAATCGTGAACCGTGGGCCGTGAACCGTGATCGGCGCATTGCGACAGCTGCATCTGACCACGGTCCACGATCCACGGTTCACGATACGGAGTGCCCATGCGCATGATGAATGAATTCGAAGCCCAGGTGATCAGCGATCTGAGCGTGCTGAAGTCGCAGATGGCCGGCCTGATGGGCGACGGCAACGGCGGACGCCTGGCCGATCTGGAACGCCGCATGGAGCGCCACGAGCAGAACTGGCAGCGCGCCAAAGGCTTTCTTGCAGCGGTCAGCGTGTTGTTCGCCGTGGTGGAGGTTGCGTTAGAGGCGTGGCACCGGCACTGACACCTGCTTCCCACCCTAAACGCAAAGAGCGCGTTTAGGATGGGGTACCCGCAGTTCAAATTATCTACGCCTCGTATAATTTCCCCATGAGCCAACAACCGCTGGTGGGCGTGGTGATGGGCAGCAAGAGCGACTACGAAGTGCTCTCGGCTGCGGTGGAGATTTTGCAGACGCTGGGAATTCCGCACGAGGCGCGGGTGCTGAGCGCGCACCGGACTCCCGATCAGCTCTTCGAGTGGGTGGAGGAGGCGACGGCCGAGGGAGTGCGCGTGATCATCGCCGGGGCCGGCGGCGCGGCGCACCTGGCCGGCGTGATTGCCGCCAAGACGCTGGTTCCGGTGCTGGCCGTGCCGATCGCGGCGACTCCACTGAATGGACTGGATGCGCTGCTTTCGATGGTGCAGATGCCGAAGGGCGTGCCGGTGGCGACACTGGCGATCGGCAAACCCGGCGCGGCCAATGCGGCGCTCTTCGCGGCCGAGATTCTGGCGCTCAACGATAAGGCGCTTTACGAACGGCTCAAGGCATGGCGCGCGGCGCGCGCGAAGGAAGTGCTGGAGTCGAAGCTGCCGGAGTGAGAACTATTCTTGAGGATGCAGATCGATTCGAGCGTTATCCCAGGTCCCAAGATCGAGACTTGGGGAACCCGGCAACTGATTTCCCTTGAGAGATGTGTGGGTCTGGAGACCCGCATTACAGCCGGTCAGGAGACCGGCGGTACAGGCTGTCCCTTCAAGTCGCGCTGCAAAAGCAACCGCAGATCCTTCGACTCGTTCGCTGCGGCGAACTCGCTCAGGAGGACAATGCTGAGGTTTTGCGTAGGAAAGCAGAGCGATAGCTAAGCTGATGGCCGTCGAAACTAAGACAGCGCTTGCTCGGCCTTTTCCCAGCGCTTGGGGCGGCGATTCTGCTGCAGGATTTTCTTGCGCAGACGCAAGCTCTTGGGCGTGACTTCGACGAATTCATCGTCGGCGATGAACTCGATGGCTTGCTCGAGATTCAGCGTCTTGTAGGGCACCAGGCGAATCGCGTCATCGGCCGTGGAGGCGCGCATGTTGGTCATCTTCTTTTCGCGCACCACGTTCACGTCGAGATCGTTGTCGCGCGAGTGCTCGCCCACGATCATGCCTTCGTACACCTCGACGCCCGCGCCGACGAAGAGAATGCCGCGCTCCTGCAGGCCGTTGAGCGCGTAGGTCGTGGTCAGTCCCTGGCGGTCGGCGATGAGCGCGCCCGTGGGCCGCTGCGGAATTTCGCCCTGGTAGGGAATGTAGCCGTCGAAGAGAGAATTCATGACAATCGTCCCGCGCGTTTCGGTGAGCATCTCGCTACGCAGGCCGATGAGGCCGCGGCTGGGCACGCGAAACTCGAGGCGCACGCGGCCCGAGCCGTGATTGTGCATCTTGGTCATCTCGCCTTTGCGGGGGCCGAGCTTCTCAATCACCGTGCCGGTGAACTGCTCGGGCACGTCGATGGTGAGGTGCTCGACCGGCTCCATGCGCACGCCATCGACCACGCGGGTGACGATCTCCGGCCGGCCGGCCATCAGTTCGAAGCCCTCGCGGCGCATCATTTCGATGAGAATGGCGAGTTGCAATTCGCCGCGGCCGAGGACTTTGAAGGCATCGGGCGAGCCGGTTTCTTCAACTCGTATCGAAACGTTGGTGAGCAGTTCTTTTTCCAGGCGCTCGCGCAGATTGCGGCTGGTGACGTACTGGCCTTCGCGGCCCGCGAACGGCGAAGTGTTGACATTGAATTGAATCGCGATGGTGGGCTCGTCGATGACGATGAGCGGCAGCGGCGAGGGATTCTCGACGCTGGTGATGGTTTCGCCAATGGTGATGCCTTCGATGCCGGCCACGGCCACAATGTCGCCCATGGTGGTTTCGGTGGTCTCGATGCGCTTGAGGCCGCTGAATGTGAACAGTTTGGTGATCTTGGTTTTGTAGAGCGAGCCGTCGCGGCGCGAGATATTGACCTCGTCGCCGACGCGCAACGTGCCCTGAAAGACGCGGCAGATGGCGATGCGCCCGAAGTAATCGGAGTAATCGAGATTGGTGACCAGAATTTGCAGCGCGCCTTCAGGATCGCCGGTGGCTTCGGGAATGGTGTCCACGATGGTGCGGAAGAGAGGCTGCAAATCGGTACCCGGCTTGGCGGGATCGGTGGTCGCGGTGCCGTCTTTCGAGACCGCGTAGAGCACAGGAAACTCGAGCTGCGATTCTTCGGCGTCGAGGTCGATGAAGAGATCGTAAATCTCGTTCAGAACTTCCTGCGGCCGCGCGTCGGGACGGTCGATCTTGTTGATGACAACGATGGGCGGCAGCTTGGCCTCGAGCGCCTTCGAGAGCACATAGCGCGTCTGCGGCAGCGGGCCCTCGGCGGCGTCCACCAGCAGCATCACGCCGTCGACCATTTCGAGCGCACGTTCCACTTCGCCGCCGAAATCCGCGTGGCCCGGCGTGTCGACGATGTTGATTTTGCCGCCGGCGAAATTGATCGCTGTGTTCTTGGCCAGAATGGTGATACCGCGCTCGCGTTCGAGCTCGTTCGAGTCCATCACGCGATCGGCCACCTGCTCGTTGGCGCGAAAGGTTCCCGCCTGGCGGAGCATGGCGTCGACGAGCGTGGTCTTTCCATGATCCACATGGGCGATGATGGCGATATTGCGTATCGTCTGGCTCAAAACTTCAAGATTTCCTTCTGTCGGGTATGGCCGCGCGGGCCCTCGGGTTGGTGAGGGGAGTAAAAACGCCATGCGCCGCACAGCGCGGCTGCTCTTATTCTACCAGCCGGGGAGTGCCGGCGAATTCATGCGCCAGCAACATACACATTCTACGGGCACATTCCATGGGCACATTCCAGTTTCGCGGCCGCCGCGCGAGGGATTACACTTCTGGAGCACATGAAAACCGCCGTTCACCACCGCCCGCAAACTTCCTTCTGCCGCCGGCTTGCCCGGCAGGCATGCGTCTTCACCGCTCTGCTCGCCGTTGGCACGCTCGGCTGCCTCTTTGCGCCGCAGCGGATTCAGGCGCAGGCTTCGCCCCCGGCGGGCGAGCTGCGCATCTACTCCATCGATGTCGAAGGCGGCCAATCGACGCTGCTGGTTGGCCCTTCGGGCTCTTCCCTTTTGGTT
>Ga0326727_10013643_pt1 | contig 17982 bp, 16 predicted proteins | sample MB2enrmetagenome_FD_207643 | JGI IMG/M metagenome (GOLD analysis project Ga0326727, IMG submission 207643) | Lab enriched peat soil microbial communities from McLean, Ithaca, NY, United States - MB29MY | ecosystem: Environmental > Terrestrial > Soil > Wetlands > Peat | place: USA: New York...
AGTGGTGAAAATCAGTTGGTGGTCCAACCCAGATGGTTCAGTTCGGCAATCTCCCCATCGTCCGGGGCGGGAGCCAGGCTGTGGCGGTTCATGAACAGAATGCGGTCGGCGATTTCGAACGCCTCTTCTTGATCGCTGACGAAGACCAGGGTGGCGCGGTCGGCGGCCTTGGCCTTCAACAGGCGGATGATGTCTTCGCGGGCGCCGACGTCGACGGCCTGGAACGGCTCGACCAGCAGCAACAGACGGGCCGCTTCCTGATGCCAGCGGGCCAGAACCACCTTTTGCTGGTTGCCGCCCGACAGGCTGGACAGCGGATCGCCGGGGCCAGTGCATTTGATGCCGAATTCGGCGATGGAGTCCTGAGCCGCCTGGTTTTCCCGGCCCCGGCCGATGATCCCCCAGGGAAACCAGGCCTTGAGGAAGGGAAAGCTTAAGGTTCCGGCGATGGTCGAAAACGGAACCTGGGCCGGGAATAGCGACGACCGCCAGCGATCCTCGCCCGCGAAGAACACTCCCTTGCCGATCGCTTCGGCCAGGGTGCGCGGACGCCAATCCCTGCCATCGACACGGATGACGCCGCGTAACGGGCGGCGGATGCCAGCCAGGGTTTCGGCCAGCAGTGCCTTGCCCGATCCCATCGGTCCGGTGACGGCGACGATTTCACCCTGGCGCAGGGTCATGTCGAAGGGGGCGGCGCCGGGTTTTAGCACCAATCCCCGGGCCTCCAGCACGGTTTCGCCTGTCGGACGGCTGTCGTTGGCCGCGGACGGGACCAGTTCGCGGCCGATCATGGCGGTGATGGCGGCCTTGAAGTCGATGGGGTGGGCGTGTTCCCCAATCACCCGGCCGTCGCGCAGGATGACCGCCCGGTCGGCCACGCGGCGCAGATCGTCGATGCGGTGGGAGATGTACAAGATGGCGGTGTTCTGCCTGCGCAGCAGCTTGATCACCTGGAACAGGCGGTCCGCCTCGACGCGGGACAGGCTGGCGGTGGGCTCGTCGAAAATGATCAGGTCGGGCTTGGCGGCCAAGCCGCGGGCAATGGCGACCAGTTGCTGGTCGGCGATGGGCAGGTTGGACAGCGGCTCGTCCAGATCCACGTCCAGGCCGATTTCCCCGGCGATGCGCCTGGCCTCGCGCTTCAGGGCGCGCCGGCCGACGAACAGCGGAAAGCCGCCATCGCACAGACGGTCGAGACACAGGTTTTCGGCGACGCTCAAGGTCGGCACGCCGACGTCGGCGATGATTTGGTGGACGGCGATGATGCCGGCGTCGCGTGCGGCCCGTGGCGATTCCGGGCGATAGGGGGCGCCGCGCAGGCGCATCTCGCCCTCGTCGGCGGCGTAGACGCCGCTGACGATGCGGACCAGGGTGGATTTGCCCGAGCCGTTGGCGCCCATCAGGGCGACGACTTCACCCGGACGGATGTCCAGATGGAGCTGGCGCAAGGCCCTGGTTGAGCCGAACGCCTTGGATATTCCAGATAAAGAAAGAGTGGGATGCTGTGTCATGGACAAAAGTTGACTTAATCGGCCAACTTGATCAAGTATAAAACTATATAACAATATAAATTTGTTTAATTCATCCGATGAAATATATTACGGCGCGTCAGCCCTTCATCCAGCAGGTGGCGGCGAACCGGCCAGGGCGGCGGGATCGATAGCGGTAAAGTCTGAGAAGACCGGGTGGAGGAAGTCCGTCGGCGAGGGCTGGTTGTCCCGGTTCAGCCAGGCGGTGCGCCATCCGGCGGCGCGGGCGGCGTCCAGTTCGCCCGGATGGTCCGACAGGAACAGGAGTCGGCTGGCGGGCAGGCCGATGGCTTTGGCGATCAGGCCATAGGAGCGGCTTTCCAGTTTCGGCCCGGTCCTGGTGTCGAAATAGCCCGACAGCAGCGGGGTCAGGTCGCCATGGTCGCTGTGGCCGAAGATCAGCTTCTGGGCGGTCACCGAGCCGGAGGAATAGATATAGATGCCGATGCCGGCATCGTGCCAGCGGCGCAGTCCTTGGGCGGCGTCGGGATAGATGTGCCCTTTCAGTTCGCCGGAGTCATAGCCTTCGGCCCAGATCAGGCCCTGCAGGCTCTTCAGCGGCGCGATCTTGCGGTCTTCGTCGATCCAGGCCAGAAGCTGGGCCACCAGAGCGTCCTCGTCCTGGGGATCCTTGCCGGATTCACGGGCGGTTTCGGCCAGAATCCTCCTGACCTCCGGATCGTCGCGGTGCCTGGCGACGAAGCCGGGCAGATGGCGTCGGGCGATGGGGAACAGGCCGTCCTTGACGAAGGACAGGGCGGTGGTGGTTCCCTCGATGTCGGTGACGACGGCCAGGGAGCTGTTCGGGGTGCTCATCGGAAACTCCCTCCGGCGGCGCGGATTCTCAACTTTTCCAGCTCGCAATTGAGCAGGAATTCAAAGGCGACGACATGGCGGCGGGCTTCGTCCGCATCCTTGCCCCAGGCGTACAGGCCGTGACCGGCCAGCAGGTAGCCGAAGACTTCGGGGCGGCCGGACAGCCCGGCCAGAACCGTCTCGGCCAGGGCGGGAATGTCCTGGCTGTTGGCGAAGATGGGCAGGATCACGTCGATGTCATGGGTTTTCACCCCACGGATGGCTTTCTGCAACTCATAGCCGCGGAAGACAATCCGGCTCCGGTCGGCATAATGGTTCGACAGCACGGTCGAGGCCAGGGAGTGGACGTGCAGGATGGCGCCCACATGGGGATCGGCCCGGTATTGGGCCAGATGCAGGCCGGTTTCCGCCGACGTGCCGGGCGGCGGCGATTGACGCAGGTCGATGATGGCGACGTCGCCGGCGGCCAGTTCGGCTTTTTCCGTCCCGGTGCGGGTGATGGCGACGGAGCCGTCGTCCACCCGGATCGACAGGTTGCCGCTCGAGGCGGGCAGAAGCCCGCGCTCGCCCAGGGCGCGGCCGGCCGAGATGATCGCGGCGATGGCTGGATGAACGTTCATTCCGGGGTTCCGGACATCAGGAGGCGGGAGACGCGGCGGTGAAGCGGCTTGCCACCGCGTCGCCCGTGAAGCGGGCTTCCCAGCCGTTGGGGCTGGTGAACAGACGGATGGCGGTGAAGTTGGGCTCCACCCCGGTGTCGAACCAATGCTTGGCGCCCGCCGGCACGTTGATCAGGTCGCCGCGTTCGGCATAAAGCTCGTAAACCTTGCCGGGCGCGTGCAGGAAGAAGGTGGCTCCGCCTTCGACGAAGATGCGCACTTCGTCGTCGTCGTGGATATGTTCGGCCAGGAACTTGGCGCGCAGCGCTTCGCGATCGGGATGGTCGGGCTGAAGGCGCACCACGTCCTTGGACTGGTAGCCATGCTTGCGTTCCAGTTGTTCCAGGGGCTGGCGATAGGCTTCGAGCACGGCGGCCTGGTCGGCGTCGTGGCTCAAGGCCACCTCGGCCGGCCAATGTTCGAATCCGACGCCGATGGCATCCAGTTCGCGGGTGATCAGCCCATGGTCGCGGGTGCCCAGCAAAGGCTGGGATTCGCCATGCTCGGCATGAACGGTCAATCGGGTCATGTGTGCTCTCCTTCGAGACAAACGGACGGAACAAAAGGATCAGGCGACGCCGACCCCGTGGCGGTTGAGATAGCCGTCCAGGCCAAAGCGGTCGGGCAATCCGCCTTGTTCGGCGACGATTTCCCGCAGGCGGTTCAGAAGCGCTTCGGTCAGGGTGCCGTGCAGCGCCAGGGTGGTGCGGCGAGCGATCACGTCTTCAAGGGTCTGGGCCATTTCGTGGTGGACCAGGAAGCGGATCTCCCGTTCGCTGTATCCGGGCGCGTCGGGAAGCGGGCTGTCGGGAGCGCCGGCGACATAGTCGGCCACCAGCCTGGCGCGGCTGCCGTAGCGCGCAAGCAGCGTCTCCACCCGCTGGCGCGGCAGGCCGGACCCGTCCGACACCGCGTCGATCCAGGCGTCTCGGTCCGAATCCGCCGGCAGCCCCAGGGCGCCGCCGATGGGCAGATGGGCGGTTTCCACCGACCGGGGATGGTTCAGCAGCGCCAAGGCGCGGTCGGCGATCTGCTCGGCGGCGGTGCGGAAAGTGGTCCACTTGCCACCGACCAGGGCCAGCAGCGGAAACGGCAGGTGCGGGGCGGGGACGTCGGCCACGTGATGGTCGCGGCTGACGTCGCCGATGGTGGTGGCTTTGCCGGCATGGGGCAGGGGGCGCACGCCGCACCAGCGGTAGCGGATCTGGCTGGGCTCGACCGGGATGCCGGGATAGATGCGGGCGGCGGCGTTCAGCAGATAGGCGATTTCGTCGTCGCCTGTCACCGGATTTTCCGGGTCGTCCACTGGGATGTCGGTGGCGCCCAACAGAACCTGCCCCTCCAGCGGATAGGCCATGCACAGGCGCGATTGACCGTCGCCGAAAAAGACTAGGCGGCCGTCCAGTGCCTTGTGCAGGGCGGGATTGTCCAGCAGCAGATGGCTGCCCTTGCTGCCCTGGACCAAGGTGCCGTCGGTGCCCAGCAGCAGGTTGGTGCGGTCGACCCAGGCTCCGGTGGCGTTGACCACCAGCCGGGGTTTGACGGCGATGCGCGCCTCACCCAGCCGGTCGTTGAGGATGACGGCGTCGCCGTCCCATCCTTCCAGCGCGACGTGGTTCAGGGCGACGCTGGCGGGCTGGGCCAGGATGGCATCTTCGATCAGTTCGACGACGATCCGTTCGGGATGGCCGATGCGTCCTTCCCATGACCAGGCGATGCCCTTCAGATGCTCCGACAAGCCGGGGAAGGATTTGCGCAGGGCGCCGCCCCACACCGCGCCACGCAGAGGAAGGCTGCGGTCCTTCGATCCCAGATGGTCGTAGAATGCCAGGGCTAGCCGCAGCAGGATTAGTCCAGGCAGGCTGGACTTCAGCTTGGCCCCCAGGAAGCGGCGGGTCTGCAGGACGATGCCGCCCCAGAAGCTTTCCACCGGAATGGCCACCTGCAGTGGGCGAACCAGATGCCGGGCGTTGGCGACCAGCCGGTTGCGTTCGACCGAGGATTCCCGCACCAGCTTCAGTCTTCCCTGTTCCAGATAGCGGAAGCCGCCGTGGGCGACGCGGGTCGAGGCGCCGCTGGCTCCGGCGGCGAAGTCGTCCTTTTCCACCAGGGCGCAGCGCAGCCCCTGTAGCGACAGTTCGCGGAAGATGCCGGCGCCGTTGACTCCGCCCCCCAGGACCAGCACGTCGAGAGTGTCGTCGTCCTTCAGGGCCGTCAGGTTGCGGTGGCGGTTCAGGGGGGGCGAGGACCGGGGAAGCGCGTTCATTGGGGATCGCTCAATTCGACGTCATGGAAGCTGGAGATGGCGGGGAAACGCCCGTCGGCCCGGGTGTCTTCACGCAGGACCTGGATCACCGGGACACCGGCCGAGGATGCTGCCTCCAGCTCCCTGGGGTTGTCGGTGAAGAACAAAAGATCCGACGTCCGCAGCCCCAGCGCCTCGGCGATGCGGCGATAGGATTCCGCTTCGATCTTGGCGCCGACGCCGGTGTCGAAATGACCGCTGAACAGATGGCGTAGATCGCCATGGGGCGAATGCTCATAGAACTGCGCCTGACACTGCACCGACCCGGACGAGAAGATGTGCAGCGGCAATCCCCGGTCATGCCAGCGGCGCAAGACCTCCAGAGCATCGGGATAGATGTGGCCGACCAGTTCGCCGCTGCGATAGCCATCTTCCCACACCAGTCCCTGAAGAAATTTCAGCGGCGGCGCTTTGCGGTCTTCGGCGATCCATTGCAGCAGGGCTTCCTGGGGGGCGATGCCGGGACCCGCCAGAGCGCGGGTGTCCTCGATGGCGGCGGCGACTTCGGGATCGCCGCCGCGGCGTTCCAGAAACGCCGCCAGGTGCTTGGCGGTGAAGGGATAGAAGGTGTTCACCACATGGGGGAGGGAACTGATGGTTCCCTCGATGTCCAGAAGGACGGCTTTGGGGGCATAGGTCATCGCTGGCGTTCCTCTTTAAGGCTTCAGCACGCTGCCGGCGGCGGCGGCGGCGCGTTGAAAGGCGGGGGCGGCGGCCAGCAGGTCGTCGATACCAAGGAAGCGTTCCGGTTCCAGCAGAAGGGTGCGGGCCAGGCTGAGAGCTCCGGCCTCGCTGGCGGCTTTCCTGTCCGGATCTCCGATGGATTCCAGTTCCGGGAAGTGGGAATAGCCGACGATGGAGCGGATGATGGCGGCGGCGGCGAAGGACAGGGCGTCGGCGAAGATTTCGTCCAGGAACGCCTGACGTTCCTGTTCCAGCACCGCGCGGCCGATCACGTCGGCGAACTGGGCCTCCAGATAGGCGTCGCCGCCCGGATTGCTTCGCCACAGCGCGACGAAGGTGGCACGGAAAGTGTGCCAGAAATCGGCGATCTGCTCCAGGATCCATGCTTGCAGACCGGTACGGTCGTCCGCTTCGGTGGCATAGGCCGGTTGAGCGAAATAGGCGATCAGCAAGTGGCCGATGAAGATGCCTGGATCGACGCCGATGGGACCGAAGACGGCGAATTCGGGGTCGATGATGCGGACGTCATCGTCGGTGGCCATCACCGCTCCGGCATGCAGGTCGTTATGCACGAGAGCCTGGGGCGAGGCCAGGAACTTGCGGGCCAGGCGGCCGGCGACGGCGCGGATGCGTCCGTTGGTGCGGAAGTCTTCGGCGAAAGCATCCAGTTGCGGCGTGGTCCAATGGTTGCGGTCCGACGAGATGTAGGGGTCCTGGTACACCAGTTCGATCATGATCCGGTGCAGGACGTGGTTGCGTTGGAACTTGGCAATGCTGCTGATCTTGAATTCGGAGCGCTGGTACAGGTCCGAGGTGAAATAGGTGGCGCGGGCCGCATAGTCGCCCACAGCCCTGCCCACATCGGGAATGCGCTTGCCGGCGATCAGGGCGCCGCGCAGTACTTGATGCGGGGCCAGCTTTTCCATGACCAGCAGGGACAGTTCTTCGTCGTAATGGTACAGCTCGGGGATGCGGCCATTGGCATAGGGCGCGACGGATTCGAAATAGAGTTTTTCGCAATAGGTGCGGTCCAGCGGCAGCGGCCAGTTTTCGTCCACGCGAACGTGGGGCAGCGACTGCTTGGTGCAGACCGACCCCTTGGGACCGTCCACCAGATAGACCAGGTTGAGATAGCCGTCGCTGACTTCCCGCAGGTTCCAATCCGATGGGATGCCCCCCAGACGTTCGCGCAGGGCGGGGTGGGACTCCAGATAAGCGACGATGTCCGTGGCCCACAGGGGGCGGTAGTTGGCGGGAATGTCGAAGGGCATGACGGAGATCCTTGCTAAGGATGCATCAGGAAAGGGCCCGGCGCATCGCCGGAGAAAAAACCCTTATACCGTCAAGCTTTGTTGTATTCCATATCTTTTGACTAATTAAATAGACTAACTATTAAAAATACGCTTACGTGACGCGGAACTGTCCGGTCATTGCCGGAGATCGTTTGCGGAGGAGACATGTCCGGGAAGCTTCCCCATGGGTATCGGGTCCTGAAGGGCCAAAGTCTGCGGGACTATCTGTCGGCGCGTCGGGATGTGCGGGACCGGCTGGGCGGGCGCGCCGGCGACTGGACCCTGGCCGAGGTCAGCGACGGCAACCTCAATCTGGTGCACCTGGTTGCGGGGGCGGGGGGGCGGGTCTGCGTGAAGCAGGCGCTGCCCCATGTTCGCGTGGACGAAAGCTGGTTGCTGCCGCTGGACCGCGGCGCCAACGAAAGCGCCTATCTTCAGGCCGTGCTGCCCCACGTGGGGGCGCTGGCTCCGGCCGTGTACGCCTATGACACGCGGCAGACCCTGATCGTCATGGAGGCGCTGGTCCCCCATCGCGTCCTGCGCCAGGAACTGATCGACGGACGGCGTTTCCCCGGCGTGGCCGCCGCTGTCGCCGCCTATGTCGCCCGGGCGTCGTTCTTCACGTCGGACCTTTATCTGCCGCTGGAGCGGAAGTTCGATCTTCTGGCGGGCTTCACCGGCAACCACGCCCTGAAGCGTATTTCCGCCGAACTGATCTTCCGCGATCCCTATTACGACAATCCGCGCAATCGCTGGACATCGCCGCAGTTGGACCCACTGGTGGCCGAAATCCGCGCCGATCCGGCCCTGAAGCTTGCCGCTGCCCGCTTGGGCGCCCGTTTTCTCGCCGACAGCCAGGCGCTGATCCATGGCGACCTGCATACCGGATCGGTGATGGTGACCGCCGACGACAGCCGGGTAATCGATCCCGAATTCGCCGCCTTCGGTCCTATCGGGCTGGATCTGGGAGCCTTTGCCGGCAACCTGCTGCTGGCTTATTTCGCTCAGCCGGGGCTGGGTGGCGACCGGGCCGAATATGGTGAATGGGTCCTGGGTCAGTTGGCCGCGTTCTGGACCATCTTCCGACGAGATTTCCTGGCCCTGTGGCGGGCGCATGGCCAGGGGGAAGCCTATCCCCGTGTCCTGTTTGCCGACCCGGCGTCGGCCCGGGCGCTGGAGGCCGAGCAGGAGCGTTATGTGGGCCGTTTGTTCTCCGACCTGCTGGGTTTCGCGGCCGTCAAGATCATCCGCCGCATCGTCGGCTTCGCCCACGCGGCCGATTTCGAGACCATCGCCGATCCCACGGCCCGCGCGGCGGTCGAGACGCGGGCGCTACGGCTGGCTGTCGGTCTGCTGAAGACGCCGGAAACGGTCACGACGGTCGACGATCTGCTGGCCGCCGCCCGCCGGGAACAACGCCATGTCTGAGAGAATCGAGGCCGTCTACCACATCCGCTCCGACGCGGCCTCTATCGAGGCGCGGGCCTGTTCGGTCGCTGTCGAGCAAAGTGTCGAGATGCCGGTGGCCGCCATCGGCGACCGTTTCGTGCTGGACGAGATCCTGGGCGAGGTGCGCTCCATCCGCGATCTGGGCGACGGACTGTTCGAGACTCGCATCGGCTTGGCCGTCGAAACCGTCGGCGCCGAGGCCGGGCAGTTGATGAATATGCTGTTCGGCAATGTGTCGCTTCAATCGGACGTGCGACTGGTGGATGCCCACTTGCCACCGTCGCTGCTGCACGCCTTCGGCGGGCCGTCCCTGGGCGTCGAAGGCTGGATGTCGCGCCTGACGGGCGCCCGCCGGCCTCTGACCATGTCCAACCTGAAACCGCAAGGGCTGCCGCCCGAAGGGTTGGCCGATCTGGCCGGCCGGTTGGCGCTGGGCGGGCTGGATTTGATCAAGGACGACCACGGCTTGGCCCAGCAACCCTATGCCTCCTTCGCCGCTCGCGTTCCGGCCGTCGCCGCCGCCATCCGCCGGGCTTCCGACAAGACCGGCGTGCGGACCCGCTATCTGCCCAACATCACCGGATCGCTGGACGATCTCAGGCGGCAACTGGATCTGGCGCGGTCGCTGGGGCTGGACGGAGTGCTGATCCTGCCCATGGTGGTCGGCCTGCCGTCCTTCCAACGTCTGCGCCGGGATTATCCGGACGTCGCCTTCATGGCCCATCCGGCCCTGGCCGGAAGCTTGCGCATCGCCCTGCCGTTGCTGGTCGGGCGCATTTTCCGTCTGCTGGGAGCCGACGCCGTGGTGTTCCCCGGCTATGGCGGCCGCTTCGGCACCTCGCGCCAGGACTGCCGGACCCTGGTGGACAACGCCCGCGTCCCCTGGGGCGGGCTGAAGGCGACTTTGCCCTTCCCGGCGGGCGGCATGACCTTGGAGCGCGTGCGGGAGCTGAAAGAGTTCTATGGTCCCGACAGTGGCCTGTTTCTGGGCGGCAGTCTGTTGGCCACCACCGACCGCCTGACCAAACAGACCGCTGTTTTCGTCCAGGCGGTGGCCGGGCCCTGAGCGTTTAGCCCTGGCTGGCGGCGAAGTCGGACAGCAGGCCGGAATCGCCCGCCAGGTCCAACACCGAATAGCGGTTGCGGATTTCCCGCGCATGCAGGATGGCCTGCCGGTAAAGTCCGGCGTCCAGCCCCAGATCCTCGGCGGTCAGGGGGGCGCCGGTGGCGGCCATGGCCCGTTCCAGCTCGGTTATTCTGCGCAGCTTTCCCAACAGGCCGGTGCGCAGTTCGGTCCAGCTTTCGTCCAGACGGTGGTTCATGTCGCTGGCGGCGCGGGCATCCAGGCTTTTGCGGCGGAATTCGGCCATGCAGTCCGGACCCGCGGGGCCGAAGCGGTTCAGAATGCCCGATACATCCATCTGCGTTGGCGACAGCCTGGGCGGTTCGGGGCGATCCAGGATGCTTTCCTGCAGGCGCGCCATGGACAGGGTGGCGATGCCGGTCTGTTCCCCGTGCATCGAGCCGGGATGACGCCGTCCCGCCAGCATGTCGATGGCGTGGCTGGTCAAATGCTCGCTGCCGCTGCCATATTGGGTGGTGCCGGTGACGACGGTGCCAATGCCCATCAGGATCAGGATTCGGCACAGCGCGGCCAGGGCCGGCAGGTCTCCCTGGGGCAAGAGGCCCGCCGTGGCAAACATCGCCTCCTCGTCCACGGTCTGCAGCAGGTAGGGGGTTTCGGTATAGTTGGTGCCCAGCAGATGCCGGGACAGCAGCCAGTCCACCTGGGCGGTGGTGCGACAGATGCTGTCTCCCAGGCCGGCCAGGGTCAGGCGCGCCGGAGCCCGGCGCAGAACCTGGAGATCCAGAAAGACACCCCTGGGCATCACCGCCTTGCGGGTGGTCTTCACGCCGTTGGGTGCGAACATGGACACGGTGCCCGTGGTGTAGCCGTTCATTGAGGCGGCGGTGCCGAACACGGCGTAAGGCTTGCCGGTGGTCGCCGACACCGCCTTGCACAAATCGTTGATGGTGCCGGTGCCCACCGCCACCAGGCCGTCGGCGTGGCGGACACGGTCGGTCAGGTCGGTCAGGGTTTCCTCGTCGGCGTGGGGGGCGCGCAGAACGACGGGCGAAACTCCGGCGGCGCGACGCAGCGCCTTGGCCACCCGGCGTCCCATGGCGGCCCAGGTGTTGTCGTCGGTGATAACGCTCAGGGTACGGCCTAAATCCAAGCTGGAAACCAGATCGGCCTCGGCGCCGTCCAGGCTGGGGGCGACGCGGATGGCGCGGATGGGACTGACCAGGGGATGGCCCGTGGAGGGGTCGACCCAGGTTCCGGCCAGGATGGAGCGGACGATGGGGCCTTCGCTGATATCGTGGGGGCTAGCCATGATATTCGATGATGCTGAGGCCGGCGTTGTAATCGGTGGAATAAACCAATCCCCGGGCGTCGACGAAGACGTCGCAACTTTGGATAACCCGGGGACGGTCGGGACGGCGGTCGATCATGCGGGTGGGCGCCGCCGGCACCAGCGCTCCGGTTTCTCTCGGTTGGTAAGGGTTGTTGATGTCGAAGACGCGGATGCCGGCATTTTGGTAAGTGGCGAAGATCAGCGTCGAACTGACGAAGCTGCCAGGCCGGTTTTCATGCAAGTTATGCGGACCGAAATGGCCGCCCTTGCGGACATAGTCTGCCTCGTCCGGCGTCGGCAGGGTGGAGATGCTGATCGGATTTGACGGTTCCCGGATGTCGAACAGCCAGGTCAGTTTCAATCCGTCCTCCTGGTTGTCGGCCACCGCCTCATCGGCGACCAGAAGCAGATCGCGGTCGGGCAGGGCCAGGGCGCTATGGGTGCCGCCGCCATAAGGCGGGCTCCAGTTACGGTGGACGATCAACTTCGGCGCGGCGCGGTCACTGACATCGATCAGGGTCAGACCGCCGTCGCGCCAGCAGGCATAGGCGGTGTCGCCCCAGACGGTGGCATGGTGCAGGGCAAAGCGTTTCTCGCGCGGCCAGTTGGGGGTCTCGCCTCCGGCCAGATGCATGCCGGGAAGCCAGAAACGGCTGACCTCTCGCGGGGCGGCGGGATCGGCCAGATCGACGATCAGCAGGATATAGTCGCTATAGCCGTCCAAAAGGGCTGAAACATAAGCCCAGCGTCCTCCGACATACCAGATGCGGTGAAGCCCAACGCCCTCGACGGGCAGAAAGCCGATTTGCCGGGGCGCGCTTGGAGTGGAGATGTCATAGACGGCCAGTCCGGCGCTCCACGTTCGGTTCCTCTGTCCGGAGGAGTCCACGGTGCTGCCGACCGAGCCGCTGTAGTAGACCTTTTCGTCCTGGGCGAAAACCGTGTCGGCAAACAGATCCTTGGCGTGGACGACCAGCAGCAGGTCATCGTGGGCTTGCAGGTGAATGTTCCACGTGTTGGGTGGGGCGGGGATATAGGCGACGGCGCGCGGGGCGCGGGCATCGCGGACATCCACCACGCTGAATCCCTGGGACACCATATGCCCGATATAGGCGTGCCCCTTGTGGACCATCAACTGGACGCCGTCGGGCCGTCCGCCTTGGTCATGCTGGGCGATCAGGGTCATGTTGCGGGCGAAATCGGCAGGCGGTGGGCTGTTGGACATGGGGGCTCCGGCAAAACGAAAAGGAAACGCCGCCAAAGCGGCGTTTCCTGAAATATAGGGTCCCTGACGATTAGAGCGGAACGGTGATGCGGGTGAAGAAACGGTTGCCGGCGGCTTCGTTCTTCCAACTGACCGCTTGGGTATAGAAGGCATCGATGGCCACGGGACCGAAATTATAGCCGATCACCGGGCCGAGCCCGAATTCCTTGGCACGGTTGCCGTCGCCGACCTTAAGGCCGTTCTGCTGGTCGTCGGTGAACTGATAACGTTCATAGACGCCAAGGCCGCCGGTCCACTTGCCCCAGGTCTTGGTGGCGGTCAAATCCACGTCGGCGACGTGGCCGGACTGATAGTTGGTGTCGGTATTTTTCAGGTTGAGGTCCGCCAGCAGTTTGGCGCTTAAGTTCCAACCATTGTGCAGCCAGCTGACGCCGACGCTGGGTTCGAAGGCCCAGAAGTTGGAACTGGGCGGCGCTCCATTCTGGTTTTTGTGGAACGTGCCGTCGGGAATGTAAATCCCCAGGCCGGTGGATGCGTAAAAGTCGTTTGGCAGCTGCCAAGACAAATTAAGCGGGGACACCACGGTTTCGAAGCGGCCGGCCTGGGTATAGGAATTACCGCCCGTGTTGGTGGTGACACGGTCGATCGGTTGGACGATGGCCGCGGCGTATTGCGCGCCCAGGATTTTCAGATCTGGCGCCCAAAGAAGAACCGGCACGTCGACGATGGCGTTGATGTGCGTGCCGTTGTTATGCCCAGAGGTGTCGTGGCCTTTGATGTCGGCGTAATAGGTGGTGTTCTGAAAATAAACGCCGGGCGGCGGCAAAGCACCGGCTGCGCCGCCGATGCCGATGCCGTCGGTGTAAGGCGTCCAGTTTTCCACGGCCGTGGCGGCGTTCGAGGCAAATATGGCCAAGCTGGAAACGGTCAGGGCCAGGGCAAGCTTCTTCATCTTCGGCTATCCCCCTTTGGGTCGAAGGTTTGAAATGACGCTAAGATCGTGTGATGCGTTTAGGAAAAATATCATAACCACACAAAGTCTATCGTCTATATCAATTAACTAATTTGATGTAAATATGAATCATTAAACACTAATTAAGTGTTAATATGCAGACAAGGTCACAATGTTCGTTATTTGGTTTTAAATATGTGTGGTGATACAGCTAAAAATAGAAAAGGAGATGGCCCGCCGCTGTCTACACTTCGGGGGGCTTAAGGCACCTGGAGGGGTGGTTTCTCATCGGCTTCCACGCATAACTCTCGATCAACGCCCCGGAGCGGTTGCCGAGGATAACGCTTTCCCCCTGTCCGTCGCGGGGCGGGGCATTACGCAACGCGTCGAGGAGATGGAGTCATGGCAATCTGAAATCTGTAAATAACATAAACTTAATGTTTATATATTTTCTATCTATCTACTAAATCGATAGACTTGACGATCCCACAATTTTTGTGTGAGTATCGCTTCGTTTTACGATGCCGGGTAGGGTTATCCATCATGGATACGGTGAGACGAGAGAGCGAATGCGGCGTGGGGGGAGGACGGTTGTGGCGATCAAGGTTGCTTTATCCAGCGAGAATGGAAAGACGGTTCACCAGCATTTCGGGCAGACGACGCAGTTCGTCATTTGCGAAATCGACGACGCCGGAGCCCATTTTCTCGAAGTGCGCAGGAATCTTCCCTCCTGCGGAACCGCCAACGAGGACGGTGAAATCGGCCACAACGAGGACCGCATGGGACGAACCGTGGCTCTGGTGGCTGACTGCCGCGCGGTTGTTTCCGCTCAGATCGGCCAAGGCGCCGTGGCTCGCTTGGCCGAACGCGGCATTCAGGCGTTCGTGATTCCAGATTTCATTGATCAGGCGCTGACGCGACTGGTCAACAGCGGCGCCTTGGACGAACCGGTACGACCGAACAAACGCTGGCTGCTCGGGTAAAGGCTATGGCACGGATTCTTCCACCCAAGCGGCTCGATCTTTGCGGAAGCGGGCAAGCGATGTGCCCCGGCCAACAGATGCGGGTAGCGTCGTCGTCGCCTTTTCCGCATCTCGAAGGACGCCATCCGTGCTTCAGCCTCACCGCCGAAGGTCATGCGAAAAGCGGACGGCTGCATCTGCCGGTCAGTCCCGGATGCAACATCCGGTGCCGGTTCTGCAAGCGCGATTTCAACGACAGCGAACGGCGACCGGGTGTTGCCCACGGTCTTCTAAGCCCGGAACAGGCCCTGGAGGTCGTCGGCCGCGCATTGAAGCTGTGCCCCCAGATCGCCGTGATCGGCATTGCCGGCCCCGGCGACACGCTGATGACCGATCATGCCATTCGCACATTCGAGATGATCCACGATGCCCACCCCCATCTGATCAACTGCCTGTCAACAAATGGGCTGCTGTTGCCGGAAAAGGCCGAACGGGTGGTCGGAGCGGGAGTCGAGACTGTCACCGTAACCGTCAACGCCGTCGATCCTCAACTCCAGGCGGAGATCAATCCGAGTATCCTCTTCCGTCGCCGCTGGATTGATGGCGAAGAGGCCGCCGCGATCCTGATCGCCAATCAATTGGCAGGCATTCGCCGTGTGGTCGAACTGGGTGCAGTGGTCAAAGTCAATACCGTGCTGGTGCCAGGGGTCAACCTCGATCACATCGGCCATGTGGCCGAGGCCGTGGCTGCGGCCGGGGCTTCGCTGATCAACGTCATTCCGCTGATCCCACAGCACGAATTCGCGCATCTTCAGGCTCCCAGCCCGGTTCAAGTGGAACGCGCCCGCGAGGCGGCGTCCAAGCACCTTTCCGTGTTCAGCCATTGCCAGCGGTGCCGAGCCGACGCTTGCGGCATTCCCGGCATCAGTGAGTTCAGCAACGAGCTTTACGGCATTTCCAATTCCGACTTCCACGCATCGACCTTCTCGCATGGCTAGGGGTGCGTTTTTGAAATTCCGATTTGAAATCTGGTTTTGCGATGCATTTTTTTATTCGAATAGAGGACGGACAGTGCCATGGGTAAAAAGGCCATCAAACAGATCGCTATTTACGGCAAGGGTGGCATCGGCAAATCGACCACCACCTCCAACATCAGCGCCGCCCTGGTCGAGGCTGGCTACAAGGTGATGCAGTTCGGCTGCGACCCGAAAGCGGATTCGACCAACACCCTGCGCGGCGGCGAGTACATCCCGTCCGTGCTTGATCTTTTGCGCGAGAATGCGCGGGTGGATGCGCATGAAGCGGTCTTTCAGGGCTTCAAGGGCGTCTATTGCGTCGAAGCGGGCGGACCGCAGCCGGGGGTGGGATGCGCCGGGCGCGGCATCATCACCGCCGTCCAGCTTCTGAAGCAGCAGGACGTCTTCGAGGAACTGGATCTGGATTACGTCATCTACGACGTGCTGGGCGACGTGGTCTGCGGCGGGTTTGCCGTGCCGGTCAGAGAAGGCATCGCCGAGCATGTCTTCACCATCTCATCGGCCGATTTCATGGCCATCTATGCCGCCAACAATCTGTTCCGCGGCATCAAGACCTATTCGAGCAAGGGGGGCGCCTTGCTGGGCGGCGTCATCGCCAATTCGATTAACAGCGATTTTCATCGCGACATCATCGACGACTTTGTCGAGAAGACGCAAACCCAGGTCGTCGAGTACATCCCGCGCTCGCTCACCGTTACCCAGGCCGAACTGCAGGGCAAGACCACCATTGAAGCGGCGCCGAAATCCGAGCAAGCCGCGATCTACCGCAGGCTGGCGCGCAAAATCGCCGATCACACCGAATCCAAAGTCCCATCCCCTTTAGATGCGAAAGAACTGCGGGCGTGGTCCTCCAGTTGGGCCGACCAACTGATCGAAATCGAACGCAAGACCCAGCGCTTGGCCGTCGGGGCCTGAAGGAGACGTTATGCCCATCAATTTGAAAACGGCCGTCGTCGAAAGTCGCGAACAGCGCTTAGGCACGATCATCGGGTGGGATGGGAAGGCATCCGACCTGTCGAAGGAATCCGCCTACGCCCGGGGCGGCTGCGAAGCCAAGTGCGGCCAAAAGGCACGGCGCATCTGCGAACTACAGGGACCCTTCACCCAGGGCTCGGTGTGCAGCGAACAAATGGTGGAATGCCAGGCAGGCAATGTCCGCGACGCCGTGCTGATTCAGCATTCCCCGATCGGTTGCGGTACCGGCCAGGTCATCTATAACTCGATCTTCCGCAACGGTTTGGCGATTCGAGGATTGCCGGTGCAGAATTTGCACCTGATCAGCACCAATCTTCTCGAAAAAGACATGGTGTTCGGCGGCATCGCCAAGCTGGAACAGTCGATCCGCGATGCCTGGAAGCGTCACAACCCCAAAGCCATCTTCATCGCCACCTCTTGCGCCACCGGGGTCATCGGCGACGACGTGGAAAGCGTGGCCACCCAGTTGGAGGAGGAACTCGGCATTCCGGTTATTCCTCTGCATTGCGAAGGCTTCAAGTCCAAGCACTGGAGCACCGGATTCGATGCCACCCAACATGGCATCCTGCGTCAGATCGTGCGCAAGAACCCTGAGAAAAAGCAGGACGATCTGGTCAACGTCATCAATCTGTGGGGATCGGACGTGTTCACGCCGATGCTGGCCGAGCTGGGTCTGCGCGTGAATTACGTGGTGGATATGGCGACGGTCGAGGAATTGGCGCAGATGTCCGAGGCGGCGGCCACCGTCGGTTTCTGCTACACCCTGTCGTCCTATCTGGCGGCCGGGCTGGAGCAGGAATTCGGCGTTCCGGAAGTGAAGGCCCCGATGCCCTATGGCTTTGCCGGCACCGACGCCTGGCTGCGCGAAATCGCCCGTGTCACCAACCGGGAAGGCAAGGCCGAGAACTACATCGCTGCCGAGCACGAGCGCGTCAAGCCCCGCTTGGAGGAGTTGCGCAAGCTCTTGAAGGGCAAGAGGGGCTACGTGTCCACCGGTTCGGCCTACGCGCATGGGTTGATCGGCGTGTTGCGGGAACTGGGCGTCGACGTGGATGGCTCGTTGGTCTTCCATCACGATCCCGTCTACGACAGCCAGGATCCCCGCGAGGATTCGCTGGCGCATCTGATCGACCATTACGGCGACGTCGAGCACTTCACCGTCGGCAATCGTCAGCAGTACCAGTTCTATGCGCTTTTGCAGCGGGTCAAGCCCGACTTCATCATCATCCGCCACAACGGTCTGGCGCCGCTGGCGGCGAAGCTGGGAATCCCCGCCATTCCCCTGGGCGACGAGCATCACGCCATCGGCTATCAGGGAATGCTGAACCTGGGCGAATCGATCCTCGACGTCTTGGCGCACAAAAAATATCACCAGGACATCGCCGCCCACGTCAAGCTGCCTTACAAAAAAAGCTGGCTTAAGCAGAAAGATCCCTTTGTCCTGGCCAGAAAAACTGCTGCCGGATCGGAGAAATAACGATCATGACGATTATTGAGGCCAAGGATAAAGTTTCGCCCTTGACGGAAAGTACGTCTCAGAAGACGAATTCGATCGAACAGATCCGCTATGGCTGCGCTATCGGGGCCATGCAAAGCGTTGCCGCCATTCCACGAGCCATTCCAATCACCCATTGCGGTCCGGGATGCGCCGACAAGCAGTTCATGAATCTGGCTTTC
>Ga0326727_10013644_pt1 | contig 17981 bp, 13 predicted proteins | sample MB2enrmetagenome_FD_207643 | JGI IMG/M metagenome (GOLD analysis project Ga0326727, IMG submission 207643) | Lab enriched peat soil microbial communities from McLean, Ithaca, NY, United States - MB29MY | ecosystem: Environmental > Terrestrial > Soil > Wetlands > Peat | place: USA: New York...
AACGGCCAAGTCTTCCGCTCGAGCGATGGCGGCTCGACGTGGCAGCTCGCAGCCGAAGGATTGCGACACGTACGCGTCCTGCGCTTTAGCTGAGGGCCTGCTGGGCCGCGCGCACTTCGTCCCGGGGCCCCATCGCCGCCGGCGCCCCTTGAGTTCGCGCGCCCCGGCTCCGCACGCCGGATGCTAGAACCGCCTTGGAACGTCGGTCACCAAAGGTGTGAGATCACCACAGGCATGTCTCTGCCCGGGCGCGATTACAAAGGGGTCAGCGTGACGATTGGGAGTGCTCTCAGCAAACGCCGGGCCAATGAAGGCGGAGCAAGGCGGGTGCCGGGGGCAGCTTGGGGCGGCCCCCGCAGGCTTGTATTCGCAGGTGCCGCATTGCTCATGTGCGCTCCCTTCCTCGCGATGGAGCCGTCCGCCCTGGCCGGCGCCGCTTCGAGGGTGACGTCGATGGTGGTGGTCGCGGCTGCGCCCAGGATCCCGCTCGGCGACCACGCGCTGGGCTCGGTGGCGGCGGGCTCGCCTGAGACGGGCATCGTCGTGCTCAGGCCCCCTCACGAGGCTGCGCTCACTGGCTACATCGCGGCGGTGACCAACAAACGGTCTCCTCTGTTCCACCAGTACCTCGCGCCCGGGGCGTTTGCCGAGAGATTCGGCCCGAGCGGGTCGACAATCGCGGCCGTAAGGGCGCAGCTGGTTTCGGAAGGCCTCCGGGTGACCAACGTGTCGCGCGACGGGCTCCTGATGAGCTTCTCCGGCACTGCTGCCACGGTCGAGGCCGCCTTTCGGACTCCGATCGAGCGATACCGTCTTGCCGACGGCACGACCGGCCAAGCGACCACGCAAGCCCTGCGCATGCCCTCGACGATCGCCGGCTCGGTGGTCGCAGTCGTCGGCCTCGACGACCTGGTCCACGCCCAGGCCGCTGATCTCCCGCCCGGCCAGGTTCCGGTGCAGAGCTTTCCGGCGGCCAAGGCGACGAGCTTCCCGCACACGGCAGGTTCGCCGACCCCGTGCAGCCTGGCCCAACAAGAGGCCGAGGCCGCGGGTGGGCTCACCGACGACGAGATCGCCAACGCCTACGGGGCTTTCGGTCTCTACCGTGAGGGCGACTTCGGCAACGGCCAGCGCATCGCCGTCTACGAGCTGCAGCCCTTCCGGGTGAGCGACATCGAGACCTTCGACACCTGCTATTTCGGCACGAGCCAAGCTGCACGGATGTCCGGCACGGGCGGCGAGCTCACCGGCAGCCTGCTCTCGATCATCCCGGTCGACGGCGGCCTTCCCCAGCCCGGCACCGCCGGCGAGGACGAAGAGGCCACACTCGACGTCGAGGATCTCTCGGCGATGGCCCCCCAGGCGAACATCGACGTCTACGAGGCTCCGAACAACACCTTTGGGGGCATCGACGAGTATTCGCAGATCGTCAACGCCGACACCGACCAGATCGTGACCTCGAGCTGGGGTGAGTGCGAGCAGCTCCTGCAGCTGGGCGCGCCCGGTGTGCAAGAGGCCGAGAACCTCCTGTTCGAGCAGGCAGCTGCCCAGGGTCAGACGATCTTCTCCGCGGCAGGAGACACCGGTGACGACGGGTGCAACGAGAAACAGGTTGCCCCTGCTCCCTCGGGCCAGAACCTTCTCTCGGTGCTCGACCCGGCCAGTCAGCCCTACGTCGTCGCTGTCGGTGGCACCACGATCGACGATGCCGCCCAGCCCCCTTCGGAGCACGCCTGGGACGACGGCGCGCTGGGGGGAGCCGGCGGTGGTGGCATCTCCGAGTCGTGGGCGATGCCGAGCTGGCAGCAGCCGGTCGCCTACACCGCGGCCAACTCGCAGGACATCTCGAATGCCGAGGCGCTGGAATCGCAAACCGCCAAGGAGTCGGCTCCTTTTGCGACGCCGACGTTCTGCGACGGCACCCTGGACCTCCCGCCGGGGACCTTGTGTCGCGAGACGCCCGACGTCTCCGCTCAGGCCGACGAGTTCACTGGTTCCGTGACCATCTACGGTCGTTCGCTCGGCTACGGCAATGCGGACGGGTGGGCGACCGTCGGCGGTACCTCTTCGGCGACCCCCATCTGGGCGGCGATGCTCGCCCTCGTCAATGCCTCGCCGACCTGCTCGGCCGACAAGATCAACGGGGTGCAGGACGTGGGCTTTGCCAGCCCAGTGCTCTACGGCATCGCGGCCGACCCGGTCGCCTACGCCAAGTCATTCAACAACATCGTGTCCGGCAACAATGACGAGTACGGCCTCGACAACGGGCTCGTGTTCCCGGCACACGCCGGTTTCAACATGGCCTCCGGCCTCGGTTCACCTCAGCTCACGACCCCGACCGGAGGCAACGCTCTCGCCTTCTACATGTGCGACTACGCCGGACAGCTCTCTCCGCCAACGGTGAGCGGGCTCAGCCCCTCATCCGGATCCACCGCCGGGGGCTACACCGTGACGGTGTCAGGAGCGGGCTTCGGCACGGTCGACAGCCCGAAGGTCGCGACCGTCCAGGTGGGCACGGCATCGGCCACGAGCGTCAGCGTGACGAGCGATTCGACCCTCACCGCAGTGTTCCCCCCGGCCGCCGCCACCACGCCCACCGGCTCGCCGAGCCCTCTCGACGGGGCCGGCCCGGTCCCGGTGATCGTGACGCTGAAGAGCGGGGAGTCGAGCTTTCCCACCGCGGCCTCGGTGTTCGAGTACGTGGACGAGAGCCCGGCGTCCTCGGCGATCCCGAGCGTCACGAGCGTGAGTCCCTACGCCGGGCTGGAGTCGTCGCCTGCCCCGGTCACGATCTACGGCTCGGGCTTCACCGGAGCGACTCTGGTCAGCTTCGGTGGCGTGGCGGTGCACAGCTTCGTAGTCAGGTCGCCGTACGAGATCACCCTTAGGCCGCCTGCGTACTCGACCCAAGCGTGCGCAGCGCTGCCGACAACGGGCGTGTACGTCGACGAGAACGGCGGTGACGACATCTGCCAGGTGCAGGTAGTGGTCGCCAACGCCAATGGCTCGAGCGTGACGGGCGCGATCTTGCCGCCCTACGAGGGCGCAATCAAGTTCGACAGCATGGGCGGACAGATCGTCCCGGCAGGATATGAAGTCGCGCCGGCGCCAACGGAGTACGACTACGTCCCCGCCCCGACGATCTCGTCGGTCTCGACCGGCACGGTTGCCGACCTGAGCAGTTGCATCTCGCCGCCGACTCCGGCTTGCAACGCCGCCGAGTTGGCGAGCGAGTCCGGAGGCCTTCCCGCCAACTTGATCACGGTGAACGGGACCGGTATGAACCCGCTGACCTTCGACTCCGCTTTTCTGGGCCCGCTCATCGACGAGAACTCGATGGTCACCCCTGTTGCGGAGACGGGGACTTCGATAGAGCTTGTCGCTCCGGCACTCCCGAAGAATAAGCCTCCGACCACGGAGCCGTTCGCCCTCGCGGTCAGCTTCACCTCGATCGCCGGCACATCGAACACGCGCGACATCATCTATGCCGGCATACCGAAGCTGTCGCGTGTCGTGAACTCGCTCACGGGCTACAACGGAGTCCCGGATTCTGTGGCCTGCCCCAGCCCGTCGCCCAGCGCGGGCTGCGGGGCGCCGCTCAAGATCACCGGTGTCGGATTGCTGCAGACCGTCGGGCCTATCGTGTTCGCGGACGGTGAGTCCGGCGGGTCGCTCGGCATCCAGTACAACTTCGCGGTCAAGTCTGCCAAGACCATCGTCACAGAATCGGTGGCGCAGAACCCGGGGGTCATGGACGTCTTGGTCTGCACGGTCACAGGTTGTAGCTACGACCCGGCTATCGACGTTCTCTACATATATCCGCCCGGCAACCCCACGGTCACGACGATGGTGCCGGCCACCGGGGCCGCCCAGGGAGGTAACGAGGTGGTCTTGCGCGGGGCAAACCTCGGTTGTGTGGTGGCGGTCGCCTTCGGCAAGGTCGTGACCTTCCAGGCGACGAACCTGCAGGCGGCGCTGACCTGTGGCACCACCAACCAGTTGGTGGTCATAGCGCCACCGGGTCAGGCGGGAACGACGGTGCCGGTGAGAGTGGTGACGCTCGAGAGCCTCTTTGACCCCCAGGGCAAGGCCAGCAACTCCGCCGCCTACACCTACACCATGAGCGCGCCCAGCGCGCCGATGAAAGTGACGGCGACCACGAAGCCTGGCACCGCAACGGTGAGCTGGAGCCCACCGGCGAGCGACGGCGGTAGCGCCGTCACCGGTTACGATGTGGCTGCGTCGTCTCCCGGGTTGCCGCGGGTGGCCGAGTCGGTCGGGGCCGGCAGAAGGAGCACGACGTTCGCCAATCTTCAGGCCGGTGTTCCGTGGAGCTTCACCGTGAGGGCGGTCTCCAAGATGGGCGCCGGTCGCGGAGGTGTCTCGAATTCGGTCACACCTGCTCTTGGTGATGACGGTTATCTCGTGGAGACCCCCGAGGGTGCAGTCATCGGGTTCGGCGACATCCAGTCGCACGGGGGCATCGACGGCGAAGACGCCGGGGCCGCCGGCATCGCGACGACGCCCGACGGGCTCGGCTACTGGGTCGTGACGACGACCGGTGCGGTGACACCTTTCGGCAATGCGGCCTTCTTCGGTCAGGCTTCTACGAAAAACGTCACCGGGATCGCCGCGCTGCCCGATGGCAAGGGCTACTGGATTGTCACGAGCAGCGGTGTGGTCCGGGCTTTCGGCCTCGCAACCACCTACCCGGGCAAGCTGCACAGCAGAGCCGACATCACTGCGATCGCGTCGTCGCACGACGGCGGGGGCTACTGGCTGGTGGCAGGAAACGGGGCCGTGACGGCTTTCGGCGACGCCCGCAACTACGGGTCCCTCGGCGCCAAGGGAGGTGGTCAGCCGGTCGTCGGGATCGGGGTAACGCCGAGCGGGAGGGGCTACTGGCTCGTCACGTCGGACGGAGCAGTGTTCGCTTTCGGCGATGCCCACAATTACGGGTCCCTCGCCGTCAAGGGACAGGGCCAGGCGGTCGTAGGAATCGCGGTGAGCCCGACCGGAAGTGGCTACTGGCTCGTCGGGTCCAACGGCACGGTGTACAACTTCGGCGCAGCTCGCAACGTCGGCAACGCGGCGAGCGCAGCGGCGATCGGCATTTAGGGCACCCGGTCGTCCGCCGGCCGGAGGGCCCGCGTGGCGATGAAGGCCTTTCGGCTTGCCGCCAGCTAGATTGACTCCATTAAAGGATCTGATCTAGAATATTTCCTGTGACGCGTGTGGCAAGAAGTGAGGGTCCCTCGCGGGAGGCCTTCGTCGAGGCACTGCGGGGTGCCGGCCTGCGGGCAACTGCCGTGCGCCTGGCCGTGCTGGGGGCCCTGCTTCACCGCCCTCACGCCGGGACGGAGACCGTCCTTCGCTGCGTGCGGGCCGAGCTGGGAACGGTGTCTACCCAGGCGGTCTACAACGTGCTCGCCGCCCTCGTCCAAGCCGGCCTTGTGCGTCGAATTGAGCCGGCGGGAAGCGTCGCCCTCTATGAACTGCGAGTCGGCGACAACCACCACCATGTCGTGTGCCGGAGGTGCGGTGCGGTGGTCGACGTCGACTGCGCGGTCGGTCGCAGGCCTTGCCTCACGCCCTTGGAGACTCACGGCTATCTTCTCGACGAGGCCGAGGTCACCTACTGGGGGATCTGCCCCAGCTGCCAGGCGGCCAGCGGACTGGTCCCGCTTCGGGGGACCAAAGTCCCTATCCCGGGACGAACCGGTCGGAAGGTCGAATGGGACCCGAGCGAACGAGGGCGGCCATGACCGGCCAGCTCGCCGCCCCCATTGGGTCACGCACCCCGTGGCCCGCGACGACGCTATGGCAGCCGTATCCTCAGTGCCACGACCTCGTCACAGGAGCGACCCAGGGCTTGGGGGATCAGGGAGGCCCGCCGCTCGTGGGCAACGCAATCCACGCCGGCATTCCGGCAGGCTCCGTCGAGCCCTGCCTCCCGACACGGCCGCCTGCGACACCGGTCGGGCGTTGCGCGTCGGATTCATAATGACCCACATGGAGTGATGAAAGTGAAGTGCAGCCGGCAGGTTGTACAGACGAGACAAGACAAAGACAGGACAGGAGAAGCACCAAAATGCCCGAAAGCGAAAGCGAAAACCCAGCAATCCCCTCACCCACGCCAAAGCCGCATCGGCCCATGTCGAACCAGGACTGGTGGCCGAACCAGCTGAACCTGAGCATTCTCCACCAGGGGTCGGCCCCGTCCAGTCCGCTGGGAGAGGACTTCAACTACGCAGCGGAGTTCAGGACTCTCGACCTTGAGGCGCTGAAGCGGGACATCTTCGAGGTGATGAAGACCTCGCAGGACTGGTGGCCGGCCGACTACAGGCACTACGGGCCACTCTTTATCAGGATGACATGGCACGCGGCTGGCACGTACCGCATCCACGACGGCCGGGGCGGCGGCGGCGGCGGAGCCCAGCGCTTTGCCCCACTCAACAGCTGGCCCGACAACGTCAACCTCGACAAGGCGCGGCGGCTGCTCTTGCCGATCAAGCAGAAGTATGGCCGCAAGATCTCCTGGGCCGACCTGATCATCTTCGCCGGGAATTGCGCCTATGAGTCGATGGGGTTCAAGACCTTCGGCTTCGGCTTCGGACGACACGACATGTGGGAGCCCGAACAGATCAACTGGGGCACCGAGGACACCTGGCTCGGTGACGAGCGCCACGGCGATGCAGGAGAGATCGCAGGACCGTTCGGCGCCGATCACATGGGCCTCATCTACGTGAACCCGGAAGGGCCGGGAGGCAACCCGGATCCGCAGCTCGCAGCGCAGTACATCCGGCAAACGTTCGCTCGCATGGCGATGAACGACGAGGAGACGGTCGCGCTCATCGTCGGCGGCCACACCTTCGGCAAGACCCATGGTGCCGCCAGTGTGGAGTACCTCGGCCCTGAACCCGAGGGTGCTCCCCTCGAGCAGCAGGGCCTCGGGTGGAGAAACACCTATGGCACCGGTAAGGGCGCCGACACGGTGACGAGCGGGCTGGAGGGCGCCTGGACCAACGAGCCGACGAAGTGGGACAACGGGTTCCTCGACAATTTGTTCAATTACGACTGGGAGCTCACGACGAGCCCCGCGGGGTTACACCAGTGGTCTCCGAAGAACCCCGAGGCTCAGGGCACCGTGCCCGACGCGCACGATCCCTCGAAGCGCCACGCCCCCATGATGCTGACAACGGACCTGGCGCTGAAGGTGGATCCGATCTACGCGCCGATCGCCAAGCGTTTTCACGAGCACCCGGACCAGTTCGAAGAGGCCTTTGCCAAGGCCTGGTACAAGCTGTTGCATCGGGATATGGGGCCCGTCTCGCGCTACTTAGGTCCGTGGGTCCCCGAGCCGCAACTGTGGCAGGACCCCGTGCCGACGGCCGATTACGACTTGATCGGGGAGGCGGACATCGCTGCCCTCAAGCAGAAGGTCCTCGCATCGGGGCTGTCGATCTCTCGGCTCGTCGCAACCGCTTGGGCGTCGGCTGCCAGCTTCCGCGGCACCGATAAGCGCGGCGGGGCCAACGGGGCACGAGTCCGCCTGGCGCCTCAGAGAGACTGGGAGGTCAACGACCCGCCCGAGCTGGCCAAGGTGCTGCAGACACTCGAGCAGATCCAGCAGGACTTCAACCGGTCACAGTCCGGAGAGACCAGGGTCTCGCTCGCCGACCTGATCGTGCTGGGTGGGTGCGCGGCCGTCGAGCAGGCGGCGCGGAACGCCGGGCTCGATATCACCGTCCCTTTCGCGCCAGGACGCACGGACGCCTCACAGGAGCAGACCGACGTGGAGTCGTTCTCCGTGCTCGAGCCGGCCGCCGATGGGTTCCGCAACTATCTCCGCGCCGGGGAGAAGCTGCCGGCGGAACAGCTGCTGGTGGAGCGGGCCTACATGTTGACGCTCACCGCACCAGAGATGACCGCTCTCATCGGCGGCATGCGCGCTCTGAAGGCCAACTTCGGGCAGTCCCAGCACGGTGTACTCACCGACCGGCCGGAGATGCTGACCAACGACTTCTTCGTGAACCTGCTCGACATGGGCACTGAGTGGAAGGCGTCTGCCACGTCCGAGGACGTGTATGAGGGTCGCGATCGGAGCACCGGTGCGCTCAGGTGGACGGCTACTGCGGTGGACCTGGTCTTCGGTTCCAACTCCCAGCTCCGAGCAATCTCGGAGGTCTATGCGTGCGATGACTCGAAGGAGAAATTCGTGCGTGACTTTGTGGCCGCGTGGGACAAGGTCATGAACCGGGATCGGTTTGACCTCGTCTGATCGAGGGTCCATCGTGATTGTGAGATGAGCTGGTCGCGGAGGGCTCCACGTCCTCCGAGTGCCGGAGCGGATCAGGGCGTTCGGAGACTGCTAGGGATCTGATCGGAGAAGCAGGAGTGGGGGAACGCGCGATCGACGTTCCGCACCCCGTTACGTACCACCCGTAGGTGCACGGCGGAGGTCTCCAAAGCCTCCGCTGTGCTCTCAGGAGGTTGGCTTCAGTTTCTCAGTCAAGCTAAAAAGAGAGTCCACATGCTCGGTGACCGTCTCCCGGAGTTCCCTCTCATAGCGCTCGTCCCCGGCGACCTGAGGTCCGAGTTCGCAGACCGTGACGCGCAGGTGCTCGGGGGATCGGTTGACAACGAGTACGTCCACTACGCCTGGCGCAGAGAGCACGAGGACCTTAAGGACCTTCCTTTCCCGATGCTCTCCGACCTCGACCGCAAGCTCGTCAGCGATCTCGGGGTGCTCAACAGTGACGGCATTGCCGACCGGGCGACCTTCGTCGTCGACCCTGCGGGGATCATCCAGTTCTTCATGGTGACTGCCGGGTCGGTCGGGCGCAATGTCGAGGAGGTGCTCCGCGTGCTGGACGCCCTGCAGACCGACGAGCTGTGCGCTTGCGGCTGGCACAAGGGCGAGGCGACCCTTGACTCGAAGGCGCTCATGAGCGCGGCCGTCTGATGGGCGTACCGGCGCTGAAGGAAGCGCTGCCGCCCTTCGCCAAGGACCTGAGGCTCAACCTCGACTCCACCATCGCCGTGTCGACGCTGCCAGAGCAGCGGCTATGGGGCACGGTGTTGGCCACTGCGATCGCTTCACGAGGAAGGCGCGTGCTTGCAGAGCTCGCCGGTGAGGCCAAGGAGCACCTGTCTGCCGAGGCCTTCGATGCGGCCAAAGCCGCAGCTGCCGTCATGGCGATGAACAACATCTACTACCGCAGCACGCACCTGCTGGCTGATGCCGGAGCGGCGGGTTACGAGGACATTCCCGCTCGGCTCCGGATGCAGGTGATTGCCACCCGCGGTGGCGTCGAGCAGGCGGATTTCGAGTTCTGGTGCCTGGCCGTGAGTGCGGTGAACGGTTGTGAGGGCTGCCTCGGTGCCCACGAGCGGAAGCTTCGCGAGCTAGAGGTGAGCAAGGACCAGATCCACGAGGCGCTCAGGATCGCTGCGGTCGTTCACGCCGTCGCGGTCACCCTCGAGGCCGAGGAGGCGATGACCGAGGGGGACGTCACCTAAGCCAACAGGCGTACGCAACAAAGCACGAGCGCTCGGGTGCAGTCCATGAGCTCGTCGATCGCGACGTGCTCGTCCGGTTGGTGCGCGACCGCGATGTCACCTGGGCCAAAGACGACTGCCGGATGACCGGCGGCTTCGTACCAGGAGGCATCGGTCGCGAACCTCATTCCTCCGAGCTCGTAGGAGACGGTCTCTCCGCTCGCGACGACCGCGCCTTTGAGGACCCGTTCCAGCTCTTCGGCGTCGGTCCCTTTAAGCGGCGGGAAGGCGACCGACTGCGACAGTTCCCCCACGAGCCCCGGGCGCTCGCTCTCGAGGCGACCGAGCAGAGCGCGCACTTGCTCCTCGGCGCTTTCCAGGCTCTCTGAGGGGAGCACGCGTCGATCGAGCGTGAGCTCGCAACGATCTGCGACAGTGGAACCTCCGCGGCCACCTTTGACAAGCCCGACCGAGTACGTCGCCGGCCCGATTCCGGGGAAGGGAGCGGCAGCGAGGCGGCGGGACTCCTCCTCGACAAGGCAGATGAAGGCGGCCGCGTCGTCGATCGCGTTTCGGCCGTCCTCGGGATGCGAGCTGTGCACGGACCTGCCGTGGAAGACGATCTCGAAATTGACCTGGCCGTTGCCGGTGCTGAACACGCGGCCGTTGGAGGGCTCGGTGACGATGACCCAGTCGGCAGGCTCCTCTGCGGCCGCTCTCCTGGCTCCGGCCGAGCTCACCTCCTCGTCGACGACCGCGTGAAGAGCGAGGCTTCCCCGCAGCGCGACGCCCGATCGTTTGACGGCGACCAGCGCGCCCGCCATGGCGGCGAGGCCGGCCTTCATGTCACAAGCGCCGCGGCCGTAGACCCACCCGCCGATCACGGCTCCCGAGAAGGGGTCGAGCGTCCATCCCCCGCCGGCAGGCACCGTGTCCAGGTGCCCGCTGAGAACCAGGATCGGGCTCGAGGAGCCAAGCGTCGCATAGAGGTTCGGTCTTCCGGGAGCCACCTCGACGAGGCGGGTTTCGACACCTCGCTGTTCGAGAAAGGACGAAAGCAGCTGGGCGCATTCCCGTTCGTTCCCCGGCGGGTTCTCGCTCGGCTGCGCCACGAGCTCGCGCAGGAGCTTGACCGTTTCTTCGTCTCGGATCTCCTCGAGCACGCGACGCTCGAGACGACCAGTCCGGTCTGCGCCAGTTTCCTCAGTGTCCACGCTCGGGCCGCAGGACCGGGTCATACTTCGCCCAAGCTATTACGACGCGCACGGGAGAGGAGACGTCGTGACCACTACCACCGTGATCGATGAGGTGCCGACGCAGAGGGTAGGTTTTGCCGGCCTCGGGACGATGGGTTCGGCTATGGCGGCGAATCTCGCACGCGCCGGGTTCCCCCTCACAGTGTGGAACCGCACGCCCGGACGAGCCGGGTCGCTCCTCGAGCTTGGGGCCGTCGAGGCCAACAGCCCGCGCGAACTGGCGCGCGCCAGTGACGTGGTCGTTGCTTGCCTGACCGATGCGCCGCAAGTAGGCGAGGTCCTCTTCGGTCCCGAAGGCTTGGCCTCCGGATTCGCCAAGGGGTCGTTGTTCATCGACTGCTCGACGATCAGCCCAGCCAGCACTGTCGAGTTCGCGGCGCGCCTCGCGCAGCTCGGCGTCGCCATGCTCGACGCGCCGGTCTCAGGAGGATCGGAGGGCGCACAGGCGGGGACGCTGACGATCATGGTGGGCGGGGAGCCTGCCGACGTCGAGCGAGCTCAGCTCGTGCTGCAGGCGCTGGGCCGTACGATCACTCATCTCGGCCCGATCGGGTCGGGTCAGGTCGCCAAGGCGGTCAACCAGGTGATCTTGTGCGGCACCTATCTGGGTGTGGCAGAAGGGATCGTGCTCGCCATTAAGGCGGGCGTGGACGCCAGGCGACTCGTCGCCGCGCTCTCGGGCGGGGCGGCCGGTTCGTGGGTGCTCCAGAACCGGAGCGGGCGCATGATCGACGACGACTACCCGCTCGGTTTCAAGATTGCCCTGCATCGAAAGGATCTGGTGATCGCCCTCGAGCTGGCCCGCAGCATTGGCGCGGTCCTTCCCGTGGCCGCGCTGGCGGCCACGTTCGAGGACGGGCTGATTGCCCAGGGCCACGACAATGACGACAACTCGGCGCTGGCGCGGGTGATCCGCCAGCTTTCCGGGTTGTGAATCTCTCCTGCCCTACCGGCCCCCGGGGACTCCGCCTCGGTGGACGACGACGAAAGGCGTCAGCTCCTCGCCTTGGCCCATCGGGTTGTCGAGCAGGATGAGCCGGGCAGCGGCTTTGTCGACGGGCATGTCGTCACTGGCCCCGAGCACCTCCACGTTGATGTTGTTCCCGTCGATGATCACCACCGGGTGGCCGAGGAAGCTTGCATAACTCGCGCACGCCTTGTCCGGGTCGGCCGGACCGAGCATCGCGAACTCGTTGAACGGCGCCACAGTGTCAGGGTTGAAGCCGTCGATCTCGGCAATTCGGTGACCGGCGATCCGATAGAAGTCACCGTGGCGGCCGAACAGCTTTGTCACGCCGCCCACCACCATGGCGAAGGCAGCTCGCGTGGAGCCGGTCTGCATGATCGCGACCTGCATCTTGCGAGGGTCGGAGAACGCGACGTCGTGCTCGTACTTGCGCGTGCCCTTTACGATGAGCTTGGCGAGCGGCCCGGGCCGGACCACCGAGTAGTGCACGACCCTGCCCTCGGAGATCGCCACGACCTTCTCCGACATCGCCACCCAGTCGCCTTCCTTGAGCAGCGGTCGCACTTGCTCGTCGAGGAGGGGCTCGAGGGGCTCTTTGATGTGGATGAGGTGGGTGTGCACCAACGTGCGCTCCCAGACATGCCCGTCGAGCTCGACGGGTGGCGCGAGGTGGGCGGGCCCCGCCATCAATGCCCGCCGATCGGACGCGACGTCATCGCACCGTCACCGGCGAGTCGACATACCGGCGCAGCCAAAGCTCGCTCACGAGCACCCGCCAGAACGCGAGGCCGTCGCCCGGCTTGCCCCCGAGCCATGCGTCGAATTCGTGAAGGAGCCGGCCTGGGTCGAAAATGCCCCGCGACGCCAGCACGCTCGAGGAGAAGACCTCACGGATCTGAGAGGCCCGCGCTCGCGTCCATGTGACCTCCGGGTTCGTAAAGCCGATCTTGGACCGCCTGGTCCGGTTGGCCTCGGGCATCCTTCCCTTCATGGCCTGACGGTACACGTACCTGTTCCATCCCCTCTTGATCTTCTGGTCGATCGGCAACTGGAAGATGAACTCGACCAGTTCGTGATCCAAAAACGGGACCCTGGACTCGATCGAGAAGGCCATCGAGTTCTTGTCCTCGTAGCGTAAGAGGTTAGGCGTCGAATATCGCAGCACGTCGTCGGCGAGCCGCAGGTTGAGGTTGCGGCTGGGCCGGTAGTCGAACTCGGCGAGAGCGACGGGCGCAGCCGCGAGCAGGTCGGGCATCGAGAACGCGCGCTGGCCACCTGGCCGGTGGGTCGCTGCCAGCTCTCGGGCGTATCTCGCGTACAGGTCGCGTCCCAGCACGACTTCCCGGACCACTGCGCGGAGATGGTGCTGGTCCATCGCCGAGCTCACATAGGTGCGGAAGTAGGGGAGGTACCCGGCAAGCAGCTCGTCCCCCCCGTTGCCCGAGAGGATCACCTTCACCTGGCCCTTGGCGATGCGGTAGACCGAGTAATAAGCGTAAGGCGCCGAGGAGATCGTCGGCTCCTCCTGGTACCACATCCACTCTGCGATCTCGTCCCAGAATTCGTCCACGGTCGGATAGGCGTAGTGGGGGACGCTCTTGACATATCTCTCGACCGAGTGCACGTAGTCGCTCTCGTCGATCGTCTGGCCCGGGTAGAGCGCGGAGAAAGTATGCAGAGCGCCCGCGGTGTGAGTGTCCGTACCGGAACCCATCAGCGAGGCCATGACCGACGAGACTCCGCTCGAGTCGAGTCCCCCTGAGAGCGACACGCCGACGGGGACATCGGCGATCATGTGCCGGCGGATCACTCGCTCGAACAGCTCTTCGAAGTCCTCCGCATATTCGGCGTCGGTTCGCGACGACGAGAACTCAGGGTTCACCTCGGGCACCCAATATCGCGTGATCGTGGTCCGGGCGCCCGGCGTCACGGTCATGAAGTGGCCGGGCAGCAGTCGCTTGACGCCCTCGAAGAAAGTCTCCTCTCCGGCGTCGTGCACGCGGTGGAGGAGGAATTGGTACATCACAGCCATGTCCGGCGCACGTGGGACGCGTGGGTCCTGGAAGATGGCTTTGAGCTCGGAGGCGAAGCAGAACCGACCCGGTGCGGAGTAGTAGTAGAGCGGCTTGATCCCCAGCCGGTCGCGGGCCAGGTGCATGACACGTGAGCGCGGGTCGACGATCGCGAACGCGAACATCCCCGTCAAATGGGTGACGCATGTGCTGCCCCATTGCTCGTAGGCGCGAAGCACAGTTTCGGTGTCCGAATGGTCCGACACGAAACGATGACCCGCGCGCACAAGCTCCGCGCGCAGCTCGCAGTTGTTGTAGAGCTCCCCGTTGAACACGATGTAGACGCCGGTGCTCTCCGAGTGCATCGGCTGCTCACCGCCCTCGATGTCGATGATGGACAGCCGCCGCATACCGACGCTGAACTCTTCGCCCACGTCGACTCCAAACGAGTCGGGCCCACGGTGCTCGATGGATCTCAGCATCGCATCGAGCAGCTCGGGGTCACGGCCGGTGAAGCCGGCTATTCCGCACACGGCGTGTCCGTTACCTGCCTACGAAGTGGTCGACGTGGGAATTGTCGTGACGGTCGCACCTTTGGGGATCTGGAACAGCGAAGGCGACGGGGACGGCGAGTAGCTCTTGATCTCGAAGTCCGTGCCAGTGCTCGACACGCTGACATAGCCGAGGATCCCCTGGGACGTCACGCAGACCTGGCTCGTGCCCTGGTTCGGCTTCTTGCCGCTGACGACGACGGCACATTGCAGGTTGAAGCCGTTGACCGTCTTGGTTGACGAGCTGATCGAGACTCCGTGCAATGCCGCGGCGACCGAGTAGATCTTGAGGAAATCGAGCCAGTACGCGCCTGAGTAGATGGCGTACATGAGGCGCGAGGTGTTGAGGCCCGACAGTTCGGCCTTCAGGCACGACCATGTGGCTCCTGATGCCGATTGGTTGCACTCGAACTGGCCCGCCGAGCCCGCAAGGACCTCGAGCTTGCCGCTGGTCGTGTTGTCGTCGAAGGCGAAGTCGTTCGGAGGCTCGGCCGCGTAGTTGACCGTCGCTGGGGAGCTGCCCGTGGTCACATAGGTCACTTCGTAGGCAGTCGCGTCGGCCGACTTGATCTTGTCGGTGAGCGAGCTGATCGCCGCGCTCCCATCCGTCAGGTTGTGAGCCGCCTTTTCCACGTTGTGCGCTGCTTTGGCCGCTTTGAGGATCGAACTGCAGCCGGTCAATCCGAGAGCGCTCGCGACGACCACGACGGCGACCAGGGTCGTCCGCCGGCAAGCCGAGGCGGTCCTTCCAGCAAGAGTCCATCGTGTCAATGCTCTCTCCCCCGAGTTGTTCGGCTGCGACGGCCCAAGACTAGATGGCGGGCGCCTTCGAGTCAGCCGGCGTGGGTCTGTAGGGTTCGGACCATGTCGGGATACTCGGGCGGAGGCCGTCATCCGGGTTGGAACTCGAAGCGGCGTGAGGTCCAAGCTGTCGACGTGCTGGAGGTCGCTGTCGACGCGTTGACGCGCTGGCGAAAGGCAGGCTCTCGAGTGACAGTGGTGGCGATCGATGGTTACGGCGCTTCGGGGAAGACCACGATCGCAGGGAGTCTTTGCGCCAGGATCGTTTTCAGCCTGGTCCACGCCGACGACTTCTTCAAGCCTGCTCGTCAGCGGCCGGCGGATCCGGCACGGAACGAATCGTCGCATGCCCCCTCGCCGCCGGTTGGCGAGCGCGGTCGTGACCTGGCGGACTACTACGACGTGGCCCGGTTGCGGTCCGAGGCTCTCGAACCGCTCAGGGCAGGTCACGAAGCGCTGTTCCAACGCTTCGACTGGGACTCGGGAGCTTTGTCGAGCGTCGAGACACGCGTCGCTCCGCACGAGCTCGTGGTCCTGGAGGGGGTCTACTCGGCCGCTCCCGAACTGGCCGACCTCGTCGACAAGGCGATCTATGTCGACACCCCGGAGCCCGAACGGCTGCGCCGCCTTGCAGAGCTCGTCGCGCCCGAGGAGTGGGACTCGGGGTGGCTGCGGGCCGAGAAGGACTACTTCGACACCACGCGCCCGGCGGATTCTTTCGATCTCGTGATCAGCGGTGCCGGCCTGGACGTTCGCGGGGGTGAACGGAGTTGAGAGGATCGGTGACGCATCCCTGCGCAGGCCTGCGACGAGTCGCCGTGGTGCTCGCCCTCATGGCGCTGGCTGCGACCGGGCTCGCAGCGTGCGCTTCCTCGAGCACGGTGTCTGGGACCCATGCGACCAAGGGGGGGATGGAGAACGGGGGGACCGCCTATTTCGCGGAACAGCCGGAGACCCCTCCCGACTACATCTTCCCGCTCGTCTCCGGCTCGTACTTCACCGTCACGAACACTGCCGACTTTCAGACGCTGCTCTACGAGCCGCTCTACTGGTTCGGCGACCACAAGAGCACCTCAGTCGACTACTCGCTGTCGATCGGGAACGCCCCGGTGTACAGCGACGGCGATCGAGTCGTGACCATCACGCTCAAGCACTACGTCTGGTCCGACGGCGAGCCCGTCAGCGCCCGTGACGTCGTCTTCTGGATCAACCTCCTGAAGGCGAATCCGGACGAGTGGGCCGCATACGTCCCGGGCGGCTTTCCCGACAACGTGAGATCGGCCACGGTGCTCAACCCGACCACCGTCCGGCTGGAACTGAATGCCGCCTACAACCCCGTCTGGTACACCTACAACGAGCTGTCCCAGATCACCCCGCTCCCGCTCGCCTGGGACCGCACGTCGCTTGCCGCCGCGGTCCCCTCGCCTCAAGGGAGCCATCTTCCCGACTCGACCCGCTCGGGCGCGATAGCCGTCTACAACTTCCTCAACGAACAAGCCGGGGACATCGCAAGCTACGCGTCGAGCCCGATCTGGTCGGTGGTCGATGGTCCCTGGAAGCTCGTGGGCCTCACGAGCGACGGGGTCGCGACCTTTGTGCCCAACCGTCACTTCTCGGGTCCGGACAAGCCGCACTTAGCCAAGTTCGTCGAGCTCCCCTTCACGAGCGCCGCGGCGGAGTTCTCCGTGCTGCGCGCGGGCTCGAGCGTTGGCGGCCCCGGTGTGGCGTCCTCCAGCGACCAGATCTCGGTCGGCTATGTGCCCGACAACGACCTTCTCCAGTCCCGGGCACTCAGATCACAGGGTTACCAACTCCTGGACTGGTACCCGTTCCAGTTCGACTACTTCGAGCCGAATTTCAACAACCCGAAGGTCGGGCCCATATTCCAGGAGCTGTACTTCCGCCAGGCGTTTCAGCACCTCGTGAACCAGGAGGGCTGGATTCACGCCTACTACGGCGGGCTCGGGGTGCCAACTTACGGCCCGGTGCCCGCGAGCCCGGCCAACCCCTACGCGGACGCGAATGCCTCGGTGAACCCGTATCCCTTCAACATCCCGGCGGCGCAGGCGCTCTTGGCCGGCCACGGTTGGAAGGTCGTCCCGGACGGGATCACGACCTGTGAGCGACCCGGCACCGGCCCGCGCCAGTGCGGGAAGGGGATCACCGCTGGCGAGCGGCTCGATTTCACGCTCATATACCCGAGCGGGCTCCCCTATACCGACGACTCGATGGTGAACCTGCAGTCGACGGCCAAGCAGGTGGGGATCGAGATCACCCTCAAGCAAGTGCCGCCGACCACGGTCACCTCCACGATCCTGAGCTGCTCGCCGACCCAGGCCGCCTGCAGCTGGGAGCTCGGCCAGTACGGCGCGGGGTGGGTCTTCGAGCCGGACCATTACCCGAGCGGGGAGGAGATCTTCCAGACCGGCGCTCTCGGCAACGTCTCGAATTACTCGAACCCGACGACCGACAAGCTCATCGCGGCGACTACGAAGGCTTCGGCATCAAGTGCTCAAGCGGCGCTCGACGCCTACCAGAACCAGGTCCAACAAGAGCTGCCCAACTTCTGGCAGCCCAGTCCCGGCACACTTGTGTCGCTGCAGTCGAATCTTCACGGTTTCGTCCCGAATGCCTACGGGTTCATCAGCCCGGAAGAGTGGTATTTCACGAAGGACTGACCCAGGCGGCCAGGCCCCAGGGCTTGACTCCCGCCCGAAAGTCACAACGCGGGTCTCGTGCCACCTCGGTCAGGTGCATAGTCGACGACTCGTCGGCTGTGGTGTCGGCCCTGAGCTCATCAGGAGTTTGAGACGATCAAGGTGAAGGTCCAAGTCCCGCTGTCGCCAAGGCTGTCTCTAACCGTACCGGTGATCACGTAGGTCCCCAGAGGCAA
>Ga0326727_10013645_pt1 | contig 17980 bp, 15 predicted proteins | sample MB2enrmetagenome_FD_207643 | JGI IMG/M metagenome (GOLD analysis project Ga0326727, IMG submission 207643) | Lab enriched peat soil microbial communities from McLean, Ithaca, NY, United States - MB29MY | ecosystem: Environmental > Terrestrial > Soil > Wetlands > Peat | place: USA: New York...
CAAGTCAGCGGAATGGTGCGGTGGGATGAGACCTCAGTCGTCGTTCACTGCGATGGCAAGGCGGCGCCGCAATTCTTGCCGGTTCGATTTGTGAAGCGAACTTATGACTCAGGACACTAGACCGTTGTGGGGCCGGTTCTATACCACTCGACGGTGCGGCGGAGACCCTCGCGAAAATCGACTTTCGGCTGATAGCCGAGCAGTTTTCCGGCCAGGCCGATATCGGCCAGGGAGTCGCGGATATCGCCGGCGCGCGAGGCTGCATAGAGCGGCTCGCCTTTGTAGCCGGTCAGTTCGCGGAGAATGGAAAAGGTCTGGTTCAGGGTAGCGTTTGAGCCGGTGGCCAGGTTCATCATCTGCCCGGAAACCTTCTCGGCGGGCGCCGCGGCTGCCAGCAGGTTGCCCTCGACGACGTTTTGGATATAGGTAAAGTCGCGGCTTTGGCCGCCGTCGCCATAGATCGTAATCTGCTCGCCGGCCAGCATCTTGCGGCAGAAGATGGCCAGCACGCCGGAGTAGTGGGAGGTGGGGTCCTGGTAGGGGCCAAAGACGTTGAAGTAGCGCAGCACCACGGTCTCAAGCCCATATACCCGGGCGAAGGCGCGCATGTAATGTTCTCCGGCCAGCTTGGCCACGGCATAGGGACTGATCGGATTGGGCACCATTTCTTCATGTTTGGGGAGGGTGGGCGCGTCGCCGTAGGCCGCGGAAGACCCTGCGTACACCAGGCGGCGAACCCCGGCGGCACGGGCTGCCACCAGCAGATTGAGCGTGGCGTCAACGCAACAGACGTTGGTAGCCAGCGGATCGGCCACGGAACGCGGAACCGAAGCCAGCGCCGCCTCGTGAAACACGATCTCGACGCCCTGACAGGCCTCCGCGCAGACGGCGGGATCGGCCAGGTCGCCCGCAAGGAACTCCATGGCCTCAAGGCCAATCAGGTTTTCGCGTTTGCCGGTAATGAAGCTGTCGATGCCGCGCACAGTTTCGCCGCGCTCTAAAAGCGCCGCAGCAATTGAGCGGCCGATGAAGCCGGCGGCTCCGGTGACTAGAAATCTTGACATTCTTTCACTCCAGGGGTTGGGTCACACGCAGCCGAAACCATTGACTGCTCTGGTTAGCATACTATTGCGCGGCGAGACGGATGCGGCCACCTTCAGAGCATGGTTCTTTATAATCGGCACCATGACGACCGCGAACGTGAATTGTTTGTCTCAGCTCATGCAAAAGATTGAAACCCGCGAAGCCCGCATTGGAATTGTCGGGATGGGCTACGTCGGATTGCCGCTGGCGTTGCTCTTCAGCGGCGAGCGCTTCCAGGTAACGGGCTTTGACATTGCGCCGGACAAGGTGGCGAAGCTGAACGCGGGCGGATCCTACATCGTGCGCATTCTCCCCGCCGACATTCAGAAGGCGCAAAAGGCGGGCTTCCGCGCCACGGCGGACTACTCCGAGGTCGCGGGCATGGACGCGGTGATTATCTGCGTGCCCACGCCGCTGGACCAACATCACGAGCCGGACCTGAGCTTTGTCACCCTCACGGTGACTGCCATCGCGCCATATATTCATCAGGACCAGTTGATCGTGCTGGAGAGCACCACGTATCCCGGCACCACCGAAGAAATCGTGGCCCCGATGCTGGAGGCCGGCAACCCGCACGGGCTGAAGGTCGCGCGCACTCTGGACCAGGCCGGCGTCCACGTGGTCTTCTCCCCGGAGCGCGAAGACCCGGGCAACGACACGGTGGCCCGCCATGACATTCCCAAGGTGGTGGGCGGCTGCGGCCCGGCCGGCGCGGAGTTGGCCTCGGCCCTCTACGGAACCATCTTTCGCCGGGTTGTGACGGTCAGCAGCCCCGCGGTGGCGGAGATGTCAAAGCTGCTCGAAAACATCTACCGCTGCGTGAATATCGCGCTGGTCAACGAGCTCAAGCAGTTGTGCATGAGGATGGGCATCGACATCCACGAAGTGATCGAAGCGGCCAAGACCAAGCCCTTTGGATTCCAGGCGTTTTATCCAGGTCCCGGGCTGGGCGGCCACTGCATCCCGATCGATCCCTTCTATCTTTCGTGGAAGGCCCGCGAGTTTGACTTTCGCACCCGCTTCATCGAGCTTGCCGGCGAGATCAACACGGCTATGCCCTACTTCGTCCTGGATCAGATCGCGGCGGCGCTGAACGAACGCTCGAAATCGATCAGAGGATCGAAGGTGCTGGTGCTGGGCCTCGCCTACAAGCGCGACATCGACGACCTGCGCGAGTCGCCCTCGCTCACCATCATCGAACTGCTGCGCGAGAGCGGCGCCCTCGTCTCCTACAACGACCCCTACTTTCCCACGGTAGGCCGCGGCCGCCATTACGACCTGAACATGACCAGCGCACCGCTCGACGACTTGGGCCAATACGACGCCGTGGTGATCGTAACGGACCACTCCAGCTACGATTACCTCGCCCTGGTCAAGCAGTCGAAGTTGGTGGTCGACACGCGCAACGCCACCAAAGGGATCGACGCACCGAATATCGTGCGCTGCTAGTACTCCAGTTGTACTTGCTTTTTTCGCGAAAAACGGCGCAGAGGCCCGGGCCTGAAGGCCCCTCAAATTCGCACTCTTTCAGGAGGCTGAAGCCCCCTGCTCCCTCCGGAATCTTCCATTTACAGCTGCGGTACTCATACCACGACCGCGTAGATATGTGGTTTCCCAGGCCCCGCGCCACGACGCCCCCCAACCCTTTCGTGTATCGTGAGTGGGTTCGGTTATGCTGCTTTCTCTCCCAACCCTGGCTGAGCCTCTGCACTTCTCTTTTGCAGAAAGACTGCTCTTCGCTGCGCTGGCCGTAGCCTCGGCATGCGCCTTCTGGCTGCGCTTCGGCGTGGTCCTGGACAAAATCCTCAAATCGAAAAAGGACGCGAGCTTTCACCTCTTTCCCATCGGCAAGCGCGTCCGCGACTTCGTTTGGGAGGTGCTTTTTCAAGCTAAAGTCATCCGCCAAAGGCCCGCGGCCGGCCTGGCCCATGCCTTCGTCTTCTGGGCCTTCTGCGCCTTTGTGCTGGTTACGCTGAACCATTGCGCTGGAGCGCTTGGATTCGGCTTTCTCGATCCCGCGGGAACGATCGGCCGATTCTATTTCTGGTTTGCCGCAGTCTTTGCCCTGGCCTGCGCCGGCGGCATTCTAGGTTTGTTCGTGCGCCGGTTCTTCGTCAGGCCCAAATGGCTGGGCGAGAAGCTCTCCTGGGAATCCGGCGTCATCGCGCTGCTGATCTTCGTGCTGATGGTCACCTTTCTGGCGTCGTTTTTTGTCACCGGCGCCGGGACTGCGGTTTTGATTCTGTGGTGGGTTCACACCCTGGCGCTGCTCACCTTTCTGCCCATCATTCCTCACACCAAGCACCTGCACCTGCTGCTGAGCCCGTTCACGGTGTTTCTTTCGCGCGGCAGTTTCAGCCAGATTCCTCCACTGGTTGGCGATGAAGACTTCGGGCTGGTCGCCGGCACCGACCTTACTCGACTGGTCAGCCTGCAGGCTTACTCCTGCGTGGAGTGCGGCCGCTGCACCGAGCACTGCCCAGCCGCGAACACCGGCAAGCTGCTGAACCCGAAAACGATCGTTCTCGGGCTGCGCGCCTACCTGAACGATCTGGGTCCGGCGTCGCAGGAACCGCTGCTCGGCAAGTACAACTCCCAGCAAGCCGCATTCCAGTGCACCACCTGCGGCGCCTGCGAGTTCCAGTGTCCGGTTGGCATCGAGCACCTGCCCATCCTCATCGGCCTGCGCCGCGGAGCGGTCAACACCGGCGCATGGGAAGACGACCACGGCTCCAGACTTTTCCTGGCCCTGGAACGCGGCAGCAACGCACTTGGGCTCAACCCCGCCGAGCGCGACAAGTTTATCGAGAAGCAACAACTGCCGCTTTTCGACGGGACCCAGGAATATTGCCTGTGGCTGGGCTGCATGGGCGGCTACGACCCCAAAGGCCGCGAGATTGTCGCCGACTTCGCCCGCATCATGACCTTTCTGGGCGCCAGCTACGGCGTTCTGCGCAAGGAAAAATGCACCGGCGACCCGGTCCGCCGGCTGGGCAACGATCTGCTCTTCCAGCAACTGGCCGAAGACAACCTGGAAGCACTGGCCCAAAACAAAGTGAAAAAGATCGTGACCATCTGCCCCCACTGCGTGCGCACCATCCAGGAAGACTGGAAGGAATATGGAACGCCGCCCGAGATCGAACACCACAGCGAGTTTCTGGCTCGATATGCCGACCGTCTGCCGCGAGTCCAAAACGGGAAGAAGATCGCGTTTCACGATCCCTGCTACCTGGGGCGCTATCGCAACGCTTATAAGCAACCGCGCAGGGTAGCAGCGCTGGCCGGCGAAGTGGTCGAAGCTCCGCGCAACCACGAGCGCAGCTTCTGCTGTGGAGCCGGCGGCGGCCTCACCTTTCTGGGCGAAGAGAGCGGCGAACGGGTCAGCCAGGTGCGCGCGGCAGAGCTCGCCGCGACAGGAGCACAGACGATTGCCGCCGCATGTCCCTTCTGCAACAGCATGTTCAGGGATGCCCTGGCGGCCAGCGGCGAAGGCGCGCCGCAGCTGCTCGATATTGCCCAGTTGGCGGCGCGCGGATTGCCGCAACGAGGCTCCAGCTGAGAAGAAACAAGATTCCGACACTGCCGCAATTTGAGCATTCCGAAATAATGGGTTTAGCGAAAACTCTTCGAGCAAATGCAGCGAGTTAGCCCCCGCTGGAGCGGGGATAGCAAGTTAGCGAGTTAGCCCCGCTCACGCGGGGATGGCGGTTGGCGAGTTGGCTCCCGCTCAAGCGGGGATGGCGGTTGGCGAAGGTTTCATCGCCCTGCGGGCCGGCTATGAAGGTGCGTGGGCTAAGATGAATTGGAGCCATTCATCGTGAAAATCATTGTCGCTATCAAACAAGTTCCAGACCGGGACTCCCCGGTTCACATCGACGCTGCCGGCAAATGGATTGAAGAATCCGATCTGCAGTACGCGATGAACGAGTCAGACGCCCATGCGCTTGAAGAAGCGCTGCAACTCCGGGATCAGCACGGGGGCGAAGCGATTGTCGTGAGCGCCGGCCCGGAGCGCGTGGGCACCACCATCCGGGAAGCTCTCGCCAAGGGCGCGGACCGGGCCATTCATATCGTCTGCGACGATCTCGGCGCGCGCGATGCGCTGGGCGTGGCGCGGCTGCTGGCCGCCGCGGCAAAGCAAGAGAATCCCGACCTCATCCTGACCGGATTGCAGTCAGAAGATCTGGGGCTGGGCCAGACCGGCGTCATCGTAGCTGAACTACTCGGCCTGCCCCACGCCACGCTCATCCTGCACGTGGAGAAGACCGGGACCGGCATCGAAGCAAAACGCGAGCTGGAGGAAGGCTGGTTCCAGAACATCGAACTGCCCACCCCCGCGGTCCTCACCATCCAGTCCGGGGGCAACAAGCTGCGCTACGCCACGCTGATGGGCATCAAGCGCGCCAAAACCAAGGAAGTGAGGCAGGTTGCCGCAGCCGAACTTGGCGCCGATTCTGTTCCGGTCGCAGTGCTGGACGAGATCGCCTTGCCCAAAAGACAGAAATCCACACAGATGCTTACCGGCACGGCCAAAGAAGCCGCGGCGGCGCTGGTAGAAAAGCTCAAATTCGAGGTGCGCGTCCTATGAGCGGCGTCCTGGTAGTCATGGAACAGCGAGCGGGCCGTCTTGCCCGCATCAATTGGGAGGCGCTCGCAGCCGCGCATCGCCTTGGCGCGCCAGCCGCCGTGACCGCGGCGATCCCTGGCGCACAGACCGAAGCGCCGGCCGCAGAGATCGCCGCCAAAGGCCCCGGCAAGGTGCTGCGCGTGGAGCACCCGCTGCTTGCCTCATACACGGCGGACGGTTTTTCCATCGCTCTGGAGCAGGCGATTCGCGCGGAGCAGCCGGAGTACGTGGTTTTTCCCCACACCTACCAGGTGCGCGACTACGCTGCCGCGCTGGCTGCGCGCTTTGGCCAGGTGCTGATCGGCGACGTGGTGGGCATCGGCGACGGTCCGGTGTTTACGCGCCAACTGATGCAAGGGCGGCTGAACGGCAACTATCGCCATTCCGGCAGCGGACCCTGCTTCGTGTCGGTGCAAGCCGGAGCCTTTCCCGCCGAGCTTTCCAGTAGCGGCCCAGCCGAGGTTGCCACCTTCACGCCCGCCCTCGATGCCGCGCAGATTCGCACCCGCCCCGGCGAGCCATTCCGAGCAACTGCGCAGGCCATCGATCTGGGATCGGCGCAAATGATTGTCGGCGTAGGCCGCGGCATCAAGGACCAGGCAAATATCGCACTCGTCGAGGAGCTGGCCGCGGCGCTGGGCGCGGAGCTAGCTGCCTCGCGCCCCATTTGCGACGCGGGCTGGCTGCCCATGGAGCGCCAGGTGGGCAGCTCCGGACAAACCGTCGCGCCCAAGCTCTACCTGGCCGCAGGCATCTCCGGAGCCATCCAGCACCTGGTGGGCATGAAGGGCTCGCAGTGCATCGTGGCCATCAACAAGGACCCCGACGCGCCCATCTTCGAAGTAGCGGACTACGGCATCGTGGGCGACCTGATGCAAGTGGTTCCGGCATTGACCGAGGCGGTGAAGGCGGCCAAGCAGTAAGAATCCGGGCGTACCAGAGCCTGCTTCCGAGGTCTCGGATTGGCGGCATTTGTGCCCGCTCGGCCTGAGGCGTTATGGTTCCTTGTTCGCAGAGCAAAGGCATGAACGGAGGCGCCCGGGATGATTCTTCCTGAAACCTACGAAGCCGCACTTTTTCTGATGATTCTGAGTATGTTGTGCTGGGGTTCATGGGCCAACACGCTCAAGATGTGCCCGCGCTACCGCTTCCAGCTCTTTTATTGGGACTACGCCACCGGCATGGCGATTGGCGCCGTTTTCCCGGGCCATGAGGCTTGAATCATGAACGATCTCCGCAAACCGATGGTCGTGGCAGGCAGCATCAACATGGACCTGGTGGCGCACGCCCGCCAGATTCCTGTTCCCGGCCAGACCGTGATCGGCACGGGGTTTGACACCACTCCGGGCGGGAAGGGAGCGAACCAGGCAGTAGCCGCGGCCCGGCTCGGCTATCCGGTGAAGATGGCCGGCATGGTAGGCGATGACGTGTTCGGCCAGGCGCTGCTCGACAACCTGGCCCACGCAGGCGTTGGAACGGAAGCCGTGGCGCGGGTCTCCGGGCCTTCCGGGGTAGCCTCGATTCTGATGGCCGAGAACGGCGAAAATTCGATCGTGGTGGTTCCCGGCGCCAACGGTAAGATGGATTGCGCAGCCGTCGACCGGCAGGCCGCGTTGATTCGCTCGGCCGGCATGGTGCTTTGCCAGTTGGAACTACCGCTTGAAACCGTCAGCCACGTGCTGGAGCTCTGCGCCAAAGCGGGCGTGCCGGCGATGCTCGATCCGGCTCCCGCGGCGCCGCTCCCGGACGCGGTCTTCCGCCAGGCTGCGTGGTTCACTCCCAACGAGACCGAGGCTGCGTTCTATCTCGACAGATCGGCTGCACCGGAAGAAGCCGCGCGGCAGTTATTGGACAAAGGACTCAAGGGTGTAGTTCTCAAGCGCGGCGCAGAGGGCGCCTATGTGGCTGTGGCCGGCGGCAAGGCGGCGTGGGTAAAACCGTTTCCGGCGAAGGCCGTCGATACGGTGGGCGCGGGCGACTGCTTCAACGGCGCCTTTGCCGTGGCGCTGCTGGAAGGCAACGATCCATGGGCAGCAGCACGGTTCGCCTCGGCGGCCGCGGCAATCTCAGTAACCCGCCGCGGCGCGCAAGCCTCAATGCCCTCCAGGGCCGACGTGGACGCATTTCTGGCCGCGCGCGGATAGAGGATTCCGGGCAATTGCTCTAATGTAGTGAATCCGAAGTTCATGGCATGAGTTTGCTGGAGTCTTTGGACAACGACAGCAAGTTAGCCCCCGCTTCGCGGGGATAGTTGACAGGGTCACTCCATATCAGCGAGTTAGCAAGTTAGCGGAATGGTGCGATGGGGTGAGGCCTCGGTCACCATCCACTTCAGTGGCGACGCGGCAAGACAAGTCTTGCTGGTTCGATTTGTGAAGCGAAGTTTAGACTCAGGACACGAGGAGATGTATTCATTTGAATGAGAGGACGTTGGCGAAAATGCTTCGCAGCTTGAGCCTTGGCATCGTGACAGCCGCAATCGCCCTGACTGCAACAGCACAGGACACGCAATACGCGCCCAGAGGACAGCAGATTCCGCCGCCCGACTGCATGAACCTGCACTTCGCCTGGCAAAATGTGCTCCACCCGGTTTGCTCGCCCATCACGCACGAGCGCTGGCTCATGGACCTCGAGCACTGGCGCTCTGAGCGGCGCATTCGCGTGACCTACGACCCGTCGCGTTACGAGATGGCCGCGCTGCGCTGGACCCAATCCAGCTTCATGCAGCCGCAGATGATGGTCCAGGATCGCTACTTCTACGATCCAGTGGCCGGCCGGTATACCGTGGACCGCTATCTGGACGATCTGGAAGAGCGCTACGGCGGGATCGATGCCGTGCTGGTGTGGTCGACCTATCCGAACATGGGGATCGACGACCGCAACCAACTGCAGATGGTGGAGTCAATGCCGGGCGGTGTTGAAGGCGTGCGGCAGATGGTGGCCGACTTTCACCGCCGCGGGGTGCGCGTGCTTTTCCCCATGATGATGTGGGACGAAGGAACGCAGCAGCCTGACCAACCCTGGGCGCAGGCCATCGCCGCGCTCATGAAAGAGATTGGAGCCGACGGCATCAACGGCGATACGCAGGATGGCGTGCCGCTGGGCTTTTCGCTGGCCGCCGAGGCCATCGGCCATCCCCTGGCCTTCGAACCGGAGGGCAGCCCCAGCGATGAGGATCTGAGCTGGGACGTGATGAACTGGGGCCAGTACAACTTTCCCTTCATCCCCATGGTGGACCGGTACAAGTGGCTGGAGACCCGGCACATGGTCAACATCAGCGACCGCTGGGCCCAGGACAAGACTGACGATCTGCAATACGCGTTCTTCAACGGCGTGGGCTGGGAGAGTTGGGAGAACGTGTGGGGCATCTGGAACGGAATCAATCCGCGCGATGCCGAGGCCACGCGCCGCGTAGCGACCATTGAACGCAGTGTCGCGCCTTTTCTGACGAGCCCGGACTGGGAGCCGCTGTATCCCACGCACAACTACGGCGTCTACGCCAGCCGCTGGCCGCTGGGCACGAAGACGGTGTGGACCATCGTCAACCGCACCGGCTACGACATTGCCGGGCGGCAGATGGATGTGCCGGTTACGCCCGGCATGCGCTACTTCGACCTCTATCACGGCACGGAACTGAAGGCCGAGATCGACGGCCAATCCACTGTCGCGTCTGGGGCGCTGAGCTTCGAGCTTGAAGGCAACGGCTATGGAGCTGTTCTGGCCACACCCGGCGAGCCCGGCGACGACCTGAAGGCCCTGATGCAGCGCATGGCAGCGATGACCAAGAAGCCGCTGGCCAGCTTCTCGCGCGAACACGCGATTCTGCCACAGAGCATGGTTCGAATTGAGCCAACCACTCCGGCTGCCGAGGCGCCCGCAGGCATGATCCGCATTCCCGGCGGCGAATTTGTCTTCAAGGTGGAAGGTACCGAGATCGAAGGCGGCGGAAACCCCGGCGTCGATGTGCAGTATCCGTGGGAAGACTCGCCGCGCCGCTTCCACGAGAAGGAAATGCAGGTAGCGCCGTTCTTCATCGACAAGTTTCCGGTGACCAATGCGGAGTTCAAGGAATTCCTCGACGCAACTCACTACGCACCCGCGGATAAGGGAGATTTCCTGCGCGATTGGAAGAACGGCAGCTTTCCCGAGGGCTGGGATACCCGGCCCGTGACCTGGGTTTCACTGGAGGATGCGCGAGCTTACGCAAAGTGGGCTGGCAAGCGGCTGCCCCACGAATGGGAGTGGCAACTGGCCGCGCAGGGCACGGATGGCCGGCTCTATCCCTGGGGAAACCAGTGGCAGGCTGCCAACGTTCCTACGCCGGCGACGGGCCGCGCCATGACCGGGCCGGACCCGGTGGACGCACATCCCCAGGGAGCAAGCCCTTACGGAGTGATGGACATGGTGGGTAACGTCTGGCAGTGGACCGACGAATTCACCGACGAACACACCCGCGCAGCCATTGTGCGGGGCGGCGAATACTACCGGCCGCAAGGCTCGATCTGGTATTTCCCTCAAGCCTTCAACAACAACGAGCACAGCAAGGTGCTGCTAATGGCGCCGGGGTATGACCGCTCCGGCGGGGTAGGTTTCCGCTGCGTGCGGGACGCAAAGTAAACAGCCGTGCTCAGGAAACGCAAAAGAGCGAGAATGACATTGGAATGATCGAGCGAAAACTCAATTCGCGGCTGACCGATTCCAGGGTCGATTCATTTCCCAGCCGCCGCAAGTTTCTTTACGGCGCATCGCTTGCGGCGGCGTCTTTGGCCTTGTCCCGGGATGAATCCGCATTTGCGTGGACGGCCGCCAGCCAATCCGCTCCTGCCCAGGAGCCCGTTCCCGACTACCGCATTGAAATCGCCGAGATCGAATGGGAGCTTTCGCCCAAGAAGAAGATTCGCACCGCCGCATACAACGGCCAGATTCCCGGCACGCTGCTCCGCGTCACCGAGGGCAAGCCGGTCGCCATCGAGATCGTGAACCACCTCGATCGCGCGGAGATCGTTCACTGGCACGGGCAATGGATTCCGGTGGAAGCAGACGGCGCGATGGAAGAGGGCTCGCCGATGATCCCCGCGGGGGGCAAGACCTTGGTTCAGTTCACGCCGAGGCCGGCAGGCCTGCACTGGTACCACACCCACGCGATGGGCAATCGCGACCTCAAGCGCGGCCTCTACAGCGGGCAATTTGGAGTGTTGCTGGTGGACCCGCGCTCAAATCCAGGGGCGTACGACCAGGAGCAGTTCATTGTCCTGCACGATTGGGAGGCTTACTACTCCGCCAGCGGCGACGGCTCGCTGATGGTGGAGTACGTGTGCGGCTCGATCAACGGCCGCATGCTCGGCCACGATGCTCCCATCGAGGTGCGGGAAGGCCAGCGCGTGCTCTTTCACATTCTGAACGCCAGCGCCACTGAACCTCACTGGCTTGCGCTTCCGGGGCATCGCTTCAAGGTGCTGGCGCTGGATGGCAGCCCGGTGGCCACCGAGGCTAGCGTCGAAACTCTGCGCCTGGGGCCGGCGGAACGGATCACGGCGATGGTCACCATGGATACGCCGGGCGTTTTTGTCCTGGGCGAGGCGCGCGATGAATTCCGCAGCGCCGGCATGGGCACGGTGATCGAGTACGCCGGCCGCACGGGAAAGCCCGTGAGCCCGCAAGCAGGCAAACTCAAATGGGATTATCGCGCCTTCGCCAAAGCCAATCCCGCGGTCCACACTCCGGACGTGACCATCCCGCTGGTGTTCAGCTCGCGGTTCAAGGGCCATGGCGCCCTGGACAAGTGGATGATCAACGGCAAGTCCTGGCCTGATACCGATTCCATCGTGCTGCGCGAAGGTTTGCGCCACCGGCTGGTGTTCGTGAACAAGAGCACCGACGACCACCCGGTTCATCTTCACCGGCACAACTTCGAACTGGTTTCGATCCGCGGCGCTGCCACGAGCGGGGTCCACAAAGATGTGGTAATCGTAGAAGCAGGGACGACGGTGGAGGCCGACCTGCTCGCAACCAACCGCGGAAACACCCTATTCCACTGCCACCAACAGGACCACATGGACTCCGGCTTCATGGCCCTCTTTCGCTACGCGTGAAAGGATCGCGCTTGAGACGTTTCTTTCCCGCTCTCATGGTGCTCGGCGCAGCCATCCCTATTGCCCGCGCCCAGAACAACTATGAGATACAGGTTTACGGCGCGGACACGGTGGCTCCCCGCAACACGATGGTCGAGTTGCACTCCAACTTCACCGCCGACGGCCAGCGCAATTTTGTGGCCGGCATGGAGCCCACTAATCACGCCGAACACGAAACCATCGAGATCACGCAAGGCATCAACGACTGGTCAGAGGTGGGCTTCTACATCTTTACCAGCGAGCGCGACGGCCAGGGCGTTCAGTGGGTTGGCGACCACATACGGCCCAGAGTTCGCGTGCCTGAAAAATGGCGCTGGCCGGTGGGCGTGAGCCTCTCCACCGAAGTTGGTTACCAGCGAGCGCGCTATGCGCCGGACACCTGGGACTGGGAAATTCGCCCCATCATCGATAAGACATCGGGGCGCTGGTACTGGGCCGTGAACCCGGCGCTGGAGCGCGCCTGGCACGGGCCCGACGTGAAACTCGGCATCGACTTTTCGCCGTCTGTGAAGGTCAGCTACGACTTTACGAAACAGATTACCGGCGGCTTCGAGTACTACGCCGACTACGGCAGCATCACGAATATCGCCAGCCTTCACGATCAGCAGCAGCAAATTTTCCCGGCCATCGACCTGAACGTCTCACCCGACTGGGAGTTCAACTTCGGTGTAGGCTTAGGCCCTACCGCGGCCACCGACCATTGGATCGTGAAATGCATTGTCGGGCGCAGGTTCGACTGGAGCCGGAAGAAACAATGAGGCTCGGCCCTACCCCACCAACTCGAACGCGCGGATCGTCTCCTTGCGCACGGTGAGCTGCTCCACCAGATCCGTGCGTACTTCGTAGCCACGGCCCGGCGTGTCGGGAACTGCAATCTCGCCCTGCGCGGAGACAACCACCTCGGGCTCGACGATGTCCTCAGCCCAATAGCGCGCCGACGCGGAAACATCGCCCGGTAACGAGAAGTTTTCGAGCGTCGACAGCGCAATGTTATGCGAACGCCCGATGCCCGATTCCAGCATCCCGCCGCACCACACTGGAATCCCGCGCTCCTGCGCCGCGTTGTGCACGGCGATGGCCTCAGAGAATCCGCCCACGCGGCCCAGCTTGATGTTGATGATCTTGCAGGATTCCATCTCAATGGCGGCCAGCGCATCGCGCCGGTTGCGAATGGATTCGTCAAGGCAGATGGGCGTTTCGAGGCGCTTCTGCAGCATGGAGTGGTAATAGAAATCGTCGTGCCACAGCGGCTGCTCGATCATCAGCAGGTCGAAGGCGTCGAACTCCACCAGGTGATCCGCGTCGCGGAGCTTGTAGGCGGAGTTGGCGTCGCAACTGAGCGTGATCCCCGGCCAGCGATGGCGCACCCGTTCCAGAACTTCCACGTCCCAACCCGGCTTGACCTTGAGCTTGATGCGCTGATATCCGGCCGCCAGTTCGCGCTCAACGGTGGCAAGCAGCTCGGGAATCGAGGAGTGAATGCCGAGCGATACGCCGCAGGAAATGGTCTCGCGCACCCCGCCGATCAGATGGGAGATCGAAATGCCTTCGCGCTGGGCCTCAAGGTCCCAGATGGCGTTTTCAAGCGCCGCCTTGGCCATGCGGTTGCCTCGCACCTGGCGAAAGATGCGCGGGCACTCGCCGCCATGCTCGGGCGCCTCAGCTGCCAGCACCGGCCCCAGTTCCTGGGTGATCGCAGCCCAAGCGCTGTCGGTCGACTCCTCGGAGAAAAACGGGTGCTCGCCGGCGGTACATTCACCCCAGCCGATGAGCCCCTCGGACTGAATCTCGGCCAGCAGAATTCTGCGGTTGCGGGTTATGCCAAAACTGGTTTCAAAGGGACGCACCAGGGGAAGGTGCAGTTCGCGCAGGATAATCGCATCGATTCTCATGAATTTTCGCTTCCTTGGGAAAATACGTTCAATGAAAGATCAGTCGAGTTCCAGTTGCACATCGGGACCCAGTTCGAAGACGCCATTTCCTTCCGCATCCCGGGCGAAGCCAATTACGGCCAAACCCCGGGAGAATGCCTGTTGAAACTTGCTTCTGTTCTCCAACTGAACGGCCAGGGCTCGTTCCCGGCCGGTTTCCGAAGCCTTCCACTCGTAGATGGAAGCCGGAACATAAATTCGTTCTTCTATGGCCTGCCCGGACGCCGGGCGGCTTGCAAGGATTGCCCGCACCCTGGGTGAATCGAGCCGCCATTCCGCCAACAAGCGGTCCGTGGGCAGCCCGGCCTGCAGTCGAGATGAGGATACACCATAGAAATCCACACGGTAGCTCCGAACAATCGCTCCCAGCCTGTGGATATTGAGAAAAGCGTTTTTGATTTCCAGCGGATCGAAGGTCCATTCCATATGCCGGATACCGCGCGAAAGCGCCTCAAGCCGCTGTTCCAGCTTGAGTTGCGTGCCCAGGCCGCGGTTGCGGTAGCTTTGCCGTACCGCCAGCATGTGGGAGTGCAGATAGGCGTACGGGTGATTTTTTCCGGTTTTTACGCCAGGCAAAGAAAAGACAAAACCGACCAGCGAATCCGCCGTGCCCGGGCTTCTGGCGGGGGCAATCTCCGTGTCGAATGCGCCGATCACCTGCCCGCCGATGGTCTGCGCCACCAGAAACGTCTTGCGGGGAATGACGTCGCTTTCGTCGTAACCCCAGGTCTCGATCTGGAGCTGAACGCAAGCCTCCAGCTCGTCAAAGCCCTGGCAGGAACGAATCTCAATCATGGCTGCGCCTTCAAGGCCAGCTTTTGCTTGGCCTGAGCCCAAAGCGCCTCAAGTTCATCGGCGGATAGCTCTTCCAGTGGGCGGTCCGCGGCCAGCTCCATCTCTCTGAAGCGCTCGCGAAAACGCCGGTTGCAGCCGCGCAAGGCCATCTCCGCATCGACGCCGAGGTGCCGTCCGAGGTTGACCACGGTAAACAGCAGGTCGCCCAGCTCAGCCTCGACCGCAGGTTTGCGGGCCGGATCCCCAGAGGCGGCTTCCGCTTCCAGCTCCCTGGTTTCCTCGACGAGCTTGGGGAGCAGGTGGCGCCAACTGGGCCAGTCGAATCCGGACTTCTGCGCCTTGGCGCCCAGCTTGGCAGCCTCTGCGAGGGCCGGCAGCGCCCGCTGCACGCCGTCCAGGCGCGATGCGGGCGGCTTGCCTGCGCTGGTCGCGGCCTGTTTCTCGGCCAGCTTGATCTCCTCCCAATTGCGCAGCACCGCAGCCGAGGAATCCTCGACAGCCGCGTCGACATTTGCCCGGTTTCCGGCCGACTTTGAAGCTTCTTCACCAAAGACGTGGGGATGACGCCGCACCAGCTTGCGGTTGAGATGATCGAGCACCTCGGCAATGGTGAAATGGCCCTCGTTGGCCGCCATCTCCGCATAAAACAGCACCTGCAGCAGCAGATCGCCAAGCTCTTCGGCAAGGTGGGGAAAATCCCGTCGCTCAATGGCGTCGAAGACCTCGTAGGTCTCTTCCAGCGTGTATTTGCGTATGGAATCGAAGGACTGTTCGCGGTCCCAGGGGCAGCCGCCGGGCGCGCGCAGCCGCGCCATGATGCCGGCCGACTGCTCAAAGAGCGCCGCCGCCCGCACCGGATCGGTTGCGGCGGCCGATGCGGGGGGCTGTGCGGCAGAACTTTCAGGCGGGAGGTCCATGCCCCTCCAGTCTACCTTGCCTGTCTACCTTGCTTGAGGAGCGCCGGGATGAGCCCGAGCGTCTTTGGACCGTATACTCAACTCGCGCATGATTCGCATTCTGGGAACCATCTTCGCTGGGCTTCTGGGGCTGGCCTTCGGCAGCTTTCTGAACGTGTGCCTGAGCCGCTGGCCGGCGGGCGAGAGCGTGATCAAGCCGCGGTCCCACTGTCGAAACTGCGATCACACGCTGGCATGGTGGGAAAATGTGCCGGTGGTGAGCTGGCTGTTTCTGCGCGGCCGCTGCCGGAATTGCCGCGGCTGGATCGGGTGGCGGTATCCGGTGGTGGAAGCGGCGGTGGGAGGGCTGTGGGCCGTTGTGGTATGGAGTTCTTCGGCATGGGCATTCGCTCCCGATGAGCCGGGCGCCAATCTGTTTTGCGAAATCGCAGGCATCATCGGGAAGATGGTCTTCTATTGGCTGCTGGTAGCTTTGGCCCTGCTCGATGCCGAGCACCTCTGGCTTCCCAACTTCCTGACCCTGCCAGGAACCGCGCTGGGGTTCATCATGTTCGTTCTCCAATTCGAATTGGCCTCAGGTCCCACACTTAGCAAATACGGCGCCACGGCCCTGAAACAACGCTTTCTCTTTCACATGGGATTCAAATGGCTGCTCGGCATCCTCGCCGCCGCGGCCCTGATTCTGCTCATCCGCTGGATTTATTGGTTAGTGCGTCGCCGTGAAGGCCTCGGGCTGGGCGACGCCAAGCTTATGGCCCTGCTGGCTGCATGGCTCGGCCTGCCCGGGGCTCTGCTCGCCTTTGCCCTGGGGGCGGTGCTGGGCGCAGGCGTCGCGCTTGTTTTGCTCGCGGTTCCGTCTGCCCGCACAAACGCAAAAAGCTGGGCCACGAGCAAGCTGCCGCTGGGCACATGTCTTTGCATGGGTGGAATCGTGAGCAGCCTTTGGGGGCAGCCAATCATCGCTGCGTATTTAAGATGGGCCGGCTTTTAGCGCCTGCCCCTTTTGCAGTTTCTCCGGGGCTAAAGCCCGCGTTGATTTTGTAGGCCTTTTGCGAGGGTTGAAACCCCATAAGCGCTAAGATAACTAATCAGTAACGCTACTCATTGTGCGGTTATCACCTTGGTTACCCCACCGGTTGCGTGTCAAGCTAGACAAAAAGTCGCCACGAAGCCTTAACTTAGCGCCTATGGGTTGAAACCCCCGCCTCCCTCTGTATGGTCTTCCGGCATGCGCACGTTATTTCTGCGGTGCTTCAGATGAGGGCTGCACCGCCGGAGGCGCTTTCGCGTTCTCTATCTCCGGATCCTTCAGGGCCTTGCGCGCATCTTTGCCGTGGCGGCTGTCAGGGTCGTATTCGATTACCTTCAGGTAGTCGGCCTTCGCCTCGGCAAAATTACCCAGATGGCGCTCGCTCTCGGCCAATCCCCAATAGACCTCGGGCTCGTCGGGAGCCAGCACCAGCGCCGACTGGAAGCGCGACAGCGCCGCCTTCCAATTCTTGTTGTCGAGGTAATACTTGCCGACGGTGATATCTTCCTGCGAGGTTTCTTTGGGCAGCCCCTCGACGGCATCGTCCTTCTTCTTCCTCTTTCCCGCCTGATCGTCGCCCGGCCCTGGGAGCAAACTGTCAAGGCCCTTCACGTCGGAGGTGGACTCCATCTCCTGCACGCTGCTACCCGCCGCGCCGGTGTCGTCGGGACTGCGGACAGGGTCCAGGTCCTCTCCGGGCAGCGAGATTCGATCGCTATCCGCGTCGCCGAAGGTTCCGGGCGGGAGATCCGGCGCCAGCTTTGAAGGCATCACCGGAACCGTGCTGGTGTCCTCGGGAAACGGATTGGAGCTGGACTGTGGAACTGACTGCGGACCGGCTTGCGGATTTGACGGCGGGCTTGACTTGGGCGGGGTGGGTGCGGGCTTTTGCTGGTTCGCGGCAGGCTTGCTCTGCCCCGCTCCATCAGCTCCCGGGTTCTGCGCGAAGAGCAGCGGCGCCGCTACCAGGCAGCTCGCCAGAACCAGCGCAATCCCCAAGTCCCGTCTCATTTCGATCTCCCCAACTCCTTCAATGTCCCCTGCTGATGTTAGGATGCGGCCATAGGGCGTTTCCAGGTTTTTCGCACTCCCGACGCCAACTGCTCAACGCAGAATCTGCCTGACAGCGGACGCCCGCCAGACAAGCGGGAGTGCGGCTGAGCCCGATCCTGGATGCGCTTCAGTCGAAACTACGCCAAAGGAAAGCATCGCACACTTCGATGGGACTTATCATCCGCTCCTCCGCCATTCACGCCGCCGGCTGTTACACCACGACCGCGATTCGGAAAGGCGTGAGAGTGGCGGAGTACGCCGGCCAACGCCTGAGCAAAGAGCAGGCCGACGCACGCTACCCAGACTCGGACATTACCTACCTGTTTGGACTGGGCGACGGCGAGATGGTGATCGACGGCCACTCCATGGCCATGTTCATCAACCACAGTTGCGATCCCAACTGCGAAACCGAG
>Ga0326727_10013646_pt1 | contig 17980 bp, 20 predicted proteins | sample MB2enrmetagenome_FD_207643 | JGI IMG/M metagenome (GOLD analysis project Ga0326727, IMG submission 207643) | Lab enriched peat soil microbial communities from McLean, Ithaca, NY, United States - MB29MY | ecosystem: Environmental > Terrestrial > Soil > Wetlands > Peat | place: USA: New York...
GCTGGTTTCGAGCGAATGCGGGCGGATGCCCAAAATCATTCCGGACAGCAGTGCGCTTTCGCAGGGATGACGGGCTCGCAGGGCGTCAATCCTTCGCGTCGCGGCGCGTACCTGACGTTCCCGCTTAGCCGAAAGTAAACGCATAAACCTGCAGCCCCGGCGCCTCGGGCCGAATCTCCAGCACACCGCTCTTCGCGGCCTTCTGATCGACCAGCTCGTAGAGGGTGTTACGCCCGATGGTCACACCGCCATTGGGCGCATCCTTGCCGGCGTTCGCGCCCGGAGCCGCGCCGTTCAGGCGCAGCGTCACCCGGATAGGCTTGCCATCGGCGCTCCCCATCACCAGAAACACCTTGCGCGCGGAAAAATGCAGCCGCAGCGCGGCGCCGCCTTTGAGCGCGGTCAGATGTTCATTCCCCGCCTGCCAACGCCCGTCCAGCGCCCAATGGTCTTGCGCCAGTTGCGCAGGAAAACGGTAATGCGCCGGCTGATCATGCACGACGGTGGCAACGCCCGAATAGCGATCCGCACGTGCATAGCCCAGATAGGTCTCGGGGGTTTGCGCGTCGTCATCCGCATTGTTCAGCACGGGCTGACCGGCGCTCGACGTCTTCAACCCCAACAGATAGCGGATATTGTTTTCGGTGACGTCGTAATCGCCTTCGCCGAAATGGGTGTAGACCACCTGACCGTTGCGATCGATCAGGTAATGCGCGGGCCAGTATTCATTATTGAATTTGCCCCAGGTGGCCAGTTGATTGTCGATTGCCACCGGATAGCGGATCTGATGCTGCACCAGCGCCGCCTTGACGTTATCGAGACGCTTTTCAAACTCGAATTCAGGCGCATGCACACCGATGATCACCAGACCCTGGTCGCGGTATTTGCGGTCCCACTCGGTGATGTACGGCAAGGTCCGCACGCAGTTGATGCAGGAATAGGTCCAGAAATCGACCAGGACCACCTTGCCCTTGAGGCTTTGCATGGTCAGGGGCGGCGAATTGAGCCAGGTACTGATACCGGCGAACTCGGGAGCAGGGTAGGGTTTTTCCAGTCCGCCGCTGAGTGTCAGGACCCCACTTGTCGCCACCACGGGCGATTCAGGGCTATCACGCCGGGATGCCAGCAGACCAGCCAGATCCACTCCAGAGGCGATATAAGCGACCGATAGCAGGATCAGTACACCAAAACCACGGCGCACCGCCTCGGCATGGCGGGTGAACCAGCCCAGCTTTTTCATGAACCGGCGGCCGAATAGCGCAATGATCAGCATGGGAATCCCCGCACCGATGGCAAAGGCCACGATCACCAGATCGCCGGCCAGATTGGACTTCTGCAGAATCACCTGTACCAGCACCGCAGCCAGGATCGGACCGGCGCAAGGGGTCCAGACCAGGCCGATCAGCGCACCGATCACGACACCACTCAGCAGCCCTTCCCCACCGCGAGAGGCGAGCTGATTGCCGACATTGGCCGCCCCCTGAGTCAAGGCACTGAATTTTTCCGACAGCTTCGCCGACAGCAGCACCAGACCAAACAGGCCCAGCAACACCAGCGATACATGTTTGACGATGTCGAGGTTGATCCCCCAGGCCAGCACGATCTGACGGGAAGCCAGAGCAAACAGGCTGAATGCCGCCACGAACCCGATGATGATTCCGTACGGACGGCGCTTGCCGCCATCGGCGGACGCCGCCAGCACCAGCGGCAACACGGGCAAAATACAGGGCGAGGCGATCAACGCCAGCCCTTCGAGAAACGCAAAACCGATATCGGGCAAGTTCATCACTTGGCTCCCTGCGGGATAAATTTCAGCGCTACGCCATTGTTGCAATACCTCAGACCGGTCGGTGCCGGCCCATCGTCGAACACATGACCCTGATGTCCGCCGCAACGCGCGCAATGATATTCGGTACGTTCTTCGATCAACGCGAAATCCGACTTCTTTTCGACATGGCCCGGCAGGACATCGAAAAAGCTGGGCCAGCCCGTACCGCTGTCATACTTGAACGTAGACGGGAACAGCGGCAGATCGCAGCCGGCGCAAACATAGAGGCCAGGCCGGGTTTCGTGGTCGAGCGGGCTGGAAAACGGCGCTTCCGTGTCTTCATGGCGCAGAACACCGTACGCTTCCGGCGACAGCTTTTTTTTCCAGGCGGCGTCGCTGAGCGTGATTTTTCTGATCGGGCTATCGGCCAGTGCCCGCGCGCTCAGCAGCGAAAACGGTAGCAAAAGCAGACTGCCCCCCCCTGCCGCCAGCTTCAGAAAGCTTCGTCTGTTCATGATCTTCTCCTTGATTCGAGCACCTGTTTCTATAGTGATGGCATGCCCTTTGTGACTGGGTATTCGGATCGTCATGGGAAATGGTTACATTTGATAATCATTTAAATCGTTCGATCCTGTTGAGGTAATATGGTCAGGCCGTCGGGTGGAGCCCCAGATTGACGAATCGCGAAAAAACGCTGGAAGTACTGATGACGCTGGCCCAGGGCGGGGACCGGCGCGCCTATGCATTGTTACTGCAGGAAACCGCGCGTTTTCTGCGGCCATTTCTGGCAAAGCAGCTGAACATGGCATCCGCGCTCGACGATTTGCTGCAGGAAATCCTGATTTCCATCCACAAAGCCCGCCATACCTATGACGCGGGGCGCCCCTATAAGCCCTGGGCCTACGCCATTGCACGGTTCCGATTGCTGGATTTTTTGCGCAGCCACTACGCGGATCAACTGGTACAAGCCGACGCGCTCAGCGAAGACAGCGATTATTTTAGCGACGCTGTAACCGAATCCGACCTGACCTACGAATCCATCAGTGAGGAGATTGGTCAATTGCCCGAGAAACAGGCGACGATTTTACGATTGATCCATCATGAAGGTCTGACTGCCAAAGAGGTCGCGGCACACATGGGCATGACCGAATCGGCCGTCAAAGTGGCCGCTCATCGCGCCTACAAGAAACTGAGGAATACGGTGCAACGTTAATGGACAATCTTGAAGAACTGATCGATCGTCTGGCACGGGATGCCGAACCGGTGAAACCCGCCCCGCATCCGCTGCGGCTGGGCGGCGCCTGGCTTGCCATCATGTTGCTCTATCTGGCCGTATTACTGGGCGTTTCAGGGATGCGCCCCGACTGGATACTGCAACTGCATGCGCCGTGGTTCCTCGCGGAAATCGCCGTCCTTTTTCTGATCCTGCTATCGACCTCGGCAAGCGCGGCATTACTGTCGTTTCCCGACCTGTATCAGATGCGTCCACTGGCACTCACACCGCTCGGGCTATTCGGACTATTCGCGGTGCTGCTGTTTTTGTCATGGCGCGCCCACATGCCGCCCCCTCCGCTTCCCGACCATGACCTGGAATGCACCGTGTGTATTACGCTGGTGTCGATTCCGCCTGCCATCGGCATTCTGTACACGATGCGCCGCATCGCCAGTACCCATTATCGCTACGCCGCAAGCGTCGCACTCCTGTGTGCCTTCAGTGTCGGGGCCTTGTGGCTGCGTCTGCACGAGATCAACGACTCGATTGTTCATGTCGTCGAATGGCATTACCTGCCCATGCTGGGCGTGGGGGCGATCGGTCTTGCACTGGGTAAAGCCCTGCTGAAGTGGTAGCCCCCCGTGGACGCAGCCGCCCCGTTCAGGAGTAACGCTCGCGCAATGCGGCGTCGATGGCCTTCAGGCGAGAAATGCTGGAGACAAAGTAATACAACCCCGACGCCAGCACCGCCAACAGTGTTGCGGTGATATAGGTCGTGGCAATACCGAATTGCGGCAACGCCGCCCCCACCACCAGAAAGAACACGATAAAACCGGCGGCGCTCAGTACGATGCCGCGCAGCAGATTCGATGCCGCCTGCGGGCCTTGCCGCGCGTGCGTGAACGAGGCGAATACAATCGTGAAAATCGGAAACGGTGCGATCAGGCCGCTGAGCTTAGGTCCGAGCGAGCTGGCCACCGCCGTCAACAGCAACATAAAACCGGTCGTCAGCACCATGCGCGCCGGCAGATCCCAGCGCGGCGGCACAACCGGTGTACCGGCATAAGAACGGTACGGAATCAGGGAAACCACGGCCAGCGTCAATGCCACGACGGACAAGGTCACGGACAGAAGCTGCCAATTCACCAGGCTCCACAACCAGGTCGACAGCAAAATCACCACGATACCGCTGAACATACTGACCACCCAGTTGGCACGCTGCGCCACCGAGGCAAAAACCAGACAGAACAGACACACCGACATTTCACCCGCCAGCGTGCCGACAGCGGCACTGGCACTGAAACCGGCACCATGCTCGAAGGCAAACACCAGTGAAATCGGTCCCGACGTCAGCGGCAGACCGATCAGCAAGCCGCTGACCACACTCCCCCAGCGCCGGCCGGCCATCGACACTAACCAGATCAGCATCGGGGTGATCAACAGTTTGAACAGTAAAATCGACACAGCGGCATCCTTTCATTCTTGCCGCAACCCTGACGTAGTGGGCGGCAAACTCAATTCCGACATCATGGGGCTTTACATTCGATATGTGAATTCTGAAAAATAGAACGTTTCCATACGTTCATGGCTATCAGACATGATCAACTTCCGACTCATCCGTCACCTGTGGCTGTTCATGGCGGTTGCCGAAGAACAGCATTTCGGCCGCGCAGCCAAGCGGCTGGGCATGTCGCAACCGCCGCTGACCGAGCAGATCCAGGTGCTGGAGCAAGCCCTCAAGGTGAAGCTGTTTGAACGCTCGCGACGCGGTGCCTCACTGACCCCGGTCGGGGCGGCCATCCTGCCGGCGGTGCGCAAGTTTGCCGATCAGCTCGAACGACTGGAACTCGCCGTCCGTGAAGCGGCGGCAGGCCAGACGGGCGTGCTGACCATTGGCGCGATCTCCTGGGCCATGCTCAATGAATTGCCACCCGTCATCGAACGCATCAAGCATGACCATCCGCACCTGACCGTGTCGGTGCGTGAAATCGACAGTGCCGAAGCGGTCCCCGCGCTGGAGGCGGGCGATATCGACCTGGCTTTCGCCCGGCTGGAAGGCGACCTGGGCAGCACGATCGGATCATTCCCGCTCACCATGGACCGCCTGGCGGTTGCGCTGCCGAGCTCACATGCCCTCGCCTGCCACCCCGAGATCGCTCTGACAGACCTGGCGGAAGAAGACTTCATCCTGTTTGCGCGACACTACAGTCCGGTATCCTTCGATACCCTGGTCAGCAACTGCCGCAACAGCGGCTTCTCCCCGCGCGTGTTACACGAAGTGCGCAGCGCGGCATCGCAGATAGCACTGGTCGGTTGCGGTCAGGGGATCGCGCTGGTGCCCATGACGATGAAAAAGCTCGCACCGGAAAATGTTGCCTTCCGCCCGCTGAAAGAAAATCTGAGCATGCTGACCACCGCTGTCGTGTGGAGCACGGCGCGCAACAATCCGCAGGTGAATCATGTGGTCGAGTGGCTGAAATCCGAAACGGGCTTGCCTTTTTGACGGCCGGGAGGGCGATAACGGCCCGAGGGATTGCGCAGAACCAGGCCTTGCCTTACGCGCGAAAGCGCAAACCGCTGCGACGCCTCCTTGCGGATGGAGGACATTTTACGAAAATTTAGTTGCATGAGGTACTATATCTCAATATATAATCACTCAAACGACCATTAGCATATAACCGTATTTTCTCCAGACCGACTAAGCAGCATTGCCTTGGCATTCTGTTGTGACCACTCGAACTATGTGTATTTTATTCAGCAAACACCCTACCGCCGTATTGCCGGGCGACAAGATGTTGAACGCCTGTCTCTGGCTGGCGCAGCTGTTTCTCGCCTTTTTGTCAGGCTGGACCGGCATCCTGTTGCTGACCATGACAACTGCCCAACTGATGCTGCATGGCTTTCAATACGCCTTTGACTTGCCTTCGTGGTTGGTGAAATTCATTGGTTTGTCTGAGCTGTGCGGCGCCGCAGGGCTGATCCTGCCTGGCGTGACCCGCATCGCCCCGTGGCTGATCCCCGCTGCGGCAACCGGCCTGCTCGCGCTTCAGACCTGCGCTATTTTCTTCAACATCATGCAACATGCGTTCTATCACTACATCCTGCTGCACCTCGTACTGATGCTGCCGGCCATGTTTATTGCCTGGGGGCGTGAAGACAAGTTGCCGATACCGTCTCGGCACGCACAGTAGCCCCCTGCCGCAACACTGGAAACGCACTCAAGGAATGAACATGAAAAAAATCGTCACGATTTTCACCGCCCTGCTTTTGATGGGCTTCACTGGACTGGCCAAGGCACAGCCGGTGACACCGTCCCAGATCATTCAGGATGACATTCAGCACGTATTGCAATTGGCGAAAAAGGACGACGGCAAAAATGCGCAGGCCATCCGCCGCCAAGTCTGTGACTATGTCCTGCCGAAATTCGACTTCACCCGCATGACCGCACTGGCGCTGGGCAAAAACTGGAGAAGCGCTACGCCTCAACAACAAACGGAACTGACGGCCCAGTTTCAGGCACTGCTGACCCATGTCTATGCATCGACCATGATCAAATACAAAACGGCACAAGTAATAGTGAATCCGAACGCCGATATGCAGGCCAACGCAAGCAGCGCCATTGTGCATACCAGTGTCACCCTGCCCTCCAGCGACGATAAAAAACCGATCTCCATCGACTATTATCTGCACCAGGGACCGCAAGGCTGGACCATTTTCAATGTAAACGTCGAAGGCGCCAGCCTGGTGACCGCTTACCGAAACGACTTTGATTCGGTCATCAAGGGACAGGGCGTGGATGGTCTGATTCAGACGCTGAAAAACAAAAACGCCAAGCTGGCCGCGGCGTCCTGAACGAAGCGCCAAGTCGCCGCTTGTCAGACGGGTGACGACGACCCCGTTACCGCTTCGCGACCCCGTCAACAACAAAAACCCGTCACACAGACGGGTTTTTGTTGTAAACCGGCTTTATTTTTCCTGGTGAGTCGGCTGAGCAGGGTAATGATGCCGGTGATGCGGCGGCATGCAGTGATGGTGATGGTGATGATGGCGAACACATGACGACTGCGCATTGGCCGCGCCAGCCCCCAGTAAGCCTACAACCGCCATGAGCGAAACCAGCCACTTTTTCATCTTGAATTCCTCAAAAACAAAACCTTGACCAACAACTCTCATTCACTAGTTGAGAATAGTATTAATTACGCACACTACAATACCTACCCTGTAACCATATGTTACCGAGCTACCGCATTAATACTTCGGATACGCCGCATACTCGCAAATTCCACAGGTATTGCCGCGCTTGAGCCGGATGAAACCATTTTCTCCCCAACTGGCGCCCCACGAGTTCTGCACAATCCAATAATCCGGCGTATAGCCGACCACCAGTACACTATGATTGGGTGCAGGGTTGGCCCCACAATCCGTAAGGACACCGCCCGAATAATTGGCAAACCCGGGGACCGAGGTGTTGCTGCTCACGCCTACCGCGGCCATCACTGGCTGGCGAGCCACCGCAGCCTGCAGCGCATCGCAATCGCCCCTGGGAAGTTGGGTGTAGCTGCTGATCCGCAGGGGACCCCCGCTCGCCCTGCACACGCCATCCGACGCGGTATAGGGTCCGTAGGCCGCATTGGTCATGACACCATGCGCTACGATGTACTTGAGTCCGGACACAAGATCGGCGCCATTGCACCCTTGCCCACCATATGCGGCGGTGCAGTCGATCAGTTGCTGGATCGAAGTATCCGCCTGGCTGACGCCGTGAATCGCCTCAAGGCTATCAACGGCTTCGGCGGTCACCATGGCCACGTCACCACCGCAAAGCGACTGATCCCGCACCGGCGGCGTCACCCCCTGATCGACCCAGTTGACACTATCCGGCGGGTTGGCGAGAACACTGCCCGCTGACAGGCCCAGCATCCCTCCGCTACATAACACAACCCAGAGATTCATTTGCATCGCCCCAGCTCCCTTGGACCGAACCGACCAATAAACCATTATTTCAATATGGATATTAGCTGGAGACGGCGGCGTTGCAGAAAGATCTGAACCGATCATGCAAACAGCAGCGAGACGCTCTGCTCATAACGGCGGCCAGAGGTAAACCGCCAACATGTTTTTCACAGAACCTTCACCGTGCAAAAAAAACGCCCCATATCATCGGTAGCGATGCGTAACATGGTCTGAGCACGCACGGGGCGCCCTCATTGGATCGCTAAAATCCAGGCCAGCGCAGATCAACAAGCGCCGCTTCTCTGCGCAGCCGGCAGTCGCCATAAGCGCACTGTCGACCAGAAAGTACTTCCGCACCCTTCCTCGCTGTCCATTCCAGCCTCGCCGCCCATCAGGTGGGCCAATCTTTTAGCAATGGCAAGCCCCAGCCCTGCCCCGCCATATAGCCGCGAAATCGAATCGTCGACCTGGGTAAACGGCTGGAAAAGTTTCGCCTGTTGAGAAGCCTCGATGCCGATCCCCTGATCGCAGACTTCGATGCGAAGCCTCACCGCAACCTCATCCTGGTCAAGGAGGTGGATGCGGATGTCTATTTCGCCGGATCGAGAGAACTTGATGGCATTACTGACAAAAATCAGCACCAGCTGCCTCAGGCGGATGTCGTCTCCATACAATAGTGTCGGGACCACGGCGTCGATATGTCGCGTCAGCGATAGTCCTTTGCCTGACGCAAGCTCGCATTGCGCTTCAAAAATGCCCTCCATCACCTGACGGACGGAAAATTGATTCTCTTGCAGGTTCAGATGATCGGCTTCAATACTGGCAAGATCGAGGATGTCACTGAGAATGGACAGAAGATGGTTGGCGGCCCCCATGGCTTTGGTCAACAAATCGATCTGCCTTGGATCCGTTGCACGGCGTAGCGCCAATTGGGTCATGCCCATGATGCCGTTCATCGGCGTACGCAACTCGTGGCTCATATTGGCCAAAAATGCGTTTTTAGCACGGTTCGCCGACTCAGCCATCTGCATGGCTTTCTGCAATTCGGCTTCGTTTTTCTTTCGCTCGGTGATGTCGCGTGAGGAGGCATACACAAAAGGCTTGCCCCCTATTTCAATCCCTTTTGCATGGATTTCGACGTCGATAATCGAGCCATTCTTGCATCGGTGCCTTGCTTCGAATATTGCGGGCGCATTGCCATTGGGTTGCAGGGCCTCGTAGATATTATCGGGCTGAACATCGATATCCCAGTCACTCATCTTGAAACCGACCATCTCTTCATTGCCGTAGCCCAGCATATCGGCAAAGGATTGGCTGAATTGAATCAGCCCCCCGTGCTCATCCAGAATATGGATGCCATCGCTGGCGGTTTCCAGCAAACCGCTCAGCCGGGCCGATTCGGTGGCCAGAGCGACTTCTGCCGCACAGCGCTCGGTGATGTCGTTGACAATCGAATAAAGCAGCTTCCGCCCGTCGATTTCCAACGGTGTCGAACGCACCTCGACTTGCCGGATGACCCCGCTGGCCAGTCTGTGCCGGAAATGAAAACAATCCTGTCGTTTCGAACGAGCCCGCTCCATCTCGGATCGAATCTCTTCCGGAGCCATCTGATTGATCTCGCCGATACGCATGGCCTTCAGCTCAGACTGGCGATACCCGTAGTACCCCGCCGCCGCCCGATTCGCGTCGACGATGACGCCATTGTCGGGAGAGATCAGCAGCATGGGCGTCAAGGCCTGTTCAAAAATGCCTCGATAGCGCGATTCACTGTAGGCGATGGATTGCGTCGACGCGATTTGATCATGATGAACTTTTTCCCGCGCCATGATTTTTTCATAGACGCGCAAGGCAGAAACCAGGGACGCAAGCAGATGGGGAAAAGGCGGTGCATCCAGAACCCACAGATCATCCACCTCATCATCGAACATCAGAGACCGCTCAAACGCACCGTCGGAGCGCATTGCGCACAACACAATCCGTACGGCCGGGTTATCGATGGTATTGCGCAAGCGTTCAAGCAAGCCCACCCCCGCGCCGCCACTCAATTGGCGCGCATCCAGCAAAATCAGCGCAAGGTCCGGATGAACGAATAGCCGCTCGCAGGCTTCCGACGCAGAGCCCGCTTCGAGCAGCAACAAGGCACGTTCCTTGAAACGCATTCCTTGCAAAGCCGCACGTACGGATGCAAGAAAGTCCTGCTCATCGGCCACGAGCAGGACTTTCCAGTACGCTTCTTTGGATGAATAGAGAGAGGCATTCATACCTGTTTACCCGCAAAAGAGGCTTATACAGAGACTCTCTCTATCATTGACGCCTTGCTCACCCAACGAATATGTAATTTGCATTGACTTGATATTCGTCAACGGCCATCACAGGGATGCGTTAGGCACGCAGGGGCAGAACAGCAGGCAGGCTTCACAACCGGGAAAGAAGCTCTTGTTTTTTACGCTCGAATTCCTGTTCGGTCAGCGCCCCTGACTGCAATAACTCGTTCAGCCCGGCAATGGCATTCAGAATGGTCTCCTGCGCGTTTTGTCCCGCCACGGGCGCGCCAGGGGCTTGCGCTACACCGGTGGTATTGCAACGCTCAAGAATAAAAGAAGCGGCATCCCGGAAACGTTGTCCCATCCCCTTTCCGCTTAATGAAACACAATTTGCGGCTTTGGCGGGATCTGAACCACGGGATTGAGACCAGTAGTTTCTGGCTGTTTTTTGAAAACCTCCGCCGGTCATCTCAAAGTATCCGGTCAGCTGTCCGAATTTCACCTCTGCGCCGGAAATCCCGCTATAAGGCAATTCAAAAATATTATTTCCAAACAGATGTCCGGTCATCAGGCCGCTCTTGATGATGAGGACCCGGTCAGACGTGCAGATCAACGCTTGATTGAAAGTCCCTTTCAGCTTGATATGAACCTGCTCGTCTTTTGTCAGAACGGCATTCAGTGCTTTTTCCAGCCTTCCCGGCAACGCATCCATCAGATCTTCCATTGAGCCCCCTTGTGATATTCAAAATCTGACCGAAAGCGCCTGGCGAAACGCAGCAGAGCCGATCATCCTGTCGAGCACGAATTCTGGCCAGCAACGCCGCCACCGTCAATATGAACACCCCGTCCTCCGCATTGCATTCCGGAATGTATTTCCAGACGGGATTGGCATCGTATGCCAACATGTAGCGTGCAGTCCTCCGGAGAAACGGACAATTAAAAATGCCCACGATTCATGTCTTCGTGGGCATTCAAACGTTCATGAAGGCACAGCGCTCTATCGACTGGCTCCTGGCTGAGTAATTCGCGACAGAGCAAAACGGAATTCTTGAGCATGCCAGGCATCGCGGGTAACGGTAGCCGTCAGCAATACCGGGAAAGGCATGCCATCAGCACACACCATGCGCAACTCACATGACTGAGGTTCAAGGGTTTTCCCAAGCGTCCTGCGCAGATGGTAGAGGCTATCCTGATCTTCTTTGAAGATAAAACGGTGCAGCGGCTGATTGACCAGCTCTTCCCGATTCACCCCCATCAAGGTTGCCGCCGTGACATTACTTTGCTGTATCACGCCCTGGTCGTTGAGCATGAGATACCCCACCGGGGCCTGATCATAAAGATCCTGATAGCGGGCCTGCGACAGATCGAGCACGATCTGCATCATGCGCAACTGTTCGTTCTGCATCTCCAGCTCGATCTGGTGCACCTGAAGTTCATGCAACAGCTCGTCACTGGACTGCGTGACCTCGGGAGAGGGCTCCTGCGCAAGCTTTGCCTCGGCAGCCGCCCGCAAAAGCGGATTGTGCGGCGTTTGACGACTGGAGAAACTCATGAAAAACCTTCGCTGTAGTGGCACGCAACACTGGCATAGACATGCGTTACTGTATTGCATTGAGCAATATATGTTTTACATGATCATTGCATGCAGCGCACGACTTTTCTCCCCTTATGGCCGGCATTTACCATCTACAACCCTATATAACAAGTACAGTAGGCAGGGCCATGGGAAGCCATCTGATTCGATCCGCCATTGACGAAGCCTCTACAGCGGCTTTGCTTTTCAAAAGCTGTTTCTGTGCGTTTAAGCAAGAGCGGCTGACAGAGACACCGGGGTGGTCTGTACTAAGTCGCCAGACATCGAGGGGCAATGGCACCCGCTGCGGGAATTCAGTCGTGCTGACTGGCATCCTTCACCGCCTCGTTGACAAGCGCTTTTGCCTCTCCGAGATTCTTCTCGGCGTTGCCGGCAATCTGATTGCCAAGCCCTTTGAGCTGTTGCGTTTTGCTGCCGACCAGCTTCCCTGCTTCTTCCTGCGCTTTGCCCACGATTTCCTGCACAGCGCCTTTGACTTGTTCTTTGTTCATGATGGGTGTTCCTTGATTGATCTGACGGATTTTTACTGCTGAGACACAAGGCTGAACCGATGGGTTATGCAGGTCTGTACGGTAACGTACCGACACCCTCAAGCCAGGGCCTCAAAGTCAGCCAGCCAACTCCTTGCAATCCTGCGGGGAGAGGGATACCAGAGAGGTTTACCATGGACCAGAAAAACCAACAGAAAGCAGCCCCGGATCAGAAACCGGCCGTCGGAGGACAACAAACCGGGCAGCCGCCCATTCAAACCCCCGGACAGCAACGCCCCGCAAGCGAAACCGCTCCGCGCGATCCGGGCAAGCCAGCCAGCGGCCACGAAGCGCCGCCCCGTGAAAGCCATCCTGGCGACACCCCGCCCAAGACCTGAACACGCAGCCACAACCTGCCGCAACGCCCCTTGATGGCGAGCGTGCGTCATCCAGAACGGAATCGCACCCACTTGCCACCGTAGCGGCGCGAAGACTGACCGCGTAAAAAACAAAGCAACCGCCCCGCCTAGCGCGGGGTGGTTGCTTTGTTTCTGGTTCTTCGCGGAGTCTGTGGAAAGCCAGCTTGTAGGGCGTGTCCATCATGCCGCGCGGGAATGCCCTTGCGGGGCAACCCGACCTACCGTCGGCTGGGCAGGTTCGTGCCCTGTGCTATCGGTACATTTCGTGTCATGCCTGCGGCGATTACACACTACTTTTAATCGAGCAGGCGCCCGTGCGTCATCGTCGCGACAATGCCCTGGCTGTTTCTGGAACCGCTGTTTCAGTCCTGCTTGTCCAACCATTTCAGAATGGCCGTATAGAGCGTTGCCGGGCGCACGGGTTTGGTAATGAAGTCATCCATTTTTGCTTCAAGGCAAGCCTGGCGATTTTTCGGGAACACATGGGCGGTGAGCGCCAGAATGGGGGTATGCGCATAACCCGGCAGACTTCGGATCGTCCTGGCCGCGGTGTACCCATCCATTTTGGGCATTTCCAGATCCATCAACACCAGATCGTAGTGCGTTTCCTGGGCCATTTCGACAGCCTGGGCACCATCGGGTGCGACATCGAGGCTGAGTCCCGCCGCTCTCAGCATTAATTCTGTCACTTTCTGGTTGGTCGCCGAGTCATCCGCCAACATCAACCGGGCATGGCTATGCCGCTCATGCAGTGCCTGAACAAGGCTATCGTGAGACTTGAAGTTATCGGCCTCCATACACCCACCCTTTATAAAACGCCGCACTTAATCGTTCATTCGATTTAAATGAATCATCGCTTGAGGCCGTTTCATCAACCCCGCTCCGTCGACCAAACAGGTCGCTAAGCCAGGGCAGCCACAGTGTATTGGTGGCGACATTTCAACAGAGATGACTCATCACGGTGGCGTAAGCACTGAAACCGCGAGCGTCAAACGGCTACGCATTGTTCATAGTAGTACCGTCATATTCAATTGGTTAGCATAAAGCGCAACGTTGACTCGTATTTTTTTGATCCGGCGATCTGCCGAAACACACCACGCCCCGGTTTCCACAACCTGACTTCCCCCGGATTCCGCGAAGAACAAAAAAGAGCCCACTCGGAAAACCGAGGGGCTGAGTACACTAAGGAATATCTGAACAAGCGCTTGCTCTGCTCACGGACGTCATCCTCGCGCATGCGGGGATCCAGCAAAGCCGGCCCTTCCGCCAGTCTTCTGGATTCCCGCTTTCGCGGGAATGACAACCTGTTCTGGTCACGGACGTCATCCTCGCGCATGCGGGGATCCAGCAAAGCCGGCCCTTCCGCCAGTCTTCTGGATTCCCGCTTTGGCGGGAATGACAGCTTGTTCAGACCATCCCTAACAACACTGGATCGAGGAAAGTGGAGATCAAGTAAGATGATATCTCCCCTATGTTTCCGCAACAGGAACCCTTTGTTTATGAATGTGAGTACATTCACAATGCCATTACAAAGAAAACAGTCGCTCCGCCCCCTGTCCGGCTCAGGACTTCTATTCGTCTTCTTGCTAAGCTGCGTGCCAGGCCCGGTTCTGGCCGACACGGAAAATCCCCCGGCCGTATTTCAATGCATCGGGTCGTTCAGTGAAATACAGCGCGTACGCGACCAGTTGGAAGTGGCTACCACCTACCTGAAAAGCACCAAAGACAATTTCGGCCCGGGCCGCGGGGCCGCAATCGAGGCGACACAACAGGCAAATGCCGAATTTGAGCATCTGTACGGCAACACTGGCCTGCCCCCCTCACCGGGAACCGAAAAGACACAGTCCCTGGGAAGTCACGGACACCCTCGCATGCAGCGTGCATTGCAGGCACTGCGGGAAGTGAGCCGCGACCTGGCCACCCGGACATGCCAGCAGGAGAACATGCTCGATACATTACGCCAGGAGGTTTCTTCTGCGATTTCAGCGATAGGCCAGGCATTTACATTCAATCCCCCCTATAGCGGCCATTGACCTGGAGCGCGGCAAGCCCCGCCGTTCAGAGGCTGTCGCAAACGCCCCTGGATTGTAAAATGGAGCCCCGCCGGGGCCAGGTCACCCCATACTGCCCTCGCTCTCCACCGCTTGCATCACCCTGTTTCGCCCCCATTCCTTGGCGCGATACATCGCCTTGTCCGCGCTTCGGGTCAGCGAACCCTCGTCCGTACCGTCTTCGGGATAAATGGCCACGCCCAGGCTGCATGAAATCGCAAGTTCGACCGTATTGATCACAAAGGGCCGGGCAATCGACGCCCTGAGTTTTTCGGCCAGCGTCAGCGCGCCATCCGCATCGGACAAGTCGCCAATCAACACGACAAATTCGTCACCGCCAATACGACCAACGGTATCGGAAGCACGTACAGACTCACTCAGGCGCATTGCCACCTGCTGTAAAAGCAGATCGCCGAAGGCGTGCCCGTAGTTATCGTTAACCGGCTTGAATTGGTCGAGGTCGATAAAAATCAGGGCCGCACGGTCTCCTCGCCGATTGGCGTCTGACAGTTTTTGCCTGACCCGATCGCTGAACAGAGCGCGGTTGGGCAAACCGGTCAAATGATCGTATTGCGCCATATGTCTCAACTCGAGTGTCATTTCACTGGCAAGCCGCAATGCACGAGCGCGACCGGCAATCATGAATCGGACAAGCAACGCTACGGTCAAGCTCAGGCAAATACCGAAGATCGCGATAACGCCATCGATATTTCTTCCATACAGCGCATCAAACTCCGGTTGCGGACTGAGGGCCAAAGTCCAGGTATGCGCGCCAACCACCATATATTCTTTGGCGCTCAATGCGGCGTCGCTGGCGGATGCGGCTCCGCTGGCGGATGCCCCCTCCGCGTACATCAGCGCGGCAGCGCCCGGGGTGATTCCATCATAAATGGCGAGCGACAGTCCGGAGACCGGCTGGCCATACAAGCTGGCCATGAAGTCGTCCATATGGAAAGACGCATACACCCAGCCAATCAGATTGGCTCGTCGCTGGCTGACACTATTCTGGGGTTTGCCCTGCGCGAACACCGGCAGATACATGATGAATCCCGCCGGCGCATCCTTTGACTTGTCCGCGGCCAAGCGAAGCTTGCCGGTGATGGCCGGCATGCCGGAATCGCGGGCATTTTCCATGGCCAGTCTGCGCGCCGGATCCGCCCACGCATCCACCCCCAGGACGTCTCCTTCATGCCCCATACCATCGATATTCTGAATGATGGGCGTATAGAGTTCGCGCGTACCAGGCGGGGTCAGTGCGTAATGCACAAGACCGGCACGACGCATGGCGGCGATATGTGCTTTTTTTTGCTTCGCAGGAACGTACTGGACGACCCCCAGGCCTTGAATCCCGGAGAAATTGGCGTCCAGCTGAATCGTCTTGACGTAGCGGCTGAACGCGCCGCGCGCCGTCAGGTCAGTCGAGGCGAACAGACCTTGCATGCCGCGCAGCATTTGCTCATACGCCGATTCCCGCTGCTCGACCTGGCTCACCGTATCATGCAGGGCGAACTCGAACTTTGAGCGCAGCTCCTTGCGACTGTTCTGGCGCTCATGATCCCATTGCCACCAGGTGGCAGAAAGCATGGCAATCAGAACCAGCCAGGGTAGCAGGTGCGTAGCGCGATTGGTGGTGTGTTCGGACACCGCGCCGACCCCTAAAAATTCACCAGCGACGCGGCCAGTTCGGGTTTGAAGTATTTTCTGAAAATCCGGAGCATGGTTCCGTCTCTGCGCATGTCATTGATCAAGCCTCGCCATTGATTCTGCTCCGCCGGCGAAAGCGCTTTTTTCGACATGATCACGCCGTGGAGGACAGGCGGATCGTTGAACTCGACAATGGTACTGATACGGCGGATATCCTTCCCCTCAAGCACCGGATAATCGAAGGGTTCGATAATCATCCCCTGGATCTGGTTATTCATCAGGAGCTGATACAAAGGCCCCAGCCCACTGCTCTGGCTCAGGCGGCCGGACTCCTGCATTTTGTCGACGAGTTGATTGGCGGATTGGCTATAGCGAAACGAGCGAATCACGCCCAACTGCAGCTTTTCGTTATTTTCGAAATCCGCAGGACTGTGCGCCCCCGCATCATTCCTGACAAGCAAATAATACTTATTGCTGAAATACCAGGCGAACGCCGCGAATTTGTCACGGTCGCTGTTTGTTATGCCGGATAGGCTGAAATCGAGCGCCCCGGACTCGATCAATTGCCAGATTCGGTCACGGGACATCAGGCTGACCACCACCTTGCAGCCGCTGCGACGGATGAGTTCGTCGGCGACATCCTTGTCAATTCCGGAGTCGAAGGCCGCCGAGTAGAGCAAGCCATGTTCGTGCAGCCCGAGGGTGTACGTCCGGGAGCAGTGGAACCCTGCGGCGTAAGCCGGTCCGAACGGCATGAGAATCAGCAACAATATGATTTTAAGATATTTAGCCATCACGCTCTCGCAAGCAGAATGTGGGGAGGGGTGCGTCGTTTCCAGTTTCAGGGCGCATTTCTCGCTTGCGCGATTGCACATGGAACCGGTCCGGCATCCCCATGCCAGGAATCGTCCAGACCAGGCCCCGTCACCCGCCAATGACAGTGGACGAACCGATGTTCCCATCAGCAAGTACAACACGCAGATACGCCGCCTCTGGAATGCGCAAACCATCTGAAAAGGGTCTTTTCAACTACAAATATTAGCTGATCGCAACTTCTGCCATGCAAATTTATTAGAAAATTCGAAAAATACAGAACAAATGAATGGTTTTGAAAGTGAGCCGACAACGAAAGCCGTTGCGACATCGCAACCGGTGACGGATATCCGCGCCGTTGTTCACAAGGCCCTGCAGCGAAAGTCTGATTTTCAGAACTTTCTGACTGCCGTCCTCTGTTGTCTTCTGTCGGGGGTGTTGGGTAAGGTATGCGCTGCGGCGAAAGTCGCAAAAGGCGCGGGCCGGAGGTGCGACAACACCCCCGACCCGCTAACCAAAACTAACTGTCTAGGAGTCAGTCGTGGCTAATCGGGATAGTAATTCAATCCAATGCATTTCTTCAAATCAGCACATCCGCGAGTTGCAGCTGTTTTCCCTTATTTCCTCCTTGTGCGCGCCGCGCCAGCGCAATTCTGCGCCTGACGTGTGCCGCCTGATCGTCGACAGCCGGCTGGAGTGGGCGGTCGAGCCGATCGATGGCAACACTTCGTGGTTGTATTTGCCGCACGCCGCGCACGCGCGGCAACTGGCGGGGTGCACCGTGCTGACCG
>Ga0326727_10013647_pt1 | contig 17977 bp, 27 predicted proteins | sample MB2enrmetagenome_FD_207643 | JGI IMG/M metagenome (GOLD analysis project Ga0326727, IMG submission 207643) | Lab enriched peat soil microbial communities from McLean, Ithaca, NY, United States - MB29MY | ecosystem: Environmental > Terrestrial > Soil > Wetlands > Peat | place: USA: New York...
CTGGCGCCACAAACGGCGGACAAGCAATCGTAATCCCATAACTCCAATCTTTCAAGTTTGGACTCGTCAAGTCGAGAAATTTTCTAAGTCAACTAAGAAGGAGAAATAGAAAATGAGTTTTGCACCAGATCAAGTAACAATGGATGATAGCCCAGCCATTCAATACCCAGAGCTACACCAAAAAATCTTGCAAATGGCAACAAACGCCATGATTTTCGCCAAGCTCTTTGTCCCAGACCCAATCATAAAAGGACGCACAAGAACATACGTTAAAGAAGCAGGCAACGTCGCAATCGGCATTCAAAGAAAAGGCATCTCAGCACCAGCACCACTAGACTTCACTCCACTAACAAGCGTCAGCATAACCCCTGACACCTACGGCGAAGAAGTCGAAATCCCCATAGAAATGATCACAGACTTCGAACTAGGCGTAGTCGACACTCAAATGATGCGTCTGGCCTTCCGCACAATGTACCAAATAGAACTCGACAGCTGGACAGCAATAGACGCGGCAGGGGCAGCTAACGGCAACTCTTTTGCAGGCACAGGAAACACCATCAGCGTAACAGGCTCAACCATAACAGTAACCGGCGGAGTAGGCCTCGAAGACCTAAACAAAATGAACCGACTCATCAAACAACACAACTTCATAATGAAATACATAGCCGTAAATCCGATCCAAGAAGAATCATTGCGTAACTTGCCCTATCCTAACTTATTCAGAGAAGTCACCAATCCGCTCACAAACGAGGTCGAGCAGAAACTCGGTGTATGGACGCTACTTGTCAGTAACATGGTTCCAGCAGGCACAGTCTACGGTATCAGTGACGGACAAAATCCAAACAACAACTATGCGCCCATGGGTTTCATGGTAACCAAGCAAGAAATTACAACCGACATCGACATCCAAAAACGCCTTCGCAAGATCATCCCGTTCACAAGCTACCGCAAAACACCTTACGTGGCGAATGGCTTTTGCATCTGCAAATCAACTGGGTACACATCAAGCTAAACTACTGTTTTGCTCCAGTCTTTTAAGTCTGGAACCGTAAAGCCGGCTTCAAACTAACCATTTTAACGGAGAAATTTCATGTCAACTTATCCAGCTTACACCTCGATAGATGAAGTTACTGGCTACTTGAACGCCACTGGACCCGACGGTAACAACAACTACACGGTTTATGGGCTGCCAATCTCTACAGGTAGTGTTCAAAGCCACGTTGACCACGCTAACAAATACCTGTTCTCGCTCGTCCCCAACCTGCAACAGTCCGAACCACGCTGGGTAAGCGCAGAATTAGCCGCTTTAGACCTCGCCTGTTTAGGCGTCTTAGTGACTGTGGTCGGAGGCAGTTTGGTTGGCGTTTACGACTATTTCCTAGGAGATATGCGTGTAGCCAGATCCAGCCCATATTTGGCAGCTATCAAGACCGCAATAGCAGGCTACTCAGCTGAAGCTAAAGCCAACCTATCAAACGTAACTTTGCCGGCAGCTTCAGCCAAAGCAGTACTAGCCCTTGAAGTTCCCAGAAACAAAGACCCAAGGCTACAGTGGCAGTAATTGGAGGCAATCTTTTGAGTCAACCCAGCGATACTTTCCCAGAAAAAATAAGCAATCTATTGCAGGAAAATTGGAACAGCCAAAGCACAGGACTTCAGCTGTCCGATGTTTTCTGGAGCCACGACAAGTTTGAAACCATGACCAGCGTGGAGCAAGTCTCTAAAAAAGCCATAGTATCCACATACAACCCTCAGAACCCCGTAACCGTTGAAGCCCTGAGCGCTCAAACTCGCTTTGTTCATGAAACGGTGGTTCTTGATGTTATTCTGCATACGGCAGTTCTGGGCGGAACTGATAGTTGCATCGCCACTCGTGAAGCGGTTAGGAAGCTTATCCTTGCAATTTTGCACGCCAACCAAACACTTCTACCTGGCGCCTCTAACATGGCGGTTGAAGGGGAGTATGTACGTGGTGAGCTTCCGCAGATTCAGCGTGAAGCGTTCAAGGTAATTGTAAGCAGCTTTGAGGTTTTATCAAATGAGTGAGAGAATAAAAGATAGCCCCCAAACTCCGTTAGGAGCAAGCAAAAAGTCGGAAAAACTTGTCCACTTCAAGAATGGGCACGTCTACCTAGTTGAAACCAGAACCACAAGGATTTCCTAAAATAGGCTGTTACCCATGAGACACCGAAGACTTAGGCTTCTGTTGTTGCCCGTTCTTGCTCCTCTCTTTTTGATAGGATGGATTCTCTATTATTTTGCAAAGAAGCGGAGACCTCGCCGTTGAGCCTAAATATCGAAGTTACCCTTGATCAAAGCCTTACCGAGGCTTTGAGTAGCTATCTTGAGCAGTATCCTTGGGCTGTTGCTTCAGCGATGAAAACGGTAGCTGACCGAATTCTAGATACAAGCAACGTTCTTGTGCCAGTAAGAACAGGTTTCTTAAAGTCCACAATTGGATACAGGCAAGATAACAATTTCCAAGTGACCTTCTACGCGACCGCTCCTTATGCTTCATATGTTGAGTTTGGAACCAGACGCATGTCTGCAAGGCTATTTCTGACCAGGGCAATTGAGCAGCATCAAACGGAATTTGCGCAAGATGTGCTCTCGACTCTGGCTCAGTTGCGTGATAATTTTTTCATTCCTTGAATATTTGGAGGTGAAATCAAGCTATGAGCAGCAATTTCTTATCAGTAGGCATAAATGGCGTGGTGCAAGTTAACGGCGTCGCAGTGGCAAACCTCAAGAACGCCAGCTTTAGCATAAAAAACGATACGGTTGAGGAATATGCTTGCGGTGGAGCAAACCCAAACCAGCCGGTGCTTTTGGCGGCTACTAATCAACATGCTGAAATCAAGGCAGAACAACTCTGGACAGACAACAACATCCTCACCTTGGCTCAGACGCCAGAAGCAACAATAACAATAATCATCGGTCCAAAAGGCACAACCACAGGCAACCCCAAGTACACATTTAGCAACGTCGTTATCACACAGCTAGACCTCAAGTGGGACCAGAAAAGCGCTACCAGCAATAGCTTTAGTGCCAAGGGCATTTTGAGCGCGGTTGGCAGCTTCTAAAACCAATTTTTGTGCGGTTTTATTTAAGGAAAAAAGTGGGGTGATTGAAAAAATGAGTGAAGAACAGTTTGATAAAGAAGGCTTTGAGCGGCTTAAAGGCCAATATGAAGAATACGAGGCGAAGCTCCGTGAGAGGCTTGGCAAGTTCAACATCAATGAGATTCTTAGACAAGCAAAGGACTTGCGGTCTGTTTTCGTTGATGGCTTAGGTGAAATCCGCTATGTTCTGCTATCTGAAGCTGACATTAGCGAATTAGCAAAAAAGTATCCTGACGATGCGAGAGAAAGAAATCTGCAGGCGCTTTTCAGGTCCATGGCTGCGGCTGATTCCGAAATTACTCTTGAGAAGCTGAGGTCTTTGCCTTATGATGTTTCTCGGGTTCTGCAGGAGACGGTTTTGAACGCGAGTTTTTTGCCTCAGAAGAAGACGTTCAAGCATGGCTCGACAGTAGCAGCGAACTTCAAAGCCTCGTCCTAATCTGCCATTACTTTCCAGCCTACGATTTGGCAAGGGCTGGAGGGCTTTCCCGTCTTCAAATTCAGATCCTCTTAGAAGGAATACGAGTTATTCGGAAGCTTGAGAATCCATGAGTGCAAATATTGAGTTCAATATCACAGCCTTTGACGAAGCATCAAGTGTTTTTCAAGATGTTAGCAGTAGCGCTACTGAATGCTTCACAACCGTGACGACGGGAGCGGATGAAGCAGCCGAGAGCGTTAGCACATCTAGCACTCAGATTTCTTCAGCTACAGAGAGTGTTTCTGGCGGGTTCACAAAGAACGCCATGGCAATGAATACCGCCGCTTTAAGCGCTGCAGGCCTTGCGATGGGTGTAACTAACATAGAAAACGCGGAGGTTTCTCTTGACCGAGCCCATGTGACACTGGAAAAAGATACTAATGCCGTTCAGAGCGCCCAAGAGAAGTACAACGAAGCCGTTGCCAAGTACGGCGCCAACAGCCAACAAGCCCAAGATGCAGCTGACAAACTTAAGGCTGCACAAGACGCCCTCTCCGTTGCTCAAGAACGGGTTGATGAAGCCCAGCGCAACATGAACGAAACTATAATGATGAGTTCGCTCACCATAATTCCGAGCGTCATAGGCGCGTTTGCCAGCTTGAGTACAGTTCTTACCAGTTTTGGTTTGGTAGGAAGCGCTTCAACTGTTATATCGGATGGACTAAGCATGGCTCTTTGGACTCTTGCTGCTAACCCGATTGTTTTGGTAATTGCTGGGATCGCTGCACTTGCAATTGGTCTTTACGAGGCTTATGAGCACTGTGCGCCCTTCCGCGATGCCATAAATGCGATTGGCAGCGTGCTAGGCGGAGCTTTCAAAGCTGTACTAACCGATATCTCCGATACCCTTAACTTTTTGTGGAACGACGTTTTCAAGCCTTTTGGCGAGTTTCTCGCAACGGTTTTCATTGATACCTATCTTGTGCCGTTGGAGGCAGCTTGGAATGCGCTAAGCTCAGGTCTCAACTATCTCTGGAACAACGTCCTTGTGCCTGTAGCCAACTTCTTTAAAGGTGCATTTACTGAAGCCATCAACTTTGTCATGGCGCCAATTAACGCCTTTGAATCAGCCATCAGCAAAGTATCCAGCTTGCTCTCACCCATAACTAATGGAATTGGCACTTTGACGAATGCTCTTAAAAGCATGTGTTTTGCCCATGCGGCGCCAGCTGCTGAAGAATTCAATAAGCAGCTTACTTCAGGAATTGAGCTTTCCAACAATTTGACCCAGAAGCTGGATCCTCTAAAGCAGGGATTGTTGGGAGTTTCAGGAAGCACAGGCAGTGCAAATGTCAACGGCTTGAACTCAGGAACTCAACATATCACAGTTAACCCAACAATTAACATCGGCAAAATTGACAGAACCACTGGCCTGCAAGACGTGATTAATTCGGTAAACCAGGGAACAGCTCAAGCCTTGCAAAGAAGGTTCTAACCATGCAAGTTAGGCTAGTAAAATAGCTTAACTTGGTGCGGTACCACTCCATACTGGAGTGATGGTATATGCGGCAAAAGTGTCAGAGCCAATATTATTTATGTTCGGATATTTTTCCAAATCCCTTTGAGTAAAGCCGACACCAAATGAATTGCCAGGAAGAAGGGTTAGAGGGGGAAGGGGCAAGAATTCATTCTCGGATGTGATAAGAGGTACGGTAGAATCTGACAGTTGTGTGCCATTTGAAGAATATGTTTGGAATCTGATCCCTGTGACATAAGCTGTGACATTTCCAACATTTGTCACGTTTATAGAATTGAAGTAAAGCCTAGAATTGCTACCGTTGCCTAAGAAGATAACAGCATAAGGGTTGTTGACTCCCAAACTCCAAGTGCAAACTAACGTTGTCCCATCATACGTTGCGGTTGTTGAGTTTTCCGTTGATGAAAGAATATGATTCGGGCTGGGTGATGACGCTGGGCTTGCAGTTACGACAGGAAGAGGTGTTGCCGTGGGGTGGCCAGCTTTCTGTAAACCCGTTATTTCGCCCTGCAAGTATAGGAAACCAGCCAAAGCTATTGCTATTATTATGATTGCTATGCTTACTACAAATAACTTGCTGTGATTCATTTGATCATTTAGGCAATTCTCTACCTTAAAAAAGTTGACTTTCAAGTGCGTGATATTATCTTCAAGAAGTAAAAGCAGATGTGCTTGAAAATTAGGCTCTAAAGTTACTAAATATGTCTTTACTAAAAAACGAGGATTGACTGATGAGTTGGCAGATAAGCGCTGGGTCCACAACAGTGACCTTTCCCTTAAACCCGCAGAACATTACTGATGAGAATCCTGTTGTTGAGACTGATTTTCAGGTGGACAGCAGCCAAAGCGTGGTTGTCAGCGAATGCTTGGATGTTCGAACGCTAACGCTTAAAGGCTTTTTTTATGTGGCCAGCCAGAACAAGGCGTATTTGGATACTAATTTTGTTTCTCCGTTGTTGAGTTTGAATCGGCAGGTTGTAACGTTGACGTCGCCAACGGCTCGCTATAATGGCAGTTGGATGTTGATCGTGAAGAGTGTTGAAGAAAAAGCGGAAGGCCAACTGCAAAGATACACTTACAATTTAGTGCTAAAGCAAGGTGCAGCTTTCGTGGTGCTCTGATGATTGGTTGGCAATTTCAGTACTGGAACGGCTCTGCATGGGTTAACTTTGCCAATGCGCAAATAGATCACATTTTGGAAGAACTTAGTAGCGTTGGCGGCCAGGAAGAGATAGTCTTCGATTTACCCAACACACCAGAAAATAGAGCTCTTGTTCAAAGCAAGCCATTTGTTCAGGCACTTTTTAAGGGCACCCTCATTTATCCGTTAGGAAAACAGCAAGCGATCATCGCAGGTTTTCAATATTCAACAACAACCATTGAAGTCAGCGCCTATAACTACGTTTTTGTTCAACTCAGCCAAGCAAGCCAAACAGTAACCCAAAATTACACTAACACTGCTGTGGGTACGATTGCAGCTTATATCTGTGGCCTTGCGGGCGTCACTGTCGGTCCGATGCCTGATTTGAACGTCAGCATCAAATTCAAAAACGCCAACTGCATGAAGGCACTTCAGGACCTTGCAAAAGCCTGTGGCTGCGAATACTGGGCCGACAACAGCGGTTTTAACATCGGCAGCCGCGATAGCACAGTTCAAACGCTCGGCTACGTTGGAAGCAACAGCAAAAGAGGCTACGACTACAGCAAACAAGTAGACCAAATAATAATCAACGGCGTAGACTCAAACGGCGTTGCCATCAAAGGCTCAGCAGGATCACCGGGCAGCATCGCCACTTTCACCGAGAAGAAAGTTTCAGACGTCAACACACTCAACCAGCTTGCCGCTTTTAAGCTTCAGACGCTCAATAACCCTTCTAACGGCAACAGCCTCGAATGCCTCATTAGCCAAGTTTACAGTTGGCACCCAGGACAGTTCGTATCCGCTAACAGACCAGACCTTGACCTTGTGGGCGACTTCATAATCCAGCGCATAACAAAGCAAGCCGTAACCTGCACGGTAGAAGTAGACGCGGCAATGCCCCAGCTGGACCTGCTCTTGCAAGAAACCGATCAGTACGCCGACTTGGGAACATACCCGATGCAGCCCTCAATGCTGACGCCAAGCGCCTTAAGCCTGCAGGGACTTTTCGGACTCTACCATGCAAGCGAAGCACAAGGCTCAACAATTTATGACAGCAACCCAAACGAGAATGGGCCAAACGACGGAGCAATAACTAATGGAGCATGGATTAATGGCGCCATCGCAGGCACAAAAGTTCTGCAGCTCACCCAAGGTCAGATTGATTGTGGCAAAGGCTTCAACGTCGGCGGCCAAACGGCATTCACTGTTGGCATGTGGTTTAGCCCTTATGATGCAAGCACAGGTTTTTTGATTGGGCAAGCCGGGCAGTACTGCATTCAACTCTGTGCAGATAACGCTTTGGACTTTCAAGTTCAAACCTCTTCGCTTATAGTCTGTACTACGCCTAACAATTCGGTCGCTCAGAATGGCAGAAACTTTGTAATGGCAGTCTACGACGGCACAAACGTATACATTTACTTGAACGGTAGCTTAGCAGCACAAGCTGCCCAATCTGGACCAGTTGCAGCAGGAACCGGAGATGTCCTTGTCGGTGTTTTGCCGTTCAGCGGTGTAGTCGCCGAAATAATGCTTTGGACAAGAGCGTTGAGCGCTCAGGAGATTCAGGAGCTCTATTACCAGCCGCTCCTGCGAGTTGGCTCTTCAGTTCTTGGCGAAGTGCCATTGCAGCCTCCGGTAGATGATGGGCAGTTTGGCTATGTCATCTTGGATGTCGAAGATGGCTACCTCACGGCTACTGAAGACCTGCTCGAAGCTGATGCTATCCTTTTTGATTGGCCCTTTGGCAGAACCGAAGACTTGCCCTATATCAACTGGGGCTTATTTGGTGAAACCACGATTAACCGTTTAGAAGAATGCTTGCAAAACGTTGGGTACTGCCTTGCTGAAAGGAACCCGTTTGTTGAAAGCATGCTCATCTACATGAACGGTTTAAGCTGCCTCAACGAGGCGATTTCTCGCACAGAGGCTATTATTGTCTACAATTCATAGGTGAAACACTTTGCCCGCCACTGTTGTTAGAGGATTTGCCAGCTCAGCCAAAGCAGCTTTTTCAGCTGAAGAAGGCGGAATGGTAACCTACATCAAAGGTTACCTAAAAGAACAACTTAACTACGCTGAAGCTTTGGTGCTTGGCTCATGCTTTGCCATGGGAGACACGCCGCTGTCTTCTGAGATGATTCTCTTTTCGCTGAGTAATCGTGTGGATGATCCTTTGAGTTATTCTGAGGCTATCTTAGTCACGAATTCATAGGAGGTGAAATATGCAATGCTTAGTAGATCAAGACCGTTATTATCAAACGAACAATGGAACAGAGTACGCGCCGCAGTCTGGGATGTTAAGCAGTTTCTGCAGAACGGCTTAGGTCTGAGGAATACATTTGGAGATCGCGTGATTGTTGCGGATGAAATCCGTATTTACGAAGGCGAAGGAAAGAACAGGAAGCTACTAGTAAAAAGCAAAGGCCACATAGTAAACCAAGGCTTGATTGCCATCACAAATTTGCTCTCTTGGTCAACCATAACATACGGCAACACTTCAAACGGCGGCTTATCAAGCTATAACTACTCGCCATCGGGAAACAGCTACATTCGCTTAGGGACAGGTGGGGGCGCAACTGCAGGCACCACGGTGAGTCTAAGCGCGCCAGTGGCGACGGTGCCGAGCAGCCAGGCTGGAACAACTTCGTCGCCTCAAACTGGGCAGTACAGAATTTCATGGACAGCCACCTGGAACGCTGGGTCACTATCAGCCATCACAGTGTCAGAAGTAGGACTTTTCTTGGCATTTGGCTCAAGCTTTAGCACACTGCAAAGCTTCGGCTGGTCAAGAAGCAACTACGTGATAGAAAACGCTATGTTCTTCAGCAGATTAAGCTCAGCCGACAATGACTTCACAGCCTTCGTCATTAACACTGCTGTTCCATTGACCATTGAGTGGCGATTAACCTTAACATTCGCCTAAAATCCGTTTTTTGAATAGCTTCAGTTCTTTCTCGGTTCCCATCTTATCGGAACACCAATCAACATTTTGGAGGTGAATCTTCGAAAATGGCTAATTTAACAAATAATGAAGAGGTTGCTATAGTTTCGGGCATATTCGTCATCGGTCTTCTAGCAACATACGTTAGCGCTCAAACATGGATCCCAGAAGCATTCAGATACACTCTAGCAGGCATACTGGGCTTAATCGCTTTTGTAGGCGGAACCTTCTGGGCTGTATACGTAAAAGCAGGCGGCAATCCAGCAAACGTTCCAACACCACCACAAGTTCCAACTATACCAGCAGTAGGCGTCAACTCTGCTCCTACAGCAACCCAAACAGCCTCTTCCAATGCACAAGCAGCAACAAACTCCTGAGAAGCTTTTCTAATTATTCAGCCATCCACTTAGCAATTTCTTTATTTTTTTAAGCTCTTTTTAAACAGTTTTATGAGAGTCAGCGAAAGCTCTGTTTCCTATATTTAGGCAATTATTCATAAAATCTTATTAGCGCTATTGCACAAAATAAAGCTGATCTGCTGTGACTGAACCAAAAAGCGAAGCAGGACGCACTGAAAGGCGCCTGCAAGACCTCTTAGCTTACCCTCGGGAAGAGCTGGGTATTGAGTTAAAGAGCTGGTTAGACCTAACAAGCGAGAACGACAAGGCCAATCTTGCTCAAGCATTGATCGCCTTGGCAAATTATGGCGGTGGATACATCTTAATTGGCTTTTCAGAAAATGGCGGTAACTGGGTTCCATCGGAACATCGACCCGAAAAAATTGACATCTATAATCAAAACATAATAAATGGTATTGTTCAGGGCTATGCAGAGCCTGCTTTTCACTGTTCAGTTTATCATACCGTTCATCCAAAAACAGGCTTAGTTTATCCAGTTGTAGTTGTACCTGGGCAGAATAAGGTTCCAATAAGAGCGAAAAGAGATGGACCGAATAGAGAGCACGTGCGGATATTCTCCTATTATATCAGGCGACCTGGACCCAGGTCTGAAGTACCCCAGTCTGCTCAGGAATGGGATGAACTAATCGGTCGTTGTATCCGAGCCTCGAGGCAGAACCTCTTGGAGGAAATTAGAAGTATTTTGCTCGGTTTTGAAGCGTCCCCTCAAGTTGAAGCTTCTACTCAAATATCAAATCCCACAGAAAAGACATCAAAGAACTTCACTCAATGGATTAAAGATTCGAAAAGCCGTTTGGATACCTTGATGGCTGAAAAGCTTGCCGACGAGCACCCTTCTCGATACTCGCATGGTACTTGGACCGCATCCTATATGATTGAGGCGGATATTAGCCCCTTTAGCTTAGCTTCATTCTTGGATGCTCTTCGGAAGGTTCAGGGCCATGAAACAGGGTGGCCTGTTTGGTTAGTTCTCGGTGGAGACGAAAAAAGACCGTATCCCTTTGATGGTCTGATAGAATGCTGGCTTGCAACAACTAGACGCGGCGAACCAGCGCACTCAGATTTTTGGCGTGCTTCACCTTTTGGTATGATGTTCTTGTTGCGAGGATACCAAGAGGATGAAGAATATTCTCCAGCCGGAACAATATTTGACCTCACAATTCCTATCTGGCGAGTCTCAGAGTGTTTACTTCATGCGGAAAGACTTGCAAAAGCCTTAGGAGTCGCGCCAGCCCAAATCGCTTTTCAATTCAATTGGAACGGATTAACCAACCGTTTACTTAAATCGTGGGCGAATCCCAGGCGCTCTATGTGGAATGAATACCGAGCAAAACAAGATTCAATCACGTCGAACATTAAGGTTTCAAGCGACCAAATAAGCACAAATTTGCCTGAAATTGTGAGAAGTCTTACCCGTGGGTTATATGAGACCTTCGATTTCTTTGAGCCACCTCCAAAAATGATTGAGGAAGAATTGGCTGAGATGATGGGACATACGGCCTCACCGACCTCACGAAATTGAACCTTTGAGCTGATCTTCAGTCTCTTTTGAAAGACTATAATGGCTTGTTTAGTTAAAGCCATGGAAACTAGTCGCCTTCGATTGTTTTTTCATTTACATTGTTGCCTATTTCTCGATGTTCCTGTTCTTCATTCAACCAGAGTCTACAGATAAAAAGTGTACGGCTAGTCACTAATTGACAAAAATCAACTTGCCGTTAAGTTGTCATATTGAAAATCGAAGCAATCAAAGTTCAAGTAATAATCATATTAATCTAGATCATTGGTTGCCATGCAGATCTAGTGCAGCAGTTCTCCATCCATGCAAAAATTTGCGGAGTATCCGCGGTACAAGATGCTGTTCTAACTGAAAGATCAACCGCAGCGTCTGTATCCGCCTTAAGAGAATATCCGTTTAACTCAAGAAATGTCGACGCCGCATTCCAAGCAGTTCTTTTGTTTCCATGTAAAAAGGGATGGGTTTTAGTTATTTCTTTCATTAGAGCTGCTGCTTTCTCAATTTTGTTTGGGTATATTTCTTGTCCAAAAACTATTCTTTTTGGCGCTTCGCAGCAAAGTTCCAGTATACCAGGTTTTAAAACGACGAAATCGAAACCGTGTTTGATTGCAAGATATTTGTTGATTGTTTGAATTTCATCGCAGGTGAGGTATCGAATGACCACGTTATAACTTCGCCAATTTGTCGAGTATTTTGCCTTGTTGCCTCATTGTGCGATACAATGCATCCTTGAAATTCATTGTTGGGTGTGGTACACATTGTTGACTTATATTAGGTGACGGTTCAACGTTAGCAGCGGCTTGTTCTGGCAGAGCTGAAGAAGTATTTGCAGGGTTAAAACTTGCAGCGTCGGTAAAGTTGACCAGTTGGCTTCCGGAGGATAGTCCTGCAGTAGTCTGTCCTGGGCTCTCTTCTATCTGCTCATTGTTCAAAATTGTTCACCTACATTAATTATATTTGTTCATGGTTCCTTATATATCGTGTTCCCATATTCTATGTTTAACATTATAAATTATTGTCTGTCTCCCAAGCTTCGCTTAGAATGGCTTCCACGTATGCTGGCTGTGGTTGAGGCACCATCGGTGGCGTCAACTCAGTTTTTGTTACTTCTTTTTTAGTCCTAAAGACATGAGTAAAACCTTTGGTTTCGATAATAGCTCTATTCAAGTCGCCGATGCCTTTGTTCTGTCCATTTAGTATTTGTTCAGGATGATAGGGTACGCTGAGCTTCAGAAGTTGATCATATTGCGAATACAAATTAACTATTGTCGTCTCCAAATCCGCGCTAATATTGGCTATTGGCAATCCGAGAATTTCTTTAGCTTCCCTTCGACCAATTAAATAGTCATGGGAAAAACGACCACGTGTGACAGTTTCAATAATTTTCTTGATTTTTTCGTGATCATTCATATGCCGTTCCAAGAGCATCTGAGCGAGGAAGCCAATTTGCTCACGACTTCTGTAGACAGATCCGAGTACAAGTGGATGGACGCTTTGTGACATACGATCAAATAGGCGAGTTAGCAGCTCTTCATCATTTATGTTTACGGCTTTTCTAGCCAAATCAATATAATTTATAACATCTTCTACGCTAACTGGAACCTGTTGTAACTGCATTCCAGCAGGACCTGGGACTTGTGCCAATGGTCCTAAAGGTGAAAGAACTGATGGATCTATAGGGCTGAGTTGACCCATTTTTGTCATAATAATGTTATCTGCACCTAGCGAAATTAGCGTGGCACAGCTGAGGGCTTTGAAGGGGACAATAACGTCATAACTTTCACAGTACTCTCTTAGCAGATTAGCAATGGCGTACCCAGACATTGTTATGCCGCCTGTACTATACAAAAACAAAGTGACTTTTTTGGTCTCACCTATAGTTGCAAGATGTTCTGAACAAAACGGCAAAATATCAGCAGCTATTCTTGTTTCTAGGCCTCGTCTATCGCCAAGAAAAAGAACTATAACACGTGAATCCGTCAATTTTTCGACTTTAGCCAAAAGCTTCATTCTGCTGGAACGGGGCATTTCAAATCCTCTTTTTTGTAACTGCTCTTTATGTCTAAATATCTTAAAAGGCTTTGCTAAGGCGAAATATTAATTAAAAAAGGCAAAAAACAATGAGAATTTCTTATCTGATATTTTTTTAAAAAATTCAATGAAGGTCTCAATTACTGGGTGACAACCTTTGCAACGATGATTAGATTGCATTAGATAGCAAGTAAGCTAACCTGAGCAGTTCTTTTTTCAAGTTTGCTTGGAGATGGCTTGCACTTCGTCTAGGCGTCTTCTTATTGCTTCTTTTATGAATTCTGACCTGCTTTTGTAGCCTCTTTTCTTTAGCCTTATTATTGCATCGATTTCTCCCATTAACTCATTTGGCAGCCTTACCGTTGTGTAGCCATCAGACTTGGATTCTTCAGAGTCAGACATGCAAGCAATTGTTATAATTAATGAATTTAAGATTTGCTTCACTTTCACTCACCCGTCCACTGTTGCAGGATGTCGTTTGTCCATTTACTTTTTATTTGTTTTGAGGCGATGCTTGAGCCCCGAGTGATTTGCAATGAAACAGAATTCAGATAGACAGTTTGGAGGCTTAGCAGGTTATGGGTAAGACTGTTGAGTCTTCCAGGATTGCCCTAGAGGGAGAGATCAACCGGTGGAGCGGCTTCGCTAGAGCCTTACGCAAGCCTGACAAAGAAGCATTTGATGAGCTGATGGATATGTGCAGAAATTACGCTTCAGAAAGCAGTTGCGCAACTAACCCGATAATTTTCGAGCCCATGATAATGAGCATTTTGCTAGCTCAGCAAGTTAAGATACGGAAGCTTGAACGCCAACTGGAAGAGGCATCACAAAAAAGCGGAGAGACTACCCATGGCTAAACTTACAAACGTCAACTTTCTCGATATGCTTGATGACTTAGAAGCACAAGGACCAACTTTAGTCAAAATCTATTCCAAAATAATTCGCAGGGAATACAAGAGAAGATATTATAGTTACCCTAAGCATGTAGTGCCCATAAGCGCGTGCTACAATGAAGCGATAACGAAGTTTTTGGATAGACCTTTGGAAGAAAAAATCTACATTTTGGGCGAGACGATGCTTTTAACGCTCACCCGACGAAAAGGCGAGGCAAATCAAAATGGAAAAAAATAATGACGACAAAGAAAAAAGCGCTAAAGAAGAGCTGCGGGAGCTTCTTGGAAAAAAACCCAAGATCTATCAAGATGCTGTCAAGTACACATTTGCATGTCGGATCGGGATTAGAGCGTCAGCCCATATTGACGATAATTATTTCTCTGGGGTGGATCGCAATGCTGCTCTTAAGGAACTACAGGAGAACGGTTCTATCTGGCTTGAAAATGATCCCAAGGGCGATTCTGAGGTTATAGTTCATCTAACGGAACAAGAAAGGGACAACATCATCGATCTGTTCTATTCAGGCAAGGAAAAGAAAGAGCTAAAGTGCCTCGTTAAGAAATTCGATGCCATTCTCGATTCGAAAACTGCCCCGCAAACTAAAACTTGAGGTACAAGACGCTTAAAATTCGCTCGGTAAAAAGTTTCTTTCCCAAAAAATCACCCGCGGAAAACACCGCTATCTTCCTGCTCTAAGCTAACGGTAACACGCTACTTTTGCTTAGAATCTATCAATTATTACAGATATGTACGTACGCAAATTTTTGCCCCAGACGTTTTTTGGGAAAGAAAGATTTTGCCTCAGGCATAGCAGGGGTTTTTGTTTGGGTTAGTGTGATAAGCCTGCTCTTCTTAGGTGCTCCTCTCTCACAGGAGGGGGCATAGCCTTGGTGGCGAAGAGCATAAGCGGCGGAATAAAGCTTGAGGTGTTTAGTGGTAAACAGGGAAAGCTAAACCGCTTGACGCTGCAAATCTTTCGCGGAAAAGGCCCCTTGATTGCATATGATGTCTGGCGCTTTGTCGTTATGACTAAAGGTTTTGGACAAACCGAGAAAAAGACGGTTTATGAACGGGTTGACGCGCTTTCGCAGGGAGGCTACATAGTTCAGAGAGGTACGAGGCAAACGCAGCCAGGCTGGCCATCGAAACTCTTTGAGTTAACACGCAAGGGAAAAGCGGCGTTAAAAGCCGACAAGAAAAGCATGGATCGGTTCCTTGCAACTGCCAATGAAGAAGAACTTCAGAAGTTCATTGACTACTACTAGAATAGTTGTAATAGTGTCTTTGTGACCCTCGAAAAGACACCGGTGTCTTTGCTGCGATAGATGGTTTTTATTGCCAGCCTGCAAGACCGTTTAGGTGACAACAAATTGGTTAATTTGATTGAGGACTGGGATGTCCTTGAGGAATATGCTGGGGAAAAACTTGGTTTCTACCAAATCCTTGGCAACGATGGAACCATAGAAGTTAGAGTTCAAACAGGTCGGATTGGCTACAAGAAGGAGTTCAAGGCAGGCGACGATCCGGAGCTGCTCAGCATTCTTGATTTCTGCAGAAAACGCCGCTACATCCAGATAAGCGAGCACATGCGAGACGAAGAGTTCTTCAAATAAGCGAGGCTAAACCTATGACTTGCGTTTTAGAAGAACCCACGACACAGCCTAAGGTTGAAAAGGCGCCATACAAGAAACGGCGAAAACCCTGCATCGTATGTGGGAAGCCATCTGCAGGAGTCACAAGCTACGTCTTCATGGCTGACGGCACAAACAAAATCGGTGTACCCTTCTGTCAACTGCATTTGGACAATCAACAAGCGTATTCTACACCGGTGTTTGAAAATCAAGATGCCTTAGAACTCTTCAAGAAAGAACATCCTGGCCTTTTCAAACGCTGCGTGCAGGGCAAAACTATCCTGTTTTTACAGCCGCCAAAGACCGACGAGGTCAGCGTATCTTAAGCGTGTGAGGGTGGGAGGGAATGGTTGGACTTACGGCAGAGGCAAATTCACTTGAAAGTAGCCAAATGAGCTCTCAGTCCAGTCCCTGCAAATGTAAGTCAGAGCCCGCCCAAGGCTCTGGAAACACCAGCCCCCTACACCCACCCATCTATGTTCGTTACAAAGATCATATGTTTTTTAAAAATGTGCAAAATCCTAAAGCTGAAGCGATAGAGCGGGAGGCTATTGGCTGGGTAAAAGAGCAAAACGATGAGTTGTTGCTTCTTGTGAATGATCGCGCTATTCCAAGCCATGGCAAGAACGTAAATGGGCTTATTATTTTGAAAAACTGTATTCTGGAAGCACATCCTCTGCTATTACAAAATAATTTAAAATGGGTTTTAAATTCAGCAAAGCCTACAGTGAAAGATGAGTATGCGTTCCGGCCATCGGAGCGAAAAACTCACAGAGCAAAAAGCTCCAAAGGAGAAAACTAGATTGATACAGCGCACCGCTACTTTAGCCTCCGCTATAACCCGCAACCGCAATCTCTCTGTTGAAGAACTAAAAAGCCTCAACCTACCGCTAATATTCCAAGGCGACGTCGTCACCATCGAAAGAAGCCTAAACGGCTTTAAACTCAGAACACCCGTCAGCATAAAACTCAACAAACTCTTAGAAGCCCAGGAAAAAGGACTCGTAGACTACATCATACGCTCATGCATCGAACGCCAACCGGGTATTATACCCTACATCTTCGAATACCAAAGCATGCTAAAGATGGCACGCCACTTCCTACGACACTGCTCAGCATCGCATGATAGCTGCCTAATGTACTCAACCAAATTCAAAAGATACGCCGAATGGTTAGGCCACAACCCTGACATAATCATCCAAGACGTCAAACCCGTCGGCGCAGTCCCAGACCCAACAAAAGTACAAAACCACTGCGAATTTCTAAGCGATTACCTAGCAGAACTCCAAGACTCAGGCCTAAAACCCAATGCTGTCTGCAACTGCATAAAAGCCGTTAAAACCTTCTATCGAGCAAACGGCATCAAAAAAGTCGAACTCGACGAACCGCTCAAACGCAAAGTAACATACAAAGACCGAGCACCAAAACCTGAAGAAATCGCCATAATGTTAGATAAAGCTGCCACACGCGAAGCTTTTATCATCGCAGCTATCGCTTCAGGAGCCTTCCGAGAGGGAACATTTGCAAAACTCAAATACCGACACGTTAGAGAAGACCTAGAAGCAGAGCGAATACCAATCCACATCCACGTCGAAGCCGTCATAACCAAAGGCAAATACCACGACTACGACACCTTCCTAAATGCAGAAGCATGCCAACTCCTAAAACTCTACATAGAAGACAGACGCCGAGGCGGCAGATCGATGCCACCAGAAGAGCTAACAGACGACTCCCCACTAATCCGAAACAGCCACATAACAGACAAAGTATTAGGCGTCAGCGAAAAAACCATCAGAGAAATCGTCCATGAACTCGCCGTCAGCACAAAAGTCGCAAAGAAACTCCCCAACAGCTGGATGTACAGCGTCAGAACTCATAGCCTACGAAAATTCTTCCGAAGCCAACTAAGCGTAGCAAAAATCGACTCAGAAATCATCGAATACATGATGGGCCACACAATCAACACGTACGAAGACGTCCAGAGTTTAGGAGTAGAAACACTAAGAAACCTATACACTGCAGCCGGGCTTGCGATCAGACCTAAAACACAAGTAAACCGCATTGAGCAACTCAAAGAAATCATACGAGCATGGGGACAGAATCCTGAAGAAATCCTATCCAAAGACGCACTAATCAGAGGCAACATCACGGAGACACAGGACCAGACGCAGAACCATCAGCTCTCACTTCTTGCAGAGAACCTCAAACAGATTATCCGTAAGGAGGCTACGGAATGACCCGACAATCTAGTACTTTTTCCCGCATATGTGTTTGGAACCCAGCGGCCCCACCACAAAGCCTCCAGGCCCCTATTTATATAG
>Ga0326727_10013648_pt1 | contig 17975 bp, 15 predicted proteins | sample MB2enrmetagenome_FD_207643 | JGI IMG/M metagenome (GOLD analysis project Ga0326727, IMG submission 207643) | Lab enriched peat soil microbial communities from McLean, Ithaca, NY, United States - MB29MY | ecosystem: Environmental > Terrestrial > Soil > Wetlands > Peat | place: USA: New York...
TGGAGTGCAACCTGTCGCCTAATATCAACAGAGACCATCCGTAAGTGTCAGCGTCCTTAGGCGAAAGCTTCTTGACATTCTTCTTTTCAAACAATGTGACGACCCGCTCGTATTCGCCCGCGAGGAAATGATATTCCGCAGATAATGACTGCTCTCGACTCTGTATGAGGTTGTCAAGATGAGGCCGAACGACAGAAGCCACGTCGAAACGGCTTTGTCTGAAATTGGGCGCATCCTCAATGTCGTTACGAGGGGCATTGTAATCGGTCAACATGGAGAACATCGATTTCAGATGCGAAAAGGGCTGAGTAACGAACCGCGGTGGAAAGCACTGGAGCTTTTGAGCCAGAGTTACAAAAAAGTCATCCGCATCCCAGCCACCTATAAAATGAGCTCCGCAATCCCTCCCCAAAAGCTTGTCGGCAACGTGTTTTGACGGCTTAGGACCGTAACCTATCCAGTACAGACCGTATTCAAACGTTTTGACTCTGGCGAGCAAGTCAAATACCGGATCGTTCTCGCCGCTGTAGCCAACGACGATCCAGACTCGCCCTTTGTGTGCATCATCAAAGACTGGCTTGATATGATTTCGATGTTTGGTCACCTCGGACCGCGTATTTAGCAGGACGAAACCGTCCCGCTGACCGTGTAAGTGAAAAATCGCCTTTTCACTGACTTGGTCCGGATTAAAGATGTGGGAAGCAGCGAAATCATAGATGGCCGGAAAAGAGTTAACGAGGGCGCACGCCCGCGAAATTAGTGGATCGAAATTGGTAGTCAGGACACGGTCGACATAACCTCCGTCTATCAATTGTGCGAGCGCGATATGTGCCCAATTTATTTTGGCCTTATCAATATAAGCTCCGATTAGGTCTCGTCTGACACCACGCTCGAGCGCTGCCATACAGTCTGGATAATCGTGGGATGCCGCGCGCGCATACGCGGCCGGGAATTTGACCTTAATTTGGCGAACTATGTCTGATGCTGATGGGATACCTGCGCTGATTGAACAGCCAGCTCCGAGAAGTACGCTACAGCGCCGGGGCGCTGCACCGTGCGGCCCCAACGCCTCAGCGATGTCCTCAATCGTGCGCTCGATCATGATCTCATCCTCTGTTGCGCCGCCTGTTTCACAATTCGTGACGCGCTTGATCGACGGGAAGCCGAAGCCTTCTTGCGCCAAACGCTCAATGTGATCTGTTTCAATCTATCAGAAAATCGATAGTTGGCGCTTACGCGACCCCGATTCCTGGCGGATCAGCGGTGTAGCGCGGAGGCATCCTGCTCCGAGCGGGATTCCTCCGCGGCCTTTTCTCATTGCCCGGCAATGAACAGGGAAGAGGGGGACGGGAACGTGTGAAAAAATTGGTTTTACCGATTTCAGCACTACGCATTTTCAATAAGTTACACGGTTGATAAGGGGTCCGAATTCAATTCTTTCATATGTTCCTGACACCATTTCCCCCCCCCCGGCCGAAAAGTCGCCCGCATCGACCAGCGCCACCTTTAGGCCGCGCAACGCAGCTTCCCGCGCCGTCGCTGCTCCGTTGATGCCGCCGCCGATGATGGCCGGGTCGTATTTCTGCCCCCGCCATCGCGTTCAGGTCTCTATGTATGGGATTCACGTCCGCCCCACAAGGTTAGCACAGATGGGGAGGGGACGAATGCCGCTGCGGAGAATCACAGCAATCGGCATTATGCGTGGGATGGGGAGGTTTTCAAGTCCTCGGGGTTAATGGGCAGGCGGCGCAGTCGCTTCCCCGTGGCAGCAAAGACGGCGTTCGCGACCGCTGGAGCAGTGGGGGGCACGCCTGATTCGCCCACTCCGTCGCCAGGATCCTTTCCGCCCGCAACAATGTGAACGTCAATCACGGGGGCGTCGGCCATGCGCAGCACTTGATACTCGTGGAAATTGCTTTGCTCGACGGCTCCTTCCTTGATGGTGATCTCGCCCGAGAGCACGGGGGTCAGCGCGTAATTGATTCCGCCTTCGATGAGGGCGCGAACACTGTCGGGGTTGATGGCCAACCCGCAGTCGATCGCGGCCACAACGCGGTTCACGCGCACCGTGCCGGCCTTGTCAACTGACACCTCGGCGACCTGGGCCACATAGGTTTTGCCAAACTGGTAGCAGGCGATGCCCCGGCCCTGCCCCGGCGGCAACGCCTGGCCCCAACCGGACTTATCAGCGGCGAGTTTCAACACGCCCGCCAATTTTCGGGAATTCTCCGCCTGGTCTGCCCGCAGGCTTTGCAGGCGAAATTGATACGGATCGACGCGGGCAGCGTGCGCGAGTTCGTCGATGAAGCATTCGATGGCAAACGCATTCGCCGAGGATGATACCGACCGCCACCATGCCCTCGGCACCACCGACTGGACCGGCGCATAATCCGAACGATAGCTCAGCGTTTGATACGGGAATGAGTCGCTGGAATCGATTTCCTGGCTCGCCACGTGCTTCGGGTCCTTCAGCGACTCCGCGGAGTCGAAGACCGAGCGAATCGGCGTCGATACCGTTCGCCACGCCCATGCGGCGATGTTCACTTGGTCATCCAACGCGCCCGACAGGCGATAGCAAAAATACTGCCGGTAGAAATCGTGTTGAAAATCGTCTTCGCGGGTCCACAGGAGTTGCACTGGGACCTTCATTTCCTTGGCCACTTGCCACGCTTCGGCGGCATAGTCCCACTGATAGCGGCGGCCAAACGAGCCTCCGGAAAGCGTGGTGTGAACCGTAACACGCTCGGTGGACACGTTTGCCAGCGCGGCAATTTCTGCTTGGGTAATCGCCGGAATCTGTGTCGGCGTCCAAACCTCAATTGTTCCATCATCGCGCACATGCACCGTGGCATTCATCGGCTCCATGGTGGCGTGGGCCTGAAAGGGCAACTCGTATAGGGCGTCGATCCTTTTCCCCGACTGCTCCAGGACTTTCAGGGCGTCGCCGCGATCCGCCGCCACCACCGTGGGTGGGCCCACGGCTTGTTGCTGAAACGCCTTGCGTAGGCTCGCGGTGTCTTCCCCAGCCCCCGGCCCTTTGTTCCACGTCAACTTGAGCGCCTTTCGCCCTTCGATGGCCGCCCAGGAGGTTTCCGCTACCACGGCTATTCCACCCGCCACATGGATATTGCGAGCGACTCCGGGGGTGACGGGCATGAGACCCATGGGTGGAACCCGGAAAACCCGCCGCACGCCGGGAACGGACTTGGCCGCGCTGTCATCGCAACTCGCAAGGTCACCGCCAAAATGCGGGCACCGCGCAATGACGGCGAACAACATGCCTGGCACCCGTACGTCGATGCCAAAGACCGCGGCGCCGTTCACCTTGTTGGGAGTGTCCACGCGGGCCATGGGCTTGCCGATGTAGCGAAAGCTCTGGGGATCCTTCAGCGGCGCCTGTTCAAGCTTGACGGGCGGCTGGGCGGAGGCAGCTTCAACCAGTTCTCCATAGCGAAGCCGGCGGCCGGTGGGAGTGTGAATAATGCTTCCGTTGGACGCCTGGCATTCGGATGGCGGAGCGTTCCATTGTACTGCCGCGGCCGCCAAAAGCATGGCGCGCGCCTGCGCCCCCGCCTGGCGCATGGGCGCCCATGTCCCTGCCGTGCCCCAGCTGCCGCCCGTTGCCAGGTGCTTATAGACGGCCGGGATGGTGGGCGCCTGTTCCACGCGAATGGTCGTCCAGTCAGCTTCGAGTTCGTCTGCCAGCATCATCGCGTTCGCCGTTCGCGTGCCTTGGCCCATTTCCGGTATTTCCGTGAGGAGCGTGATGCGGTCGTCGGAAGTAATAGAGATCCACGCGTTGACCTTGCACGGCCCGCCGGCTGCCGGGGCGGGAGTTTGGGCCTGACCACGTTTCGGAAGATAAAAGCCCAAAATCAAAGCGGCCCCAGCGCTTGCTCCCGCCTTCAGGAATTCACGACGATCGAACACTGTTAACGCCGTCATCATGTTGCCTCCTGCGCCGCGCGCTGAATGGCCCGGCGAATCCGCTGATACGTCGCGCACCGGCAGATGTTGCCGGTCATCGCCTCGCCGATTTGCTCGCGGCTGGGGTGCGGATTCCTGGCCAGCAGCGCCGCCGCTTGCATAATCTGCCCCGACTGGCAATAGCCGCATTGCGGAACCTGCTCGGCAATCCAGGCGCGCTGAACGGGGTGGGAGCGGTCAGCCGAAAGCCCCTCGATGGTGGTGATCTTCTTTGCGCCCACCGAGCCCACCGACGTGATGCAGGACCGCACGGCTTCGCCATCCAGATGCACCGTGCAGGCTCCGCATAGCCCCATGCCACAGCCGAACTTTGTGCCTGTTAGGTTCAGCACGTCGCGCAACATCCAGAGCAGGGGCATTTCCGGGTTAACATCAGCGTGATACTGCTTTCCGTTGATGCTCAGGTTATGGACAGCCATTCATTTCCTCCTGCGGCATTGGCATAAATCCTTATTCTCCGCCTCTATGACAATATGTCAGGCGCCGGATTATTGCAATGCCTCGAAAACCAAAAACAAGTCATATCTGTCTAACACGATAACTTATTGATTTTCAGTCAGATGGGAGTCTATATCACCGGCAACGAGGCTTTACTCCCGAGTTGCCGATTGCTAAACTGAGATGCCGGCTAACTCCATATGGATCGTCAAGTGCATCATTCCAGAGCTTTCCGCTTCGGGGTATACGAAGTCGACCCTGTGGCGGGAGAGTTGCGGAAGAACGGATTGAAGGTCAAGCTTCAGGAGCAGCCCTTTCAAATCCTAATCGCCCTCCTTGAGCGCTCGGGTGAGATTGTTTCGCGTGAGGACCTGCGCCGACGACTTTGGCCTGACGATACCTTCGTTGAATTTGACCACAGCCTCAACACCGCCATTGGCCGTCTGCGCGAAGCCCTGGACGACTCGGCTGACAATCCGCGTTTCATTGAAACCCTGCCCCGGCGTGGGTATCGGTTCATCGCGCCGGTGGAGAGGCTGAATGGTGAGGGTGCTCGGCAAAACGGTGAAACATCTGGCCCCACTTCCGCTATGCCAGCTCCGTCACCTGCCGCAGCGCCCCCGCGCGCTCTCTGGTGGTGGGTGGCGGCAGGGGTGGTGTTTGCGGCGGCGGTCGTGGCAGGATTTTATCTGCTTCGCCAGCGCCCCCGCGCGCCTCTCGAAGCCGGGCCGCACCGCATCATGCTGGCCGTGCTGCCCTTCCAGAACCTGAGCGGCGACCCCAAACAGGACTTCGCCAGCGATGCGATGACCGAGGAGATGATTACCCACCTGGGCCGCCTTACTCCCCAGTCGTTGGGCGTCATCGCGCGAACCTCCGTGATGAAATACCGGAACTCCACCGCCGACGTGAAGACAATTGGCCGCGACCTGGGTGTGAACTACGTGCTGGAGGGCAGCGTACGGCGCAGCCCGGGGCAGATTGACGTGACCGCGCAGCTCGTTCAGGTGAAAGATCAGACGCACCTGTGGGCGGAAACGTACGAGCGCCCACTCACCGATCTTTTCACCATCGAGCGCGACATCGCCCGCCGCATCGCGCAGTCACTGGCCCTCCAGCTTCTTCCCGCGCAGGGGGCCGCCCTGGCCCGCGCCACCACTGTGAACACGGAGGCATATCAGGCCTATCTCGAAGGAACCCAGCAATTACGCGTAGGAACGAAAGCGGGATTTGAAAGCGCTGCCTTGTCATTTGCGCACGCCACGGAAATCGACCCGAACTATGCGCTCGCTTACGACGGCATTGCCCGGGCCTATTTGAAGCAGGCCGACTACCATTTCATTTCCCCCGACGATGCCGTGGCTCATGCCCGGCCCGCCGTTGATAAGGCGCTGGCAGCCGATGAATCGATTCCCGAGTCGCACGTGTTGCTGGCCGAAATCCTCCATCGTGCTGACCCGCGCCAAACCGCCATTGAGCAGGCTTACCGGCGCGCGTTGGAACTGAACCCCAGCAATGCCGACGCCCACATCGCCTATGCCTCGTATCTGCGTGAGGCGCAGCGCTACGGCCAGTCTTTGAGTGAATGCCAGGAGGCGGTGCGGCTTGACCCCTTGGCACCTTTCTCCCATGTGGCCACGGGGTGGACCCTGCTCTCGATGGGGCTCCTGGATGAGGCTCGGCAGGAGTTCCAAAAGTCGCTGGGCATTGACCCGAACTATCCCGCCGGGCTCTATTTCCTGGCCCGCGCTGATGGACAGCAGGGCCGCATTCAGGAGGCAATTGATTTGCTGCAAAAGGCCGTTGCCACTGCCGGCCGCACCCCCAAGTATCTCAATGCGCTTGCCAATGCCTATGTGATGGTGGGAAATAAAGCGGAAGCGCAGAAGATCCTCGAAGAGCTCCGCCGGCAATCCACCCAAGGATACGTCGACCCGCAGATGATCTCCTCTCTCGCCGCCAAATTGAAGAGCTGATGAGCTGCAAAGCAAGGGCTTTGTGAAGATGTCTTGATTCAGCGTGAAATGGAGAGCCGCCGTTTTGGGTAAGCTACTGAATTCCGCCGCTGCGCGGCAGGAGTTTTCAAGGTATGGGGGTCTATCGTTCGATGAGGTCTTCGCCTGAGTTGGGGGAGCAGGGGGAGAAATGGTGTCAGGAACATGTGAAGAAATTGAATTTGGACCCGTTATCAGCCGTGTAAAGTATTGAAAATGCGTAGTGCTGAAATCGGTAAAACCAATTTTTTCACATGTTCCTGGCACCATATTTCCGATTGACCGACATCATGGCCTCCGCCGCCTCCCACTAGGGATTAGGGATTGTGAATTAGGGTCCAGTAACCACCCCCGGCGGGAAGCCGCCGACCCCTCCCGAATTCTGTAACCGCCCCCCGGCGCGAACGCGCCGTCCCCCTCCTAAATCAGGAGGGGAGTCCGCCCTTCCGCCCTGGCAGCCTGTGGCGCGGAGCATCCGCCGGTTTTCCTCTGTGCCTCCGTGCCTCTGCCGCCAAACAGGGGGTCTTGAACGAAGGGAATCCAGACCTGCCGGCTCAGGCCCTCTTCCAGGAAGGAAAACCGAAAGGTGCCTGGCATTACTCCCACGACGGTAAAAGACCGCTCGTCCAGGTCAATGCTGCTCCCCATCAAGCCGGGGTCGGCGCCGAATCGGCTACGCCACAAATCCTCACCGATCACGGCCACCGGCGCGGCCCCCGGCTGGTCGTCGGCAGGCAAGAAGGCGCGGCCCATGAGAGGCGGCACACCCAGAACCGAGAAGAAGTCCGATGTCACATCGCCTACCCGCACCACCATGGGTTCACCACGCCCGGTTAAATTGAGTTCGTGTGCCGCAACCGCGGCCATTCCGCTGAAGACGTGATTCTGCCTCTGCCATTCCTGGAATTCCAGGTAGGAGCAGCCGCTCGCCGAGATGCCCGCCCGGTCGTTCGCCTCGAATACCCTGAGCAATTGGCCGGGACTCCGAAACGGCAGCGGCTTTAAGAGCACGGCGTCTACCGCGCTGAAAATGGCCGTATTCGCGCCAATGCCCAGCGCCAGCATCGCCACCAGCACGGCCGTCAGGCCAGGATTCTTCCAGAACATTCGCAGGCCGTAGCGAAGGTCTTGCCCGAAGCTCGCCAGAAAGTTGCTTGCCCCTCCTCCCCCCGCCCAATCGGGTTCTTTTGGCGCCTCTTGCTCCACCCGCCGCAGACTGTGTGTCAATAGTTCCTCATCACTCAGTTCATCGAGCGCCCCGTGGCGCGCTTCGGTTTCGGCCGCCTCACCCGCCAGCAACTCCTGGTAGCGATCCTCCAGGTGCTGCGCCACTTCCTCCACGATTTCGGCCTCGCGGGTCGGGGCAAGCTTCAGCGGGGCCAATCGTCTGCCAATTTTTTCTTTCCAATCAGGGCGTTCTGGCATGTTCAATCTCCGTAAGTTGGTTGGTGGCACAGGCACTCCTGCCTGTGCCGATGCATGTAATGCTTTGGCCCTGGACACAGGCAGGAGTGCCTGTGTCACCAACCTCACTCGTGTCTTAGCGCCGCCATGGGATCCACTTTCATCGCCCGGCGGGCAGGGATGTAAGACGCGGTGAGGGCGACGAGCGTGAGCATCACGGAGACGCCCGCATACGTCAGCGGATCCGTCGGGCTCACTCCGACCAGGAAGGCGCCCGCGAGCCGCGCCATGGCGAAGGCGGCAAGAACGCCCATGACGGTTCCGGGCACTACCACCATCACCCCCTGGCGGAAGATCATCCTGCGAATTTGTCCTGGCCGGGCTCCCAACGCCAAGCGCATCCCAATCTCCCGCGTTTGTTGTGTGGCCGTATAGGAAATCACACCATACACGCCGATGATGGCGAGGATCAGGCCGACCGTTCCCATGGCAGCGGCCAATCCCGCGCCAAGCTGGAAGGGCAACAGTCTGTCTGGGGAGTCGAGCACTTCCGCCATGGTCTGAACGTCGGCGAGTGGCATCGCCGGGTCAAGAGATTTGAGCGTGGCCACAACTTCATGGGCCATGGATTCCGGATCTCCCGCCGTGCGCGCTTGGATCGTGACCGGCAATCTGGGCTCTTGCGCGAGCGCCAGGTAAAAGTACGGCTCCGTCGGCAGGGTTAAATCATCTGTCCGGCTGTCCGCCACCACCCCCACAACCTCCAGAGGATGAGTAGGATCTTCCTTCCTCTTGAAGTGCTTGCCGAGAGGGTCCAGGCTGTGCCAGAAGCGCTCCGCCATGGCTTGGTTGATCACCGCGACGCGCGGAGAGTTCGGTTTGTCCGTTTCGAGGATTTCGCGCCCGAAGAGCAAGGGTATGCGCAGGTTTTCAAAATATGCGGGGGAAACAACATTGTAACCCGCCAAAGGCGCTCGCTGCCCGGGTGATAACGCCAAGCCCTCGACCTCAATTGAGTCTTCCATGTTGTTATCGCCCATGGGGACGGTTGCGGCCAAGCTCGCCGATTGGACTCCGGGAAAGGCCTGCACGCGTTCGAGCGCGGTTTTCACGAATTGCTGCGCTGCTTCCTGGCCGTAACCCGCGAGATGAGGGTCCAGGGTGATGTTGAGGAGATGCTGGGGATCAAAGCCCAAATCCGCTCGCTGGATTTTCAAGAGGCTCCGCAGGAAGAGGCCGGCGACGATCAGCAGCATCACGGAGCCTCCCACTTGCGAAGTTACCAGAATCTTGCGCAGACGATGCCCACCGGGAGACAGGGCGCGCCCCCCCTCGTGAAGGAACACGTTTAAGTTGCTTCCCGAGGCTCGCCAGGCGGGGGCGATGCCGGCAATGACCGCCGCGAGGAGCGCCACGGCGAAGGCGTAAGCCAACACGCGCCAGTCCAAGGAAAAGTCCATGATAATGGGAATGGCAATAGGCAGCGGGAGCGAACTGACCACCCGGCTTCCCGCCCAGCCCAGCAGAATTCCACCCAGGCAGCCCAAACCGGCGAGGAGGAAACTCTCGATGAGCAAGTGCCAAATCAGGCGGCCGCGGGTTGCTCCCAGGGCGGCTCGAATGGCGATTTCACGGCGCCGGACCGTGGCGCGGGCCAAAAGGATGCTGGTAACGTTGACGCAAGCCAGGATCAACACGATCGAGGCCATGGTCAGGAAAAGCGCGGAGAGCACCGCCAGCGCGTGCGCGGCGCGGGGATTCGGCCCAATGGGCGCGAGGGGGAAAGCACGGATCGTCCTCCAGTCGTCCACCTTCGGATACTCAACGGCGAGGCGTTTGGCAATCACCTCCAGGGCGGGCTGAATCTTTCTCTCCGTAACCCCCGGCTTGACCCTGGCCATCAATATCAAGCTCCTATTTTGACGGTCATTCAGAAAGTCGCTCTTCATTTGGTTGTCGACAATCGCCATCCCTAGCGGCATGTAACCCTGCGTGTCGAGGAGCGTTGAGACAGGGCGGAATCCTTCCGGAGCGACCCCGACGATGGTCACCGGCCGGCCATTGACCAACGCCTTTTTCCCCACAATGTTAGGATCGCCGCCGAAATGCGCCTTCCAGAAGGAATAACCGAGCACCAGGATAGGATCGGCGCCGGCGATGCCTCCTTCCGCAGGGAGAATAACGCGGCCTACCGCCGGGCGAACCCCCAGCATTTCGAAAAAATTGCCGGTGACAAACATGGTCCACATCCGTTCGCTCTGGCCTGCTGCGCTCAGGCCCGTGACACGAAACGCTTGCACTCCGGCCATATCAGAAAATAAAGCGCGGGTTTGCTCCTTGATATTCAGGAAGTTCTGATACGAGAATGTGTCGCCGCCTGTATTCCCTTCGGCGAATAGAGTGTAAATTTGTTCGGGATGCCCGACGTGGAACGGGCGCAATAACAGCCCATTGACCATGCTGAAAATCACCGTGTTCAGGCCGATTCCGAGGGCCAAAGTGGCGGCCGCAATAATCGTGATGCCCGGATTCTTCGCTAGCGCGCGCCAGCCATAGCGCGTGTCCTGCCCAAGGCCTGCCAGGAGGTTCTTCTTTTCCCTGGCTCCCAGCACGGCCGGCTCCTGCGCTGCGCGGTGCTCGACCCTCGCCAGTCCTTTGGCGAGAAGATTCCCCTCGCTGATTTCTTCAAGAGCTGTCCGCCTGGCTTCTGTTTCCGTGGCGCCACTGGCCAGCAACTCGCGGTAACGATCCTCCAGGTGCTGTGCCACTTCCTCAACAATCTCCGCATCGCGGGCCGGCGGCAATTTCGAGCCCGCAAGTTGCCTGGCGATTTCTTCCTTCCAATCAGGCATGTTCGACTCCCGCGATGCGGTTGATGGCGGCAGCGAACACTTGCCAGCCCTTCCGCTGCGACGCCAGGACTTTCCGCCCCTCCGCGGTCAACCGGTAATACCGCCGCCGCCGCTGCCCGGCCTTCTCCACCCAGCGGCCTTGCATCCAACCGCGCTTCTCGAGGCGATAGAGCAACGGGTAAAGTGAAGCCACATTGAAACACACCGCGCCGCCCGAGCGCTGCTCGATCAGCTTGCTGATTTCATAGCCGTGCCGGGGCCGGACTTCCACCAGAGAAAGAATCAACAGCTCCGCGCTTCCCTTCTTCAACTCTCGATCCAGGACCCTCGAATCTATATATGACATAGCCATATATTGTACAAGCAGATCGCAATTGTCAAGGAGGATTGGGCGCCCGCTATCCCCAATATTGCGGTCCGGGCAGAGGAGCCGATAACATTTTGCCGATTGCTGAGATCGTGTACCATGCGCTTAGGACGTGAGTTCCACTTCACCTCTGGGGCTCGCGATGCGCGCGAGCATCAGCGGTTTTTCGCCCGGCCCTACCCGGACCTTGACCCCCAGGGTTTGGCATGCGCTCGCCAAATCCTGAGCGCCCGGTGATCGCAGGTGAAAGCTCTGGAGATGGCATCCGGGGGGAGCGTCAGCGGCGGGGTGAACCGAGTCGCGGCCCCACTCAATGAAGAAGGGAAGCAATCCGCCACGGTCGTCCTGCAAGTGAAACAATTTCCAGCTCAAGGTTTTGCCATCCGGACGCGAGCGCGCGCCGTCATGAGGCCCGTCAATAGGTAAGCCTGCCGCAACCGCGGCTTGTGCGAGCGCGGTGAGATCCGCCGTGTGCACCGCCCAGGCAATCAGTCTGGGTTCACGCATGGTGGGCACTTGGCTGAACCACGTCGGCGAAGACTGTTGGGGATCGGGGGCAAGAATTTCCAGATAGCAGCTCGGCCCCAGCGCCAGCAGCGCATTACGCGTGCCGCGCCCGGGATGAACACCGCCAAAAATCGCGCGCACCCCAGTGAGCCGCTCCATCCAGGCGACGCCTCGGTCGAGGTCATCAATTCCCAAGATGATGTGGTCGAGACCTGTCAGCATGGTGCCTCGCTGGGCAGAAAAAGTGGAACGGCCGGCAGTGTGTACTGCCGGCCGTTGAACAAGAAGTCAGAGATGCAAATTACCTGCCTCGCCCGCCATGAACGACATCACGAGCAGGGCCTCCGCGCGCAACGCTGCCTCGGAATCCGTTAGTCGCAGGGGCGCGTCCCAACGGGGCCGGGCCGCGAGTTGCCACGCCACCCCTAAATGCCGGAGGAGCAACAAACCCTGGGCGGCCAGCGAAGCCAGGGCGGCCGACAAAGCCGTGGAACCAGGGCCCCGCGCCGATAAACACTCCGCCGGAGAACCATTCCGGTCCATAGTAACCGTAAGGAGCGCAGGCGTACGGGTAATAGCTGTAATAACCGTACGGGCAAACTGGCGCCGGTCCAACGTAAACGGGGGCGACCCCGATTCCGACGCCAACCACAACTGGCGCTGCTTGGGCCGCAGGCGCTGCCATCAAGCTAAGACCAAGTACACTGAGTAACATTAGGTTTTTCATGTCTCATACCTCCTCGGGCTCAGAAGAGCTCCTTTCAAGCCACGTCCTGTTAGGAGGCAATAGACTTGCCAAACACCATTGCGCGCGAACGTCTGCTAAACGACTTTGATTCAATGCGATTGCCGGAACCGCCGGGAAATGATGGAACCGATTGCCATGGTGGAATTTGAATAGTCGGTGATTTTCGGCCACCAGAGGAGCGAAGCGAGATTGCCACCGCCCTGGCAATGCATGACTATAAATGATTGAAAGTAAATAAGATATCTAAATTACAAGACTTCGAAATCACGAGAAAAGGCCTCAGATTTATCCTCATGCAGCGAACTTATACCCTTGCCCGTGCACGGTGATGATGAACTTCGGCTGTTTGGGGTCATTTTCAAGTTTCTGCCGCAGCCAGGCCACGTGGACGTCAACAGTGCGCGTGGAAGGCGCCGAGGCATACCCCCAAACTTCTTTCAAAAGTTCATCACGGCTGACGGTCCTCCCCCGATGTTCGAGGAGATAACGGAGTAGTTGGAATTCCTTGGTGGAAAGTGAGGCGGGGGAGCCGTCGCGGAGCACCTCGGATCGCCGCATGTCGATGCGGAGCGGTCCACAATCGTAAAAGTCCGGTCCCTCGCTGGCCGCCCGGCTTCCCCGCCGGAGGAGAGCCTCCACGCGTGCCAGGAGTTCGGGCATTTCAAAGGGCTTGGTCAGGTAATCGTCGGCTCCGATCTTCAATCCCTTAACTTTGTCGGCCATCTGAGTGCGCGCCGTAAGCATCAGGATGGGCGTGGTAAAGCCGTGTTGGCGCAGCTCCTGGCACACCTCAAAGCCCCCCTTGCCCGGCAACATGACATCCAGAATGATGAGTCCGAAACGATCGCGCGTAACTCGATCGACGACCCCGGTTCCCTCGTAAAGCGCTTCCACGGAGTAGCCCTCGCTCCGCAGTCGGTCGCTAAGCGTGAGCACCAGCCCGGGTTCATCTTCGACTAGCAGGATATTAGAATTCATGGGGCTTTCTGGTTCTCCTTGGGCGCTTCACCAACAATAATACACGCCGTCCTTTCTCGTGGCGGCGAGTTTATCCGTCAGCCGACGGACCAAGTGGTCCGTCAGCTGACGGATAAAGCCGCCTCTACGTCCTTGCGGCAGGGAAATGCAGCGTGAAAGCGCTCCCTTCGCCCAGATGGCTGGTCACGGTCAGCCTTCCGCCCATCGCCTCCGCGGCTTCCTTGGCCAGGCTCAAACCCAATCCGGCGCCATGCGTTTGCGAAGCCCGTGCGGCGTTTCCCCGGTAGAAGGGTTCGAATATGTGGGGAATCTCGCTGGGCTCAATTCCCTCTCCTCGGTCCTGGACGGTGATCAAAACTTCTCCCTCCTCCGGTCCCGAACCGGGTTGGGCGCGAATGCCCATCCAGTGTGCTCCCCCACCATACTTCAAAGCATTGGTCATGAGATTTTGCAGGCAGCGGCCGAGCGCCTTAGGATCCGCCATGACCGGAGGAAGGTCGGGGGCAACTTCCTTCTCCACGGTGAACCCGTTGGCGGTGGTGAGATGGGCCAGATCCGCCACGGCCGAATCAATGGTCTCCGCCACGGGGACGGGCTGAGGCTGGTATTGCCCCTGATCGTTGCGCGTGGCCGCGAAGAGCAGCACCTGCCCAATCATGGCGGCAAGGCGCTGGGCCTCATTGCGGATGAGCGCGCCATACTGTTTTACCTGGGGTTTGGACTCCACCACGCCATCGGCAAGATTTTCCGCCGCCGAAGAGATAACGCTTACAGGAGTGCGCAGCTCGTGGGACACCCCGGCGACAAAGTCCATCTGCATTTTCGCCAGCCGCCGGATTCTCAGCGTCCAGACCAAAACCAAGGCCATGCTGGCAGCCAGCACCAGCAGCACGCCGAAGCCCAGCAGCAAGTCCCGTCTCCAAATCGTGGCCACCGCGTCGGCCAGGGAACCACCCGGATGCCGTACCACCAGCCGCCATTCTGCGGCGGAAGCGTCGGCAAGGATGGGCGCGGCCAAAAAGCCCCGGGCGCGCGTTGAAGACTCACGCCCGGCTCCCGGGAAACGGAAAGAAGGGCTCGGGATCCTCTCGCGCCTCCCCGTGCTGCCCGGCTCGCGGGAATCGCCCTCCCGGGATTCCAATCCCCGGCCTCGGCGCGTGCTGAACAGATGCACCGTCTCGTCGGGAGAACTTACGAGGTCCGGCGACCGGCGCGATTCCGAGGAGTATATGAACTGGGGGGGATTTGCGGCATCGATGATGGCCACATCATAAAGAAGGCCGTCCGGCCCCCCGAAGTACCTCTGGGCAAGCTCGGGAAGGAAGCGCTTCAGGAATACCTCGCGGTTCAATTCGACGATCATGAATCCCGCAGGCGACGAATCCGGCGGAGGGCCGCCGCGATTCCTTCGATTGCGCCAGCCCGACCTCGGAATGGGGCGCACCATCGCCAGCGACGCGCCTTGAACCCGCCAGCGTAGCCCCGTCAGTCCGAATTCCCCGCCCCGCGAGCTTAGCGTGGTAACCAGATGGGAAGTGTCGCAGAGAACCGCCAGGCGCGCCGGGCAAGCCGTTTCCTGAAATGTGTCTTCCTGGGGATCGAATTGGAGGAAGGAATAACTTTCCCCCTTTCCCTTTTCCCAAAGATAATAGTTGGCCACCAGTTCCCGGTGGTCGGAAGAGCGTGCCCAGTCCCCGCAATCCTGCGCGACGAGATCCTCAATCGCCGGAGCCTGATCCGGCGGGCGGTAGGCGAAGCTCGTGCAGATTCCAGCCAGCTCGCGATGAAAATCCTCGCGAAATCCGTTCATGCCCGCCTGGAGCGCAGCTTGCTTCCTTTCGAGTTCGGCTGTCCGAACCTCGTTGCTCCAACGGAATTGCAGAACCCCTAATACCACCAGCAAAGCACTGAGGCCGGCAATGATCCCCAAGGCGCCCAGTGATTGTCGGAGTTTGGTGGCCATAGACTTATTATACGTTTCAGATGCCCGTCGCGCTACATACGATGCCCTGATTAATCGGGCCAAATGATCATCGGGTCATTGGATCATCGGCTCATCGGGCCATATTGAATCTTGAATTGAATTTTGAATTGTGTATTGTCGACTTTCGATTCAGATGCTCCAAAATCGATTCTCCTGTATGCCACTCGTCGCTTGTCTTGCCATTTTTGAATTGCGAAGTCAGCAAATTCCTTCATCCTCTCACCGGAGACTGCCGATAACCGAAGCGGGGTAGTGTGGGCCGCCGAAATGCTGGTCAACTCGCGGCACTCCGACCGCATTCTTCCCTCATCTTGAAACTCGCTCTTGCCGATAACCGATGCGGGGTAGTGTGCGCGGCTCGATTGATTGTGAACTTGCAGGGTCACCCGCATTTCCGCCTTTGGTCCTTGTCTGTTTCTTGCCACTTGCCACCGTCCTTCTCATCGAGTCATTTTGAGTTTTCGAACTTGGACTTTTTGATTGAAGCCACCCGAAATCGTTAATCTTGCTTGTTAGTCACCACTCATCACTCGCCACTCGTATCTTCGATAAGTTCCTTTTTTTCATTAACATCGTGACAAGCTTAATATAACAGACCTATTTTCATGAATATCCTGGCAAGGCGGAAAATGGACATTTTTTCTCCATTTGTTTTCAATGACATCGCGAAACTAGGTTGAATTTTTATTTCCCCCTTTTTTCGGCCCCTGCGCCCTATTCATATGATAAGTCATTTAAATTCAATAACTTAATTCTAGAAGAATTTCTGCCGCTTCACCGCTAATTCTCTTTGTTTTCTGTTACATCCTGGCAAACGAGGTCTTCCTCGCTTGCTTCCAACCCCTCCCTTTTGCGCTCTCGGCCTTGAATTTTTAGCAGCAGGTTGGTGAGTCGGCGGAGTTCCCGCATGTTGGCATCCTGTGTCCGGCGCATCAGCAAGGCATCGGCGTGGCTGGGAGCGATTTCCGCAGCGCGTTCGTAGGGTGAAGGACCCTTCAGGGACTCCTTTAAGAGGGCCTGGCGTTACGCCTCGCAGGCGTCCACCTGCCGCGTTAGGATATTCTCCAAAAGCTGGCGCGGCCGCTCCCGCGCCTCCCATTCCGCCGCCGTGATGTTGGGGTATTGCTCATCCTCTTCCTCCTCGGCAACGTCGGCCTCCTGCGGGTCTTCGGGGGGCTGGCTGGAATCCGCCGTTACGTTCGGTGGGGGCGGATAGGCGGCGGTCATGCCTATGCCAAAGATCTCCTTGGCTTGAGCCACCATCTGGCGAGCCGCCTCGTAGGGATCAGGGCCGTCCTCCCCCGTGCCCGGCGCCTGAAGCTGGTAGAAGAGGGCCAGAGCGATTTCGCCCATTTCCTTCAACACTTCCTCGTGGTGCAAGTTTTTCATCTTCTCCAGGTCGGCGGGAGTGGTGACGTAATGCTCGCGCGCCACGGATTGAACGAGCAAGCGCAAACGGTCCGCCGTCATTTTGAGGCGCATCATCTGCGCGTGCAGGCGGTCCTGCCGCCCGCTGTTCACTTCCTGGGCGCGGCGCAGCGCGTGGCCCTCCTGCGAGCGGTCGGCTCGCTCCATGAGCCACAGCACTCGCGCCATACGATTCACCAATTCTTTCTGCAACGTGCCGACCGGCCGGAATTCCTCGTAAAGTCCTTGCAGCAATTCTTCGTAGTGCGCCGGGTCTTCGCCCAAGCAGGGCAAAGCTACTTCCCGCGACTTCGCATAAAAGCCATGACGAAGTCGCGCGGCGCCAATGCGCGCCTTCCCCTCCGCCGTAACTGGGCCGTGGGAAAGGCTCTGGTTACGCCGATTCGCGGCTATTTTCTTTTCGGTCATTTTTGGTTTCTTGACTAGCGACATGGAATACCTCCAAAGAGCAGTGGTTAGTGGATAATGGATAGTGGTTAGTGGGCAGTCCGTCATTCGGGGTCGTTTGACCAGGGACATGAAAACCTTCAAGGGACAATCGCCGGTAACTAGGCACTAGGCACTTTCCCTAGCACCTGACGCCTAGCCGTGGTGCGCGATTTCGCGCTGGCGCCAACCTCCATGTATGTGGCTAGCATTCGCCATGCCATAGGCCAGTGTCATTGCCCGTGAGTGAGGAAGCGCAAATAAAGCGGTCAAATTGCAGCACACCCCCACTTGGGTTTTCGCAGGGTGAAATTCCTGCCTCCGCCAATCTCCTTCCCGGCTCAGGAGGTCCGACTTGTGGTCCGATTCTTCGACTCGGCAGATCGGAAATTCCCATGGTCCGATGTTATCGGATCGGTAACCCGAGGAGTTAGAGGTTGGAATGAACCAGCACAGCGGGGAATCGCCCATTTCCGCGCGCTGTGGGGACGGTTCGCGAACCGCCCCCCGCGAAGCGGGTAGCCCAGGGGTAGCCATAGCGCGGAGGTACCCGCTTTGCCTCTGGTACCTAGCCGCGATTGAGCGCGAGCCAATTGTTCGTGCATTCAAGCCTTACTCGCCCTATACTAGACCCTGCACCTTCCCGCCGAACTTTCCTAGGTGCGAGGTGAACCATGGCCATCGACAAGGTGCTGAATGACAAGCGCAAGGAAATTCTGTCTGTCGCCGAGCGGTTCGGAGCTCGGAAGGTGCGGGTGTTCGGATCGCGCGCGCGCGGCGAGGGCAGACCCGACAGCGATGTTGACCTGCTCGTCTCGGTCGGTGACAGAGCCAGCCTGCTCGACATTATCGCCATCAAGCA
>Ga0326727_10013649_pt1 | contig 17973 bp, 13 predicted proteins | sample MB2enrmetagenome_FD_207643 | JGI IMG/M metagenome (GOLD analysis project Ga0326727, IMG submission 207643) | Lab enriched peat soil microbial communities from McLean, Ithaca, NY, United States - MB29MY | ecosystem: Environmental > Terrestrial > Soil > Wetlands > Peat | place: USA: New York...
CAGAGCGTGCGCCACACATCTGTACCAGGGGAGCGCTAGCCATGGCCCGCATCGTCATTAAGAACGGCCGCGTGGTGGACCCCGCCAACAATATCGACGGGGTTCGCGATGTCGCGCTCGAAGACGGTGTCATCGCCGAGGTTGCGCCCGAAATCGACGCTACCGGGGCCGAAGAGTTCGACGCCAGCGGCCTCGTGGTCGCGCCCGGCTTCATCGACATGCACGTGCACCTGCGCGAGCCCGGCTTCGAATACGCCGAGACCATCGAGAGTGGCGCGCGCGCCGCGGCAGCCGGCGGATTCACGTCGGTCTGCCCCATGCCCAACACCTCGCCGGTGAACGACAACGCCACGGTGACCCGCTACATCGTGGAGACGGCCTGGCGCGTCGCCCCGGTGAACGTTTTCCCCATCGGCGCGATCACCATGGACAGCGCGGGCGAGCAGCTTGCCGCCATCGGCTCCATGAAGCAGGCCGGCATCGTGGCCATCTCCGACGACGGCCGCCCGGTGATGAATGCGCGCGTAATGCGCCGGGCGATGGAGTTCGCCAAAGCGTTCGGTCTGCCGGTAATCGATCACTGCGAGGACCTGAATCTCAGCGCCGGCGGCGATATGCACGAAGGGCGCGAGAGCGTGCGGCTCGGCCTGCGCGGCATCCCCGCGGCATCCGAAGACGTCATGGTTGCCCGCGACATCCTGCTCGCCGAGCTCACCGGCGCGCGCTACCATGTGGCGCACATCTCTTCACATCACGCCGTGGAGATGGTGGCTTTCGCCAAGACGCGCGGTCTCGCGGTGACCTGCGAAGCCACGCCGCACCACTTCGCGCTGGCCGACGCGGACATGCTCCCCTTCGACAGCAATTACAAAATGAAGCCGCCCCTGCGCGCCTGCTGCGATGTGCAAGCGGTGGTGGGAGGCATCGTCTCCGGCGCGGTGGACGCCATCGCCACCGACCACGCCCCGCACGCCGGCAGCGACAAAATGCAGGAATTCGAGAAATGCCCGTTCGGCATCATCGGGCTCGAAACCGCGCTCGCGCTGGCGCTGGAAAAGCTGGTGCGCGCGGGTAAGATCCCGCTCGCCCGCATGGTGGAGCTGTTCACCTGGGGCCCGGCGCGCATCCTGAAGCTGGACCGCGGCACGCTCTCGCCCGGCTCAACCGCCGACGTCACCATCTTCGACCTCGACCGCCAGTGGACCTACGACGTGAACCACTCGTGTTCGAAGAGCCGCAACTCACCGTTCCACGGCCACTCGTTCCGCGGCGGCCCCGTCGCCACCATCGTCAATGGGGCCGTGGTCTGGTCGGTGCAGTAGACCGGCGCGTCATTTAAGTTATTCCGCCCGCAGTGCCTCCAGCGGATCCACCGCGGTGGCGCGCAGCGCGGGCACGTAGCTCGCCGCCAACGCCGCGCCCATCAGGCCGGCGGAAACGGCGAAGTAGGTCAGCGGATCGAGCGGGCTCACATCGAACAGGAGAGACCCGAGCGCGCGCGTCATGATCGCGGCGGCGCCTAATCCGCAGGCCACCCCGATCGACGCCAGCACGAATGCGTGCGCGAGGAACAGGCGCGCCACCTCGGCACGGCGAGCCCCCAGCGCCATTCTGATTCCGATCTCGCGCGTGCGTTGCGAAACCGAGTACGAGATCACACCGTAGATCCCCACCACGCCGATCAGCAGCGCCATCGCGCCGGCGATCGCCAGCATGACCAGCGTGAACGAGGTGCGCGCCAGCGACCGGTCGTAAATCTCGGCGAGCGTGTGCACATCGGCAAGCGGGAGACTCGGGTTGCGCGCCCACACCGCGCGCTGCACATCGGCAAGCAGGTTCTGCGATCCCGCACGCCTGCTGCGGACCACAAAGAACACCGTGCGCTGCACCGCCGTATCCTGGGCCTCGAAATGGCTCATGAGCGGCGGGTAGTACGCGGCGGCGGGCGCTTTCTGTTGCGCACCATCCTGCCGCTCGTCGGCAACCACGCCGATCACTTCCCGCCAGGGGTCTTTCGGGTTGGCGGTAATCTGCCTGCCAATGGCCCGCCGCGGATCGCCCCAGAGTTCGCGGGCGAGATTCTCCGAAAGCATGGCCACCGGCCGGCGCTGCCAGACGTCCGTCCACGTGAATTCCCGGCCGGCGACCAGCCGGTTCCCCATGGCGGCCAGCAGGCCGGGCGAGACGAATTTCAAGCGGCGCAGCGGCGGCACGGACTGATAGGTCCTGTCGCGAGCGTAGACCTGATCGGAGCCGCTCCCGTCTCCGGCCGGGATGGCGGTGGTGATTCCCGCGGACGTAACACCGGGAATCGCGCGGATATTCTCAAGAATTCCCTGTTCCTGCTGCATCACCGCATCGGCGCGTGGGACGCTGGTTTCCGGGATGGCGATCCGAAGCGAGAGCGCGCCGCTGGGGTTGAATCCCGGATCGACATGGCGAAGAGCCTGGAATGTCCGGATCATCAGGCCCGACCCCACCAGCAACACCAGCGCGAGGGCGACCTGCACCACCACCAGCACATTGTTGGCGCGATGGCGCTCCCGGCTTTGCGACGATGTGCGGCCGCCGCCGCGCAGCGCGAATGCGATGCGCGGCCCGGCATATCGTACGACCGGAATCACGCTGAACAGAACGGCGGCGAACAGCGCGGCCGCCAGCGTGAACAGGATCACGGCGGGGTCGATAGAGATTTCGTTCAGCCGCGGCAGTTGCGCCGGGGCCATCGCAACCAGTGCTCGAATCGCTCCATAGGCGAGACCCAAACCAAGCGCGCCGCCGAGCACCCCGAGGGCGAGGCTCTCCATGAGCAGCTCCCGCGCAATGTCCGTCCATCGCGCGCCCAGCGCCGTGCGAACGGCCAGTTCATGCTGCCGTCCCTCGGCCCGCACCAGCAGGAGGTTGGCGACGTTCGCGCAGGCGATCAATAGAACCACTCCGAGCGTCCCCATCAGGATCCACAAAGTTCGCCCCACATCGCCGACGAGACTCTGTTTGAGGAAATGCAGCTTCGGCGCCAGGCGCACGTCCTCGAACACCTTCACCGTCAAACCGGGCTGGGGCGGGAAACTGTGAAGGGCTATGGGAATCACGCGCGCGATGTCTGCGCTGGCCTGCTGGATGGTCACGCCGGGCTTCAGGCGCGCGATTCCGGGATACTGGAACTGGCCCAGAAATGCCTTGTTGCGGTCGAATTGCAACGGCACAGCAAAGGACACATCCTGGTCGAGAAAGCGAAAATCCGCGGGCATCACGCCAGTCACTTCACGCGGGACGCCGTCCACGACGATGCTTCGGCCAATGACCGAGCGGTCTCCGGCAAATCGCGCCTGCCACCATCCGTACATCAGAACCATGGTTGGCGGGCTGCCCGGCGCATCGTCTCTTGCGGAGAACCAGCGCCCCAGCGCCGGACGCACGCCCAGCATCGGCAGAATCTCGTGGGTCACTCCGAGACTCGGCGCTTGTTCGGGCTCGGACAGTCCGGTCACCGTGCTGGAGTCCAGGTCGTAAACTCCGAGACTCTGGAACGCGCGGCCCTGTTCGCGCCAGGTGAAGTAGAGGAACGGTGCGGGATCGGCGTCCGGGAAGTTCACGCCGGGCGCGGTAAGGTTCAGATCCGTCAGCTCGCCGGCATCGCGATATGGCAGCGGCTTCAAAAGCACGCCGTCGATAACGCTGAAGATCGCGCTGTTCGCCCCAATGCCTACAGCCAGCGTGACGGCGGCAATGAGGGAGAAGCCCGGTGTCCGGAAGAGCCTGCGCACAACATGCCTGAGTCGCATGTCTGTTTCAGACGGCCGGGCGTTCGAAACGTTCCGCCGTTTTTGTTCCGTTCAGGAGCACTTGAGCGGTTTAATGCCGGTGCGCCCACTCGATCGCGTCGTGCAGCTCGCGCTCGGCCGCGCGCAGATGCTCTTCCGCCTTCGCTGCATGCCCGCCCATGTCGTAGTGGTTGGCCTTCTGGGCGTGTTCCATGTCATGAATCGCCGCGACGATATGGTCGTGGACATCATCGAGGTCGTGCCAGTCGCGAACACGGTCCGCGAAAGCGGCGCCTGCAAGAAAGGAAACACAGATAGCACCGGCAATGAGAGTTCTCTTCATGGGGTTCTCCTCTGGGTTCAAATTCTAACCGAGTTACGTCCGTGATGTCCACACCCGGCAGCGGGTGGTGCTCGGGCCGAGATAAGGCGATCCGCGAGCGTTTAAGTAACAGCCGGACAACGAAGGCGGCCGGCAGTTTCCTAGGGGGCGGTGGCCGGTCCGCCTCTGTCCGGCTAGTACGCCCCGGCGGCGAGATAAAGCATAACTCCCCACGTGCAAGCCGCAACCACAACCACCGCAGCGAGGTAGAGATTATCCCGGGAGAGAACGGAGCCGATGTGCTTCATAGCAGTATCCCTGCCATCGCAAGCTGCCTGCCACGGCTAAGTGATGGAAAACACAACACCGACTCGGCTCGGCCGCGCATGACGACCCAGTTTCCGCGTCCCCGGCCACTCCCAGGGGGTTTTGGCGGCGCAATTTCACCCACTGGTGTTGGTGGACGTCCGGGTCCTGAGCCTCCGGCAACTGTGCCAGGATTTGGGGATGAGTAGTCACACCGATTTCTCCGCGGCGGTCGAGGCGCCTTTCATCGTGGACGCCGCACATACGGTATCGGCCGGCGACACCCTGGAGATCTTCTGCGCCGGGCTGGGAGCAGTCACTCCGGCGATTCCGGCGGGAGCGGCCCGCTCCGATGGATTCCCTGGTCAACACCACCACCCCGGCCGGTGTGAGAATCGGACAGCAGACTGCGCAGGTGTTGTTCTCCGGCCTCGCTCCGGGTTAGGCGGGTCTGTGTCAGGTGAACGCCGTGGTGCCCGCCGGCGTTCCCACGGGTCCCAGCGTGCCGCTGGTGGTTTCCGTGGGTTCCACGTTGAGTCCTCCAGTCACCATTCCGATTCAGTAGCGCGATGGGCCGGCTGCGGCCGGGAAAAATCCCGCGAACCTGCGCTGGAGTCTGTCTCTTTGGCAGTTTTCCGGGATTCTAATCGCCGCGAGACTTTTCTCGAATGCCGATGAGCAGGCCGCCGCTGATGCCCAGCGACGTTTCGTGGCCGCGTCCGAAACTGTAGTCGTAACCCGGTTCGAGGAACCAGCCGAGCCGGTGCTTGCGCGACGGCCAGAACATAAAATCCAGCACGGCTTCGATGCCCGGCGCGTTCGTTGTCGCGCCGGATTCTCTGGTGTGAATCCACTCCGGGCCGGCGCCGATCATGAACTCGACATGCCGCGAGAGCGTCCAGGGCTTCTTGAACAGAAGGTCGGCATCCCATTCCGTCGAATGGCGGCTGAACAGCGGGGTCACGCCCACCTCCAGCTCCAGCCAGTTCTCGATGGGCGTCACTTCCGCCGCCACATCGGCGCCGTAACTCGATCCGCCGCCTTTGAGGCTGCGCGCCCCGGCTCCCCCGAGCTCGACGACTGCGGCGGGGTCCTCCTCGGCGGACGCAGTCGCTGAAGACAGGATCAAACAAACGCCGACCGCGGATAGGAGCGTGGTCATCCGGTTATTGCCGCTTCTGCGGAGAGACCGGCACGACCACCGGAGATCTCCCCCACCCCGGCCTGACCTGCCGCACCAGATCCGTCAATCCTCCGAGATCGAAGTTCGGCCCGGCATTGAAGTGGCATCGCGCCGCCCAGGCATCCATCGTTGGCATGTCGAAATCGGCCCGTAGCAACGTCCAGGGCGAAGGCGCCGAGGTGCGATTCGGATTATCGAGGAGACCCTGGGTCTTGGCCACCACCGTGCCGTCGGCGGTGAACTTCGCGACATCGTTGTCGAATTGCATTCCCTTGCCGTCGAAATAACCGGCCGAGAGATGCGGGATGCCCTGACGCGGTCCCCGATTCTCGCCCGTCGTCTTGAAGCGAATCAGAACCCTGCCCATGCGGTAGAACAATTGAAAGCCCGTGGTGCCGGCGTTCGGGCCAAAATCGTCGGCGCGAATCAGACGATAGCCGGCGGAGGTAAGAATGGCGTCCAGTTGCCGCAGAGAGCCGGGTATGAGGCGGCCTGCCTGGTCGACGAGCTGGGGAAGCACACGCGTCACGGTCTGCCGCGCGACCTCGAGATCGCGCGCAATCGCCGGATCGAGCTCGCTCTCAAACATCCGCGGATCGTAATCCGCGATGCCGTTGGCCTGAGCCTGCGCGCCCCATCGGCCCCGCGCTCTTTCCAGCGCCGGCGAACCGACCCGCACGTTGCCGCCGCCACCGGCCTGACGAGTCAGCCCATTGCGGTAGCGTTCCTGCAGCCACGGCAGGTTGTTCTCCAGCCATATCGTGATATTCGGCGAAGTTCTGGCGAGGATGGAATCCTGGAACCTGCCGATCCGCCTCGCCGGCTCCTTCATCAGATACAGAACGATTCCCATGAGAATGAGGCCGAACATCGCGCCAAGGCCGTCGGCGATTTCGCGCGCCGCCTGATCCTGAATTCGGTCCTTTGCCGTCGCGCCCCAGCCGCCCGCATTCCAGGCGTCCTGCATGCCCTGCCCGAGCTTGCTTCCGACCATCCCGACCTGCGGCAGAATCGTGTCCTTAATAAACTCGAGACCCCACTTGATGAGAAGCAGGTTCGCGGCGGCCAGCCCGAGCGTTTGTCCGATCTCGGCGCCCGCCCACGTTCCTTCGGGGCCAACGAAAGACCCGATGACCGCTCCCACGACCCCGCCGCCCATCTGGCCGATGATGGGCACGGCCATGGCCATGAGAACGCCGGGCAGCAGGCCCGAGATGAACTGCGCGAAATCGGGGACCGTGTAATCCACGACGGCCTGCTGAACATAGCCTCGGTTGATGGCCAGGTTCCAGCAGACACGGACACTGTCGGCGCGCTCAACGATATCGTACGCCACGGGGACCCTCCGGAACTACGGACAAATCGGCGGACAGCCGGTTATCATAACACGCACTGGGTCGGGTCGGGGGCGCAGTTCGGGCCGCGGTGGCGATCCGCTCGCTCAGGCCGCCGCCGCGAACCAGCGCCGCATTTCGGCTCGGGAAACGAGGCCCGTCCGCTCCGCGATGATCAAGCCGTGGCTCAGAAGCACGAAATACGGAATCGCCTGAACGCGATACTGGGCGGCGATGGTCGGGTTTTCCTCCGTGTTGACCTTCAGCACCAGACCGCGTCCGGCCATCTCACGCGCCAGCTCATGCACCTCCGGCGCGGCCGTCCGGCAGGGGCCGCACCATGGCGCCCAGAAGTCCACCAGAACCGGCACCTTGGCATCACGAGTGATCCCGGCGAACTCCGTCGCATCAACCTCGATGGGTTCGGAAACCGGCGGCAAAGGAGATTTGCAGGAGCCGCAGCGGCCGGTGTCCGCCAGATGCTTCGCGGGGACACGGTTGTTAGCGCCACAGTTGGGGCATGGTCGGATCATGTGCGCCTCTGGCTAAACTAGCACGGGCGGCGGCAGGCGGGGCGAACGAAAGCTTGCAAACGCGTTACCATAATGCTGATTGCCGCGCACCGCAGGCAAGGAATGAGGACTCTCCTTGTGCGTCCTCGAAAAAGAGGTCAGGACCTCGCACGTAAACACGCTGAGCGAGTACCGGGAGCGGCGCAAACAAACCGGTAAGGAAGCACCAAATGTGCATCCGGCGAAACAATGGCATTCCGCCTGCATTATCCCTCCTCACTCCTCCCTTAACGTTGCCACCGGGTCGATGCCTGCCGCACGGCGAGCGGCCGACCAGCTCGCCAGCGCCGCCGCCGAGGTAATCACCAGCACGGCCATCGCGAAGACCGCCACATCCGCCGCGTGCACGCCGAAAAAGAATCCCTCCAGCAGCTTCGCCAGTCCGAATGCCGCCGGCGCGCCGATAGCCATCCCGATCCCCGCCAGCAACAGGCTTTGGCGAAGGAACATCCACACCACCTGCCGCCGCTCGGCGCCCATGGCCACGCGCACGCCGATCTCCCGTTTCCGCTCCGACACCGAATGCGCCATGATGCTGTACACGCCCACGCTCGAAAGCAGCAGCGCCAGCACGCCGAACGAGCCCATCAGCGAAGCGATCAGCCGCACCGGCGAAACCTGCAGTCCGAAGACCTTCTCCAGCGTCATCACGTCGTACACCGGCAGCTCCGCGTCCACCGTGTGAATCGCCGCCACCACCGGGGCCGCCACGCTGCCCGGATTCCCCGCCCGCGCCAGCACGCAGAACTGGTCCACCGGCATCTGCCGCATCGGCCGGTACAACACGTCCGACGCCGTCCGCTCAAATGGATCGCTGCGCACGTCGCCCGCGACACCCACAATGGTCAGCCAGGAATGGTTGGCCTCCGGCGGCCCGAAGCGAACGCGCTTGCCGAGCGCATCCTGCCCCGGAAACTCGCGCCGCGCAAAGGACGCGCTCACGATCGCCACGCCCTGCCCGTTTTCGATATCGCCGTCGTTGAACGCGCGCCCGGCGACAACCGGCACGCCCATCGTCGAGAAGTACTTCGGGCTGACGGTCTCGTCCTCCATCAGCGTGGCATGGTCCAGCGGACGGCCTTCGGTCAGAATGCTTCCCGAAAAATGATAGTTGGTGTATGGCAGGTCGCGAATCAGCGCGGCTGAGCGCACTCCCGGAACGGCGCTCGCGCGCTCCAGCACCTGCTGCGCGAAGTTGCGCCGGCTGGCCACGTCGGCATACTGCGTCCGGGGCAGTGTGATGCGCATGGTCAGCGCATGGTCCGGGTCCAGATTGGCCGCCGGCTCCATCACCAGTCGGAGACCCTTGGCCATCATCACCGCGCCCACCAGCAGTACCATGGCCAGCACGATCTGCGCGGCCACGAAGACGTTGCGCAGACGGTGCCGGCGCGCGCTGCCCGACGACCCGCGTCCGCCTTCCTTCAATGCTTCCTCGAGATTCGTGCGCGAAGCAAACAACGCCGGCGCGATTCCCGAAACGATGCCGGCCGCCGTTCCCACCGCCAGCGTGAACAGAAGCGCGTTGACGTTGACGCCCAGCCGCGCCCAGTTCGGAATGAACCGCCACACCTCGCCCGGCACCATCCCTCGCAGGGTCTTCGTCGCCCACACGGCGACCAATGCCCCCGCGGCCGCGCCCACCAGGCTCAGCACGACGCTCTCCATCAGAAACTGCGACACGATGCGCCATCGGCTCGCGCCCACGGCGAAGCGCAGCGCAATCTCGCGCGCCCGGAGTGACACTCGCGCCAACTGGAGGTTCGCTACGTTCACCGAGGCCAGCAGCAGCACGAACAGCGCCGCCCCCACCAGCATGGTCATGATGGGCCGCACGGCGTTGCCGTTGATGTTGTCGGCCATCGGTTCGGCTCGCGCGCCGCGCCGCTCGTGATTCCGCGGATTCCGCTGCGCGATGCCTCGCGCTATTACGTTCAGCTCGGCGGTCGCCTCGGCTACACTCACGTCCGGCCGCAACCGTCCCAACGCGGTCAGGAACATCGCGTCGTGGCTGGTGAGGTCCGGAGGTCCCAGCAGCATGGGCACCCATAGACCCGCGGCCGTCGGATACTGAAACCCGCGTCCCATCACGCCCGCGATCTCGTACGGCTCGCCGTTCAGCCGCAGCGTTTTGCCGGCCACGTTCGGATCGCCGCCGTAGCGCTCCTGCCACAACCGGTAGCTGAGCACGGCCACGCGCGGAAGACCCGAATAGTCGGGCGCGGCGTGAAACAGGCGCCCGAGCATGGGCTGCACCTGCATGGCCTCGAAGAAGTCGGTGGAGACGTACGCCGCCAGATCCTTCTCCGGCTCGCCGCTGCCGGTCAGATTCACATCGTGCTCGTAAAAACAGGCCAGATGTTCCAGCGTGCGCGACTGGTCGCGAAAGTCGGTGAAGTCGCCGGGCGACATGCTGGCTGTGCCAAGCCGGTAGCCGGGTATCGTGCCGACGATATTCACAACCCGGTCGAGTCTCGGGATGTCGAGGGGGCGCAACAGGAACACATCGGCCAGGCTGTAGATGGCGGTGTTTGCGCCGATCCCGAGCGCGAGCGCGAACACCGCCACCGCCGTGAACGCCGGGTTTTTCCGCAACACCCGCGCGGCGAAGCGTACGTGCTGCAGCAGAATCTCCAGCCGCGGCAGCCCGCGCGCATCGCGATACTCTTCCTTCATCCCGGCGAGATTTCCCATGCTGCGCCTCGCCGCCAGCCGCGCTTGCTCCGGCGACATGCCCTGCTTTTCGAAATCGGCCGCCAGCAGATCCAGGTGCGTCTGCAGTTCGTCGTCCAGCTCGCGCGCAACGCGCTTCTTCGTGAAAACCGCCCAAAATCGCTTCATGGTTATCTCACTCCTCCCGCAGCGCCGTCACCGGATCGATTCCCGCCGCCCGGCGCGCCGCCGACCAACTGGCCAGCGCCGCCGACGAAGTAATCACCAGAATGGCCATCGCGAACATTCCCACTTCCGCCGCGCGCGGACCAAGTAACAGTCCCTCCAGCACTCGCGCCAGCCCGTACGCGGCCGGAAGACCGATGGCCATGCCGATCCCCGCCAGCCACAGGCGGAGAGCAATAGGCGCGCACACCGGCGGTAATGCACGGCGGCTCGGTGGCGAGGTCCCATTTGACGTAGTTGACCACCATGAGATCCAGCAGGCCGTCATTGTCGTAGTCGAACCAGCCGGCGCTGATGGCCCACGTCTTGCCAAGTTTCGGGTGCACGCCGGCGACGCCCGCCCTGGCCGTGACATCGGTAAACGTCCCGTCGCAGTTGTTGTGGAAGAGCTGGTTGTAGTTCACGCCGGCCACGTAAATGTCCACGCAACCATCGTTGTCATAGTCGCCGACCGCGACGCCCATGCTGTAGCCCCGGCCCTGCACGCCGGCCTTTTCGGTGACGTCGGTAAATGTGCCGTCGCCGTTATTGCGATACAAACGGTTGTAGTATTGAGGACCCGTTTTCTCCATTGCCGGGAGCTGCGCGCCGTTGACACAGTAGATGTCGAGCAGGCCGTCGTTGTTGTAGTCGAGCACGGCCACGCCGGCGATCATGGTTTCCACCTGATGCCGCTGCGGGGTCGCCGAGTTGTGCATAGCGAACCGGATGCCGGACTTTTCGATCACGTTCTCAAAGAGAATGGCGGGCGGCGCCGCAGCCGGCCACACGCACGCCGCGCCCATCACCAGCATGGCCACAGCCAGGGCGAATTCCCAGCGGATGCGCGTCGACGCTCTGCGCACCAACGCGCCCGCGCCCGATCGCGTTTCGCTCGATTCCCACACGTTGAGAGACCGATGCTATCACAGCATGGAGCAGCTTCCCCAAATCCGTCCTCGCGGGGAATCGCGGTCCTCCATCCCGACCGCTCGAGTGAGTCAGTCACATCACAAGATATGGCATTTCTGCAAGCGATTGCATCGAACGAAATCACTATCAGGGGTTCTGCGTTGAACATGCGACTCCACGGGCGGGTTGGCAGAGCGTGGCTGAGCTTTCCGCGAAAGTCAACCTGATGCGAGCAAAGGGCATTTAACATCAGCAGCTACGCTCTTGACGGCGAGGCTCACAGTAGCATACGATTCGTCTGAAAGCGATTGCATAGAAGTCCGGAGGCCCTGATCATGATCGTGAGGCGAATCGCCCCTGTTCCGGCATTCCTCGCAGCGGTTGTCTTAGCCACGGCCGGTCCCCCGCCGCAGGCTCGCATCAAGATCGATACCGACCGCGCCGTCGGCGAGGTGGATCCTCACCTGTTCGGCAACTTCACCGAGCACCTCGGCCGTTGTATCTACGGCGGGATCTACGACGAGGGCAACCCGCTCTCGGATTCCGACGGATTCCGCAAGGACGTGATGCAGGCGGTCCGCGACCTGAACGTGTCGCTGCTGCGCTGGCCCGGCGGCAACTTCGTCTCCGGCTATCACTGGATGGACGGCGTGGGGCCGAAGGACAAGCGGCCGGTCCGCCGCGACGACGCGTGGGGCGCCATCGAGACCAATCGCTTCGGCACCGACGAATTCCTCAAATACTGCGAACGCGTCGGCGCCGAGCCGTACATCTGCATCAACGCCGGCCTCGGGTCCATCGACGAGGCGCGCCATTGGGTCGAGTACGTCAACGAGCCCGCACACACCGCGTACGCCGACATGCGCCGCGCCAACGGACACGATGCGCCCTACAACGTGAAGATCTGGGGGCTCGGCAATGAAATCGACGGCCCCTGGCAGCTCGGCCACCGCACCGCGGAAGATTACGCGAAGTTCGCGCTCGAGGCCGCGAAAGCCATGCGCCGCGCCGACGATTCCATCAAGCTCATCGCCAGCGGGTCGTCGAATTTTCGTCCCGGCTCCGACTGGATCGGCTGGAACCGTACCGTCCTCGAGTACCTGAAGAACGACATCGACTACATCTCGCTCCACACCTACATCGGAAATCCCGGGAACAACCTCGAAAAGTTCCTCGCCGAAGGCGCCAATATCGACCAGCGCATCGAGATCGTCAAGGGCCTCATCGAAGCCGCGCAGGCCACCCAGACGACGCCGCGTCCCATCTACATCGCCTTCGACGAGTGGAACGTGTGGTACAGAACCCTGGGTAGAACCGAATTCGAAATCGGCCGCAAAGGGCTGGAGGAGCGCTACAACTTCGAAGACGCCCTGGCCGCGGGCATGTTCCTCAACTCGTTCTTCCGCCATGCCGATACGGTCAGGCTCGCCAACCTCGCCCAGCTCGTCAATGTCATCGCGCCCATCGTCGCCAACAAGGACGGCATGTTCCTGCAGACCATCTACTGGCCGCTGCTGGAATACGGCAAGCAGCGCGGTAATGTGTCGCTCAGCGTGCTCGCGACGTCGCCGAGGTACGAATACAATGGCCGTGAGATTGGCTATCTCGACGTCTCCACCACGTACGATCCGAAGACTCGCGAGCTGTTCGTGAACGTCCTCAACCGCAGCCCGCAGTCGGACATCGCCGCACGCATCGACAATGTCACCGGCGAGCTTTCATCCGATGCGCATGTGTGGGAGCTGAACAACGCGGATCTGAAAACGGCGAACACCTTCGAAGACGACCGCAAAGTGCGGCCGGTCACGCGCGACGTGAAACTGAGCGTCGAGCAGAACGGCGTCACCTACACTTTCCCCAAACATTCGCTGACGATTCTGCGGCTGAAGCTGAGTTAAAGGAGCGCGAACATGCCGACGGATAGACGAGAGTTTTTCAAAGGACTGGCAGGCTTCGGTCTCGCGGCGGCGGCCGGTGTCGCGACGCGATCGCAGAGCACATCCAGCCAGGCGGCCGCGCATATCGAGATTCTCCCCGCTGAGCCCATCGGGACCATTGCGCCCGAAATCTACGGCCACTTTATCGAGCACCTCGGCGGCGTCATCTACGACGGCGTCTGGGTGGGTCCCGATTCGAAGATCCCAAACGAGGGTGGTATTCGCCGCGCGGTGATCGATGCGCTGAAGGCCATTCATGCGCCCGTGGTCCGCTGGCCCGGCGGCTGCTTCGCCGACAGCTACAACTGGCGCGACGGCATCGGCCCGGAAAGCGAACGAAATGAGCGCACGAATTTCTGGGGCGGCGTCGATCCCAATTCCTTCGGCACCCAGGAATTTCTGCGCTTTTGCACGCTCACCGGCGCCAAACCCTATCTCGCCGCGAATCTCCGCGGTTTGCCCGCATGGGATTTCAATCAATGGGTGGAATACTGCAACGCGCCCGCTGGAACCACGACGCTGGCGAAAGAGCGCGCCGCGCAGGGTCATCCGGAGCCTTACGGCGTCGAGTATTGGGGCGTCGGAAATGAATCCTGGGGGTGCGGCGGGAATTTCACGCCGGAAGAGTACGCCTCTGAATTCCGGCGCTTCACTGCCTGGGTTCCGCGCTACGGGCAGCCTCTGCATCTGGTCGCTTCCGGGCCCAACGATCATGAGGTGGACTGGACGCGCCGGCTGCTGCACGCGCTGGCCGACAAACGCGAGATCTTCGGCGTGTACGGGTTGTCGTTGCACTACTACACCTGGAATCTCAGCGCCGGGCGGACCACGGACTGGAACCTCGGCAAGAGAGATGCAGTGAAATTCGACGAACTCGAGTGGTACGAGCTGCTGGCGCAGGGCAGCGTGATGGACACGCTGATCCGCGACCACTGGGCGGTGATGGAGGAGTCCGACCCGCAACATCACATCAAGCTCATCGTCGATGAGTGGGGCGCATGGTATCGCCCGGGAACCGAGATCGGCAAACGCTACATCCTCTCGCAGATGCTCACGCTGCGCGACGCTTTGCTGTCCGGCCTGACGCTCGACATCTTCCATGGCCACGCCGACAAGGTGGCCATGGCTAACGCGGCACAGCTTGTCAATTGCCTGCATTCGCTGATGCTGGCCAGCGAAGACAAGTTCGTTCTCACACCCGTGTACCACGTTTTTCAGATGTACGCGGCGCACATGGGAGCGCAGGCCGTGCGCACCGAGTTCGCCGCGCCGCAGGTCGCCTGGGACCGGAACGGCAAGACCGCGACACTTCGGGGCCTGAGTGGATCGGCCTCGGTTTCCGGCAGGAACATGACCCTGACCGTCGTGAACCCGCACACCAGCCGCGCGCTGGAGGCGGACATCGTCGTCCGCGGAGCCTCGGTCGCGTCCGGGAGCGGCAAGGTATTAACCAATGCAGACCTGCACGCCCATAACGACTTCCAGCACCCCGAAGTAGTACGGCCGGACGCGGTGAGCGTCACGGTTGACGGCGGACGTTTGATTCATCGCTTCCCGCCTGCGTCGGTCACCGCGCTGTATCTCACCTTGAGTTGATGGCGCCGAAGCGCAATGCTGTTCACCTGGCGTGCGGCGGACACGCGGCGCCAAGCCGCGTCCCTTCGGTGCCGGCCAACGACGCGGCTGACGCCGCGTATCCCGCTGCCGGACGAAGTCCAAAGTGAACAGTATTGAGCCGAGGGGAGCACTTAGGTTCCAGGCACCACCCGCAACAAGTGCCGCGAGTTTCACACTTTGCCGGGCAGCGATTGACAACTCGCCGATCTGCATGTAGTATTGCCTGTGAAAGCGCTTGCAGAAATGACCGCAACCAGCACTGATCTAACGCTTGGACTCATCGTCGGGAATCGTGGCTTCTTTCCCGATCATCTGGCCAAATCGGGTCGCGAGGAAATGATCGCCGTGCTCGACAAGGCCGGGGTGCGCGTCATCGCACCCACACCGGAGGAAACCAAATACGGCGCCGTGGAGACGCGCGCCGAATCGCGGGTGTGCGCGGATCTCTTCGACCGCCATCGCCACGAGATCGACGGCATCATCGTCACGCTGCCGAACTTCGGCGAGGAGCGCGGCATCGCGGATGCCCTGCGCTGGTCCGGACTGAACGTGCCGGTGCTGATCCAGGCCACGCCGGACACGCCGGGCCGCATGACCATCGCCGACCGCCGCGACAGCTTCTGCGGCAAGATGTCGTGTTGCAACAACCTGAAGCAGTATGGCATCCCGTACTCGCTGACCGCGTTGCACACGGAAGCGCCGGATTCGCCGGAATTCGCCAAAGATCTAAGGTGGTTCCAGGCGGTTTGCCGCGTGGTGCGGGGCATGAAGAATCTGCGCGTCGGCGCGATCGGCGCGCGGCCGGCGGCGTTCAACACGGTGCGCTACAGCGAGAAGCTGCTGGAGCAGGCGGGCATTTCCGTGGAGCCCATCGACCTGTCCGAGATCTTCGGGCGCATCGCGAAAATGAAGGACGACGATCCGGCGGCGCTGGCGAAGCTGGCGGCCATTGAAAGCTACGTCTCCGTGGGCGACACGCCCCGTCCCGCGTTGCTGAAGATGGCCAAATTCGGCGCGGTGGTGGATGAGTGGATGCGGCAGACGCAGGTTTCCATCAGCGCGGTGCAGTGCTGGACGTCCATGGAAGAGTACTTCGGCGTGGTGCCCTGCACGGTGATGAGCATGATGAGCGAGAACCTGATGTCCAGCGCGTGCGAAGTGGACATCTGCGGGGTGCTGGGCATGCACGCGCTGCGGCTGGCGTCGGGGACGCCGTCGGCGCTGCTGGACTGGAACAACAACTACGCGGGCGATCCGGACAAGGCGGTGTGCTTCCACTGCAGCAACCTGCCGAAACATTTCTTTGCCGACGTAAAGATGGACTTCCAGCTCATCATCGCGGGCACGGTGGGTCGCGATAACACGTACGGGACCTGCGTGGGGCGTGTGAAGCCGGGTCCGATGACCTACGCGCGGTTTTCGACCATCGACGACGAAGGGCTGATCGCCGGCTACGTGGGCGAGGGCGAGTTCACCAGCGATCCGCTGGAGACGTTCGGCGGCGCCGGGGTGGTGCGCATTCCGCGGCTGCAGGGGCTGCTGCGCTACATCTGCGAAAACGGTTTCGAGCACCACGTCGCGGCGAATCTGTCCAGCACGGCGGCGGTAGTGGAAGAGGCGGCCACGCGTTACCTCGGCTGGCACGTCTACAGGCACGAGTAGATTCCGCCGCAGGCACTCCAGCGAGACGCGAGTGAAAGCGCCAAAGGACGGATCATGAGTCTTGAAAAAGTCGCCAAACTGGCGAGGGTATCAACCTCCACGGTTTCCCGGGTGCTCAATAACGTTGGGCCCGTCAAGAACAGCACGCGTGCGCGGGTGATGAAAGCGGTGGCCGAGCTCAAGTACCACCCGAACCTTCACGCTCGGACGCTCGCCGGAGGACGAAGTCGCACCATCGGCGTGATCGTCTCCAATCTCTCGAATCCGTTCTTCTTCGACGTATTCGAGAGTCTGGAATCGGCGGCGCTTGCCGAGGGGTACGACGTCATGGTCTCCAACACCGGCTACGAGCCGGAGCGGCTGGTGACCAGCATTCAGCTCATGATTGGCCGCCGGGTAGCCGGGCTGGCGGTGATCGTCTCCGAGATGGACCCCCGGCTCATTCAACTGCTCACCGACGCGGCCATCCCCGCCGTGTTCTACGACGTGGGGCCCGCGGTCGGACGAATCACCAACATCGGGGTGAACTACCGCAAGGGTCTCGAGAAGATACTGGACCATCTGCACACCCTCCGCCACGAGCGCATGGCGTTTGTGGGTCACCACGCGGGACTCGGACCCACGGGGGAACGGCAGAAGACGTTCGAGGAAGTCGTCGGCCGCGACGCTCCGCGCGTTGAATACCGGGTAGCGGTGGCTTCAGACAGCATGGAAGGCGGGCAACAGGCCGCCCGTGAGTTGTTCGACTCCGGTTTTCGGCCGACCGCGATCGTGTGCGTGAACGATTTCATGGCCATGGGAGTCCTGCGCGAACTGCGCGAGAGAGGACTGCGCGTTCCGCAGGACGTTTCGGTCACCGGGTTCGACAATATTCGCCTGTCGCAGTTCTGCTATCCGGCGCTGACCACAGTGCACATTCCGCGCCGCGAGATTGGCGTCGCCGCCTTCGAGTTTCTGCGGTCCGACGGGGAGCACCCACGCCCGGCGGGGCAGAACATGATCATTGAACCTGAGTTCATCGTGCGCGACTCCGTCGGCCCCGGCAGCGCGTAACACCAGGACCGTTCCGGCCGACACGCGTCTGTTGGCGCGTCAGTCAATGGCCTGCTGGCGGAAGGCTGTGCGAATCGAACACACCAGCGGCGTTAGGGCCGCTCGACGGTTTTGAAGACCGTGCCGGACACCAGCCCAGTGAGCCTTCCGCACTCATTGTAGCCGCCGCGGGAAACCGAAAAACGTCATGCTAAGCTGGATTTATCGAACTCGGACAAGCCGTCTAACGTCTTATCCTCCTGGAGACGTGTTCTCGTGAAGACGAAATGGAAGGTCATACTCGCCGTTGCCATCCTCGTGGTGGGAGCGGGCGCCGTTATCGCCAGCATTCAATATAGCCAGAAGGGCATCGTCACCGTGCAGACGGGGAAGGTGGTGCGCCAGGATCTGGTGTCCACCGTGACCGCTTCGGGCGAGATTAAACCGCGCAATTA
>Ga0326727_10013650_pt1 | contig 17971 bp, 15 predicted proteins | sample MB2enrmetagenome_FD_207643 | JGI IMG/M metagenome (GOLD analysis project Ga0326727, IMG submission 207643) | Lab enriched peat soil microbial communities from McLean, Ithaca, NY, United States - MB29MY | ecosystem: Environmental > Terrestrial > Soil > Wetlands > Peat | place: USA: New York...
ACCTACGTGGTCACCGAGAACTGTATACGTTGCAAGTACATGGACTGCGTCGAGGTTTGTCCGGTGGACTGCTTCTACGTCGGCGCCAACATGCTGGTGATCCACCCGGACGAGTGCATCGATTGCGGCGTCTGCGAGCCGGAATGCCCCGCTGAGGCGATCGTGCCGGACAGCGACGACAAGGCCACCGACTGGCTGGAGCTGAACCGCAGCTACGCGGTGACCTGGCCCAACATCACCCGCAAAGGCGAGGCGCCGGCGGACGCAGACGAATGGAAGGACAAGCCGGGCAAGAAAGACCTGTTCGACCCCGCGCCCGGCGTCGGCTGAGCGCGTTTTGCCGGGGAGCGTTGCGGGATTCGGGCGCGAACTTCTCCGCTAACCCCCTGACGTCCCGCCGCATTCATGCTATATTGATGACAACCGGAGGCGCGGCCGGCGCGGGGGCGTCGGGTCGCGGCGGTTGATTTTCCAGGAGAGGGCCTTTGGGAAACGTGTCGTGGTGGCTGGGTGCGAGGCACCTGGCGTCGCGGTCAGCGTTCGTGAGGTCCGCAAGATGAAGGTCCGGACGTGGCAAACATGAAGTCATCTGGTCGATTCGTGACCTCCGGTCATGTGGCGGCGGGGCAGACTGCCAAGGCGGCCCCCACAGCGAAGGCGCTTTCGGCGAAGCCGGCCCCCTCGGCGATGGCGGCGTCTTCCGCGCAAGCAGCGAATGTGGCGGTGGCGCGTGTACAGGGCAGCAAATCTGCCACGGCGGCGTCCCGACCGGCGGCCAAGCTCGCGGCGCAGGCGGCGTTGGCCCCGGCCGCCAAGGTGTCGGCCAAGACGCCCGCCACCAAGACGCCCCCCAACATGGCGGCCGCGTTGCCGGCGAAGGAAGCAGCGAGCGCAACACCGAGGACCGCTCCCACGGTGGCCAAGCCGGCAGGCTCCGGCAAGGCGGCTGGGGACCACGCACCGGTAGCCAAGGAGTCCCTGGTGAAGGAGGGCCTCCCGAAGGAGGCCCTGACAAAGGGTGCTCTGGCGAAGGAAGCTCCGATTGCCAGTGCGTCGCCAGCCAGACAGCCGGCTGCGCAGGCGGCCGCCGCGCCGTCCGCGGTGAAGGTTGCGCCCGCCGCGTCCGCTCCTGTTGGAGCCCCGCCCGTGCCCGCGTCCGATCTGGAGCCGGGCCCCACGGCAACGCCCGCGGCGCCATCTGGGGCCGGGTCCAACTCGGGTGCGCCCGGCCAGAAGGCGCCCACAGCGGGGGGGCCTACTGTAGGCGCTCACCATTCGGGTGCGCCCAACCAGGGGGATCGCCGGCAAGGACCGAACGATCGCATACCGCCGCGTCCGATGAGCAAGGCGGAAATCTTTATCGAGGGCGACTACGTCGTCTACCCGACCCACGGCGTCGGCAAGGTGGAGCGGATCGCCACCGAGGAGATCGCCGGCCACAAGCTCGAACTGATCCACATCACGTTCGAGGAGAATCGCATGACCTTGCGCGTGCCGGTCGCCAAGGCGCGCACCGCCGGCCTGCGCAAGCTCGCCACCCGCAAGCTGTTCGACGACGCCATGGCGGTGCTGAAGGGCCGCGCCCGCATCAAGCGCACCATGTGGTCGCGCCGCGCGCAGGAGTACGAGGCGAAGATCAACTCGGGCGACCCGCTGGCGATCGCCGAGGTGGTGCGCGACCTGCACCGCAACGCGGGCCAGCCCGACCAGAGCTTCTCCGAGCGGCAGATCTACGAGGCGGCGATGGACCGGCTGGCAGCCGAATTGGCGGCGCTGGACAAGACCGACAAGCCGACCGCGGTGACCAAGCTGGGCGATTTCCTGAAGACTGTTTGATACCGGGGGGCCGACGCTTCCAGCGTGGGTGGTGCGCCCCACGGTTCCGCCACGCCGGGGGCAACACTTCCGTAGTGATTTGCCCGCGGCATCGCTAAGGAAGGTACCAAACACAGGTGCAGGCAGGCGATCACACAAAATACACAGATGGCACCGAGCGGAATGATGTCGCGGGCCATGCGATCGGCGGCGCGTTTTACCGGGTAGCGTAAATACGAGCGTCACGGGCCGGCCCTGACGATCGAGAGTTGGTCTTTACGCTGCCCGGTATTACAGGGCCCATGTCGCCAAGCGTGGATGGTTTGACCGCATAATATTCCGCATTAGAGATCAAATATGTGCCCATGGCCGAGGAACCGCGCGAAACATCCGTGTGTTCAGCGTGAATCGCGTTCCTTCATCTGTGTTTAAACCCTTGCGTGGCCGATAGCGCCGCAACGCCAGCACAATGAGCCACCATCGCCGCCATCGCGGCGGTCCCAAACCATGTCCGGCGGCAGGAACCCGGATCAGCTCTGTGCCTTGTCGGCCGGGCTCGGCCCGACGCCGCGCAGCTTCACCACGCCGGACAGCGCGTCGAACCAGAACGTCGCACCGAACAGCGTGGACAACGCCGTGATGATCCAGCCGATCAGCCGCGCGGTGCAGGCGAATCCGCCATAGCTTACCGAGCCGCTGCCCCAACCAATCGGCAACCCCGATGTTCCGAGATTGGTCAGCGCGCTGATCGGATCCGAGGTCGGCGTCAGCGCCAGCGTTATCTTCGGCTGCAGCCACAGCTCCCGGGCGACGTGCAGCGTATCGATATTCAACGCCACCGCGATCGCGAGGCCGAAGCCGAAACAATAAAGCTGCGTCCAGCGCTTATAGGTGCCGGAGACGCGGTCCATCGAGGCATCGAACCAAGCCGCGACCGCCTGTCGCATTGCGTCAAGACTACCGCCCGCGCGATCCGCCATGCCGTTCAGCATAGTGGTCATCTGGTTGTCGCCGGTGAGCAACGGGCTGGCGGCGATCGCGGTCCTCATGCTGGCCGCGGTGCCCGCGCCGATCTTCACCGAATCCAGCAGCGCGTCGGCGAAATGCAGCGGCTCGATATAGGACGGAAGTTGCCGCAGCGTGCCGGTTGTCGTTGCGGTGCCGGAGTCGCGCGGGCTGACCAGGGCGTGTTGGTACAGCGCCTGCGCCAGGCCGGTGAACTTGGGGTCGTTGACGAGGTCCTGAATGCCTTCGAGCAGGCTGTTGGCGCGCCAGGAAAGCGCGGTGGCCAGGACCTCGGTGAGAAGCCCGCAGATCAGGCTGACCGTGAGGAAGGTAAAGATCACGCCGATGGTGACGTCGAGGATGGAGCTGTTGAACACGCTGATCCTCCCGCCCGATCTGTGCCGGTACCGACCCGTTGTAAGAGCGGATCATTACCGCAGCGGCAATACAGGTCAAGCAGCAGGAGTTCTCATTATGGCCGGCGTCCCGCCATTGTTTTACCTCTCCCTCCGGGGGAGGCGGGGCGCGTAGCGCTCCGAGTGAGGGAGTTGCAGCTAATCCGATGGTTTGTGCGTGCCGTGCACCCTCACCCGCCGCGTCGCGGCGACCCACCGGGACAAGTCCGGGGCAGGCTCTCTCCCAGGGGAAGAGGTAAGGTCACAACGCGACGCCGGCCATAATGAGAACCGTTGGTCAAGCAGGCCCATTCTGTCAGGTCGGCATGCACACCGCAGTCTCCCTCCCGTTACGACCCCGCCGTCAGCGACCGCAGCAAAAACCCCTCCAAACTCGCCACATGAACATCGCGCGCCGCACCCGGCCGACGCCGGATGACCATGTCCGACGACCCCGGCAGCGCATGCGCGCCAAACGGCCGCACCAGCCGCCCGCGCGCCAGGTCGAAGTCGATCAGCGGCCGGCGCCCCAGCGCAACGCCCGCGCCCTCGACCGCCGCGGCAAGCGCGGCACTGAACGAGTAGAACCGCACGATCGTTACCTTCGCGGTGCGCCCCAGGCCCAGCAGCGCCAGCCAGGTCGACCAGTCCTTCTCCGGGCTCGCCACGTGATGCTCCTGCAGCAGCGCGTGGCGCGGCAGCTCCCCCGGGTCGCCTGACAAACCCAGCGACGGGCTGCACACCGGAAACACCGTCTCGCTGAACAGCAACCGATCGCCCTCCGGCACCGCGCCGTGCCGCACGCGCAGCACCGCAAGATCCAGCCCCTCGCGCACCATGTCGGGCTCCGCTTCCTCGATCGAGCGCACCTGCCATTGCACCGACGGATGCAGCGCGGCGAACGCAGCCAGCCGCGGCGCCAGCCACAGCGAGGCGACCGAGCCGCTGGCGGAAATCGTCAGCATTGGCCGCCGGTTCTGCTCGCGCACCGCCTCGCACGCCGCGCCAAGCTGGCCGAACGCCCGCTCCACCGCGCGTTGCAGCGCGACGCCCGCCTCGGTGGCCACGGTGCGGCCGGCGCCGTTGCGCGCCCTGGTCAAAAGCGCGGCGCCGAGCGTCGCCTCCAGCCCGCGCACCTGGTGGCTGACGGCGCTGGTGCTGACATGCAGCGTCGCGGCGGCGCGCGCGAAGCTGCCGAGCCGGGCGACTGCGGCGAAGGCGCGCAGCGCGGCCAGGGGTGGGATGCGGTCGTTCATCGCCATGCAATCTAGCTCAACAGCGAATGAAAAACACGCGTTTGCGCCGCACCGCCGCAAGCGCCCACAATGCACCCGGGAAGAATTGGGGACCAAACGGTGTATTTCGATCTGAGACTCTGGCGGATGACCGCGGGGCTGCGCGGGCGCATTGGGCTCGCGGTGCTGCTGGGCCTGCTGGCGCTGGCCTGCGGCATCGCGCGCTTCGTGTTCCTCGGCCAGTTCCTGGCCGGGGTGTTCCGCGGCGCGCCGACCGGGGCGCTGGTGGTTCCGCTGGTGGCGACCGCGGCTGCGATCCTGCTGCGCGCCTGGCTCGATCACGCGCGCACGGTGATCGCGCATCGGACGTCGGCGCAGGTGCAGGAGGCGTTGCGCGGCCGGTTATACGACAAGATCGTCGCGCTGGGGCCGGCGTGGTTCGGCGCGGAGCGGACCGGCGGCGTGATGCTGTCGGTGGTCGACGGCGTCGAGCAGTTGCAGACGTTCTTCGGCCAGTACCTGCCGCAGGTCGCCATCGCGATCTGCGCGCCCGTGGCGATCTTCGCCGTGATCGCCGCGTGGGATGTGCCGGTGGCGGCGGTGATGCTGGCGGCGGCACTGTTCTCGCTGGTCGCGCCGGCGGCGATCCAGCGCGGCAGCGGTGCGGCCTCGCGCGCCCGCCAGCGCGACTTCAAGCGCTTCGGCGAGGAGTTCCTCGACGCGGTGCAGGGCCTGCCGACGCTGAAGGCGTTCGGCCAGAGCGGCAGCTATGGGCGGATGCTCGCCGACAAGGCGCGTGCCTTGTCCGACAGCACGCTCTGGGTGCTGGGCGCCAGCGTGATGGGGCGCGGCTTCACCGACCTGGGCGTTGCGATGGGCGCCGCGGTGGCGCTGGTGCTGGGCGCCTGGCGCGTGCAGCACGGCGTGATGAGCATCGAGGCGCTGCTGATAGTGCTGATGGCGGGCACCGAGATTTTCCGCCCGCTGCGCGACCTGCGCACGGTGCTGCACCAGGGCATGGTCGGCCAGGCGGCGGCGGCCGGTATTGCCGCGCTGCTCGATGCGCCGGTCACCGCGCCCGCCGCCCCCGCGCATCCCATGGACGTCACCGCGCTGACGCCGGGCATCGCGTTCGACCAGGTCGGCTTCGCCTATCCCGGCGGGCGCGGCGCGGCGCACCGGGGGCTGGATTTCGCCATCGCGGCGGGCGAACGCGTCGGCATCGTCGGGCCCAGCGGGTCAGGCAAGTCCACCATCGTGCGGCTGCTGCTGCGGCTGCATGATCCCGCAGCCGGAACGATCCGGATCGGCGGGCAGGATCTGCGCACGCTCGATCCGGAGGCGGTACGGCGGATGATCGCGGTCGTTTCCCAGGACACCTACCTGTTCCACGGCACGGTGGCCGAAAATCTGCGGCTCGGCCGCCCCGACGCGACCGACGCCGAGCTGGCCGAGGCGGCGCGCGCCGCCAACGCGCACAATTTCATCATGGCGCTGCCGGACGGCTATGCCAGCGTCATCGGCGAGCGCGGCACGCGGCTGTCCGGCGGCCAGCGCCAGCGCATCGCGATCGCGCGGGCGCTGCTGCAGGATGCGCCGATCCTGGTGCTGGACGAGGCGCTGTCCTCGGTCGATGCCGAGAACGAGGCGGTGATCCAGCAGGCGCTCGACCGCCTGATGCGCGGCCGCACCACGCTGATCCTGGCGCATCGCCTGTCCAGCGTGATCGGCGCCGACCGCATCCTGGTGCTGGACGGCGGCCACGTCGCGCAGTCCGGCACGCACGCGCAGTTGATCGTGCAGGACGGGCCGTACCGCCGCCTGATGGGGCCGCAGCTCGCCGAGCACGACGACACGATCGATGCGGTGCCGGCACGGGATGGCGTCGCGGAGGCGGCGGCGGATCCGGCGACCACGCCGCTCGCGCGCCCCCTCGCCGAGGAGGCCGCCGAGGTCGGTTGGCGCGACACGATCGTTACGCTGCTGGGCTTCGTCTGGCCGTGGCGCCGGCAGCTTACGGTGGTGGTGCTGTGCGGCATCGGCCGCGTCGCCGCCTTCATCGGCGTCGGCGTGCTGGGCGCATTGACCATCGGCGCGGTGCGCGCCGGGGCGCCGACCACCGCGCTGATGATCGCGCTGCTGGTGGCCGCGCCGCTGGCCGCGCTGCTGCATTGGCTGGAATCCTGGCTGGCGCACGCGATGGCCTATCCGCTGCTGGCCGAAATGCGCGTCGACCTGTACCGCAAGCTGGACGCGCTGGCGCCGGGCTATCTGTTGCATCGCCGGTCCGGTGACATCGTTGCGCTGGCGACGCAGGACGTCGAGACGGTCGAGTATTTCTTCGCCCACACCGTGGCACCGGCATTCGTTGCGGTCCTGGTGCCGGTCAGCGTGCTGGTCGCGCTGTCCTGGATTGCCTGGCCGGTCGCGCTGGCGCTGCTGCCGTTCCTTGGCTACGCCGCGGCCTCCCCGCTGTTCGGCCGCAAGCGGATCGATCGCCTCGGCTCGGCGGCGCGCGGCGCGCTGGGCGAGCTCGGCGCGCACGTGACCGAAACAATCCAGGGCATGGCAGAGTTGATCGCCTTCGATGCCGTCGCGCGCCGCCGTGCGGCATTCATGACGTTGGTGCGGCGCGCGCTGTCATTGCGCCTGGTGCTGCTGGGCGATCTGTCGAGCCAGACCGTGGGGCTGGAGGTGGCGACCGGGCTCGGCGGCCTGGCGGTCGCCGCGGTCGGCGCGCCGCTGGTGCTGCATGGCTGGATCGCCGCGCCGACGCTGCCGCTGCTGATCCTGATCTCGGTCGCGGCGTTCTTGCCGGTCTCCGAGATCGCCCAGGTGGGGCGGCAGCTTGCCGATACAATTGCGTCGACACGCCGGCTGCATGTGGTGCATGCCGAGAAGGTGGTCATCACCGACGGGACGCTGGAGCCGGTGGCGCGCGCCGGCGGCTCGGCGGTGGATTTCGCCGCGGTCGGCTTCACCTATCCGGGGCGGCAGGTTCCGGCACTGCGGGAGGTCAATTTCACCGTGCCGGCGGGGGCGACGGTCGCGCTGGTTGGTCCGTCCGGGGCCGGAAAGACCACGATCGCCAACCTTCTGCTGCGCTTCTGGGACCCGACGCAGGGCGAGATCCGCATGGACGGCGTTGCGCTGCCGCAACTGACGCTGGACGGGCTGCGCGGACGCATCGCGCTGGTGGCGCAGGACACCTATCTGTTCAACGACACGCTGGAGGCCAACGTGCGGCTGGCGCGGCCGGATGCGTCGCAGGCGGCGGTGCAGCGCGCGCTGGAACGCGCCGCGCTGGCGGAGTTCGTTGCGGGGTTGCCCGAGGGCCTGGCGACGCGGGTGGGCGAGCGCGGCGTGCAGTTGTCCGGCGGGCAGCGGCAGCGCGTGGCGATCGCGCGCGCCTTCCTGAAGGATGCGCCGATCCTGGTGCTGGATGAGGCGACCTCGCATCTGGATACGATCAGCGAACAATTGGTGCGGTCCGCGCTGGACGCGCTGATGGCGGCGCGCACGACGATCGTGGTGGCGCACCGGCTGTCGACGATCCGCGGCGCCGACCTGATCCTGGTGATGGAGGCGGGGCGGGTGATCGAGTCTGGCACGCATGCGGCGTTGCTGGCACAGCGCGGGGTCTACGCCCGCCTGGTGGAGCGGCAGATGGCCGGCGTGACGGCTCAGCGCGCGGCGGAGTAGGGGGGCGGGTAGGTGGGGCAGAGGAGGGGGTAGCAAAGTGGAAATTTTCTCCCCCTCCCCTTGAGGGTGGGGGCCGGGGGGAGGGTCGGAGCGCCCGGAACCCACGACTATTCCCGCACGCTCCGACCCCTCCCCCCTCCCCTTGAAGGAGCGGAAGATTAGTTCTGTCCACCCCCGACCCACCTCAATACGTCGGCGGGACTCCCCTCGGCGCCACGGCGGTTCCCTTCGCCAGCGCGGCGAACGGCGCGTAGCACGGCACGCTGTTGGCCGAGGCGATCAGCACATCGGTGACCCCAACCGCATGCAGGCGCATCGCCTTGAGCTGGAGCTGCTCCACCGCCGCGCTGCTGGCGTCGACCGCCGTCGCGCCGCAGCCGTAACCGGCGACAGGACCGACCGAGCCGACACCCTGCGGCACCGGCTCGCCCAGCGGCAGGATCTGCACCTGCAGCATGGCGTCGCGGGTTGCCGCGGGCAGATTGCTCGTGTCGATCACGTCGGTTGGCGGCCCGCAGCCGGCGAGCGTGACCAGCAGGACGGCGAGGATCGCCGCGGCGATCGCATCGCGCGCGAGGGCTGGCGTGTGATGCGGCATGGTGGCGTTGGGTTCGGGCTGCATAGGGCCTCATATACCGCAGAGTGGCGTGGCTCCGCGACAAGCATCCGGGGCTTCGGGCATCCGACGCTTTGGGGGCACGGCGCCCTCGTCGGCAAACTTTACACCCTTATGCGAACGGGTCGCTGATGATTTGCCAACACGTTGATTTGATTGATGCCGTTAGTCTGGCCTGAATATTGCCTATTGGACGCGCGTTCGCAGCAAAGTGTAAGAGGACCGTACTATGGCCGGGAAGGGCGCCAGATTCGCGCATATGTCGGGAGCCAAACATGCATCCGCGGCGCGCGTCGCCGTGCTGGCTGTCTCCGGCGCGCTGGCCATCGCGAACGCCGCCCGCGCGGATACCATCACCTATGCCGGCACCCTGTTCGACCTTGGGTCAGGATGGCGCACCGCCTCCGTCAGCAAGGGTGATTTCAGCACCACGGGCGTGTTGGGCGAGGATGGCTATTACGTCGTCGGCAGCAACGAACGGAGCGAGATGCCGGACTATGTCAGCGTGTTCACGCCAAGCTCCTATTTCTATGGCGGCAACACCTCCTACGCCAATATCGACGATCCATCCACGACGCCAGGCGCCAGCCCGTCCGTGCTGCGGTCGGGCACGTTCAACCAGACCGTCGGCAGCGGCAACACCGGCACGGTGTTTTCTTTCACCCTGGGCAGCAATGTGCCGGACTCGATCCAGGTTGGCTTGATGGTCGATAACACCGATGGCGCAGTGTTCAACGATTATGCGATCGGGGTCTACAGTTCCGACTCCAGTGCGAGCGTGTCCCTGACCGGCGCCGAGTACAACGATCGCGACCCGGATTGGGTGTTCTTCGACATCACCGGCGGAACGACCGGGGAAGTGATTTCGATTGTCGCGACCGCGGGCGAATCAGGCAACGTGCAGCTTGGCGCGATTGCGTTCGACAGCGATATCAATGTCCCGGAACCCGCATCCCTGGCGCTGTTGGGCAGCGGGCTGCTCGGACTGGCGGCGCTGCGGCGCCGAAAGGCCTGACGCGCGGGCGCGCCGGAGCACGACGCGGCGAATCCCCGCTCGGACGTTCCCCGCTGTGGCGGCCGACCGACCGACGGCGCAGGCTGGCGGCCGCGCAAGGCCAAAGGGCAGATGCCACCATGACGCTCAACCATCGCAGCGTGCTGGGCATTGATTGCGTCAGCGTTATGTCACGCATCCCTCCGGCCATGACGGATCGAGCGGCCGCTGCGAACGAACCGCGAGTCAATCTTTCCACCACCTGGTATCACGTCCGTTACAGGACTTTGCTGTAGCGGGCCTTGGTCGGCCCAGTGGCTGATCCGCAGGCGCGCCCCCCGACCGTCACGTCAGGCACGCCGCGTTCAACAGCCCAAGCACCATGGACCCCGCGGCGAGCAGGATCGCCTCCGCCATGTCGCCACGCGCCAGCGCCGCACCCGCGTCGCGCCGCAGCAGGCGCAGCGCGCTGAAACACAGCAACTGCAGCACCAGCGACACCGCGGCCCACACCGCCATGTCGATCAGGTTTCCCGACCGCGCGATGGCGACGGCGAGCGGCATCGCGAAGCCCAGCATCGCGCCAGCGAGCGCCAGGGCAACCGCGTTGTTGCCTTCGCGGATCAACCGCCATTCGTGCAGCGGCACCAGGCGCGTATAGGCGCCAAGGAACGCCGCAAACAACGCCACCGAGGCGGCAAAGTACAGCAGGAAGTTCGGCAGGTTCGCCAGGCTGGTCATCGGGAGCTCCGGAAAAAATGCGGCACGAAGCGGCTGGTGTCGCGGGTGATCGGCGTGGCGTCCTCGCGGATGCCCATGCCATGCGGTGCGCCGCCGATCAGCCAACTGCCGATGACCGCGTAACGATCATCGACGCAGGGCAACGGCGACCAGGCCTGATGGACGCATCCCTCCGCGCCATAGGGACCATCGGTCTGCCAGCCCGGCGCGGTGATGTTGGCGCCTTCCCGTCCGAACAGCGGCTTGGCGATTTCGGCGCCGCCGGTGCGCCCTGGCTCGCGGAATGCCGGCAGCAGATTGGGATGATCGGGGAACAATTCCCACAGCAGCGCCAGGATGCCCTTGCCCGACAGCAGCAGCCGCCAGGCGGGCTCGATCCAGCGTGTCGATGCGCGGGCGATATGGGCGCCGAACGCGTCGCGCAGCAGCCCCTCCCACGGGTAAAGCTTGAAGGCCGCCCGGATTTCGCGATTGGCAAGGTCGAGATAACGTTGCCCATCCCAACCGATCTCGTCGATGTGCAGGAACGGCGCGTCGAGGCCCGCCTGGATCGCCGTGTCGCGCAGATAGTCCACGTTGCCACGGTCCTCGGCGGAGCCGCGGACGCAGGTGAAATGCACGGGGCTCGGCAGGTGCAGGCGTGGCCACGCGGCGATCAACGCCTCATGCAACGAATTGAACTGGTCGGCGTCCGGGAAGGCACAGGTCAGCCATTCCCATTGCACGACCGCGCTTTCATACAGCGAGGTCGGGGTGTCGGCGTTATATTCCAGCAGCTTCGGCGCGCCGCTGCCGTCCCAGCGCAGGTCCATGCGGCCATACAGGCTTGGCTCCTGTCGTTCCCAGCTTGTCACGATAAGCGGCCATACCGCATCCGGAATGCCCAGCGTCGCGTTGCGGCGGTGGCGTATCGCGTGCTCGGCCGCGGCGCGCGCGAGGCGTTCCAGCTCCGCCGTGGCGTCGTCGAGCAGGTCCACTTCGGCGGCGGTGAATTCCCAGCAGGCGGTTTCGTCCCAATACGGCTCGCCGGCGATCTCGGCGTAGGCGAAGCCGAGGCTGCGGGCGCGGTCGCGCCAGTCAGATCGCGGCGGAAGGCGGTGGCGGCGCATCGATCAGGACCCGGCGCTCATGTGGAAGCCGCCGAAGCCGCCCCGCGTCACGTCGGCGACGGCGCTTGTACCCCGTGAGCCGCTGCTAAAGCCACCGCCGGAGTGACCGGCTCCGCCGCCGGATCGGCCGCAGATCTGATCGGCGGTCGGCGCGTTGCGCGCCCGCGCGTCGCGGCATTCGCGCGACGGCTGTGCCGCCCACAGCGTCAGGCCGCCGCCCATCAGGACAAGCAGGATCATGTTGGCCCGGTACATGGGCGGAGCGTACTCTTTCCGTAACGATTTTGCCAGGCGCCTCGGCGTGGCATCAATGCGCGCGACACGATTGCGCGGCGGTTTCGGGCAAACCTGACATCGCCGGAGAGGTTTGACTAAGGCGATAAACTAAGCTAATTCACGGCCGTGAAGACCGTCAACATCCACGAGGCGAAGACCACGCTGTCCGCCCTGCTCGCCAAGGTCGAGGAGGGTGAGGAGATTATTATCGCGCGCAACGGCAAACCGATCGCCCAACTCACACGGATCGAATCCGCCCCGCGCCGCCAGCCTGGCCTGCTCCGCGCGCTGCCGGCTTGGCGCGATTTCGCGTTCGATCCCGCCGTCTTCGCCCCTCTCAGCGATGCGGATCTGGCCGCGGAAGGTTGGCCGGCGTGACCGACCGCTATCTGGCGGACGCTTGCGCTTTGATTGTTTTCTTTGCCGACGCATCGATGAGCCAAACCGTGCGCGAGGTGATGAGCAACGGCGACGTCGCGGTCTCCGCCATCACGGTTTGGGAAATCACCCGCAAGGTCGCGCTCGGCAAGCTGCCGTCCGACTGGGGAGAGGGCGGGCTGGTCGGGTTGCTGCAACGTCAGGGCTTCCGCCCGTTGCCGCTGTCCTGGTCGGAAGCCGCGCTGGCAAACGACCTGCCGCCGATCCATAAGGACCCGACGGACCGGATGCTGATTGCGCAAGCGATGCGGCACGAGTTGGCGATCGTTACCAATGACCGCCTGTTTGATGGATACGGCGTCAGGACGGTGTGGTGACTTTTGTGGTCTGGGGCTGGGTCGCGTGACCGTGATGCCAATACCGATCGTTCCCATACCGCCACTCACCCCAGCCCGGCCAGCGTGCGCCACTCCGCCTCCGTCACCGTGCGCACTCCCAGCTCCGCGGCGCGGCGCGCCTTCGATCCCGCATCGGCGCCGAGCACCACGTAGTCCGTCTTCTTCGAGACGCTGTCGGTCACCTTCGCCCCCAGCGCCTCGGCCCGCGCCTTCGCCTCCGGCCGCGTCATCGTCTCCAGCGCGCCGGTAAAGACAATCGTCTTGCCCGCCAGCTCGCTGTTGGCGGTGTCGACCTGCGCCTCATCCGCGACATTGTCCAATGCCGCGCGCAGCGCATCCAGCGCCTCCACATTGCGCGATTCGCCGAAGAAATCCGCGAGCTCCTCGGCGATCGCCGGGCCGATGCCCAGGATGCTGCCGAGCGCCTGGCGTTCCTCGGATCCCACCGTCGTCGCGGCCAGCATCTGCGCGCGCCAGTTGGCGAAGCTGCCATAGTGCCGCGCCAGCAGCCGCGCGTTGGCCTCGCCGATGCGCCTGATGCCGAGCGCGTAGATGAAGCGCGCCAGCGGAATGATCCGCCGCGCCTCGATCGCGCGCGACAGGTTGCGCGCCGACACCGCGCCCCAGCCCTCGCGCGTCGCGATCTCCGCCTCGCGCGCCGGCAGGGTGAACAGATCGGCCGGGCCTTGCAGCCAGCCCTCGTCGTAGAACTCGCGGATCGTCTTCTCGCCGAGGCCGTCGATGTCGAACGCCGGGCGCGAAACGAAATGGATCAGCCGTTCCACCCGCTGCGCCGCGCAGATCAGACCGCCGGTGCAACGGCGCACCGCCTCGCCGGGCGGGCGCACCGCGTGGCTGCCGCAGACCGGGCAGACCTCGGGGAATTTATAGGCCCTCGCGCCCTTCGGCCGGCGATCCAGCACCACCGAAACGACCTGCGGGATCACGTCGCCGGCGCGCTGGATCACCACCGTGTCGCCGATATGGATGTCCTTGCGGACGATCTCGTCCTCATTGTGCAACGTCGCGCGCTGCACCAGCACGCCGCCGACGTTGATCGGCTCCAGCTCGGCCACCGGCGTCAGCGCCCCGGTGCGCCCGACCTGGATGTGGATGCCCTGCAGCACCGTCATCGCCTGCTCGGCCGGGAACTTCCATGCGATCGCCCAGCGCGGCGCGCGGCCGACGAACCCCAGCCGCCGCTGCAACGCCAGGTCGTCGATCTTGTAGACCACGCCGTCGATGTCGTAGCCCAGGCCGGATCGTTCCGCCGCCATCTCCTGCTGGAATGCCGCCGCGGCGTCCTCCCCCGGCAGATGCTTCGACAGCGGATTGACCGTGAAGCCCCAGTCGCGCAGCCGTTGCAGATAGTGCCAGTGACTGTCGGCCACAGGCTCGCTCGCCTCGCCCATCGCATAGGCGAACAGCGACAGCGGCCGGCTGGCGGTGATCTTCGGGTCGAGCTGGCGCAGGCTGCCGGCGGCGGCGTTGCGCGGATTGGCGAACAGCCGCTGCTCGGCCTTGGCCTGCGCCGCGTTCATTGCCAGGAAATCCGCCTTGGTCATGAACACCTCGCCGCGGATCTCGATCAGCGCCGGGGCGCGGCCGTGCAGCCGCCGCGGCACCGACTTGATGGTGCGCAGGTTGGCGGTGACATCCTCGCCCACGGTGCCGTCGCCGCGCGTCGCACCGCGCACGAAATGACCGTCCTCGTAGGTCAGGTTGATCGAAAGCCCGTCGATCTTCGGTTCACCGACGCAGGCCAGCGGCGCGTCCTTCGGCAGGCCGAGAAAGCGCCGGGCGCGCGCGGCGAACTCGGCAAACTCCGTGGCGTCGAACACGTTATCCAACGACAGCATCGGCACCAGGTGGCGCAGCTTGGCGAAGCCGCTCTCGGGCGCGCCGCCGACCCGTTGCGAGGGCGAATCATCGCGGATCAGCTCGGGGAACCGCGCCTCGATGGCGTTGTTGCGCTGGCGCAATGCGTCATAGTCAGCGTCGCTGATCTCGGGCGCGTCGAGGGTGTGGTACTGCCGGTCGTGGTGCGCGATCTCGCGCGCCAGGCGCTCAAGCTCGGCCGCGGCGTCTTCCTCGGTCAGGGCGTCGATGTCGGTCGTGGTTGTGCTCATGGGGCTACGGCGGTAGTGGCGCATCGTACACCTCGCCCGCGCTCGCGGGAGAGGTCGGGGAGCGAAGCGACACGGGTGAGGGCCTTGCCGCACGAACCACCCTCACCCGCGTCGCAAGGGTTCCGCGACCTCTCCAGCCAGCGCGGGCGAGGTAAAACTGGCGTGTCATACCGGCGCCGCCAACAGGTCGTCGGCCGCCGCCCGCGCCGCCGCCGTCACCTTCTCGCCGGCCAACATGCGCGCGATCTCCTCCCGCCGCGTGGCACCGTCGAGCGTATCGACCAACGTCGCCGCCCGCCCACGCGCGGTCTGCTTGGCCACGCGCAAATGCGCAGCCCCGCGCGCCGCCACCTGCGGCGAATGCGTCACCACCAGCACCTGCACGTCCGCCGCGACGCGCGACAGCCGTTCACCCACCGCCGCCGCCGTCGCGCCGCCAATGCCGGAATCCACCTCATCGAACACCATCGTCGGCACGGTTGAGCCACTGTGCAGCACGACCTTCAACGCCAACATCAGCCGCGACAACTCCCCGCCCGAGGCAATGCGCGCCAGCGGCCCGGGTTCCTGCCCGGGGTTGGTCGAGATCAGGAAACGCACCTGGTCGGCGCCGTGCGCACCCCAGTCCACCTCGGCCAGCGCGCCCACGCCGGCGTGGAACCGCGCCTTGTCGAGGCGCAGCGGCGGCAGCTCCTTCGCCACAGCGCGCTCCAATCGGTGCGCGGCGGCTCGGCGGGCCTCGGTCAGCGCCGTGGCGGTGGCGACATAAGCGGTGCGCGCGGCCGTGGCTGCCTGCTCCAGGCCAACGACCTCGGCGGTGCCGGTCTCTAGCGCGGCAAGCCGTGTGGCAAGCGCGTCCAGCAACCCTGGCAATTCACCCACTGTCACCGAGTGCTTGCGAGCCGCGGCGCGCAGCGCGAACAGCCGCTCCTCGGCGCGTTCCAGCAGGCGCGGGTCGGCCTCGGCGTCGGCGGCGAGGCGGGTCAGCAGGGTTTCCGCCTCGGCCAGCGCTTCGTCCGCCCGCTCCAGCGCCGCGGTCGCCGCGGCGGCGGGATTTTCCGCCTCGGGCTGGCCCGGAACGATCAACCGTTGCAGCGTCCGCGCGGCGGCGCGCAAGGCAGCGGCCGGCCCGTGGCCGCGGCGGTCGCGCCCCCCGGATGCGGGCGTCAGTTCAGCAAGCGCCGCGGCGATCGCCTCCGCCCGTCGTTCCCCTTGCTGCAACCGCTGGCGCTCGGCCGCCAACTCGTTCTCCTCGCCTTCCCTCGGCGCCAACCGGGCCAGCTCATCCACCGCGAAGCGCAGCCATTCCTCGTCGCGCGCCGCCGCCTCGATCCGCTCCCGCGCCGCCTCCAGCGCGGCCAACGCGGCCCGCCACGCGCGCCAGGCGCCTGCAACCGCCTGGCGCAGCGCCGGCGCCACGGCGAACGCGTCCAGCAGCGTGGCGTGGCTCGCCGGATCGGCCAGCCCCATCTGCTCGTGCTGCCCCTGCACCTCCACCAGCAGCGCCCCGGCCCGCCGCAGCAGCGCCACCCCCACCGGCTGGTCGTTCAGGAACGCACGCGAGCGCCCGTCGCGGCCCACCACGCGGCGCAGCACGATGTCGTCCTCCGCCTCCAGCCCCTGCTCGGCCAGCAGCGCGCCAATGGGATGCCCGATCGGCGGCGCGAAGCACGCGGTCACGCTGGCCTGCTCGGCGCCGACCCGCACCAGGCCAGCCTCGGCCCGCGCCCCAAGCGCCAGGCCCAGGCTGTCCAGCAGGATGGATTTGCCGGCCCCCGTCTCCCCGGTCAGCACGGTCAGGCCGGCGCCGAAGCTCAAATCCAGCCGCTCGATCAGCACCACGTCGCGGATCGACAGGGCCGTCAGCATGCCGACCTGCCCGCGTCGGCGATCAGAAGATCGAATGCCAGGCGCGCGAGAAAAACCCCGGGCCGCCGACATCGCTGGGCACCGGCGCGCCCTTCACCAGGTCGTCGTTGCGCAACTGGTCGAAGGTGTCGGCGTACCAGATATTGCCCGGATAGTTATAGCCCAGCACCGCCGCGGTCCGCTTCGCCTCGTCCTTCAGGCCCAGGATCAGGTAGATCTCCACCAGCCGGTGCAGCGCCTCGGGCACCTGGTTGGTGGTCTGATAGTCGTCCACCACGCGCTGGAACCGCCCAATCGCGGCGGTATACATGTGCTGGTTCTCATACCAGCGGCCGATATCCATCTCCTTGCCCGCCAAATGGTCGCGGCACAGGTCGATCTTCAGCCGCGCATCGCGCGCATACGCGGTGCCGGGAAACCGGTTCACCACCTCCTGCAACGCCGCCATCGCATCCTGCGTGCCCTTCTGATCGCGCGAGATGTCGACGATCTGCTCATAATAGCACAGCGCGCGCAGGTAGTAGGCATAGGCGATGTCGCGGCTCGCCGGGTGCAACTGGATGTAGCGGCCCAGCGCCGTCAGTGACTCGGCGTAATGGTTCTGCAAATACAGCCCGTAGGCCGCCATCAGCTCAGCGCTCGGCGCCCAGCTCGAGAACGGGTAGTTCTGCTCGACCTTGTTGAACTGCGAGATGGCCGAGTCGTAGCGCTTGGCGTTCAGCGCATCGATGCCGTTGTTGTAGTAGGTCTCGACCGGCAGGACCGGGCCGCTGTCCGCTTTGTCATCGTCGCTGGAGCCGCAGGCGGCAAGCAGCGGCAGCAGCAACAGGCCGCCGAGTGCGATGCGGCGGAGGTGGCGTCCGGCCGGTGCGGTGGGTTGGGCGGTGCGGGTTGGGCAAGCCATGCGGAGCGGAATCGTTGTCATCGGCGCCACTTATAGCACGCTGCCGCGCCGCTCAAAGGGGGAGGTGATCGACCCGCAGCGGTCATGGCCGGCCCAAGAACGATTCTCCCCCCCTTGAGGGCTTGGGCCGCGAAGCGGACCAAGGTTGGGGGGAGGTGTGGGAGCGGCACCGACCCAGCACCCGCCCGTGCGCCAATCCTCGGGGTGCATGGGATCGTTGCGCGAATTCCCGATTCCCATCACTTGCCCTCGCCCGCGTGACGAATGCACCGAGCCACCCCCACCGCCACGCACCCGGCCCGAACCGACTCTCACAGCGCCGCCTCCCCGCCCACCCGCGCGCCAATCCTCGGGGTGCATGGGATCGTTGCGCGAATTCCCGATTCCCCATCGCCCGCCCCTCGC
>Ga0326727_10013651_pt1 | contig 17969 bp, 16 predicted proteins | sample MB2enrmetagenome_FD_207643 | JGI IMG/M metagenome (GOLD analysis project Ga0326727, IMG submission 207643) | Lab enriched peat soil microbial communities from McLean, Ithaca, NY, United States - MB29MY | ecosystem: Environmental > Terrestrial > Soil > Wetlands > Peat | place: USA: New York...
TTCCGCCATCTGGTAGTTCGATACGACCGCAAGCTGAACATCTACCAGGCTTTCTTTCAGATCGCTTGCTTCATGATCGTCTTGCGCAGGTTATGAAACAGCTTCTAGGAATCCTGCGACGCCAGGCACTCCGCAGAAAAGTACGGGGTGCGAACAATGGCGCGGTTGCACATGCATACCTGGCGATTTCAAGACCCTGCGGTTTTTTGGGGTACTTATCTGGTGAAACCTCCTACCTCTACTTGTGGCCCGGGTTGCTTTGAACCGTTCTACACCCCCAAGACCGATGGGAATGGCTTGGGCTTTGGGTGAGTAAACAGATTATTGACAATCACAAGGGCAAAAGCTCCTGCACATCCGGCCCGCGCATTGGGACGGTGTTTTCTATCTTCCTCCTATCACCTGCCAGCCTTGTAGTCGAACCGAGTGCAACCCAAGAGCGAGAGCGACTACCGGCAGTCCGCGCAAAGTCAATTAGCGTCTTTACGGGCTAGCCGCGACCGTGAGCGACAACGTGGGCGAGGTGCTGGACGCATTCTTGCTATCTCCGCTGTAAACCGCAGTGATGGAGTGCGTTCCCGCCGCGAGAGACGAGGTTGCGGCTGCCTTGCCTGCGTTCAGCACCTTTCGGACGCGATTGTTGTCGGTGTCCGCAAGATACAGGTTGCCCGCATTATCGAGCACAACACTCTCGGGCCAGTACAGGGCTGCGCTGGTGGCCGGGCCGCCGTCGCCGCCGTATCCTTCGGTCCAACTCCCGGCCACAGTGGTAATTACCTTTGTAGTAGCGTTGACCTCGCGGATGCGATCGTTATTTCGGTCAGCAATGTAAAGATTGCCCGCTCCATCCAACGCAACGTCAGTGGGGTTGCTCAGGGCTGCGCTGGTGGCCAGGCAGCCGTCCCCGAGCGAGTCTGTCTCACCGGAACAGCCGCTGCCGCCACCCGCCACGGTTGTGATCACGTCCGTCGTCGCACTAATTTTTCGTATGACCTGATTGCTGGAGTCCGCAATGTATAGGTTGCCTGCGCCATCCAGTGTCACGTTCTCGGGCCAGTTCAACACAGCACTCTTGGCAGGACAGCCATCACCAATCGCGTCTGTCTGACCGGAACATCCGCTGCCGCCACCTGCCACGGTTGTGATCACACCTGTCGCAGCCTCGACTTTACGGATAACATCGTTACTTGCATCGGCAATGTAGAGGTCACCCGCGCCATCCAGCGTAACGCCTTCGGGCATGTCCAATTCGGCGCTGGTGGCCGGGCCTCCGTCACCGCTATACCCCAAGTTTCCGTTGCCGGCTACCGCTATGATCACACCTGTCGACGCGTTGACCTCGCGAATAAGCCCATCCATCTCGTCAGCAATGAAGAGATTGCCCGCACCATCCAACGCAACACCGTTAGGCGCGTTCAGTGCGGCACTTTTGGCCGGACAGCCGTCCCCAAAGAAGTCTGTCTCACCGGAACAGCCGCTGCCGCCACCCGCCATGGTGGTGATCACGCCCGTAGTCGCATTGACCTCGCGGATGACATTGTTCGCATTGTCCGCGATATAGAGATTGCCGGCGCCATCCAGTGCGACGTCTGAAGGATTGTTGAGTTCTGCCTTGACTGCCAGACTGCCATCGCCGGTATATCCCATATTTCCATTGCCGGCAACGGTGCTGATGATGCCCGGTGCGAAAATGGCCGGAAGGGCGCCGATACCATACACCGGCACCATCGCCAGCACATTCGGCGGTTTCGATGCGTCATAGAGCACAATGGCACCCCTGCGCAGTCCGGATGCCAGCGCCTTAAAGGCAACGTCGACCGTGCACGAGGCCCCACGATCGTAGCTGCCCGCCGCACATGCACCGCTCGAGGTAGCGGCTTGGAAGTCCTTCCCGGGAGCGCCCATGGTGAGGACTGCCACGCTACCCACCTTTGTGGCGGCCGCAAAGCTGAATGTAACGGTAGCGGCCGAATTGCCCTGGCCAAAATTCACCGTCGCCGGATGCGCGGCGACCGAGGTTATATTGACCGTCACGGCCGCGGAGGTGCTGAAGTAATCGTCACTATCGCCGTCATAGACGGCTGTAATGGAGTGTGCTCCCACGGCGAGGGAGGCGGTTGCATAGGTGGCAATGCCGGAGGCGCTCAGCTTGCTCGTGGCCAGTGCCGCCGTAGCGTCCATGAACGTCACGCTTCCGGTGGGGGCGCCGGTGCCGGAGGTCCGTGTCACGGTCGCGGTGAAAGTCACGGCGCTGCCATAGGGAGCTTTGCTGGTGCTGGAGCTGACCACGGTTGTGGTGTAAACCGCTCCCGCCCCTTCAGCCTTTACGGTCACCGGCAATGCCGCCGAGGTGCTGCCGAAATTCGTGCCGTTGCCGCTGTAAACGGCGGTGATGGAGTGCGTCCCCACAGCGAGGGATGTGATCGTCGAACTGGCGACGCCGGAGGTATTCAGCGTGACTGTTGCCAGGGTCGCCGTGCCGTCCATGAATGTCACCGTTCCGGCTGGCGTTGGTCCTAGCGAGGCCGTCACCGTCGCGGTAACGGTCACCGCGCCGCCCGCAAATAAGGTGGACACGCTGGCCGTCAGCTTGGTTGTGGTGTAGTAGAGTGTCGATTTTTCCTGCAATCGAATCGTCTGTGTGGCGTTGGTCACGTTCAGCGCGTTGTCGGTCAGCGTTACGGTGCCGAAGGTCGAGCCCGCAGTCATGTCGTACTCAATTCCAAGGGTACAGATTTCGCTCGGAACCAGATTGCCGGGCAGGCAGGTAGTCACGGACTTGTTGAGAATGATATCCGCGGATGGGGTGATCTTCGCGATGTCCACCGCAACATTGCCGGTGTCTTTGACCCCGACCTCCTGCATCGGGCTGACCGAGCCAGGGTTGAGGTCGCCGAAGTAAAGCACCGGCGGATCAACAATATCAACCTTGCGGATGCGGAGATTCATCCTATCCGTGATGTATAAGTTCCCCGCGCCATCAATCGCGATGCTTCCAGGGCCGGCGAGATCGGCGTTGGTGGCGGGGCCGCCGTCGCCACTAAACCCTACGTCTCCGTACCCCCCGATGTCAGTGCCGACCACGGCAGTCATTTCACCGGTACCAGGGTTGACCTGGCTGACGAGGTTATTGGCGCCGATGTAGAGCCTGCCCATGGCATCCACCGCAACGGGCCGCAGCGCGTCGATGTCGCCGCCTCCGCCCAGATAGGTATACACCACCGTGCTGATAAAGCCGGTCGCCGGATCGATCTTGCGCAGGCGGTAAATTTCCTCCGCGATATAAATGTCGCCAGCGGCGTCCACGGCGATACCGTTGGGCGACATCCCGGCGCCGGTGGCTGGGCCGCCGTCGCCGCTGTATCCGGCGTTTCCATTGCCAGCCACGGTGGTGATCACACCCGTAGCCGCATCGACTTCGCGGACGCGATGGTTTCCGCCATCTACTATATACAAGTTACCCCCGCCATCCACTGCGAGGCCGGCGGGGGTATCCAATTCGGCGCTGGTGGCCAAAACACCGTCGCCGTTGTATCCGGCAGTTCCGGTGCCGGCCACAGTCGTGATGATGCCGGTTGCCAGATTGACCATGCGCACGCGATTGTTGGAGTAATCCGAGATATACAGGTCCCCTGAGCCGTCCACGACGAGGCCGCTGGGGCCGTTCAGTTTGGCGCTGGTGGCCAGACCGCCGTCGCCGCTGTACCCTGCAGTTCCCGTGCCGGCCATGGTGGTAATGATTCCGGTCAGCGCGTTGACCACGCGGACACGATTGTTGCCGTAGTCTGCTATGTACAAGTTACCCGCGCCATCCAACGTGACGCCGCCGGGGTCGTCCAGTTCGGCTTTGGTAGCTGGACCGCCGTCGCCGCCATAGGCGCCCCAGCCTTCGGCCCCCTTGTTGCCATCGCCGGCCACGGTGTTAATAGTCCCCGGAGGGAAGGCAACCGCCGGGCCAAGACCGTTTCCCCGGAAGAAGAGCGTCAACAGTGTCTTCGGCGGCTTGGAGGCGTCCCTGAGGACCAACGCGCCGTAGCGTGCTCCTGGCAACAGCGGCGAAAAGTCCACGTTCACCATGCACGTAGAACCGCTGTCGTATGTGCCCGCCTTGCAGGTCCCGCCCGTAACTGCTTTGAAGTCCTTGCCGCTGGCGCCCTGCGTTACCACAGATATGCTGCCGAGCTGTAAGGTTTCGTTAAAGATGAAGCCCAATGACATCGGCGCAGTGCTGGAGCCCACCTTCTCCGAGCCAAAGTTCACGCTCCCAAGCTGCGTTTCGCGAATGCAGTTGTCGCTTGCATCGGCGATGTAGAGGTTCTCGTTGGCGTCCATGGCAACGCCGTATGGGTCGCTCATCTCGGCACTGGTGCCGACTGTTGTGGTAATCGCGCCTGTTGCCGCACTGATCACACGAACGACATGGTTGCCGGAATCGGCAATGTACAGGTTGCGCAGCGTATCCAACACAAGGCCGGCGGGAGCGTCTAGCTTGGCGTCGATAGCTGGGCCATGGTCGCCGCTATACCCGGCCGTCCCGGTGCCTGCCACAGTGGTGATGATGGTGCTCGTTGCGTTGACCTTGCGGACGCGATTGCCGGCGAGGTCCGCGATATACAGGTCGCCTGCGCCATCCAGCGCAACATCACCAGGCCCGTAGAGTATGGCCTTGGCGGCAGGACAGCCATCGCCAACATCGTCGGTCTCTCCGGTGCATCCGCTGCCGCCACCCGCTACGGTGCTGATCACGCCTGATGTCAGGTTCACCTTGCGGATGCGTTTGTTGCCGTAGTCTGCGAGGTAGAGAATTTCTGATTTGTCCGACGTGATGCCATACGTATCCCCGATCTCCGCCTTGATGGCCAAACCGCCGTTGCCGGTGTCACCTTTTGTTCCATTGCCGGCCACGGTGGTGATGACGCCCGTCGCTGCCTTGACCATGCGAATGCGATAGTGGGCGCTGTCCGCAATGTACATGTTGCCGTCGATATCAAACACAGCGCCGCTGGGAGCGGATAGCACGGCCTTGGCCGCAGGGCATCCATCGCCAACGTCATCGGTCTCTCCGGTACAGCCGCTGCCTCCACCGGCCACAATGGTGATCGCACCGGTCCCCGCGTCGAACTTGCGGATGACATTGTTGCCGGTGTCCGCGATGTACAGGTTGCCTGCGCCATCCACCGTGACGCCCCGCGGCTTTAACAGACCGTCACCGTTGCCCACCACGGTGGTGATCCACCCCTCAAAACTCACTTCGTTCGACGCGTGCACAGGGAGCGGCATAAGCAGCACGGAGGCGAATAGCAAGAGCAGAAGGAATGCCGGAAGTACTTCTTTAAGTGGTTTGACCAGCGGACCGCGACGACGACAAATGCGTTTGCCCATGACAAACTCCTGCCGTTCCTGAAAAAAACTGGTGAACATTAAACTATTCCAGCCCTGAATCGCCGAAATTATACTGCTCGTGAGCGGTTTCTGCATCCCTCTGGGGTTTGGCGCGCATCCAGAGTATTCCTGGTCGATTTCGTTCGCCGGAATCCGAGTTGCATAATTTGCCCCGCGCTCTTGAACCACTTGGGCGCTAAACGGAAATTAGTACTGATATGTCGGCATCGCACTCCGAATGCGATTCCGAGTGACGTGCTCGAGAGGTGCGTCAATCGTTACCAATCTCGAATCGGTTGCATGCGGCTCCTCTCGGACGGGCCCAGAGGCGTTGATCGGATCAGTGTGAGGCCGGTGCGAGCTTTTCAACTTGTACGCAAACTCCGTCGCCTCCGGCTTGCGCAATGAAATCGGGGTCGAGCAGGCCGCTGGAACGGCCGGGGTAGGGCGGGACGCTAATGCAGCGGCAGCCGGCAGCGGCGAGCGCAACATTTTTCAGGATGTACTCCGAGGAGATGGACTTGACCAAAATCTGCTGCGAAGTCATCGGCTGGGTGTCGAGGTTATAGGAGTCCTTGACGGAGTAGCCGATGCCGCTGAAGGCGGGGAAGATGCCGTAGTTGTCTTTGAGCCACTTGGCGAGTGCGGCGTGTTTGGCGTCGAAGAGCACACCGGCGTAGCTGAAGCTGTTAGCCAGCGACGTGGGCACGGATGTGGCCGGTGGGTCGTTGAAACCCCTGGCGTAGCAAGCGGCCTGGGTGGCTGGGTCAGTCGGCGCGGAAGTACAGGCGCCGGGGTCGAGTGGTACGTCGCGCTGAATGGCGAGGAAGACGTTGGGCCAGGTTGCGAGCAGCGCGTCGACGGTCTCCGGATGCTCGGGACGGCAGCGCATGGCCACCAGCACATTGTCATCGTTGTTGACCAGGCCGGAATAGGCTGGAACATCGGCGAGCTTGAGCGGCGGGTGGCCGGTGTGGAGCGAGGAGAAAGAGTTGGATTGTTCGAATTTGGAGCGTCCGCACATCTGGCCATTGAAATTCTGCGCTCAGGGGGCTGCGAGGTTTATGTCTCAAGGCAAGGCGAGTCGCACCGGAAGCTGGCCGAGTCACTGGGTGCCAGATGGGTAGGGTCAGAGGAGGAGAAGCCCCCAGTGGAATTGGACCGCGCGGTTACCTTTGCCCCGAGCGGAGATGTGGTTGTGGCGGCGCTCTCCTCTCTGCGAAAGGGCGGCGTTGTTGCCATCAACGCGATTCACCCCGACTGGATTCCTGAGTTTGACTATGATCGGCTGCTGTGGGGAGAGCGTCAGATACGAAGCGTCGCCGACATGACTCGCGCCGATGCCCGGGACTTCCTCAGCCTGGCGGCGGAAATCCAGATGAAGCCCAGGGTCTCCAGCGCGCGTTCGCCCGCAACCAGTTCCGCCACTGATAAGACAGGTGCCCCGGATCCGCCGCCAGCTTTGAATGCCCCGGGAGCGGATTGCAGCGTGCGGAGAAGCATGGATAGGCTGTGGGGAAGGCGGAGTGATCAAAAGCTGCTGAGGGCTTTATTGACCACCGTCCAGAGGCCTTGACTGCGCTCTCCGCCTACAGTTCCTCGCCTTCTTCAACAGACCTCTGCAACTTCTTCCCCCCGACGCCAAAAGCACCACTTCCGCACTGCCGGAGCCTGGAATCGCTTTGGGACGAAATATGGGGTTTCGGGCAACGTACCCCCAAATATCACCTCGCGCCAACAGTGATCGTGCTGCAAGGATCAGACTGCAGCAGCCCGGCAGCGGCAAATTCCACTTGATCTTCGCGGGAGAGGACTCCACCTTTCCTTTCATCGTGGCAACTACCGGGTTCACTTCCGCTGCTTCTGACGTTTCAGGCTGCGGGTGCTGCACCCCGGCTGGATGGTGGCTGCACCCTGCTGCATGATTGTGCATGATGAATGCACCCAGAGCTTTCGAGCTATTGTCTTTGCTTTGAATGGCTTGGGGACAAAAGTGCACCGATGCACCCAGAATCCCTGTTGCATCTCTTTCTATAGATACATACTTTACTTTTATTCTATATAAACTAAAACCAAGAAAAACCATGCATCTCCATGCATCTATTTAAAAACAGACCACTTACGCCCTGTCGCAGCATGCACTCTGCCTGCATCTCCATGCATCTGCCTGCACTTGCCTGGAGCCGACAAGCCCAAGAACAAACCCCAGCCGAAGCCGGGGTCATGTCGGAGCTGCCCTTGCCTAATTAATGGTCACCAACTCATCCTCGGACTTATCGCTCAACTCCTCGTGGAACCGCAGCCCGATGCCTTGATACGCGAAGCCGGATGCCCTCTTTGTTTTGACGAACCCCTTCTCCTGAAGCCGCTTTGAAAACTCCTTGGTTCCCATCACAAACTCCCCGGCTTCCTTTACCCAGCGGTTATAAGCCCGATAGAGAGTGCTGGATTGAGTCGCCACTCGTGTGCTTACCTCGCACTCCTCTTCGATGAACAACTGGAGGGCGTCCTCCTCATCGCGGTACTCCTGAGTTGCAGCAAGAACTTCCTTCGGGTCATTCAGCCCCTGCTCCCTCCACTGCCGCAACCCTTCCAGCGCCCAGTTCAAAATGCCGGACAGTTCCGCTTCCAGCTCCTGGTTGAGACGCTTGTTCTGAGCCTCTTTCGGAATCGTCACGGTGAACGGGATGAGTCTGACCCTGCGCCAAAAGCCATAGTCCTGACCGATCACCTTGGGCTTGTGGTTGGTGGCCAGAAACAGTTTGAAGGTGGGGAAGTATTCAAAAAGCTCACCGTACAAAAACCTGCATTTGATGGCGTCCTCCCCGGTCAACTGTTTGAGAACCCCCTCAGACATCCGCTTATTCTGATCACTCTCCGATGCCGTCACCATACGAGCCCCGCACAGGCACGCTAAGTCATTGCGGATGCCCGCATCATGTTGCTTCGCGATGAACGATGAAAACTCCGCAGCCTGCGCGTACTCGCCCATCAGCTTGGCTATAGTCTTTAGCAGGGTACTCTTGCCATTGGCGCCCGTGCCATACATCAGAAAGTAACACTGCTCACATGTGTTCGCGGTCAACGAGTACCCAATCACCCGCTGGATATACTCGATGAGATTGGTATTGCCGTTGAAGATGACCTTCAGGAACTGCTCCCACTTGGGGCAGGTTGCCTTCGGGTCGTACACTACCTTGCTGGTCTTCAGGTTTAAGTCTGACCTTCTGGCTTTGTAGAGATACCCGGTTTTTAGGTCGATGGTTCCGTTGCCGACATTGAAAATATCGGAATTCTGGTCAAAATCGGTGATGCGCACCGAGATGCCCTTTTCGGATTTGGCGAGCCCGACCATAGCCTCTAATGCACACTTTGATTCAGACGCCAGTATCCACTGTCTATACCGCTTGCGCACAGCCTCCTCGGCCTCATCTGCATCCTTTTCGAACTCTTCGGCCCGCATCCGGGCTTCCTGAACCGCTGCTGGAATTTCTTTCGCAATTTCTTCCTGCACCACCTGTGCGGCCAGCCGCAGAATTCTTCCTTTATCGTCCACAACCCAACGCTTGCCCGACCACAGATACCATTTCTTTGTGGACTGGCAGTGGTGCAGGTTGTGACCGTGCGCCTTTACAAGCCGCTTGGCGTTCCCAAGATCGGTCAGGTTGATGTCACCCTCAATCTCCAGACGTTGATCTTGTGGATGAATGGCGGCTACGGTGCCCGGTTCCGGAGTAGATTCAGGCTCCGGTTCCGATTCAGGTTCAGGCTGCGGGTCGTCCATCTCCACACCGTTCAGGAAAACCTCGTCGTCTTCGTCTTCATAAATACAGTACGGATACGGCTCGAAGCCTTCCGCTTCGAGGTAGTCCATGACGCCATCGATAGAGACTTTCTCCCCTTCGCAGGAGCCCGCGAAACACTTGTAGGCGAATCCACCACCGTTCTTGTACACCAAGAATCCCGTCTTTTCAGATTGACTATGGAAAGCGCCCTTGAAAATGCAGCCGTGGTCAGGGATATACAAATCGAAGTCGCCTTTGTCAACCGGGTCGCCAACCGTGAACACTCCCTGCTTCTGGTACCATTCAAACCAATCCTCCGGTTCAAAATCAGGGTGCAATTTCCGGGGAGTTCCGTCACCGCTGATCCGTGGCCGCTCACGATGCTCCACGACCCAATCAACCAGCCATGTCGGGATAGGAAGCAAAGCGGGCGGTACAGGTTGGATGGGTTTGTACGAAGTGCCTACTGCATTGAGGCTGCCGGGTGCAGCCACGGTCGCATCATGCACCTTCAACTCGAACAAGCAGGTGGGCTTCCCCTTATCATCCGGGACGATGTACTCGCCAATACGTTTGACGTTGGCATTGCCGAGAGCATCAGATTCAGGCGTGGCAAGGAAGTAGACGTGATATCCACCACCGGGGGTTTTTACTTTCAGAGTGTCTGGCAGGGGATGCGGCACCTTGGCCAAGACGGTGGGGTCATCGATATCACAGATGCACACCGTACCCTTCTTGGCGACCGCGATGACATTGTAGCGGTCGTTGTCATCATGCCATCTCTGCAACTGCTTATCGTCAAGCGTGGCCAGTTCCGGCCATCCATCAAAGCGGCTGAACTTTTCGTTTGGGAAACCGGGAACAACAGGAACGCCATACTTTGTAATCCAGCGGGCAAGCGCTAGAAATCCTGAGTAGGCCATTATTGCACCTCCCCAGTACCCAAAATGGTTACAGGAGGGGTGGCCGTGGCCATGAAGTCATGGGACGCATTGGTCTCAGGATGATTGTGGTGGATGTTGCGGAGTTTGGAACTGCTATTTCCAGAAGATTCGTGGTCACTCAGGACAACGCCTGAAGCCACGACATTATTAATGTCGCTCATTCTCTTTTCCTTTCAAGTTCTCTCTCATTCCCATTTATCCAGCCCTTCTGAAGTGGAAGAGAGTGGAGGAGGCGAGAATGAAAGCCTCCTCCCTTGAAAAACCCCGGCCCGGATGCCGGAAGCTTGATATTGGTTAATACCGCGCTTACCTATGAATGCCGTAGTCGAAAAACTTTATTTATCGCAGTGGACATTTAGTTTGCGGGTCGGCGATGCTTTACCGGGTTCTCCTACCAGCCACCGCCTTACGTCCAGTGACTTTTGCTACTGGGCGAATCAGCGTGCTCTGGACTGCCGTAGTGCCCGCGTTTCCCATGCCAGTCGGAAGTGGGAGGCCACGCCTCTCTTTCATCGAGAACGCGCCTGGTCACCGCGCTTTCTTTTGCCGTTCTTGTGCTTCCGCCAGCGACTCGCCGCGTGCCCGGAAGAATTCTTCTGCCTGTGCCCTCGAATACCTGCCGGGCGGCGGCGACATGTCGGCTGGTTGATCAGGACGCGGCTGGAGACGAGCTTCATCAAACTGGCCAACCTTCTCCAACTCCTGGAGCATGAAGTCGAGCTTCCAGTTGAACTTCTGCGCGACTTCGGAATACGCCAGTCGGGGATAGAAATCGAGATATGAAATTACCCGCTCGATGTCCTCCGGTGGCGTGATGCCGTTGTATGACGGAGCCAGCTCTGCTTCTTCTGCCGCCCGAAAGTCGGCGTTGCGCTTGATGCGCTCAGCTTCGCGCTCAGCCTCCGAGGCTTCCTTCTGACGTTTTTCCTCTGCGGCCTCGGCCAACGCTAACTGCCGCTTCTGTTCCTTCGCTGCAAGCCGAGCCCTGCGCCCCTGCCGTTCAGATTCAATTTCACGTGCCTTGTCCTTGAACTCTTCAGCTACCTGCGCCGGAGTTTTTCGAGTCAGCGGATCGCGCCAGGGGGTCAGAATGTCGGGCAGGGGAGCGATCTCGTCGTAGAACTCATCCCCGTCCGGTCCATACGGTCCGCCAGCGAAACCGACCTCGTATCCATACGCCCAAGCCCAAAGGCCGCGAAAGCCGAGCCCATCTTCCCAGAACGCTGTCAGGAAGATCAGGCTTGAATGCGCCTCGAACACCTCTTCCAGTTCGTCGGCGGGGGGACACCAGGGGTACCGGACTGCAAGCAGAGAGCCATCCGGCTTCTGCCGCTTAGTCTGTTCATCCCATGCAAAAGAGAAAATGCCTTTGAGGTCAGTTTCTGCCTTCGCGACATCGGCTTCTTCACCGATAATTTGAATACCGATGTAACAATTGTTTGCCATTTTTGTTTCTCCATATTGCGGAGCAACTCCGCCGCCCTGGTCTACCGGTGCCAGTATTGCCTTTCTTGCCAGTCCCCCGGCACGCTCAGCGCACCGGCCGTCCTACTGCAGGTCCTCAGAGTTGTCGTCCTCCTGGTGCGCACCCGTTTCCCAGGCATACCGAGTAATCCAAGGGCCGGACCAACCGCCGACTTTCTTTCCCGGCGTTGGGGTCCTGGCCGCTTCGAGTTCGGCCGGGGTGCACAGGAGCCGGACATTCGAAAAGCCTTGTTTGGCGAGCTCCTTTTCGAAGCCCAATTGCCCTCCGAAGAGATCCCCCAGGGCAAAATCATTAATGACAATCACTCCGCACTCGTTTTCGTGCTGCGCGTGCCAGGCCGTGACCACCATTGTGCTTTCACCGTGGCGGATAATCAGACCCGGTAGCCGGTGGACATCGCAGAGGTTGCTGGGTTCGGAAACCGGCGCCATACACTCCGAGACAGCGCATTTCGTCAGTCCTTTCATCGCCATTTCAAGACTCCTTCGGGCGCGTATATCGGCGCCGGTAAATGTTTATCGAGTTACGCCAAGAAGTCAGTCTGGCCTTCCCGCCATGGGTATGCCGTAATGATGTATCCCAGGCAGTTGATCCAATGAAAGCCAGAACTAATCCCGGTCAGATCCCCTGTGTAGGCTTCGCACACGGTCCAGACGTTTTCCGGCGGTTGGGCATGCACAAACTCCCGTTCATCCCCGTAGGTTTCGAACATCAGGCGCCGAAACTGGCGTTGGTGTCGTGGTAATTCGTGACCGGTTTGAACTGGATCTCGAACTCATCCCAAGTTGGATACGCGTCAACGCTGGTGACGGACTGAACGGTCAATGCGCTCACATCCACGCCGCTCTCACGTCTGTCTTCTTTGTATTCCTCCCTCAACTCCGCCAACGCGTCCGAGGGCGTGCCAGCCACAATGCGACGCAGCTGATCATCAAATCCGATCCTTTTCCCGCCTTTCCGGATTGTCCACCTCTTCCCGAAGCCGGTCGAAGTAGGCGCGGTTTTCGCCGATGAGACGTTTTGCCTCCTCCAGGTTAGTTGTAGCTGCGACATAAGCATTTTCTGCGCGATCCAAAAGATTCACGCAGTGCTGATAGAGTTCGCCAAAAGACAAGGTAGAGGCATGCGCCTCTTTCTGCTGCCTCGTCAACTCCGACATGGGAACTTCTTCGCGACCTGGGCTCATCTTGAGCTGAGGTTTTTTCTTGTACTGCTTGGCGTTAGTCATTGTGCTCTCCTCTCATAGTTTTTCCCCATTTTCCATTACGTATTCAACACCGGCATCGGTGACCACACGGCGCGCCAGGCCGGCTGCAACATGCGCCTGGCCGAACAACGCGCGTGCGTTAATCCTCATGTTTGGCACCCTTTTCGATTCCCTCTGAGGGATCCTGTAGCAGCGCTTTGTGGCGCGTCAGGAACTCATCTTTGAAGGAAAGTACGTCCTGGGTTGCCCGCTCGTTGGCCAATCCTCCAATGCCGAATGTAGCCATGAAGAAGGTGCCGGTTGCGTCGATACCAAGAAGCCCGAGGACCTCGGCGCCGGTGTTGAGCGCATAGGTTAGCACTTGGCAGGTCTCCTCCACGCTGCCGGCCGAGTAGGTCGCCAACCTGGACTCCTCCGCGAGGACGTACTCCGCAGCAATGGCGTGCTGGATCTTTTCCACGCCGGTTATTTTCCTCAAGATCTCACCCACAGCCGCATCGGTGGTAGTTGACGCGATCGTCACTGCCTCTATCGTGTTGCGGAGCTTGTCTGGACCGCGGTTATCTTGTTTGCACATTAATGCTTCTCCTTAATAGTTCCGGTTGTTGCCGCTGGCCGTTCCTCGCGGATGTGACTCCCTACGCGCTACCAAAATGCGACTTGCGACAATGCCTATCGATGCTCCGGTGTGGAATCCTGGTCACCTTCGGCGGGATCCATTTTGGCGGCAACGCGGCGGCCGCTGTGGTACAAGCTGACCTCCAGGAAGCCCATGCGCTCGCCGTCGACGATGCACTCCTGCCGCCTAAGACCATCGCGGTAAAACTGGTCGGCGTCGCTCGCGCGCTCGAACAAATACAGCTCGTCGAAGCAGCAGTTCCTACCGGCAACCAAGACAACGTAATCGCCCTTGGCATAGAGCCGCCCCGACTCGTTCTCGAACTCCGTGCCTTTGCCGGCACTTTTCATGGCGGCGCGCTCCACACAATCCTTTGGATCGAGAGAGCGGCAGATCCAGACCCTGTCGTAGCTCATTTCGAAGTGGTCCTTTCATCGTCGACGGAGTCGCTGCAGAGCTTTTGCGCGACAGCGGCGCAGTGGGACTTCATGTCGGCCAAAATGTTCTGCCAATGCCGCGGATTGTTCCAGGATGCGGCCGGTTCAGGAGTGGGCATAGCGCTGTAATCAACGTCATACCGGCCAGACGATTCATGGTCAGACACCCGGAGCGAAAAATTGTGCGCTGCGGGTTCCCGGTCCTTGTTATGAAAGTTAAGCAAGGCGGTAACGGTGACCGTATACTCAGGCCCATTTTCCTGCACCCTCTCGGACCACGTGCCAAAGCTAAAGAGGTACTCGCGCTCATAGGCAAAGCAGGAGAAGGTGTTCGTATCAAACAGAAGGCCCATGTCCCCAATTGAAGGGACGGTCCCAGGCCAGAACGTGCGGATCAGGCCATCAAACGGGCTTCTGACCAAATTATTGGGAGTAGGATCGTTTCCCTCCAGCAGCTCCGCCATCGTCAGGAGGTCAGTGTCAAAAATGTAGACAGAATCATCCTTGAACAACAGGATCTCTTCTCCGGCGCGAGTGGTATAACGTTTCACGCTTTCCTTGCTCATCTCAGCGTGCGGATCTTCTAGGACATCCCACCAACGTTCTGCGATCGTCATGTTCTTTCTCCTTATTGCTTGAGTTGAGGCACACTTAGAACGTCCAGGTTGGGAGGTGCCTTCGTCCCGCCCGGTGGAGCCGTCAGTTGGCTCGCTACCCTAGCTGTGTTTCGTTAATTCAGGTTGGCGGATATCTCCGCCTCCTACTGGCCCCAGCGCCCTGTATCACAGGCGAGGAGCTTCGCCAAAGGTTCTTGAAGCGCCTTTTCGACGCGTTGAAGTTCGTCCGGGCTGGCAGCCAGGACATCCAGGTAATAATCAATCCAGTTACTCAAAGTCCTCCACTGTTTGTTCCTGTTGACTCGCAATCTCCTCGCTGGATTCCCGTCCGAGTTAGCTCCGACGTGTCCATGCGAATCCGCCCTCATGTGGTTAAACATAAAGGCACGAAGACCACGAGTCAAGTGCTTGACACTAAGGGAGTTAAAATTGAAATTGACGTCAGTCTTAATTCGTGATATGTACCGAAAGGTACATATCGCAAAATAAGCTGGGCAAAGACCATAGAAAAATCAATTGGCTCGCAATCGATTGGAAAATAAGCTAGATAGCCAGAACGAAAATTTATTTTGAAATCCTTCTGGAGCCAAGCGATGTACGTGCTGGCAACGAGAGGGTGACCACAAGCAAGGATCGTTGCAAGATGCCCTCGATTTGCTCGCGCTGGACCTGATTCCGTCCCCCTCCCCCGCGAAGCAAGTACTCTGAGTTTTCTTCCCAACGGCAGCAGTGCCGGTAACACATCACCTACATCTCATCCCATCTCAGTTCCTTCCGTAGCCCTGGGTGACCATCCATAGCCGAGCCCAAAATAGATCCTCGTGTACTGCACCCCTGCAGAACTGGACAGCCACATAGGTTATGATCCAGGGCCTCCGCCAGCAGGCGAAAATAGGAAGACGGTCCAAGATTCAGAGCTCAGACGAAGAGATGTTTGCGATTGTGTTGGAAGCTCTGAGAAGCGGCAACGTCGCTGAGACCTGCCATGCACATGCGATGTCTCCGACGGTGTTCTATTGCGGGAAGGACGATGTTGAGAAAGGCGCCTTGGCTGCGTTGGGGGAAAGAGCGCAGCCAATCGGCCCGATGAAGAGGCGTCCCGGCGCATTAAGCAGTTGGAGCGGGCGCTGAGGCGCAGCCATCTCCAGATCGAGATCTGGGCGAATGAGCTGCGGGCAAGCGCATTCGCAGGCAAGGTAGTCCTGGCCCAGAGCTTTGCAGCAACGGTGGTAGCGGGAGCCATCGGCATCAGCCGCTCCAGCCTGCACTACAAACCGAGGCCGCACCCGTCGCGTGCCGATCGGTGCCTCGACGGCGAGATCGTCGAGACCTGCGGCGCCAAGCCGGCCCACGGATATTGTCGAGTGGCCTGGTGGATGCATCGCAAGCAGGGTCTGGAGGTTAACGGCAAGCGCTTGCTGCACGTCATGCGCGGGCGTAGCTTTCTGGTTACGCCGCGGTAGTTGCGGGCGCGCCGCAAGAAGGAGTGGAGCGTCATCTTGGCTGAGGCTCCGAACCAGCTGTGGCAGATCGACATGACCAAAAGTCTGGGCTGGAGCCCGCGTGGGCTGGTTCTACCTGGTCTCCGTCATCGACTGCCGTACTCGCGACATTGTAGGCTGAGACCTGAGCCTGCGCTGCCGAACGCAGGAAGCTATCGCCGCCGTCGAGCGCGCCGTGCTGGAGACCGTGGCCGCAGGCCCCACCGGCAGAAACCTGGTGCTCAATACCGACCATTGAACCCAGTTCACCTCAACCCGCTTCCTGGAGACGCTCTCGCGGCTCGGCATCACGCACCGCCGCACCGCGTTCAACCATCCGGAAGGCAATGGCCTGATCGAACGCTTCCACCGCAGCTTGAAGGAGGAAGAGGTCTGGCTGACTGGGTACCGCACGATGGAAGAGGCCCGGCAGTCGATTGGTCGTTGGATCCAGGAGTACGATCACGGCCGCCCCCGCCGCACAGTTAAGAACCGAACTCCACACGAAGCCCGCTCGGGCTTCGCACAACCGCAACCACTCGACCCTGAATGTCTAGTTTAAAAGGGTGCACTACAGGGGCATAACGCGCGGCGCCGCTTACTTCTCCCCAGCAGATACCGGGAACTTGACTGCGTTCACTTTTTGCCGCAGGTCTTCTTTCCGCATCTTAGCCATATAGCGCATTGTGCTGGCTACGTCCTTATGGCCCATGAGTTGCTGAACGTCTTGAACCGACACACCCTGACGGAGAAGGGTTGTACAGTACGTCGCTCGGAACGTATGTAGGTGAGATTTCTCCTCCGCAATCTTGGCACGTATGCAAATCGCCTTGCAGTCCTCCAGCATGTGCGCGCGGGGCCGGCCGGTTCTTGTGACGAAAATCAATGGTGATGAGGAGCGTTCCTTGTGCGCCTTCAGTTCCCCGAGCAGATCGTCCGGAACCGGAACATCGCGGACGTGGTGCTTCTTGGGCTTGAATTCGTACTCATCGCGGGGTCGAATCCTTACCAGGCCAGTCTGCCAGTCGATATCTACCCAACGCAAGGTCAGCGCCTCCTTGAAGCGAAGTCCGCAGTAGAGGAGCACCGTAAAAAGGAGGCGATGATGAGTGGGACACTGCGCGAAGAACCCTGACATCTCGTCATCCTCGAAGCATAGCGGGTCGTCCTGGCAGTACTTGGGAGCATCGGCAGTCCCGAGCAACTCGGGAATGCCAGACTTATTCATGAACTGGCGAAGATGTAGAAACTTGTTGAAGCGGGTGCGGTCTCCGTTGCCCTGCTCACGCAGATGCCTATTCACGTACGTCAGGCAGAGCTTCCGGCTCACCTGCGAGAGCAGTTTCACTTTGGCAAACCTGGCGAAGTCGGCCAATACTTGTTTCTTGGCTGCATACGTCTCCGCGTGCCAGTCACCATTCTCAATGTCCTCAAGAAAGTCGGCGATGGCCGCACGTAGGGTGCCGCTCTCGGGCGTGAGGTCGGTGGACGGCACGACCTGTCCGCCGTGCGCCTTGTAATCCAGCTCCGATTGCTTTTTCTTGAACAGCCGTTGCGCTTCAACCGGGTCGTTGCCGGCCGGTTCCCATACCTGCGTGCCGTTGCGGTACCCGAGGTAATACTGTCCCTCCTCGTGGCGTTCCTCATTGCCATCAGGCGTCAGAATGAGATGGGGCTTCAACTTGTTATTGGTTGCGTAGACAGGCTTGCAGTAACGCCAGGAACCGGATGACAGCTTGATGTATTTGTAAAGTGCGACTTGCTTGTTGGCCATTCTCGGGTGACTCCTACCAGCTAATACCGAGAAAAGCGACAACTCCGAATTGAAAAAATCAAATCCGCCCCAAAAAACGTTAGGACAGCTGTTAGGAAGCCGTCCATCCCGTTGAATCTAAACTATTTGGTGCCGAAGAAGGGACTCGAACCCCCACACCCTTGCGAGTACATGGACCTGAACCATGCGCGTCTGCCAATTCCGCCACTTCGGCACGGTGAAAGGAGGGCGCTGAAC
>Ga0326727_10013653_pt1 | contig 17968 bp, 10 predicted proteins | sample MB2enrmetagenome_FD_207643 | JGI IMG/M metagenome (GOLD analysis project Ga0326727, IMG submission 207643) | Lab enriched peat soil microbial communities from McLean, Ithaca, NY, United States - MB29MY | ecosystem: Environmental > Terrestrial > Soil > Wetlands > Peat | place: USA: New York...
TGGCCATTGAGCGTCGTGTCATCGAACTCAAGGACCAATCCGATCATTTGGAGGTTGGCTACTACGCCAGCAGCGCCCACCACCAACAGTTCAACGACGACCAACTGCTGCAGATCGTCCGTGACCACTGGGCCGCGATTGAAAACGGTTCGCACCTTCGGCGCGACATCACCTTCCGCGAAGACGAGTGTCAGGTTTCAGAACGCGGAGCGGCTCAGGTGCTGGCAACACTGCGAAACCTCGCCCTGGGGCTTTTTGAGTTGGAGAGGGAGCGCGGACGCACCCAGACAAAGCAGTTCAAGTCCTGGTGCCGCAAAATGACCGCTTCCGCCGCCATTAAGCTCATTTCCAGTGGTTAAACTTTATGAACCGCTCCACCGACTGGCTGCAAGACTCCCACTCTCTGGAGCCGGACCATTTTCCGACCGGCCCTCCCTCGGCTCGCGCTGTTCTGCGGAGCCGAGGAGGGCTTCGCGGCGCCGGAAGACCTTTGCGAGAACCCCGGCGCGCCGCGGACTTCCCCAGCGTGAACCAAACCGCCCTTTGACGGCAACACCCAGTTTTCAACATCTCAGATGAAAGAGCCGTGCAAACCACGCCGAAACCGCCACTTTGCACTTTCAACCGCCGCGGCGAAATGCCAGATTTCCCGGCGGCCCGCATGAGCATCGCGACCAAAACTGGAGACGACGGCAGCACCGGATTGATGTACAACCGGCGGGTGTCGAAGTGTCATCCGCGGGTGGAAGCCTACGGGGCGGTGGACGAATTGAACGCCGCCCTTGGCCTGGCGCGCGCCTCCGCCCGGCAACCGTTTGTCAGCGACCGGCTTCTGCAGATGCAAAAGTCGCTGGTTGCCTTGATGGGCGAACTGGCCACCGAACCCGTTGATTTGCCGCGCTACGCCAAGGACGGCTTTGCCCTTGTCTCGCCGGAAATGACGGCGCAATTGGACCGCATGGTGTCGGAGATCGAAGCGCAAAAGCCGCCCTCCCAGGGCTGGGCCACGCCCGGCGCGAACCTGAGCGCCGCGACGCTCGACCTGGCGCGCACCGCCTGCCGCCGCGCCGAACGCCGCGTCTGTGCCTTGCAGGAAAGCGGCCAACTGCGCGACAGCCAGAGCATCATTTTCCTCAACCGCCTGTCGGATGTTCTCTGGCTCCTCGCGCGCTGGGCGGAGTCCCAAGCAATGTAGCGGCGGTCTGTGACCGCCACATCGCAGAAAATGAAATTCGGCGCTTACGGATCGCCGTTACCATGCTCCGCTGGCGTTTGGCAAGCGCCACTTTGCTTGTGGAATTCGAAAGCTTGACCGAGCCAGGGGCGGAGTATATTAAGCTCCTATTATGCTCACGCGTTTTTACGCTGACAATTACCGGTGTCTATCAAATTTCACTTTGCCGCTCGAGCCGCTCTCAGTTCTGCTGGGCGCGAACGGTTCGGGCAAGTCCACGGTTCTCTTTTTGATCGCCAAGTTGCGCGATTTCATCCTCGGACGCGGGGACTCCCTTGAATTGTTCCCTCCCGAAACCCTGACCCGCTGGGACAAGCGGATTGAACAGACCTTTGAGTTGGGCTTGCGGCTTGAACAAGGCGAGTACATTTACCGCCTTCGCGTCAGGCACGAGGCGCCGGAAAGGGCGCTCAACAAAGTGATTGAAGAAACCTTGAATTTGAACGGGCAACCGCTGTTCGCCGCTAATGATCAGGTTATTCATCTCTACAAGGACTCGCACAAGGAGGGTGGGCAGATGCTGCCAGACTGGCATGTCTCGGGAATCTCTCGCATCAACGAGCGGAGGGACAACCTCAAACTGATGGCTTTTCGCCGCGCCATTGAAGGAACGCTCGTCCTTGCGCTCAATCCTGCTTTGGTTAGTGCAATCAGCGCGGCAAAACAGCCGGTGACCATCCCAATGCCGGACTGTTCGGATTTTGCTGATTGGTTGAAGCACATCTCGACGGCCGAGTCTTTAGCCACGCAGGAAGCGGAACAAAACCTGGCCAAAGGCGGTCTTCCAGGCTTTCGTGTTTTCCAAACCGATCCTTCTGGAGACGCGGGCATTCTCCAGTGCATTTTCCAGCCGAGGCTGAAATTCCGGCTCGACGAACTCTCTTCGGGTCAGATCGCCCTCGTCATTCTTGAAACCGTGGTGGCTGTGGCTGGAGAACGGAGCGGCATTCTGATCTTGGACGAGCCGGGCAATTTCCTGGGATTGAGCGAGATTCAACCCTTACTGGCCCGCCTACAGGACGCTGCGCTCGAAGGCCGTTTCCAAGTGCTCCTGACAGCCCACCATCCGATTGCGGTGGACTTTCTCGCCGCCGGGCACGGCTCATGGCTGGAACGCGAACCTAGCGGTCCCGCGAGAGTCCAGCCCATCCGGGTGGCCGAAAGCATGGAGGGCGACAAGGCTGGTCTCCGGGTTTCCGATTTGATCGCGCGCGGCTGGCTATCTGGATTGGGTGTTGCCGGCCAGAAGGCGGCATCTGAAAACGAAGTGCAAGCATCAACGAGGCAACCGGATGCTCAACCGCGTCCATGAGCCGGGTCTGCAAGATTATTCTCGTTTGCGAAGGATGGCGCGATTCTGCTTTTGCGCGCGGGTTCCTCGTAGCGGCGGGCATTGACGGGCGGAGCATTGATGCGAAGGTCAATCCACGCGGGTCAGGCCACGACTGGGTCAAAATTCAGTTCGCGGAAGAGTCAGCCAATCTTGCCCGATTTGCCGAAGGTAGAGGCGTCTTGGGACTTCTTGACGAGGACGGCCAAGGTGCAGCCTTTCGTGAAAAGGAGGTGGCCGATCGGCTGAAAGAACGCGGCCTTGGATCAATCTCGGCGCAGGATGGCCGCTGTCTTCTTTTGCCAACGCGCAATCTCGAAACCTGGCTCTACTGGCTTACGGCGCAGCGGGCTGGTTCTCCGTTAAACGTTGACGAAGAGACCGATTACAAAATGGCGGGGCCGCCCGCGGGATCTCCGCGCATTGGCGACCAAGATTGTCGTCCGGCCGGAGAATACCTCCACACGCTCAACCACGCCCAACCCCCGGATGGCTGCCCTGGGATGCTTTGTCAGGCGCTTGGTCGTTTGCGTGAGTTTCTTAAAGCGGTCCGCCGGTGAACTTGTTTCGCATCACTGTCCCTCTTTGCTGAAAGCGACAGAGGACTGGTCAAAATCGCATCGCCGTTGCAGCTGTGTCTGCAAGCTATGGGGATTTGATCCTGGCGAGTTTCGGTCAACCCGGCGCTGTTACGATGACCCTTTGAGGATCTTGCCGAAGGATTCTGACGGCTCGATCTCGACGGGGCCAGCCTCGGCGGGTCTGGCCTCGGCGCGCCTGGTTCCGGGAGACGAGGGGCGTCCGCCGTGACTGGTCTTGGGAGGAGCGGCAATGCCCGGAATTCTGGGCGGCGCCGCCGGTTCGTCCTCCTCCTCCTCCTCTGGTTCGCGCGAAAGGACGTGAAAGTGGGTCCGCTTGTCCAGCCAGGCCCGATAACGCGCAAAGGTCCACATGCCGTCCGCCAGGCCGGTTTCCAAACTGGAAATGATTTTGTAAAAGTCGCGGTTGCGGATGAAATTCTTGATCGGCATGGAGGATTTGAGCACTTCGCATTCCGGCACGCAGATGTTCTGGGTGGGGTGGAAGAGCAGCCGCTGCGAAACAACTCCGATCAGGCAATCGGCCAGTTGGGCGGCGATGTTGCTCTGAATTTCCGGCGGAAAGGCGTTGACCACCCGTTGCAGCGCCTCGGCGCAATTGGCCGAATGCACCGTGGCCAGTACCAGATGCCCGGTTTCCGCCGCGCTCAAGGTCAGCCGCATCGTTTCCGGTTCCCGCATTTCCCCCACCATCAGCACGTCCGGATCCTCGCGCAAACTGTCCAGCAGCGCCTGCTCAAAACTGGGGGTGTCCCGCCCCACTTCCCGCTGGCGGATGAAGGATTTGCGGGGACGAAACGTAAATTCAATCGGGCTTTCAATCGTGATGATGTGCCGCGCCTCGTTCATGTTGATCGTCTGCACCAGCGCGGCCAGGGTGGTGGATTTGCCGCAGCCGGTCGGGCCGCTGATGAGGACCAGGCCGTTTGAGTAATTGACAAGCTGTTTGAGGTCGGGATGCAGGTTGAGCGTTTCGATGGTCGGCTGAAAAGCCGGCAGCAAACGGACGGCGAAACCGATGCCGCGCGAAGTTTGCAGGATGTTGATGCGGCAGCGCAGTCCTTCGATGGTCCTGGACATGTCGAACGAGTGCTGATTGAGAAAGCGCGGCCAGTCGTCCGGGCCGATGATTTCGCGGGCGCAATCCAGCAGGGCCGCCGCCGGGCACGGTTCGCCCACCGAGCGCAGACTGCCGCGCACGCGGATGACGGCCGACAACCCCGGCTCCAGATGAAGGTCGCTGGCTCCTTCGCCTTTGGCGAGGCCGATCAATGCATGCAAGTTCACAAGTTCTTAACTCCTGTCCGCAAGATAAGTTCTTCCCACACAGACGAAAATAAGCCCGGCAGGTTACGCGGCAAGCCGAAATGAGCGCCCGGCAAGTCCGCCCTCCTTCGCCGAGCCTAGGGAGGGTGAACTATCCGCAATGAGAGGTCCACCAACCCTATAATACGTCCAATTGCGCAAAATATGGTTGGCATACGCCAAGAAACGGCTTTTTCCCATTTCATTCTCCGCGTTATCTTCTGCCAGTTATTTAAATCAACAAATGAAACATGATTAATCGTTTCGTAAGTTTCTTCGGTTCGTTGCGGCTGACCCTGGTTTGCCTCTGCCTGGCCATCCTCCTGGTCTTCGCCGGAACGCTCGCCCAGGTCCAGATCGGCCTCTACGCCGCCCAGGCGGAGTTCTTCCGCAGCTTCCTCATTTATTGGCCGCTGCCGGGCAACCATTGGAGAATCCCGGTCTTTCCCGGCGGTTGGACCATCGGCGTCCTTCTGCTGGTCAATCTTCTTTGCGCCCACATCCTGCGTTTCCAGTTCAGCCGCCGCAAAATCGGCCTTCTCCTCGTCCACGCCGGCCTCATTCTGCTGCTGGGCGGCTTCTTCCTCTCCGAGGTCTTGCGCACCGAGAGCCAGATGCGCATTGAGGTGGGGGAATCAAAGAACTTTGCCGAAGACAGCACCCGCAACGAACTGGTCGTTCTGGACGTCACCAATCCCGATCAGGACAAAGTGGTCGCCATTCCGCAGGCGGTTCTGGCACAAGGCGGCGAGATTCGCCCCGCGGGTCTTCCCTTCGCTTTGCGCGTCAAACGTTATTTGCCCAATTCACAGCCCGCCGGCCCGATGTCCGGTGAGGCCGAAAAAATCCAGGCGGCCAACGGGCTGGGCCAACGGCTCTTATTCGCCGCCGCGCCCCCGGCGGGCAGGATGGACGACGAAAACAAGCCCGCCGCGCTCATCGAAATCGTGGCCGGCCAGAAGGTCATTGGCGGCTGGACGGTTTCGACCTGGCTGACGAAGCGTCCGTGGTCCTCGCTGCTGGAGGCGCAATTCGGCCGGCTTTTGGGCGGGCCGGTTGGCGCGCCGCAGTCCTTCGCCTGGGCGGGGCGCCTTTACCAAATCGCGCTGCGCCCGGTTCGTTACTACAAGCCTTTCACGCTCACCCTGTTGGAATTCCGGCACGACGTCTATCCCGGCACCGACATTCCGAGCAATTTTTCGAGCAGGGTTCACTTGACTGATCCCGCGCGCGGCGAGGACCGCGACGTGGTCATCCGCATGAACAGCCCCTTGCGCTACGGCGGCGACACCTATTACCAGTCCAGTTTTGAACCGGGCGACAAGGTGACCATTTTGGATGTCGTTCACAACCCGGCCGCCATCACGCCCTACGTCGCCTGCCTGCTCATCGCCGCCGGCCTGGCTGCGCAATTCCTCACCCATCTCGCCGGCTTTGCCAGGAAACAGGCGGTCTTTTCGACGCCGCCCGGGCCATCTTCGCCCGAACGGAAGATTTCGCCAACACGCGCTCTCGCCCTGGAAAGGAGCGACGCATGAGAAGGAAAGCGTCCCTCAATATTGGTAGGGCGGGCAGTCCACTGCCCGCCCCACGACCGGAGCATGGCTTTGCTTCCCCGCCAACAGTTGACGGCGGGCAGTCCCGGCACGCCGGGAGCTCTACCTTCTCCAGTTCACCCGTCACCGACTTAATTTTATGAAGAAATGGATTCCCTGGATTACCGCCGGTTTTTTTGCGCTGTGGTTCATGTCGGGCGCGCAACCGCCCAAGCAGGTCGGAGGATTCGATGTGGCCGCCTTCGGCCGCCTGCCCGTGCTGCTGAATGGCCGCATCCAGCCGCTGGATACCGTGGCGCGCAATTCTCTTCTCAGCATGAGCGGCCGCTCGACTGTGCGGCTTGCGGAAGGCCGCAGTCTTTCCGCCACGGAATGGCTGCTGGAAACCATGGCCAAACCCGAACTGGCCGACCAACGAAAGGTCTTTCGCATCCAACATCCCGACTTGCAGGGCCTGCTTGGCGCGCAGCAGCAGGGCCTGCAATACTACTCCTTCAACGATCTGACCAACCAGCTTGAGTCCCTCCAAACCAAGGCCGTCCAACTCCAGGAAGCCGAAAGCAAACTGGGCGAGGAAGCGGAAAAACAGCGCGACCCCTACCAGCGCGACCTCATGCACCTGTGCGACAGCCTGGGCCTCTACGACCGTCTCAAGTGCGATCTTGGCCCTCCGGACACCGAGGATTTTCAAACCGAGCTTCAGGTCTATGAACAAACCCGGAACATGGCCGCGGGCGCAACGAGCATGGCCGGCCGGACAAACTCGCCCGCCGCCGAAAACCTGCGCCTGCTGGACGAATTCCATAAGCGTTACGCCCGGGTCGCCGCCTTCTCCTATTGCAGGATCGTCCCCCCTTTGGCCGGCCGGCCTGGCGCCGAATGGATGAGCGTCGGCTCCAGCCTGACCAATGCGGCGGAGGTCTATCCCGCGGTCAGGCTTCTGGCCGCGATTTCATCGGCTTGCCGCAATGAAAAGCCTGCCGAATACAACCAGGCCGTGGCGACCTATCGCGCCTGGCTGCACAATGACAGTCTGGACCCGGAATTGAAGTCGGCCGGCCGGGAGTTTTTCTTCAATCAAATCGAGCCGTTTTACAAGAGCATGGTCATCTATGTCGCCGCCGTCATCCTCGGTTGCGTTTTTTGGCTCAATCTTTCCGAACCGGTGCGGAGGACCGGCTTCGCCCTGCTGGTGCTGGCCTTTGGCATACATACGGTGGGCCTGGGGATGCGCATGTTTCTGCAAGGGCGGCCGCCCGTGACCAATTTGTATTCATCGGCCATCTTCATTGGGTGGGGTGCGGTGGCGCTGGGCATCATTTTGGAGCGCGTCTTCAAAGGCGGCATCGGCCTGGTTGCCTCCGGCCTTATCGGTTTCGTCACCCTTATCATTGCCCACCATCTGGCCATGAGCGGCGACACCATGGAAATGATGCGCGCCGTTCTTAACACTAATCTCTGGCTCGCCACCCACGTCGTCGTCATCACCATCGGCTACTCCTCGATGTTCCTGGCCGGTTTGCTGGCCGCCATCTACATCGTGCGCGGCTTCTTCACCCGCACGCTGTCCCCCCAGACCGCCCGCGCCCTGGCCCGCATGGTCTATGGCATTATTTGTTTCGCCACCCTCACCAGTTTCACCGGCACCATTCTCGGTGGAATATGGGCCGATCAGTCCTGGGGCCGTTTCTGGGGCTGGGACCCGAAGGAAAATGGCGCGTTGTTGATCGTCCTCTGGAACGCCGTCATCCTCCACGCCCGTTGGGGCGGGGCGATCAAGGAACGGGGTTTGATGGCCATGGCCGTCTTCGGCAACATCGTCACCAGCTTCTCCTGGTTCGGTGTCAACATGCTAGGCATCGGCCTGCACTCCTACGGCTTCATGGACAAGGCCTTCTTCTGGCTAATGCTTTTTGACGCCAGCCAGGCCGCGCTGATCGTCGTGGCGCTGATTCCGCCCAGGTTCTGGGCAAGCTTCAAGCCCGCGCCGTCTCCAATTCCAGCCCGGGCATGAATCCTGGAAACCGGCGCCTAATCGTTCAATGGACTCTCGCTATGCGACCGGGTCGAAGCGCGGAAAATAAGTTCCGCCGACATCAAGTCCAGCGCCGGCGCGCCGGTCGCCAGTTTCAAAGCGGACCTTGCCGTCGGGATGCCCGCGTCCTTCCGGGCCGTGCCGTTTTCCTGGGGTTCTGCAATGTTCCGCGCGGTTTCGGTTTCCCCTTCCCTCCTGCCGATCCGCCCGGGCGTCAATAACAATTGCGATGAAGTGCTCATGGAATAACGTCGTCCTCCGGCGCGCCTCCCGCTCCACCAATCTTGGCAAAAACGACCTGCTTTTTGGCGGCCAAATCTTGCCATAGCAAAGCCAGCCAAAGACCAGTCAATGTCGAGAATTGACTCCCCCGGCGATTTGCCGGAAACTCTCTGCCGCATGAACACCCGCATTCTGGCCCTGGATCATGGAAGCAAACGCATCGGCGCGGCCCTGAGCGACGAGACCGCCACCATTGCCATGCCGCTGGAGTTCATTCCGGCCGAGCCGTCCGCCCGGTCCCTGGAGCGCATCAAACAAATTGTTTCGGAGCGCCAGGTGCGCGAAGTCCTCGTCGGATTACCGCGCAACATGAACGGCACTTGCGGACCGGCCGCCGCGTCGGCGCTCCAATTCGCCGCCGCCTTGCGCGAGGCCTTGGTTGTGCCGGTCAAGACCTGGGACGAGCGGCTCACCTCCGTGCAGGCCAACCGCATGCTCATCGAGGCCGGCGTCCGGCGCGACCGGCGCAAAATGAAGGTGGACCAGACGGCGGCGGCCATTTTGCTGCAAAGTTACCTCGATGCCGGCGCGCTGCGCTCCGCCAATGCGGGGGAGTGACGCATCGTGAATTTCAAATTGACCATCGCTTTCGACGGCACGCATTACGCCGGTTGGCAGGTCCAGAAAACCGGCCTGGGCGTCCAGCAGATCATCGAGGAGGCATTGGCAAAAGTATTTCCTCGCGCCGCCCCCGGCCGCCTGCGCAGCTCCAGCCGCACCGACGCCGGCGTCCATGCCCTCGGCATGGTGGCGCAAGTCGAAGTGCCGGGCTGCCGCATGTCGGCGCCCAAGCTGGCGCTGGCCCTCAACGCCCGGCTTCCCGCCGACGTGCGCGTCATGTCCGCCGCGCGCTGCCCGGCCGATTTCGACGCGCGCTTCGATGCCCGGGGAAAACAGTACCGCTACTTTGTCTGGAACGCCCCGGCCATGAATCCGCTCCTCCGCTGGCAGGCCTGGCACGTCGCCCGTCCCCTGGACCTTGCCGCCATGCGCGCCGCCGCCGGTTGTTTTCCCGGCCGGCGCGATTTCAAGTCGCTCGCCGGCACGCGCAATTATAAAATGAAATCCACCGTCCGCGCCTTGCGCCGCTGCGACGTCCGGCGGCGCGGCCCGTTGTTGACCTTCATCATCGAGGGCGATGGTTTTCTTTACAAGATGTGCCGCGGCATCGTGGGCACTCTGGTGCAGGCGGGGCAGGGGAAGATCGCCCCGGCCGACATCGCCGAAATCCTGCGCCGCAAAGACCGCCGCGCCGCCGGCATGACGGCGCCGGCGCACGGATTGGTCTTGTGGAAGGTCTTTTACGGCAAGAAGCGAAGCCAGGGAGCGTCGGCCTGAATCCGGCCAGCCCGGCTATCCTGTATTCCAACCATTGATTGACTTCAACCCATGAACGTCGTTCTGGTCGAACCCGAAATTCCGCCCAACACCGGCAACATTGCGCGGTTGTGCGCGGCCACCGCCGCCACGCTGCACTTGATAGAGCCTTTTGGGTTTGCGCTGGAGGACAAACAGCTCAAACGCGCCGGCCTGGACTACTGGCCTCATCTGCGCTGGCAGCGGTGGGCCAATTGGAGCGAATTTGAGAAGCGGCTCCCGGCCCGCGCCCGCCTCTGGCTCATCGAATCCAACGGGCCAAAAAATTATGCGGACGTGAAGTACGCCGCGCATGACTATCTGGTTTTTGGACGTGAAACAGCCGGCCTGCCCAAACCTATTCTTGACCATTACCGCGTCGGCTGGCTCCGCATCCCGATGTTCCACGCGCGGGTTCGCTCGCTCAATTTGTCCAATTGCGTGGCGCTGGTTCTTTACGAGGCCCTGCGCCAGCAGGGTTTCCCCGGCGAAGTCCCGTAGCCGTTTTGCCTCGTCAATGGCCTGGCAGAAAATGTAAAGTGGGGCGTGGGGCGATTAGCGCAGTGGTAGCGCAGCAGCTTTACACGCTGTTGGTCGGGGGTTCGAATCCCTCATCGCCCACCATCCCTTCGCCCATGAACCCATAAGAGGGACCGCCTCGCCAGTAGGGAACGTGTGCCAGGGAACAGATTCCCCTACTTTCGCCGATTCCTCTGCCGTCGTCCGCCAAAAGCCCCGCGGGAAGCCCGGCAAATAGGATGATGGGCGCACGGCGGCGGCTTTCCTCCCGGGGCATGGCATGACTTCTGCGTATCACAAAGCGGGAACAACTCCCACGGAACCGGCAGGTTCCTGAGACACCTGAAGATTGAAACCAAAAACGCACGGGCAATAGCATGAATGTCATCGTCAATAACAAAAACTTAACCCACCAAGCCCAACTCCGGCAGCCAGCGCCGGCAGAGAAGCCCAAATCCGTCCACGACGACCGGCGCGAAGTGCCGATGCAATGGCTTGGCCGGGCTGGAGGGGCGCGGCAGGCCGTGCGGATTCTCCGTTGCCGCGCGGCGGTGATTCTGGCCTCGGGCGTGTTATGTCTCGCGCAAGCCAGCCCGCCCCTGGCTCCTTCCTTCACCACCCAGCCGGCGAGCCAGGTCGTTGCCGCGGGCAATAACGCCACTTTTACCGCCGCCGCGTCCGGCAGCCCGTCCTACCAGTGGTTTTTTGCTTTCAACGGAGTCACCAATTTGCTGGCGGCGGGCAGTTCTGTTATTGTGACAGGCAGCTACGCAAACGTGGGAGATTACTTCTGCGTCGCCAGCAACTCCTACGGCATGACGACCAGCTCGGTCGCGTGGCTGTCCGTTCAATATGCCTGGTCTGAGTACGGCTATTCTGGAGGATGGCAGTATTATTACATTCCCTCCGGCGTAACCAATCTTGCGGTGGATGCCGTCGGCGCCGGGGGCGGAAGCGGCGGAAACGACGCCAGTGTTGCCGGCTATGCGGGCGGCGGGCGCATCTGGTTTTGGGGCGTCGCGAGCGTGACGACGGGCGGGACGGTCACGATTGGCCTGGGCGCCACCGGAGGCGGAGGCGGGTCGTCGGTGGGCGGCTCCGGCGCAGGCGGTGGCGGATACTCTCCCTGGGGCGGAGTTTACGGCGGATCGGGCGGCAACGCCGGCAACACCGGCACCTCCGGCGGCGGAGGAGGCGGAGGCGGGCTTTCCTTGATCGAGTTTCCTTCCAGCTTGTCCTATCCGGACTTGGTTTTGGGCGGCGCGGGCGGCGGCGGCGGCGGCGGCATCAACGGCGCCAACGGTTCCTCGAGCGGCGGCTACGCCTCGGCGGATTTGCCCAGCTCGTCGGGTTATTACCCAGGCGCCTACGGTGGCGGGGCCGGTGCCGGTTCCTCGGGCGATGGCGGCGGTGGCGGCGGCAGCGGCGCCGGAATTTGGGGTTCGGTGGGCGGCGGCGTGTTTGGCACCGGCGATCATATCGGTGGTGGCGGCTCGGGAGGGTATTCATTCGAGCCGGACAATGTGGCGCCAACCGGCAACTCGTGGAATCATAGTACTTACAACGCCGGCGCCAGTTCGGGCGTGTGCGCCTTCCGTCCGGCGCCCCTGGCCCGAATCTCGATGCCGGGACCCACCGTCACCATCGTGTCCGGCCAGAGCTTGTCGCTGACGGTTCAGTTTTTTACCCAGGACACAGTCGAATATGTCCAATGGTATCGAAACGGCAGCTATTACACCTCAACATCGGTGACTTCTCTGGGCAATTATGCCTATAACTCCACGCTGGCTTTCGGGACCGGCTACGCCAACGGAGATGTCTGGACAGTCCAGATTGAGACTTATCTGGAATCTTATTGGGGCCAATCCATTTACCCGGTCTCCATCAGTTCCGCCGCCACGCTGAACGTGATCTCCTTCCCTGCGATTACCAGCGAACCGACAAACCAGACCGTGACCAGCGGCGGCAGCGCCTCGTTCAGTGTCGCGGCGATCGGCGCCGCTCCGCTGAGTTACCAGTGGCGGGACAACAGCGCGAGCATCAGCGGCGCAACCAACACGAGCTTCAGCCTGAGTGCCACCCGGTCCAGCGACGCCGGCAGCTATACGGTGGCGGTCAGCAACTCCTACGGGGCCGTGACCAGCAGTGTCGCGGTGCTGACGGTCAACAAAGCCACGCCCGTGGTCACGACCTGGCCCACCGCCAGCGGCATAACTTTTCTACAAGCCCTGTCGGCCTCGACCCTCAGCGGCGGCAGCGCCAGCGTGGGCGGCATCTTTGCGTTCACGACGCCCGCGAGCACGCCGCCGGTGGGCACCTACGCCGCGTCCGTTACCTTCACGCCAACCGACACCGACAACTATATTACTGTCGCCGGCTCCGTGAACGTCGCCGTCGTCCGAGCCACTCCGATCGTGAGCGTGTGGCCTGCCGCCAGCGCCATCACCTACGGGCAGGCCCTCTCGCTTTCCACCTTGAGCGGAGGGTCGGCCTCCACCGGCGGCAGCTTTGCCTTCGCTTTGCCGGGAAACACCCCAAACGCCGGAACTTACTACGCCTCTGTCGTATTCACGCCAACCGGCGCGGCCAGCTACAACGCAGTGACCGGCACGGTCGCAGTCGTTGTCAATAAGGCGACTCCGATTGTGACCGTTTGGCCCGCCGCCAACGGCATTACCTACGGGCAGAATCTCTCCGCCTCCACCCTCGGTTCCGGGAGCGCGACGCCCGGCGGTGTGTTCTCCTTCACCGCCCCTTTGACAGCTCCAGGCGCTGGGACTTATACCGCCGCAGTCACTTTCACACCGACCGATACTTTGGACTATGGCGGGGCCAGCGGAACGACCCATGTGGCGGTGAGCAAGGCCACGCCGACGGTGGCGACATGGCCCGCGGCCAGCGGGATAGTCTTTGGACAGTCGTTGGCGGCGTCACTCCTGAGCGGCGGCAGCGCTTCCACCAGCGGCGCTTTCTCATTTGATTCACCGACGAACATGCCCAACGCCGGAACCTACGCCGCGGCGCTGACCTTTACCCCGGCCGATACTGCGGACTACAATCCGGTGAGCGGTTCCACCAGCGTAACAGTGGCCCAGGCCGCACAGGTGATCACGCTCCAATTGCAAGTGAGCGATTCGATCCCGCTCAACCAGTTCACCAATGTCCCGATACTGGCCACGGCCAGTTCGGGCCTGCCCGTGGTGCTTTCGCTGGCAACCAACAGCGTGGCGGCGTTCGACGAAACCGGCACCAACCTGGTGTCCATCGAGTTGACCGGCACGGTGACTCTGCTGGCCGATCAATCCGGCAACACCAATTACCTCGCGGCAACCGAGGTGGTGGCGGGCTTTGATGTCACGCTGATAAATCAAACCATTACTTTTGCTCCGATTCCTCCCCAGGTGACAACCAATTTGACCTGGCCTTTGACCGCCACGTCGGACTCCGGCCTGCCGGCGCTTTTCACCGTGGTGAGCGGCCCGGCGACGCTTGATTTCACCGGCACCAATCTGACCTTCACCGGCGCAGGCTCGGTGGTGGTGCAAGCTGCCCAGCCAGGCGACGGCACAAACTACAACGCCGCCGTGCCGGTCATGCAGTCCGTTCAAGTCAGCCTTGCGCAATCCTCCATCACCTGGAGCGCGCTGCCGGCTTCGACCTTCGGCGACGCGCCATTCACTCTGGACGGAGTGTCCAGTTCCGGGGATGCCGTCAATTATACCAGTTGGAATACGAACGTGGCGGTGGTGCAGAATAATGTGGTGACCATCGTTGGCGCCGGCACGGCGGTCATTTCCGCGCAGGACGCGGGAGACAATTTCTACACGGCGGACACCGTTCAGCAGGTGCTGACAGTCGTCCCGGCCACCCCTGCGCTCACCCTGCCGACAGCCAGTTCCATCACCTTCGGCCAAAGCCTGGCCTCGGCCACCTTGACCAATGGCAGCGCGGAACTGGGCGCCAACGCCGTGAGTGGCGGCTTTGCCTTTGTGGACCCCTCGATAACCCCCAACGCCGGCGCTTATGTGGCTTCGATAGTGTTCACGCCTGCTGACACAACCGACTACACCGGTGTTCTCACCAACGTCAGCGTCGTGGTTGCGCCGCTCGCGCCCGGCCTCATCGCTTTGCCGGCGAGCGCGCCGATCATCTTCGGCCAAAGCCTGGCTGCCTCCGCGCTCATCAACGGCAGCGCCTCCGTCCCGGGCAGCTTCGCCTTTGCCGACAGCACCGTCATTCCCGGAAGCGCAGGCGCCTATTCCGCGGCGGTGGTTTTCACTCCAACGGACTCCAACTATGCCACGATTGCGACCAACGTGAACGTCGCGGTGGAGCAGGCCGCTCCCGTTGTCAATTCGTGGCCGACCACCACGCCCATTAACTTTGGCAATCCTCTGTCCGCCTCTACTCTGGTTGGCGGCAGCGGCACGCCGTCGGGAACATTTGCTTTCAACGACCCCACGGCGATTCTCAATGTGGGCACCAACTTTGTCCTGGTTGTTTTCACGCCGGATGATTCTACCGACTACGCGACGGTCACAGGTTCAGTGGCGGTCGTGGTGGCGCAAGGGTTGGTGGAAATCACGGTCATGCCGACCGCTTCGCCCATAACCTTTGGCCAGAGCCTGGCCTCCTCGACGTTAAGCGGCGGCAACGCGACGGTGGGCGGGAGTTTCACTTTTCAGAACGGCTCCATCATCCCGTCCGGCGCGGGAACATACAACGCGGCGGTGGTGTACACGCCCACCAACGCGAACTACTCGGCAATCGTGACCAATGTCGCGGTCACAGTCAATAAGGCGGTGGCCGCGATCCTTTTGAGCGACACCAACCAGAGCTACACCGGCGCGGCCAGGAGCGTCACTGTCAGCACCACGCCGGCTGGTTTGACGGTGGTGGTGACTTACAATGGCTCCAACACCCCGCCGGTCACGGCCGGTTCCTATGCGGTGAGCGTCACCATCAACGACACGAATTACACCGGCTCCGCCACCGGCACGCTCCTCGTGGGACAACTTCCGCTGCTGGTGGCCGCGCAGGGCGTGACTCGCTTTTACGGCGGGACCAATGCCCCCTTCGCAGCCGCGATCACTGGCTTCATCAACGGCGAGAATCAGAGCAACCTGACCGGCAGCCTGAGCTTCACCGTCCAGGAAACTAACGACACAATAGTTTCCGTGGACACCAACACCCCGGCCGGGACTTACACGATTATTCCCGGCGGCCTAAGTTCGAGCGACTACACGATCACTTATTCCAACGCCACCCTGCTTGTCATTCCGGCGATCCTGACGGTGACGGCGGACAGCCTGACCAACGTCTATGGCTCGCCCATGCCAGCTTTGGCATGGAGTTATCAGGGATTCGTCAACGGCGAAGGAACGAATGTGCTTTCGGGCGCTCCGAGTCTGAGCACCAATCTCTCTTCCGGCAGCCCGGTCGCGGGCAGCCCTTACACCATCACCATCGCCAGTGGGACGTTAATGGCCAGCAACTACATATTCACGAACTACAGCGGGACCTTCACCGTCCTGCCGGCTCCCCTGGTCGTGAGCGCCAACAGTGTCACCAACGTCTATGGCTCGCCCATGTCTTCGCTGACCGGCTCAATGGCCGGGGTCACCAACAATGATCCTTTGTCGGTTTCATTTGTTACCGCCGCGACCCAGAGCAGCAGTGTCGGCGCTTACAACATTTTGCCTTCCTTCAATGACCCGGATTTGCTGGTCAATTACACCGTCACCACGAACATCGGAACGTTCACCGTGGTCCCGGCGCCCTTGCTGATCACTGCCAACCCCCAAACCCGTTACTACGGCTATGCCAACCCCACGCTTACTCTTGCCTACACTGGATTTGTCCTCAGTGATGACTCCTCCGCGCTGACGGTGCAGCCCACCGTCACCACCACGGCCACGCTGGCTTCGCTCGTGGGATCCTATCCGATTACCGTCGGCGGCGCTTTTTATAGCAACTACACAATCAGTTACTCCAACAGCACGATGACAGTCACCAAGGCGCCCCTGACGGTGGTGGGCAACGACGCGACTCGAGCCTATGGTTCGCCCAACCCGGCCTTTACCGCGACGATCACCGGCATCGTGAATAATGACAATATCACCTCCCGTTTCTCCACCAGCGCGAACACCAACAGTCCGCCCGGCAATTATGTCATTCAGCTTTCACTGAGTGATCCGGGCGGGAAGTTGGGGCAATATAGCGCGACTCTTAACAGCGGGATCTTGACAGTATCCGGCGCAACGCTGATCGGCCAGGTGCAGAGCTTCAGCCGCGCCTACGGCCAGACCAATCCCGCGTTCACCGTGAGCTACAGCGGATTCGTCAACAGCCAGGATGCGAGCTTGATCAGCGGCGATTTGAGCTTCAGTTGCGTTGATACCAATGGAGTCAACGTCAACACCAACTCGCCCGTTGGCGTCTATCCCATTGCGGTGGCCACCGGCCAAACCGCGCCCAACTACGTCATCCAATACACCAATGGCGCGCTCACCATTACCCAGGCGGTTTTGACGGTGGCGGCCCTTGACACCAACCGCCTTTATGGCGCCACCAATCCCGTCTTTGCCGCCACCATCGCGGGTTACGTCAACGGGGAGGATTCCAATGTCCTGAACGGCACCCTGGCAATCGCCAGCCCGTCGGACGCCGCCAGCCCCGTCGGCACTTATCCAATTGTCCCAAGTGGAATTTCCGCCACCAACTATTCCATCAATTTCACCGATGGCCTGCTGACGGTCGCCCAGGCTCCTCTGTCCGTTTGCGCCAGCAATGCCAGCCGGCTGTATGGACAGTCCAATCCCGCGTTGACCGGCTCCGTTGCCGGCCTGGCCAACAATGACAACTTGGGCCTTTCGTTTGTCACCGCCGCCACGCCCGCCAGTCCGGTCGGGAACTATGATATTGTTCCCACCTTTGGCGATCCCGACGGCAAACTGGCCAATTACCAGATCTCCACCACCAACGGGACTCTCATCGTGGGCCAGACGCCTTTGGCCGTTGTCGCCGCCAATCAAAGCCGGCCTTATGGCCAGTCCAATCCCACCCTCACCGGCACGGTCAGCGGCGTGATGAATGGCGACAATATCACCGCGAGCTACAGCACGACCGCCACGGCGCAGAGCGTGGCCGGCCCGTACAGCATCGTGCCGGCAATCAACGATCCCGGAAGCCATCTGGCCAATTACACCGTCAGTTTCACCAATGGAACACTTACAGTGACGCAAGCCGTCCTGATTGTCTCGGCCAATGCGCAGAGCCGTCTCTACGGCGCGACCAATCCGACGCTGACCGTCGCTTACAGCGGCTTCGTCAACGGCGAAGGCACCAACGTCATCAGCGGCCAGCCGGACCTGAACACCGCGGCCAACCCGGCCAGCCCGGTCGGCGCCTATGACATTGTGGTCGGGTTGGGCAGCCTGAGCGCGACCAATTACAGCTTCAGCCTGACCAACGGCACCTTGACGGTGGGCAAGGCCCTGTTGACCGTCACAGCCGACCCGCAGAACCGGCTCTATGGCCAGACCAATCCGCTGTTGACCGTCAGCTACAACGGCTTTGTGGACGGCGACGGAGCGGGCGTGTTGAGCGGGACGCCGGCCCTGAGCACGGTGGCCGACACCAACACCCCGGTGGGAAGCTATGACATCGTGGCGACCAATGGCACCCTGACGGCGACCAATTACGCGCTGAGTTTCGTCAACGGCACGCTGACGATCAACGCAACGCCCCTGG
>Ga0326727_10013656_pt1 | contig 17964 bp, 16 predicted proteins | sample MB2enrmetagenome_FD_207643 | JGI IMG/M metagenome (GOLD analysis project Ga0326727, IMG submission 207643) | Lab enriched peat soil microbial communities from McLean, Ithaca, NY, United States - MB29MY | ecosystem: Environmental > Terrestrial > Soil > Wetlands > Peat | place: USA: New York...
GAATCGAAATGCCGAAGTTTCCGAACGAGATCCCTCAGGTGCCTCAAGTCCAGCCTGAGGCGGAAGCCGTTGCGCCGGTCTGGCACACGGCCGGCGTTCTTCTGCTGCTTCTCAGCCTGGTTGCGCTGGGCCTGAATATGCTTGGCGGCGGCCACGCCGGGATCGCGCAACATCGGGTGCTAGGCTACGCCATCACCATGGCCATGGAATGGCTCATTGTGGCCTTCATCTGGCTGGGCGCGCGCTGGCGGGGAGCATCGTTACGAACTCTGACGGGAGCGAATTCGCCGAGTCTCGGCTCCATCGCCCGCGATCTGGGATTGGCGATTGCCTACCTGATCGTGGCCAACATCGTCCTGGGAGTTCTCGGGGTCGTTCTTGGCCGGATGTCTCATGCCGCGCCCAACGACTCGCTCAAGCACCTTCTGCCGCATACCGGCCTGGAGACCGCGGTCTATCTACTTCTGGCGCTTACCGCGGGCATCTGCGAGGAGCTGATCTTTCGCGGCTATCTGCAACGGCAGTTCACCGCATGGACGAGGCACGCGGCAGCTGGAATCGCCTTGCAGGGCATCGCCTTCGGGGCCGCGCACGCCTACCAGGGCGTTATCATGATTCTCGTCATCTCCATCTACGGCTGCATGTTCGGATCGCTCGCCTACTGGCGGAAGAGCCTCCGTCCCGGCATGGCGGCTCACTTCATTCAAGACAGCGTAGGCGGCCTGTTGATGGCAAGGTTTGCGCTCAAGTAGGCGCCGCAGCTCCAGCTAGGACGCTGACGCGGTCCGTTCCGATCCGCGCCGCGGGTGGCGCCCGGTCTATTTGGCTGGACGAAGCTGTATCTGATAGTCCCGGTAGTCGATGGTGACCGTTGTCCGGCCCAGAAGAAAGCTGTCGGACGTGGCCCGGGCATGGGTGGCCATTGCATAGCCGTTGACGCTGACGTACTGCCGCATCACCCGGGCGGGCTCGGTGAAGACAGAGACGCTTTGGGATGCGGTTCCCTCGATGCGGGCGATGGAGCCGTCTTTGGCGTCCACCCATAAGGTTCCTTCAATCATGTTGGGAGCTTTGTGCTTCGGAACCACGGTCAGGGCATAGCAATCCCTGCCGTCCAGCCGCTGAACGCCGCCGGGCTTCAACTGCATCTCATAGTTGGCGGAGGTGAACCAGGACCGCTCCCGGTTGCCGGGCAGATTGATCGTCTTCTCATTGTCGAGGAGCGGGGCCAGCACGTATTTGTGAATCAGCCCGGAGCCGGATTGGGAGAGAATGGTGTAATTCTTGCCGGTCTCCGCCTTGTATTCGGTCCTCACCGTCATTTCAGCCGCGGGATGGGTCTCGTCCTTGCCCCGGTAGACGGTGTAGTGCTCAATAACGGTGAAGGCCGCAACGTGATCGACCCTGGCTTTCACCGCGGCGTCAACCAGTTGAATCACCGATGCGGCGTCCAACTGCTGGGCCTGAGCGGAGACGATCCCCAGGCACGCAAAGAAGCAAGTAGCTGCAACCGTCCGCGCCGCGATCCATGGGCTCGTATTCATCATGCTGAGACTCTCCGCATTGCACCCTCTTCCAGAGTAAGGCCTCTCGGCCGTTGGACGGCTGCGGCCCGCGAAAAGGGATTGGCGATTGGTTCGGTCTATTGAGACCGGCAGGGCGGATCGGCGATCATGCGCTATGGCTGTCCGCAGCGTGAGGCTTGACTTTGATTGAAGAAACCCAGCCAAAACGAGAACCGCGCGAAGTGCCGCCGCCGCTAAGGCGGGGCGTGGTAGTGCGCGGGGTCGTGCAGGGCGTTGGCTTCCGTCCGTTTGTCTACCGGCTGGCGCTGGAGGAGGGGCTGGCGGGCTTTATCGGCAACGATACCGACGGCGTGACCATCGAGGTTGAAGGGCCGGCGGAGCAGGTTGAATCGTTTCTGAGCCGGTTGCGCGCCGAAGCTCCTCCGCTGGCGCGGATCGATTCCATTGCGGCTCGGGAATTGCCGGCGACCGGCGAGGCGGGCTTCCGCATTGTTGCCAGCGAGGTTCTGGGCCGCGTGAGCACGGGGATTCCGGCGGATGCGGCCACTTGCACAGACTGTTTGCGGGAGCTGCTTGACCCGGCGGACCGGCGATACAGGTATCCATTCTTGAACTGCACGAACTGCGGGCCGCGGTTCACAATCACGCGGCGGATTCCCTACGACCGGCCGCAGACCTCGATGGCGCGTTTCAAGATGTGCGCGGCCTGCCAGGCGGAGTATGACGATCCGTTGAACCGGCGCTTCCATGCCCAGCCGAATGCCTGTTGGGAGTGCGGGCCTCGGGTTTGGCTCACGGGCGCGGAGGGGGCCGGGCTCGCGGCGGGCGATGCCGTGGCCGCAGCCATCAACCGCCTCATGGCTGGCGAGATTGTGGCCATCAAGGGCATTGGCGGCTTTCATCTGAGCGTAGACGCGACCAACGAGTCAGCTGTGATGCGGCTCAGGGAGCGCAAACGCCGCTACGGAAAGCCGCTGGCGGTGATGGTGCGCGACCTGGAGGCGGCGCGGGGGGTCTGCGTGCTGACGGCCGAGGAAGAGGCGCTGCTCACCACCTCGGCGCGGCCCATTGTGCTGGCGCGGAAGCGCGACGGTTGCGGGATTGCGGACGCGGTTGCGCCGGGGATTCCCTGGCTGGGGGTTTATCTGCCCTATGCGCCGTTGCAGCATGTTCTGTTTGCCGATCGGCGAGTGCGGGCGTTGGTGATGACCAGCGCCAATCTGAGCGAGGAGCCCATCGCCATTGACAACGATGAGGCGCGAGCGCGGCTGGGGGCGATTGCGGATGTCTTCCTGATGCACGACCGGGAGATCTTGCAGCGATGCGACGATTCGGTGGCGGCCGTCGTGGATGGCGCGCCGCAACTGATTCGCAGGGCGCGGGGGTTTGTGCCGCTGGGGGTGGAGTTGCCGCCGGGGCTGCAACTGGAAGCGCCGCCACTGCTGGCCGTCGGCGGGCATTTGAAGAATGTCTTTGCGCTGGCTCGTGGGCGATTCGTCTACCAGAGCCAGCATCTGGGCGATCTGGAGAACCTGACCGGCCTCGATTTCTTCAACGAGTCGCTCGATCACCTCATGCGCACCTTCGAGATTGAGCCGGAGGCGGTGGCGCACGATCTGCATCCAGGGTACCTGTCGACCGGCTGGGCGAAAGAGTGGGCGGCGGCGCGGGGATTGACGCCGATCGCCGTGCAGCATCACCACGCGCACGTGGCCGGGTGCATGGCGGAGCATGGGCTTGCGGGCGAAGCGATCGGCCTGGCGCTGGATGGCACCGGCTACGGCGCGGACGGACGGATCTGGGGCGGGGAAGTGCTCATTAGCCGGCTGGACGGCTTTGAGCGCTTTGCGCATATCGAGTATTTGCCCATGCCGGGGGGCGAGGCGGCGATCCGGGAGCCCTGGCGGATGGCGTTTGCCGCGCTGCGCATTGCGGGTCTTGATCTGGAGCCAGCGGCTGCGCTTGTGTGCGCCAGCGAAAGGGAAGCGCGGGTGCTGGACCGGATGATAGAGCGCGGGGTGAATGCGCCGCTGACCTCAAGCTGCGGAAGGCTCTTCGATGCGGTGGCGGCAGTGGTGCTGGGGCGGCGCGTGGTGGATTACGAGGCGCAGGCGGCCATCGAGCTGGAGGGGCTGGCCATCGACGAGCCGGATGAGCCGGGCTACGAAATGGAGCTAATAGGCGGGGATTGGGAGCGCCGTGAACCGGTGAGGATAGGCGCGGGGCCGCTGTGGCGAGCGCTTATCGAGGATTTGCGAAGCGGCGTGAAAAAGGCTCGAATAGCAGCGCGATTTCATGCCGGCGTGGCGGCTGGCTTTGTAAAGGTAGCGGTGCTGGCGCGCGCGGCTACTGGCCTGGAGCATGTGATGCTGACTGGCGGCTGCATGCACAACCGGCGTCTCACGCGGCTTTTGCGCGCGGGATTGGAAAAGGAAGGATTCAAGGTCTTTCAGCATCGCCTCGTCAGCCCTGGAGATGGAGGGCTGAGTTACGGGCAAGCGGTGGTAGCGGCGTCAATTCTGGCAAAGCGGAGATAGGCCGCCCCTTCCCATTTCTTCCCGTTCCTTCTCAGAAAAGACCAGAAAACCGCAAGAAGCCGTCTGCCCATCAACGCTAGTCCGCGAACGCTGCTTCCTCCACCTTGGCCCTCTCCAGCAGCTTCACCGGATAGTACGAGTTTCTCGTGTACTGCTTCACCATGCGGTTGGTGTTGAAGTACGATCCGTTGAACGCCAGCGTTGTGCGCATCAGCCGGGCCCATTTCTCCGGAGCTTCCAGGTACAGCGGCACCACGGCAGTCTCCAGCTTCTTATAGAGCGAAGCAGCCTCCTCCGCATCGTTGGCGCCATCCTCGATCGCCCAGCCGGTGACACCCTCGATGCAGCCTTCGATCCACCACCCGTCCAGAATCGAGAGGCTGGGAACCCCGTTCAGAGCCGCCTTCATTCCGCTGGTGCCCGAGGCCTCATAGGGCCGTCGCGGCGTATTCACCCACACATCCACGCCGGCTGTCAGCAGCGCGCCCAGATCCCATCCGTAGTTCTCCAGATAAACGATTTTCAGCAGGTCGTTCGACAACCGGGCGCCATCCTCGACGACCTGCTGGATCAGCGCCTTGCCGGGTTCGTCCTGGGGATGCGCTTTTCCGGCGTAGACAATCTGCAAGCCGCCTGCCGCGGCGGCGATCTTCATCACCCGCTCGGTATCGGTAAGCAGCAGCGTCGCCCGCTTGTAAGTGGCCACGCGGCGGGCAAAGCCCAGCGTCAGCACCTTGGGATTGAGGACCAGCCCGGTGCGCGAGGCTACCTCGGCCAGCAGCGCCTCCTTGGCCCGGGCGTGGGCTGAAAGCATCTCCTTCTCCGGCAGGTCGATCGCGTTGCGTAGGTAGAGATTGTCGCGCCGCCAGGAGGGGACGTGCGCATCCAGAATCTGCTGGATTGGCTCTGAGACCCAGGTGGGCGCATGAACTCCGTTGGTGATCGAGTCGATGGTAAACTCCGGGAACATCGCGCGGGTGACCTTGGCGTGTTGCATCGCCACGCCATTGGCATATCGGGAGAATTTCAGCGCCAGCAGCGTCATGTTCAGCATGCCGTCGCGATAGCAGCCCAGCCGTTCCAGCCGCGCCGTTCGGTCGCCTCCCAGAATGCGAATCGTCTGCTCGATGGAGAAGCGGTCATGGCCCGCCGGAACCGGCGTGTGCGTAGTGAATACGCACCTCTGCCGCACCAAGGCAAGGTCGGCTTCGGTGGGCGCGCCCAGCGGACCGCCGCCCAGCTCCCGTTCGATAAGCGCCAGCGTCAGCAGGGCCGCGTGGCCCTCGTTCATGTGGTAAACATTGATTCGGTGGCCCAACGCGTTGGCCATCCGCACGCCGCCCATCCCCAATACGATCTCCTGCTGCAACCGGTAGTTCGTATCCCCGCCGTACAGGTGATCGGTCAGACCCCGATCCCATCCCGAATTCTCTTCCAGATCCGTGTCCAAAAGGTAAATCGGCAGCACGTGTCCGTAGCAGCCGACAAGATCGTAGCGCCAGCAACGCACCGTCACCGTGCGGTCCTCGACTGAAACCGTAATCCGCGGCGTCTCCTCGGTGCAAAAGTCCGCCGGATTCCACGGCTGAACGTCCTCGCTTTGCACACCCTTCGCGTCCAGGTGCTGCTGGAAGTATCCCTTGCGGTGAACCAGCGTAAACGCCACCAGCGGCACTCCCAGGTCGGCAGCGGCGCGCAGCGTATCGCCAGCCAGAATTCCAAGACCGCCGGAATACGTTGGCATCGCGGAGTTCATCGCGATCTCCATCGAGAAGTAGGCCACAAGGCCCGAGGCAGCAATAGTTTCGTGTGAGAACGATATCGGCGATGTCGGTTGCATGGTCTTCATCTCTCCGCCGCGCTTCCCACCTGCGAAGCGACGATCTGGGAATGGGAATCAGGGAAGACGGCCGGGCAATACCGATCCTGCCCGGCCTTCATCGAGACAAGCTTTTCAGATTTTAACAAGGAACGCTGCTCAAGAACCCTCGCACGAACGGGGCATTGGTCATCCCCAGAGAGAACAGACGAAGGTTACCGATGGGTTCGGACCGGTTCGTTCGTCCTGCGCAACTGCCGTGCAAGCGGATTCTCTCCCGCCAGGGAATTCGCCCACGGAATAATCGTTTGAAGCCGTAACAGAGAGAAAGGATTCATTTTTCCAACCGCTGAGCGCCGCCCGAATCTCCCCGATGCTGAGCGTTTGGCGCGGCTGCGCTGGACCCCAGCCGCAGCCAGCGTATACTGCAACCTCCCAGGTCTCAAACGCAGGATTTGGGGCGTTCAGCGGATTGTCGGAAGGGAAGATAAAGCAACAGGAATATGGCGAATGCGACGCCTTCGGAAGAGACGATGTACCAGGGCCATGGTCCAAGAAAACTGAGAAGCGATACATTCTGCGGCTTGGCGCGAAGGTACATGTAGTCTGACTTGAAGATGAAATCGAATGTGCCGGCGGCGGCGGCGAAGATGTTCAGAGCCAGCATCGCCCTGCCGGCGGACCCTGGCCGGGGCCGCGCCAATCCGGACCACACGAGATACAGTGCTGCGGCCACATCGAGGCCATGACCAACAAAGAACTGCACTGTCAGGAATGAAGGGAATCGCTCCAGCAGGTTCGGTGTGTGCAGGGCCATCGAAGCCCCGGCCAATGCGCAGTAGTAAGCCAGATCGCAGATTATCCGATGGAGGGTGAGCAACGCGAGGATGACAAGGCACTGCGTGACATCGCAGAGTTCCACAGGAAGCCGGTCGGGAAACGCAAGCTGGCCGTGCGCGGCCTGGTATCCGCAATACATAACGAAGTCCGACAGAAGCATCGCTGCCAGGCCAATCCGCAGACCTTTGAATCCGGGCGGAAGCCGCCGCTGGACAGCCGCCAAAATGGCCGCAAGAAGAGGAACCGCGCCGAGGATGAAAAGGTGCGCCGGCCCAAAAAGCTGAAAATCGGTTGGCATCTTGACTGCAAACTGATCAAAGTGTAGCGTAAAATCAGGTTCTGCGTGTCATGGAGTTGCCATGATCGGGATTCAGTATGTGACCGACCAGAACGGCGAGAGGGTTGCTGTTCAACTCGACCTGCGCTTGCACGCCGACCTTTGGGAGGAGATCGAGGATGTTCTGGTCTCTGAGTCCCGGCGCGATGAGGAGAGCATTCCGCTGGAGCTGATCGAGGCGAAACTGATCCAGAGAGGCAAATTGAGTGCCTGAATACCGGGTTGCGCTGAAATCAAGCGCGGAGAAGGAATTCTTTCGGTTACCGGACCCCGTATCTACCCGTATCTTCCCAAAAATCAAGGCACTCGGCGCAGACCCCCGACCCAACGGCTGCAAGAAACTCACCGGCGGAAGAGACGAATGGCGCATCCGCGTCGGCGATTACCGCGTGATCTACACCATTGATGACGAAACCAGGAAGGTGGAAGTGACGCGCATCGCCCACCGGCGCGAGGTTTACCAGGTTTGACGGCAGGTTCCTGAATAGACGGGAGTGCGCATCGAGCGGAACTCCCTGGTCTTTTCGTGGACAAGACCGATTGAGGTTCGAGGCTTCCTGCCCTTCGCTGCAGAAAGCGAAGGATGGGGCGACCGATCTATTATTGTGTGCAGAGGGCAAAATGGGCGTTTCGGTCATAATCGGCATAATAATTGGTTTGATCTTTCCTCTCGGGTTCTTTGGAGTTGAGTATTATTTCGAGCGGAAGTCCAAACTGGCCGCTGAATCAAAGGGATCAAAAATATGGTGGACGTTATCACCCCAAAGGAAGATCCGAAATTTCCAGACGGGATTGGTGGAGGCCAAGCAAGAAGAGGTCGATTTTGACCCAAGACATGGTCATTACATGAAGTGCGGCGAAGTGATTATTACGCTCGCTTCTGCGTCCTTAGTATTTATTCCAAGTTTGCATTTCACCGCTGTTCTTCCTTGGCTAGGATTCCCGATGGTATTACTGGGTTTCACCGTAGTGTACTCTTTGGCTTTTATGGGATTACTTACATATTTCTATGAGATACAGCTACAGAATCCGGATAGCTTTACAGCATTCAGATCATGTCTGATTTTCAGTCTTGGATTCGGCGGTTTGGGTTGTTTCGCCATTGCGTATTTCGCACTTTCAATCTTAATTGGAAATGCATTGAGCAATGGGGCGCTGACAAGCGTGTCCCACTAATATGCTTGGCCCCCCAGGCCTCGATTTCCGAGACCTGGGAGACCGCGTAATGCACGAAAACTACGAGATGCGATGAGCGCCGTCCGACGCGTGGCAGATGTGAATCTCGGGAGTTATCCCGGTCTTGGCGGCGTAACGCTTGCCCAGCTCGGCGGCAAATGCTTTGGTCTGGCTCTGCTCAACCAGGTTGACGGTGCAGCCGCCGAAGCCGCCGCCGGTGAGCCGCGCCCCGATTAGTCCTGGCAACTGGTTGGCCAGCTCGACCATGAGGTCGGCCTCCGCGCAACTGCCCTCGAAGTCCTTGCTGTAGCTGATGTGCGCCTCGGCCATCAGCCGCCCTACTTCCTTCATGTCGCCCTTGAGCAGTGCCTCCGACGCGGCCACCGTGCGCAGGTCTTCAGTGATGACGTGCTTGGCGCGCAGATAAGATTTTGGCTCCATTTCGTGGCCCCATTTCGCCAGGTCTTCAAGCGTCGCATCGCGCAGGAACGGCACTCCGCCGCGATGGCCGTTGATGATGGCGCAGGCCGCCTCGGATTCGCGCCGGCGCGTGGGATAGTCTCCGCCGGCAATGGAGTGCTTGACCATGGTATTGGCAATCACCAGCGCCACGTTGGCGGGAATCGGCGCCAGGCGGAAGCTCAAGTCGCGGCAATCGAGCAGCAGGGCATGGTTCTCCTTGCCGTTGGCGGAGATGAACTGGTCCATGATGCCGCAGTTGGCGCCCACAAACTCGTTCTCAACGCGCTGGCAGAGCCGGGCCAGCACGGGCCCCGGATAGCTGGCTCCAACCAGCGACAGCACGGCCAGCGCCGTCACCACTTCGAGAGCCGCCGAGCTCGACAGTCCCGAACCCAGCGGCACGTCGCCCCACAGGCTGAGGCTGAAGCCGGGAATCTTGTGGCCCTCGCCGGTCAGGATGGCAACCACGCCCATCGGGTAGTCGCTCCAGTGCTTGCCGGCCACGGGCTTGGCAGCGGCATCGAAGGTTTTCTCTTCCGAGTAGTTCTCGGCCCAGATGACGATCTTGCCGTCGTAGCGCGGCGAGATGGCCGCGAGGGTGGCAAAGTTGATAGCCACGGGCATGACAAAGCCCTCGGCATAGTCGGTGTGCTCGCCGATAAGGTTTACGCGGCCGGGCGCGACAAAGATAGCCGGCTTCGCATGGAAGCGGGCATGGTGCATCGAACGTAAAACTGCAGGATCATGCATTCAAGTTCACCCCTAAATGGATTCAATCTCAACAACCATGGGCCAGGAAAAGGATTCGCCTGGAGCCAGCTCGAGAGACCACGGCCCGGTCTTCGCCAGGGAATCCATGGGGGCCGTGGACGGCTCCAGCGCAAAGCAGGTCTGCTTGGTTCCCGGCCGGTCCGGCCAGCCGCCGTGGCAGATCCAAATCCCCAGGTACGGCGTGGCCGCGGGGTCAAAGCTCACCTTGATGCGCACACCCGCCTTTGGCCGCTCCAATACGCACCAGTTCTCCGCCGCGGCCAGTGGTCCCACAAACAGCTTGTCGCCGATGCATGTCTCCGGCCCAAGCGCCACGCTCAGGTCGGTCGTGCCGCCATCGACCAGCTTAGCCACGGGCCAGCTGACCCGGTCGCCGCTCTTACCCAGCCTGCCGCCGCCGGAACCCTCCAGCCGTAGCGTATGAATCGAGCCCGGCAACAAGACGCGGTCTCCCGCCTCCGCCGCATACGACGTATGCGCGCACCAGGACCATGGCGCACGGAAGCTGCCGGTGTTGGTCACCTTGTAATTCACGCTCAGCTTCCAGCCCTTGTCCGTTTCGGTCAGCGCGACCGCCCGCTCCAGCGCCAGGGGCAGCGAGAAGCACTCTCCGCGGAGGGTTACCGAGGTTGCGCTGGTTGCAACCGGTTGCCACTCCACCCGCCACAGATCTCCATGATCCGGAACCGAGGCCGGGCCCGCCGAGGTCTCCACCGTGCAATCGGCAACCGAGGGCAGGCACTCGTCCCAGCCGCTGGCGTCGCCCTCCTCGAAGCGCATGATCCGGGTGCGCGGCCCATACGGCGCAAGAGGCGCTTGCAACAGTTCATGATCGCCAATAAGAATCGAGGCGATCTTGCCTCCCAAGCGGGGAAGGAAACTCACCAGACAATCCCCTGCCTGTATGAGAACGTTTTCTTCGCCAAACTTAGTTGTATCCGACTCTGCCATTGTCCTATTCTCCCATTACTTCCGCATAGGCTGCCGTCAATCGCTCCCAGATGCTGTCCAGCCAAACTTCATGTTCCGGCTTCATCAGCACCGAGCGCAGGCAGGTGATCGTGTCGGCGCTTTTGGCCAATTCAGAGCCAACCGTCGGTTGAAACCATCTTAGCGGCAATTCTACAAGAGCCAGGTGCAAATCTCGTGTGGAGCAGGCCACAAAAACTCTCTGTGCCAAACCTGAGGCCCGCTGCGGCGTTTCCGCATTCATCTTCCACACCACAATATCCAGCTCCGGAGCTCCGGCGGTGAGCGTCTGAAAGCGCGCCTTCTTGTCCTGGCGCAACCGCCGGTCCAGCTCCACAGCCGCCGCCCGGCCGCGAGCCAGCCCGCGGGCAAACTCGCCTCCCGGCACGAGCGGCAGAAGCTGTTGCGTGGCCCACAGCGCCACCGCCGAAGCTCCGGCCCTGGAGCACTCCAGGCTGATCTCGCCCAGATGCATCTCCTTCGAAGTGAAATATGTATAGGGCGAATCGTGCTTGTAGAAGCGCCCTACCGCTGGGTCGCGAAACAAAACGCATCCGCATCCATAAGGTTGCAACCCGTGCTTGTGCGGATCGATGGCGATCGAGTCGGCTTCACTTATGGCCGCGTACGCCCTCCGCGCCGGCTCCTCCAGCGCCTCCGGAATCAGCCGGAAATAGCCGCCGTAAGCTGCGTCCACATGCACCCTGAAGCCGTAGCGCTCCTTCAGCCGCAGCACCTCATCCAGCGGGTCCACCGCGCCCGCGGCCGTTGTGCCCAGCGTGACCACCACCGCGCCCACATCACCCTTGCGCAGTTCCGCCTCCAGCGATTCAAGGCTCATGCGGCCGCAGTCGTCCGTTGCAATCTCCGCATACTCCAGCTTCAGCACGGCCGAAACGCGCGCGTGGGTATAGTGCGCCTGCTCCGAGCCCACAATCCGCCGTCCCGGCACCAACTGCCCGGCCACCCAAAGCGCCTCCAGGTTGGCGAGCGTGCCGCTCGACGTCAGATGGCCCAGGAACTTTGTCCAGCCGAACATCCCCGCGATCCCGGCGACCGCCTCGATCTCCATCTCCGAGCTCGCCCGCCCGCCGTCGCGCGCATGGTTGTTGGGATTGATCTTCATGGCCAGCGCATATGCCGCCCGGGCCAGCGGATGCGGTGGCTTGAGCATCTGCCCGGCATAGAGAGGATGGAAGTAGGGATAGTTGTCTCCCAGCCGGTAAGCCGTCAGCTCCAGAACCCGGGCCATCGCCGCCGTATCGGCCGCTCTCTCCAACGCGGGCTCAAAGTCAGGCAAAGCCGCAAACTCCGCCTCTAGCGCCTCGGTGGCGCGCGACAACAAGCCGGGGACGGGATCGTTGGGCATCGCGACCTCTCACAGTATCACAGCCGGACGCGCATGAATAAGCCCATAAAAATCAATGGTTTTCAAAAAACGTAAACCGCTCAATGCGACGAAGGGCAAGAATTCATGAGCGATTTCTTGAGAGGAATGGTACACTGTTGTCAGCGTTAGAGCCGAACCGGGCGTGAGCAGTAACTCGCCCAACAAAGCAAGATTCTGCCAGTGGTCGCTCCGATTCATCCAGCGCAATTCAATCCAGGAAACACGATCAAAATGGAACAAGGTACTGTGAAGTGGTTTAACGACGCGAAGGGCTTCGGTTTTATCTCGCGTCAGAACGGCGAAGATGTTTTTGTACACTACTCTGCAATCAACTCTAGCGGTTTCAAGAGTTTGCAGGAAGGGCAAGCCGTGCAGTTCAACGTGGTGAAGGGGCCCAAGGGATGGCAGGCTGCCGACGTGCAGCCAGTCTCGTAACCTCCCCCCGGATTCCGGCAGAGTCTAGCAAACACAGGCGAGGGCTGGGAGCAATCTCAGCCCTTGTTTGATTTCTATGCGCTTGTTTCGCGCGCGGGCCTGGTGCGCACCACAGGTTTGCGCCAAACCCAGTTACGATGCCGCATCGCGATCATTCCATGACTCCTGATCTTTGATCCCTGCTTCTGTCCGCTACACTGACCCCTGGAATGTCAAGCGTTCTGGCTCAATCCGTGGAGATTCTGACTACGGTGCTGACTGTGGCCGGCATGGGCTACTTTCTGGCCGCCATGGTGGCCGCGCGCGCCTTTCTTGCCGCTCGCCGAACCCCGCTGGCTGCCTTTTACCCCGGTGTCAGCATCCTAAAATCCCTCAACGGCTCTGACCCCGGCATGATCGACGCCTTCCGCAGCCACTGCCGCCAGAGCTACGCGGGCGATGTGGAGCTGCTCTTCGGTGTCTCCTCGCTCACCGATCCCGCCGCCGCTATTGTCGAACAGCTGATAAAAGAGTTTCCCGCCCGATCCATTCAACTGATCCGCTGCCCCACTCGCCTGGGAAACAACGGCAAGGTCAGCACCCTGGTTCAGCTCGCAACCCACGCCCGCTACAACTTCCTTCTCATCAACGACTCCGACATCACCGTCTCTCCACGCTACCTGGAGCGGATCATGGCCCACTTCGCTCCTCAGCCCGATGAATCCTTACCCGCACATAATCACGGCAAGGCGCGGAAAGAGGTCGGCCTGGTCACCGCTCTCTATCGCGGCCGCGCCCACCGCACTTTGCCCTCGCGGCTGGAGGCGCTGGGCATCGCCACAGACTTCCAGGCCGGCGTACTGCTCTCCAGGATGATTGAGGGCGGTCTTCATTACGGCCTCGGCTCCACGCTGGCCGTAAGCCGCAAGGCGCTGGACAAGATCGGCGGCCTGCTGCCGCTGGCTGATCGTTTGGCCGACGATTACGAACTCGGAGCCCGCATAGACCGGGCCGGCTATCGAGTTGCGCTTTCGGCTGAAGTGGTCGAGACCGCCGTTCCCGCCTACAGTTGGCGCGGCTTCTTCGATCACCAGTTGCGCTGGGCTCGCACCGTCCGCGACGCCCGGCCATGGGGATACGCCGGCCTGATCTTTACCCACGGCCTCGTCTTGGCTCTGCTCAATGTGCTGGCCAGCGGCCTCAGCCCGTTGAGCTTTTGGCTCCTGGGGATGAGTTTCTTCCTGCGCTTGGCGCTGGCAATGACGGTTGGCGCTGAAGTGCTCGGAGACCGCCATGTTCTTCCCAGTCTGTGGCTTCTGCCCCTGCGCGATCTTGTCGCCTTAGGCGTATGGGTAGCCGGCTTCGCCGGAAACACCGTCGTCTGGCGCGGCGAGCGTTTTCTGCTGAAAGGTGGAACGCTTGAGCCGATGGGTGGCTGAAGCGGTTCCCCAATGGACGCCCAGCGCATTCGCAGCCAACCGAACCGATACAATTAAAGGAGAGAGAGTCCTCTCGGGGATTTCGCGCGTCATTCATCAAGGAAGGGTCGACAGCGGGAAATGGTAGGCCGCAGACAGAAGAGTGGGAAAAGGAAGAGTTCTGGCGCGGCGGGAGTCTTGAAGGCGGCTCTTCTCTTAGCGGTTCTTGCGGCCAGCGCGGTCGCCTGGCTGCTTTTAGCGCCATTTGGGCCGCAAAGCGAAACGTTTGTCGAGTTGGCGCCCGGCTCTTCCGCGGCGCGGATCGGCCAGCAACTGGAGACTGCCGGCGTTGTGCGCAGCCGGTATGTCTTCGATCTGCTGCGCTGGTTCAAGCGGGGAACGCTTAGGGCAGGCGAGTACCGGTTTGATCACCCTGCCCCGGTGACCGAGGTTTATGCGCGCATCGTGCGCGGGGATGTTTTTACTCGGTCGGTAACCATTCCCGAGGGCGCGAACATCTTTGAAATCGCGGCCCGGCTGGAGCAGGCGGGGTTCGGCGCGCGGCAGGAGTTCATTGACGCCGCGGTGAAACAAGCGGAACTGGTGGCTGATTTGGACCCTAAAGCAAAGAGTCTGGAGGGCTACCTGTTTCCGGACACCTATCGCTTCCCTCGCAAAGCCGGCCCTGAACAGATTTGTGGGACTATGGTCCGGCGCTTCCGGACGGTGGCCAGCCAATTGGGATTGAAGGAAAACGTTCATGCGGTGGTGACCATGGCTTCACTGGTGGAGCGGGAGACGGCGGTAGATGCGGAGCGGCCGCTGGTGGCCGGCGTCTTCACGAATCGACTGGCTAAGAACATGCCGCTGATGACCGACCCCGCCCTGATCTACGGACTGAAGCTTGAAGGCCGCTGGCGGAGTGTAATCCACCAGAGCGATCTGAGCCGCGACACGGCCTATAACACCTATCTGCACACCGGTCTGCCGCCTGGTCCGGTGGCCAATCCTGGCGCTCGCTCGCTGCGCGCGGCCATGGATCCGGCCAAGACGGACTATCTGTATTTTGTGGCCGCCGGAGCCAATCCCCAGGGACGGTCGCTGTTTGCCCGTACCCTGGATGAGCAACAGCGAAACGTAGCCGGCTACCGCCAGGCCTTGAAGAAGGCAGGTGGCCGATGAAGGCACTGTATCGTCTTTCATCCGTTGCAGCGCTGTTCCTTCCTATCCTGCTTGCGAGTTGCTCGCTGTTCCCAACGACGCGCAAGCTGCCGGTGCCCAAACCGCCGTCGATTACCCAGACGGCTACGCCGGAGGAGTTGGTGGCGCGGCTCAATCAGCGCTGGGAGGCGCTAAACACCCTCACTGCCACCGTCGAGATTCAGGCCAGCGTAATCAAGACGAAGGAAGAGCGGCGCGAGGACTATCCCACGCTCCGCGGATGGATCCTGATGCGCAAGCCCGCCATGCTGCGCGTGGTGGGGCAGTATCTCGGCGTGCGGGCCTTCGACATGGCCAGCGATGGCAAGGTGTTCACGCTTTCCATTCCACACCAGAACAGGGCCATAAAAGGCTCCAATTCCATGAAGAAAAAGTCGGCTAACACCATGGAAAACCTGCGGCCGGGATTCTTTTTTGACGCCATGGTGGTGCGGGGGTTGGAGCCGGACGATGAGTATTCGGTTATCGCCAATACCATCACCGTAGAAGACACGGCCAGGAAACACCTGTATTCGGTGCCGGAGTACATCCTGAACATCCAGCGCCGCAAGCTGGGAACGCAACAGTTGGCCATGGCCCGCGTTGTCTATTTTCATCGCGATGATCTCCAGCCTTATCAAGAAGATATATACGACAGCGAGGGCAATCTGGAAACCCAGGTCATTTATTCCGGCTACCGGGATTTTGATTCGGCCACCTACCCGTCCTCGATCATCATCAAACGGCCGGTGGAGGAGATTCAAATCGTTCTGAGGGTGGAGGAAGTGAAGGAGAACCCGCCTCTGGGCGACGATCAGTTTGTGGTGAAGCCCGCCGAGGGAGCCACAATCCAGAACCTGGAATAGCGAAAGAGCAGGGAACTGGGATCAGGGGGCAGGGATTCCACTCACTCTACCGCGAAGGACACGCGTGGTCCAGGTTTTCCCACGAGCATCCGCTTCCAGCGTGAAGACCGCCACTGTATACTTGAGCCAGCTTCAAGGCGTTTTTCATCCCCGTCAAGCAGGTTTTTCCCTGGCTTCGGGAGGATTTCCTGCGACCGCCTTATCCAGGAGCCTTCCTTGGAGAGAAACGAACATTGACGAATTCATCCAAACGCTGGCTTTACGCTGTTTGGCTGGTCCTGATCGCGGGCTTTGCGGTTCTGCACGCGCTTAATCTGCGCGCGGATTTTCCCAACCATTCGCCGTGGTACATGGACTGGGCCAAGTACACCGATGAGGGCTGGTGGGGGAATGCGGCGATCCGGGCGCACCTGACCGGGAACTGGTATCTGCCGGGGGACTTCAATCCCGCGCCCGCGGCGCCGGTGTTGCCTTTTCTGGAGTGGGTGTTGTTCTTTTTTACCGGGGTCACGCTTCAGGCCGCGCGCGGGCTGGCGGTGGCGTTTTTCTTTGCCAATCTGCTGTTAAGCTACCTGCTGCTCCGGTCGAGGGGCTCGCGCTGGATGGCGCTGCTTGCGCTCACGCTGCTCGTGACCAGCCCCTTCCTTTACTGCTTCAGCCGCCTGGCCATTTTGGAGCCGATGCTGATTGCGTTCACGCTGGGAGCCCTGAATCTGGCTGTGCGGCTGCCCCGGTTGCGGCGGTCGGTGTGGGCTTCGTTCTGGATCGGCTTGCTCTTTACGCTGATGATACTCACCAAGACTACCGCCGTTTTTCTACTTCCGGCGCTGGGGTGGGCAATGCTGCTGCCGCTTTGGCAAGACCGGAAACTGTTCCTGCGCTGCGCCCTGGCTGCGGCGGGCGCCTTTGCCGTCTCCTATGGCCTGTGGATGACGCTCGTGGTCCGCTTTGGTCTGCTTCCCGAGTACAAGTACCTCTTCATCGTGAACAAATACGCCAAGCCGCCGGAGTTCTACTGGCCGCTGTTCGGTTTCTGGTGGTCGTTCCATGGCGGACTGTGGGTGGACCACATTCTCATTCCACTTGCGGGAGTGGTGGTTCTGGGCGCGACCGTGGCCTGGCGCGGCGCTTGGGCGCGCAACCTGCTTCTGGATCCCGTCTTCGGAGCCTCCATCCTGGCCGCCGCTGGCTACATTCTTTTCATGACCTACCAAAACCATCCCCAGCCGCGCTACTTTGCCGTAGTGGCCTTCTTTAGTTTCTTCTTGGTAGCGCTGGGAACTGAGGCGCTGTTTGGCCACACGCCCTCGATGCGCGAGTCCGGGAAGCGCAGGTCGCTGGCACGCCTTATGGGTTGGGTTGTAATCGGAGTGGCCGCGTTGGCAGCGGGCTTCAATAGCGCCTGGACTCTGAACTACGCAATCCATCCGGAATACACGTTTGTCGATGCCGCCCGCCGGCTGGCCCTTTACATCGACAAGCACCCCAACGGCAACCGCCTGCTGGTTTCGATCAGCAGCGACCAGATCACGCTGGTCACTCACCTGCCCACCCTGTGCGACGATTTTGGAGCCCCCAAAAGCAGCTCAATGCCGGATCTGGTCTCCAAAATCGCTTTCTATCAGCCCGGCTGGTATGCAACCTGGAATGACCTTGACCCGGGCACGCTGGAGGATATTCATAGCCGCTTCTCCCTCGAACAGGTAGCCGGCTTTCGCGCCTTCGACGATCCGGACCGGAACCTGCTGGTGCTTTTCAAATTGCACCCGCTCCCCGGCGACCAGGTGCGCAACCCTGCCGACCAGAACCTGCAGATACCTCTCCCCGGCGACAAGGTCGAGATTCCAGTCGAGTAGAGGCGCAACCCAGCCGGGCAGATATTCGAGCCGTGAAGATCTGTCAACGCGCTGAAAACAGAAGACTACCGATACTTGCGCAGCACGCCCAGCACGCGGCCCTGAATGGCAACTTGCGCGGCAGGAAGGTAGATGGGATCCATCTCCATATTGGACGGCTGAAGCCGCACTACGCTGCCCTCGTTATAAAACCGCTTCAACGTGGTCTCGGCGCCTTTTACCAGGGCCACCACGATCTCGCCCTGGCGGGCCGTCCGCGTGCGCTCGACCAGCACGTAGTCGCCGCTGATGATGTGCTCGTCGCGCATCGAGTCTCCGCGCACCTCGAGGGCAAAGACGTCGCGGTTGCCCACCACGTCATGCAGCGAGATGCTCTCGGAGGT
>Ga0326727_10013659_pt1 | contig 17960 bp, 12 predicted proteins | sample MB2enrmetagenome_FD_207643 | JGI IMG/M metagenome (GOLD analysis project Ga0326727, IMG submission 207643) | Lab enriched peat soil microbial communities from McLean, Ithaca, NY, United States - MB29MY | ecosystem: Environmental > Terrestrial > Soil > Wetlands > Peat | place: USA: New York...
CGCCGCGCGATGGGCGCTGTGCCGGCTGCGCAATCAAACCCCTGCGTGAACTTTGCGTCTTGCCCTTCGCCGGTCACAACACGTCGCGTGCGAGGGACTATCCTTGAAACAGCACCCCCGTGCAATGGTTCCGCAACGATTCTTGAGGGAACAAAGGACGATCACGTGGCTGACGAATTGACTCCCGACGGCAACGGCGGGACGGTACCTGAACCCGCGGGCGCGCTGCCCGCCGAGCGGCCGAAGCAGTCGAAGTGGTACCGCTGGCGGCACGACGGCGTGGCGCTGGTCCACTACCTGCTCGACAGCGAGGTGCACACCTTTGCGTTCAGCGTGGCTGCCAATGCCATCATTTCCTTCATTCCGTTCGTGGTGCTGCTCTACACGCTGGCGGTTTCGGTCTTTCACTCGCAAGCCATGAAGGGCGTCGTCGACGAGATGGTGAATTACTATCTTCCTTCCGCGGCCAAGGACAAGGATTGGCTGGTCAATACGATCTGGTTTGAAGCGGTAGTGCCCATTCTGAAGCATAAAAGCGCGCAGGCCTTTTCGCTGGTGATGATTCTCATCGCCTGCACCGGCATTTTCTTGCCCTTGGAGGTGGCACTCAATCAAGCATGGGGAGTGGCCAAGAGCCGCAACTACCTCTTCAACCAGACCATCGCCTTCGGGCTGGCGATCCTGATGGCCGTGCTCGCACTCATCAGCATGGCCGTGAACGTGGGCGTGCAGGATGTTGTCGGCTTACTGTTCTTTCACCACACCGACAACTTCGTCTACGGCAGCATCAGTTACGTGAGTCTGACGGTGTCTACCGGCGCAGCGTCGATCCTGTTCTTTTTCTCGGTCTATTACGTGCTCCCGAACCGGAAGGTGCCCTGGCGGCCGGTTTTGCGCACGTCAATCATCACGGGCATCATCTGGCTGATCGCGCGGTTCATCTTTGCCCTGGCAATCCCTCACGTCGATTTGAGCATATACGGCCCGTTCTATATCTCCGTGAGCCTGCTGTTCTGGGCGTATATCTCGGGGCTGATCCTGTTTGCCGGAGCGCAGTTCAGCGTGGCGCGGTGGGGAAATACAGGCAGTAGTAAGTAGGGAGTGGGAAATAGGAAGCTCACTCCTTGTTCCCTTGCTCCCTTGTTCCGTACTTTTTCGCTTTGTATTCGCCATCCCCAATGCGCTACTCTCAGAAAAGCGTGTCTCCTGAGCAGCCCCATTCCGATTCGAAGATTGATGCCAGCGCCGATGCCATGGCCTGCTTTCACCCGGTAACGGCGACGTGGTTCAAAGCAGTCTTCGACGCGCCCACGGCACCGCAACGCATGGGTTGGCCGGTGATTGCGCGCGGAGAGAATGCGCTGATTCTGGCGCCGACCGGCACGGGCAAGACGCTGGCCGCGTTCTTGTGGTGCCTGGACCGGCTGATGCTTGGAAGCAGGGAACAGGGATCAGGGACCAGGGATCAGAAAGCGGCTGGAGCCACCGGGAAGAGATGCCGCATTGTCTACGTGTCGCCGCTGAAGGCGCTGGCCGTGGACGTGGAGCGGAATTTGCGCTCGCCGCTGGCCGGCATGGCCAACATGGCGCGGCGCATGGGGGTCGCATTCCACGAGCCGGAGATCAGCGTGCGCACCGGCGACACGCCGCAGCGTGAGCGCGCCCGCTTCGCGCGCCATCCCGCCGACATCCTCATCACCACGCCCGAATCGCTCTACCTGATCCTGACCTCGCAGGCGGCCGAGGCCCTGCGCACGGTGGAGACCGTGATTGTGGACGAGATTCATGCGCTGGTGCCCACCAAACGCGGCGCTCATCTCGCGCTGACTTTGGAAAGGCTGGAGGCGCTGACGGCCCGGCCTCTGCAGCGCATCGGCCTCTCGGCCACGCAGCGGCCGCTGGAAGAGGTAGCGCGGTTTTTGGGGGGCATTGAAGTACAGGGACCAAGGGACCAAGGGAGCGAGGGAGCGAGAAAACCGGGAACGGGGAATGAGGGACCGGAGAGAGAGATAGAGTCCGAAGGGGCGAACGAGGACGGCGCTGATCCGTCTACCTTGCTCCCTGGCACCCTTGCTCCCTCGCTCCCCGATGCAACGGAAGCCGCATCGCTCCGCTACCGCCCCGTCACCATCGTCAACGCCGCCGCGCCCAAGCAGCTCAAGCTGCGCATCGAGGTTCCGGTGGAGGACATGGCGCGCCTCGGCGAAATGGAGGAGATTCCTTCGGGGCCGGCTTCGCAAACGCCGCGCCGCGTCTCCATTTGGAACGCAATCCATCCGCGGCTGCTGGAGATTATTCGCGAGCGCAACTCCACGATTCTGTTTGTGAACGCGCGCCAGACTGCCGAGCGGCTGGCCGGAGCGCTCAACGACCTGGCCGGCGAACCCATCGCCCGCGCGCATCACGGATCGCTGGCCGCGGCGCAGCGCTCGGTGATCGAGGAGCAGCTCAAGGCCGGGCAGATTCGCGCGCTTTGCGCGACTTCGACTCTGGAGCTGGGCATCGACATGGGGGCGGTGGATCTGGTGATTCAGATCGAGTCGCCGCCTTCGGTGGCCAGCGGCATGCAGCGCATCGGCCGCGCCGGCCACCACGTGGATGCGGTGAGTGAGGGAATTCTGTTTCCCAAATACCGCGCCGATCTCGTGGCCTGCGCCGCCGTCACGCGCGCCATGCACGGAGGGCACATCGAGTCCACGCGCTTTCCGCGCAATCCGCTCGATGTGCTGTGCCAGCAGTTGGTGGCGATTGTGGCGAGTGCAGGAAAAGCAGGGACCAGGGATCAGGGAACAGGGATCAGAAAGAAGAGATCAGAGAGCAGAGATCGGAGATCGGCGCGGCTTCCGGGATTCGATTTTGAAGCAGGAGAAGATGGTGATAACGATAACTCCGCTAACTCCGCTTCTGCCGAAGTCCCCGTCGATTTTCTCTTCGACCTTGTGCGCCGGGCAGCGCCGTTTGGCTCGCTTTCGCGGACGGCCTTCGAGGGCGTGCTCGATCTTCTCAGCGGCCGCTACCCTTCCGATGAATTCGGCGAGCTGCGCCCGCGATTGACGTGGGACCGCGTTCGCAACGTGGTCACGGCGCGCGACGGCGCGGCGCGGCTTGCCATTCTCAATGCCGGAACCATCCCCGACCGCGGTCTCTATGGCGTTTTCCTCGCGTTCACCGAGGGCAAATCGGTGCGCGTGGGCGAACTCGATGAAGAGATGGTCTTCGAGTCGCACGCGAACGAGACCTTCATCCTGGGCGCGTCAACTTGGAGAATTGTCGACATCACGCACGACCGCGTGCTGGTGACGCCCGCGCCCGGCGAGCCGGGCAAGATGCCGTTCTGGAAGGGCGACGGGCCGGGACGTCCGCTGGAGTTTGGCCGTCGCATCGGCGCCATGGTGCGCGAGCTGCGCGCCCTGCCGCAGGCGGCTGCGCTCACGCGCCTCGTCAGCGAGCACGATCTCGATCCCGGCGCGGCCGAGAATCTGCTGTGCTTTCTCGCCGACCAGGCGGAGGCCACAGGGCAGGTTCCCGACGACCGGACGATTGTTGTGGAGCGCTGCCGCGACGAACTGGGCGACTGGCGCGTGTGCGTGCTGACGCCGTTCGGCAGCCGCATCCACATTCCCTGGGCCATGGCGGTGAGCGCGCGCATTCGCGCCGCAGGTGGGCCTGAAGTGGAGACGCTGTGGGGCGACGACGGCTTTGTGCTGCGCTTCCCCGACACCGACGAGCCGCCTGATTCGGATTGGATTCTTGTGGAAGCTGCCGAGGCCATGCAACTGGTGCTGCGCCAGTTGGGCTCGACGGCGCTGTTTGCCGGACGCTTTCGCGAGGCTGCGGGCCGCGCGCTGCTGCTGCCGCGCCGCCGCGCCGATCAACGCTCGCCGCTGTGGCAGCTGCGCAAGCGTTCCTACGATCTGCTCAGCGTGGCCTCGCGATATCCATCGTTCCCGCTGCTGCTGGAGGCTTATCGCGAGTGCCTGCGCGACGTTTTCGACATGCCTGCGCTCATTGAAACCCTGCGCGCCATCGAGCAGAGGCAACTTCGCGTGCATGTGGTAGAGACGCGCAAGCCCTCGCCGTTCGCCTCATCGCTGCTTTTCAGCTACGTGGCAAACTTCGTCTACGAAGGCGATGCGCCATTGGCCGAGCGCCGCGCACAGGCGCTCACCATTGACCAGGATCAGTTGCGTGAATTGCTGGGCGAGGCCGATCTCCGGGAATTGCTCGATGCCGATGCCATCGCGGAGGTGGAAGAGGCCGCGCAATGCCTTGCCGAGAATTATCGCGCACGCTCCGCCGACGGCATGCACGATCTGTGCCTCAAATTGGGCGATCTTTCGCGCGAAGAGTTGGCGCGCCGTGTAATCTCGCCTGACTTACTGGCGCAAGTTGACCGGTTAATTCGTTCGCGGCGCTTGCTGGAGCTGCGCATCGCGAGCGAAAAGAGGCTGATCGCGGCCGAGGACGCCGCGCGTTACCGCGATGGGCTGGGCATTCCTTTGCCCCCGGGGTTGGCGGTTGCATTGCTCGAGCCGGTGGCGCATCCGGTGCTCGAACTGGTGCGCCGCTACGCGCGCACGCATGGGCCATTCACGCTGCGCGAAGCTGCGGATCGATTTGCACTCGACACGGAGGAAGTGGAGCATACACTGCGGCAGCTTGCAGCGGAAGGCCGCGTGCTGGAAGGCGGCTTCCGGCCAGGCGGCCTCCATCGCGAATGGTGCGATGCGGAGATTCTGCGGCAGATTCGGCGCAAGTCGCTGGCCCGGCTGCGCCGCGAAGTGGAACCGGTGGAGCAGCACACGCTGGCGCGCTTCCTCACCCACTGGCAGGGGCTGCTGACGCCGCGGCGCACGGGCGCCGCGCATCTGGATGCGCTGCTGGATGCAATTGAAAACCTGCAGGGCGCGCCGTTGCCCGCATCGCTGCTTGAAACGTCGATTCTGCCCGCGCGCATTGCCGATTACACGCCTGCGGGGCTGGATACGTTGATTGCGGCGGGCGAAGTGGCGTGGGCCGGGGTGGAACCGATCGGTGAGCGCGATGGCCGCATCGCGTTGTTTCTTGCCGACAAACTGCCGCTGCTGGCGCAGAGGCGGCCGCTAGTGGAACCGCTGACCGAGCGTGAGGAAAAACTGCTGGCGGTGCTCGAATCCACTGGCGCGAGTTTTTTCGATCCTCTGCACCAGGCGGCGGGCGGCGGCTATCCCGGCGAGACCATCGACGCGCTGTGGAACCTGGTGTGGCACGGGCTCATCACCAACGATTCGCTGCATGCGCTGCGCGCGTACATTGCCAGGCCCGAGAGCGCGCGCACACCGCGCCGTTATCAGACCGGCGCAGTCTTCCGCTCGCGACGCACCACGCCGCCAACGGCACAAGGAAGATGGTCGTTGCTGCCGGTGGCGCCCACCCTTTTGCAAAGGGCGCGAAAGGATGGGGCACGGGAGGGGCCGACGGCGACCGAGGCCAGTCACGCACTGGCGATGCAACTGCTCCATCGCTACGGCGTGCTGCTGCGCGAATCGGTTGCTGCGGAGAATGTGCCCGGGGGGTTCAGTGCCGTCTACGATGTACTGAAGGTTCTGGAAGAAAGCGGGCGCATTCGCCGGGGCTATTTTGTCGGCGGCCTGGGTGCTACGCAGTTCGCGCTGCCGGCAGCGGTGGACCTGCTGCGCCAACTGCGCGCGGAGCCGCCTCTCGAAAAACCTGAGTTCGTGCAGTTGGCTGCAACCGATCCGGCGAATCCTTATGGCTCGGTTTTGCGCTGGCCGGAACTGCCGGTTGCCGAAGAAGACTCGGAGACAGCGCCACGCGTGCTTACGCGTGCGGCGTACGCCGAAGTGATTCTGCGCAGCGGGCGTCTGGTGGCGTGGTCGAAGCGCGGCAGCCCAAATATTGTCATTTTTTTGCCGGCCGAGGAGCCGGAGCGCTCGCAAACCGCGTCGGGGCTGGCGCATTTTTTGTGCACGCGAGGCCAGGAAAGAATGCGGCTGCACAGCCACGAGGGCGTACTGATCACCACCATTAACGGGCAGCCAGTCGCGATGCACTTCCTGGCGCGGTTCCTCATGGACGCGGGCTTTCATCCCGGCCCGCTCGGCATGCACCTGCGAAGGATTCATTTGCCGGTAGCGCAAGCGCAGCCGCCGCGGCCCGAGGTGCAATAGAACATGCCCGAAGGCGACACCATCTTTCGCACCGCGCGCAACCTGGGCCGCGCGCTCGAGGGCAAACCCGTGACCGCGTTTCGCTCCACGTTTCCGTGGCTGATGCGCTTCAACGACGACACGCCGCTTGCCGGGCAAACGGTCGATCGCGTGGAGGCACGCGGCAAATGGCTGCTGGTGCATTTTTCAGGCGGCGGCATTCTGGCATCGCATCTGCTGATGAACGGACGTTGGCACATCTACCGGCGCGGCGAGCGCTGGCAGCTTGCGCGCATTCACATGCGCATCGTGATCGAGAACGAAGATTACCAGGCGGTGGGCTTTCGCGTGCCCGTGGCGCGCATGCACACGCCCCATTCGCTGGAGCGCGATCTGCGTGTCGCCGCTCCGGAAAACGATCTGCTGCGCGCGGAGTTCGATGCCGCGGCGGCGCTGGAAAGGCTGATGGCGCGCGGCGATGAAGCTATTGCCGACGCATTGCTGGATCAATCGGTGCTGGCCGGCGTGGGCAACGTCTTCAAATCGGAGATTTGTTTCGTCAACGGCCTGAACCCGTTTCGCACCGTCGCGTCGCTCACGTGCGACGAGGCCGCGGCGGCCATTGCCAGCGCGCAAAAGCTGCTGAGGGCCAATGTGCTCGAGGATTCAGGTGACATGATCGTGACTTATCGCGGGCAGCGGCGGCGGACCACGCACGCATCGGACCCGAGCGAGAGCCTGTGGGTGTACGGGCGCGCGGGAGAGCCCTGCCGGCGCTGTGGCGAGCCGATTCGCCGCCGCATCCAGGGCGCGGATGCGCGCGTCACTTTCTGGTGCCCGCGTTGCCAGCCCATGCCGGATGGAACGGACGTGGATGGTTAAGCTTCAGTTCGACGGCTTGCCGGTTCCGAAGATCTTCTGCAGGATGTTGCGGTGGTCGTCACCGCCCATGCCTTTGTGGTCGCAGGTGTCGGTGGGTGCGGTGCCGTCGAGGAAGGCCGCGGTGTAATCGTCGGGGCAGGCGCCGTCGGCCAGCAGATTGGTGTTCTTGTCGAGAGTGACGATCTCGACTCCTTCGGGCGGCGTGAATTCGTTGGTATCAGAGTACTGCGGCAAGAGGACGGCTTGCTTCATGAAATCGGCCCAGATGGGCGCGGCGGCGTGCGCGCCTTCGATATCGATGCTGGTGTAATCGTCGTTGCCGACCCAGACGATGCAAAGGAGACTGCTGGTGAATCCGGCGAACCATGCGTCGTGGCTGGTGCCGGTTTTGCCGGCGGCAGGCGAGATAAAGCCCATGTTGCGCACGCCGGCGCCGGTTCCGCAGTAGTCTCGCCCTCCAATCTCGCAGGGATCGCTCCCGTTGCCTTGCAGCACGGCCTCCATCATGTACGTGGTGAGGAAGGCCACGCGCGGATCGAGGACCTGGCGCGAAGTGGGCGTGTAGTCTTCGATGATGTCGCCGGTGGGAGTGCGCACGCTGGCCAGCATCCAGGGATCGATGTGGATGCCGCCGTTGGAGAAGATGGTGTAGGCGCCGGCCATATCGAGCGGCGTGGCGTCGTAGGAGCCGATGGCCATGGAGGGCGTGCCCTCCGCGTTCTTGACGCCCGCATCGCGCGCCAGCGCGGCCACGCGATCGAAGCCTACCATGCCGGCCAGGCTGATGGTCGCGTTGTTGTCGGAGCGCATGAGCGCGTAACGCGCCGTGATATCTCCGTAATACTCGCCCTTATAGTTGCGCGGCGTGTACTGGTATTGCGTGCCTTCGCCGTAGGTTTGCTGGGCGTCGCTGAGCATGGTGACCGGCGAAAAGAGCCGGTTCTGCCCGGGCAGCATGGTACCTTCGATCGCGGTTTGGAACGCCGAAGCGTAGACGAACGGCTTGAAGATGGAGCCGGTGGGCCGATGCGCGACCGCGTGGTTCACCTGCGAGCTGCCGTAGCTGCGCCCGCCCACCAGAGCCAGCACCTGGCCGGTGTGAGGATTGAGCGCGATGAGCGCCACCTGCGGATAGATGTAGGGCTTGCCCAGTTTTTTGTCGCGCGCATGCAGCTTGTCCACCTGTTCGTCGACTACGTGAATCGTGGAATCGACGGCCGAGGCGGCCAGGCGCTGCAGCTCCGGATCGAGCGACGTGTAGATGCGCAGCCCTTCGCGGTTGAAGTCGCGATCGCCGAGGCGTTGCGTCAGCTGATCGTGCACGAGGTCGACAAAGTAGGGCGCTTCGCTTTCATCCACGCTGCCCGGGACCAGGTGCAGCGGTTCGGCCTTGGCGGTTTCGGCCTGTTCCTTGGTGATGGCGCCGGTTTCCACCATCGCGTCCAGCACCAGGTTGCGCCGCTCCAAAGCCCGCTCCGGATGGCGGAAGGGATTCAGGCGGCTGGGGCTTTGGATGAGCCCGGCGAGCAAGGCGCACTCGGCCAGATCGATCTGGGCAACGTCCTTGCCAAAGTAGTCCTGGGATGCCTCGCCGAAGCCGTCAATGGAAAAACTGCCCAGTTGCCCGAGAGGGATTTCGTTCGCGTACATGGCGAAGATCTGCTTCTTATCGAAGCGGTGCTCGAGGATGATGCTGATTACGGCCTCGCGCATCTTGCGTGAGTAGGTGCGCTCTGGCGTGAGGAAGAATCCGCGCGCCAACTGCTGCGTGAGGGTCGATGCTCCCTCGGTGTAGCGGTGCAGATGAAAGATGTCGTTGCGCATGGCGCCCAGGATGCGCCAATAATCGATGCCGCTGTGCTCAAAGAAGCGCCGGTCCTCGATGGCGATGACGGCATGCACCAGGTTGGGCGGAATTTCGTCGTAGGTGAGCACACGGCGCTTGGTGCGCTGCGCGCCTTCGCTCAGGCCAGTAATGAGCAGCGGCTCGAGCTCGTAACTCGAAAGCGGCTGGCCGTGCTCGTCGCTGATGGCGTCGACTACGCCGCCGCTGACGTGGATGGTGGCGCTGTCGGGCGCGTGATACGACTGCGGGCCGGGCCGCACGGTGATCTGCAGCACGCCCTGGCTGAACGTGCCCAGCGGCGAAGTTTGCGGAGCACCATCGGCGGTGTAGCCGGCTTCGCGCAGCTCGTTGGCGATCAACCGGACGCTGAACCTCTGCCCCGGCCGCACCTCGCGCGGCGCGGCGTAGATCTTGGCGGTGTTGGCGAAGATCGGCTGCTTGAGCCGCTGGTTCACAATGCCCGTGTACTCGATGTAGAGAAAGGTGAAGACGCAAACGCCCACGAACACAACGCAGCCGAGGGCTGCCAGCAGGTACATCAGAATCCGCGACCTGAGATGATGATCCACAGCAGGCTTCGCAAATCGGATTCGTAACGCCATCGCCGCTCCTGAAAACAGCTTTTAGCCATTCGCTTTTAGCTGTTAGCTGTTAGCTGTTCTTGCTTCGACTCGCCTCTACGTCATCAGCCAAGGTCAACATCCGGGTACGCAAACAAACGGCTGGAAGTTCGAGACTAATAGCTGTCTTCCAGCAGCTTTTCTTCTGCGACGCGCTTCTTCACCAGCGCCACCACTTCGTTCAAGGCTACATCCACGCTCGTGCTTGTGGAACGCGTCACTAATTCCACCTGGCCCGCGGCGGCCTTTTTGCCCACGTTGATGCGGTAGGGAATGCCTACCAGGTCCGCGTCCTTGAATTTGACGCCGGCGCGCTCGTCTCTGTCATCCAGAAGCACGTCGAGCCCCGCCGCTTCAAGATCGGCGGCAAGTTTTTCGCCGGTTGCGCGCAGCGCCGCGTCGGCCACGTTCGTAACTGTGACCACGACGGTGAAGGGCGCAATCGAAGCCGCCAGGCAGAAGCCGTTGGCGTCGTTGGCCTGTTCGATGGCCGCCGTCAAAATGCGTTCGATACCGATGCCGTAGCTGCCCATGATCGGCGTCACTTCCTTGCCGTTCACGTCGAGCACGCGCGCGCCCATCGATTCGGAATATTTGTAGCCGAGCTTGAAGATGTGGCCGACCTCGACGGCTTTGCCGACCAGCAACTGGCCGTTGCAGGCGGGCTTCGGACACATTTCACCCTCATTGACACTGCGAATGTCGGCGCTCAACGTCCAGGTGAAGTCGCGGCCGGGGGTCACGTTGCGCAAGTGGTAGTCGAGCTGGTTGGCGCCGCAGACCATGTTCCTGCGGCCCTCGAGGGCGCGGTCGACGATGACGGTGAGGCCTTCGCCGAGCGGCAGCGCATCGTGCTCGAGCCCCACCGGACCCAGATAACCCGCGGGGCCGTTGAAGAACTGCTGCAACTCTTCGGCCTGCATGGTGCGCAGCTCCGCAGCGCCGATGGCGCCCAGAAGCTTGGTCTCGTTCACCTGATGATCGCCGCGCAGAAATGTGGCCACTCCGTGCCAGGTATCTTTCCGGCTGCCATCCTTTTCTGCCGGCCCATGCTTGAGCGCCATATAGGCTACGCACTTGATGTCCGATGCCGGAGAAATTTTGAAGAACGCAGCCACGTCGGCGATTGCGGCGCAACCCGGCGTGGGCACCAGCTCGGGTGCGCCGTCGCCTGTCGCCTCCATCTCGGCAACGGCGTCGAGGCGCGACGTCGCTTTCTCCAAATTCGCCGCGTAGCCGCACACCGGACAGCTTGCGATGAAGTCCTCGCCGGCTTCGGTGTAGACCATGAACTCCTGCGACTGCGAACCGCCCATGGCGCCCGAATCGGCCTCGACGGCCACAAACTTGAGGCCGCAGCGCGTGAAGATGGCGCGATAGGCCGCATCGTGCAGATCGAAGCTCTTATCGAGACCGGCGGAGTCGATGTCGAAGGAGTAGGCGTCCTTCATGATGAACTGGCGCACGCGCAGCAAACCCGACTTGGGCCGCGGCTCGTCGCGGAACTTGGTCTGGATCTGGTACCAGATCTGCGGCAACTGCTTGTACGAGCGCAATTCGCCGCGCGCAATCGTGGTCATGATCTCTTCGTGCGTCATGCCCAGGCACAGGTCGGCACCCTTGCGGTCCTTGAGGCGAAACATGTTGTCGCCCATGGTCGTCCAGCGGCCGCTCTCCTCCCACGGCTCGCGCGGCAGAATGGCGGGCAGGTAAAACTCCTGGCCGATTTTGTCCATCTCCTCGCGCACGATGCCGATGATCTTGTTCAGCGCGCGCTGGCCGAGAAAAAGGTAGTTGTAAATGCCTGCGCCGAGCTGGCGGATGTAGCCGGCGCGCAGCAGGAATTTGTGGCTGGCCACTTCGGCGTCTGCCGGGGCCTCGCGGAGAGTAGGAATAAAGAGCTTCGACCAACGATGCATAGAAAGAAAAGCGAACTTTCCCGCCCGCTGGACGCGGACGAAATGCGAATGACAGCAGGATTCATTCTAAATGTTTACGGGAGTCCGCCGATTGTTACCGATCTCGCGGCTCTTCAGCGAATACGGCGTAAGCGTCGCGCGCCGCGTGGATAATGCGAAGAATTCGTATCTCGCCGTCTGCTGGCCGATAGAAAACGATGTACTTGCGGATCGCAAGAGTGCGGACGCTCGGCCTCTTGCTCGTCTCGAGACTCCTGCCAATCAAGGGGAACTTCGCCAGCAGCCCAAACCCGCGGGCGATGGAATCGATGTGGCGCGTTGCGGTCTCAGGGCTGCCGCTGTTGCTTGCAACATAAAGCCAGATTTCGTCAAGATCGGTCTGGGCTTGCGGCGCGAGACGTATGCGCATCAACGCTCGGACAGACGAGCTATTCCGCGTTCTTGAACCGACTGGACCAGCGAGGAAAGCGTCTCGATCGTATATTCCTCGCCCTCGCCAGCATCGAGCGCCTGCTCGGCGGAGTCGAGAGAAGCCAGCAATTCGATACGCGCGCGTTCCCGCTTTTCCCATTGGGCAAGAGCTTCACGGATAGCCTCTTCCGAATTGCGAAAGCGGCCTTCCTGGATTCCCAAGTCGATAAAGGAGGCCTGCGCGGGCGTGAGATCAACCTGCATAAGCCAAGGGTAGGGCCGATGGGATTGGCTGTCAACCGCATCAGGCGCCTTGGTTCGGTCGATCATTTGGGCCTTACGCTTGAAATCCAAGCGAAGAGCAGACATGCAAGCACAGCCAGAACAATGTAATAAGGGTCCTGTTTTGAGAGATATTTCACGCAGGCCGCCACTGATATGGCTGCCAATGCAACGATGACAATTCATCGCTTTCTTCTGCCGGAATTCATCAACAGCCTTCCACTAATCTCGATTAAGTGCTTTTCAGATCAGCTCCACACCCCACAGATCGTGCAGATGGACGATGCCTTCGACCTTCCCGTCCGCGTCGACGACGACGAGCGAGGTGATTTTGCGCTCTTCCAAGATCGCCAATGCTTTTGCGGCCAGTTCGCTCGATGCAATGGTGCGTGGATGCGGGTTCATGGCCTCGCCCGCAGTCTTGCTCAACGCCGCTCCGCCCTCGCGCTCGAGCAGGCGCCGCAGGTCGCCGTCAGAGATGACGCCATTGAGGCGGCCGCCCTCCTGCACCGTGGTGATGCCGAGCTTCTTCGACGACATCTCGAAGATCACATCGGCCATGGGAGTGAACGGGGTGACGGCGGGGATCTCTTCGCCCGAGTGCATCAGCTCGCGCACCTTGGCCAGTCGCTTGCCCAGCTTGCCGCCGGGGTGCAACTCGGCAAAATCCTCGGCGCGGAAGCCCTTGCGCAGGCTAACGGCAACAGCCAACGCATCGCCGAGCGCGAGCATGGCGGTGGTGGAGGCCGTGGGCACGAGATTCAACCCGCAGGCCTCGCGCTCGACCGAGCAATCGAGCGCCACGTCGCTCGCCTGCGCCAAGGTGGACTGCAAATTGCACGAGAAGCTGATGAGCGCGTCGCCTTTGCGCTTGAGGGTTGCGAGCAGGCGCAGGATCTCCTCGGTTTCGCCGCTTGCCGAAAGCGCGACGACCACGTCGCCGGACATGAGCACGCCCAGGTCGCCATGCACGGCCTCAGCGGGATGCAAGAACAGCGCCGGCGAACCGGTGGAGCTGAGCGTGGCGGCGATCTTTTGCGCGATGATGCCACTTTTGCCCATGCCGGTGACCACTACGCGGCCATTGGACTCGCCGCAGCGAAGAATCATGTCGACGGCACGCGCGAAGGGCGCAGCCATGGGACCTTCGAGACGCGCGGCGAGAACCTCAAGCGCGGCAGCTTCAGTGCGCACCAGCGCCGCCGGGTGGAAGGCGTCGTCTTGCATGTGAGAACTCATTGGCCTTTGATGGTAACAAAGACAGGGGTCAGGTTTCAGGTTTCAGGTTCCAGGTTTCGATCGTCAGTCGTCAGTGATGCGCTCTCTAGTCTCCAGTCCCTAGTCCCTTAGTCCCTGGTCCCTCTTCCCGATCGGCTGTCTGCGGCTCGCTGCTCACGGTTCACGCTCGTACAATAGACCCATGAGGTCCATCCCCGTGCGGCGCAACACGTTGGTTCTGGGCGCTACGCTTCTGATTCTGGCCATCTTTGCGTGGGCAGGGTGGGCGAATTCGGAATATCGCCGGCAGGAGGCCGAGCGCCTGCTTTCCAGCGCCGGGCAGGGCGAACTGGTGCCCGCACCTGGAGGCGGCACGCCACAATACGTTTCTCCGCTCAACGGCAAACCCGCGCCGGCCTTCGCGCTCAACGATCTGAGCGGGAACAAGGTTTCGCTGGCCAGCTACCGCGGCAAGGCCGTGCTGATCAACTTCTGGGCCACGTGGTGCGCGCCGTGCAAGCTGGAAACGCCGTGGATCATTGAGCTGCGCCAGAAGTACGCGGCGCAGGGATTTGAGGTGCTGGGTGTTGACACAGAAGGCGACGACCTGCAGAAAAACGACAAGACCGGATGGGCCAAGGCCGCGGCCGCCGCGGGCAAATTCGTCGCGGAGGAGAAGGTACCGTATCCGGTGCTGCTCGACGGCGACTCGATCAGCCGCGACTACGGCGGGCTGGACGATCTGCCCGCTTCATTCTTCGTGGACCGCAAGGGCGTGGTGGTTGCGGCACAGGTGGGCCTGACCTCGGAGAGCGACATCGAGAGCAAGATTGAGAAGGCGTTGAAGCAGTGATCAGTTGTCAGTTTTCAGTTGTCAGTCATGAACTGCAGGTTTCCTGAGTTCGGGGATTGAGATCGATGCATCTGTTGACGAAACGAACTGGTGCGGCGGCGATGGTCTTTGCGATTGGAGTGGGGGCTGCGTGCGGGCAGAGCTTGACGCCGGCCGCGCAAAGCCGGCAGCTGGTAAAGACCGACGTGGTGACGTATCTCTTTCCCGAGCAGGTGACGGTGCCGGCGGGCAAGCCGAGCCAGGTGGCGCTGCACTTCCGCATCGCGCAGGGACTGCACATCAACTCGCATACGCCAAGCTATGAGGAACTGATCCCGACCACGTTCTCGATTCCCGAAGGAGAAGGCGTGCGCCTCGACAGCGCTACGTATCCGGCGGGCACGGTGATGACGCTGGCCATCGACCCCACGACCAAGCTGAGCGTGTACACCGGCGAGTTCATCATCCAGGCGCGCCTAGTGGCCACGGCAGGCAATCACCTAGTGCAGGGCAAGCTGCGCTACCAGGCCTGCGACAACAATCAGTGCATGCCGCCCAAGACGATCACGGTGGCGATTGATGTGATAGGGAAGTGATTTCGATTTAATATTTTACGCATTAAATGTACTCTGATTGCGTTCAATGCCTGCATTGAATATAATAAGTGCATGCAGTATACGATTCGCAATATCCCGGATTATCTTGACGCTACTTTGCGGGACTTTGCGCGGCGCGAAGGCAAGAGTCTGAATCAGGTGGCTGTTGCGGCGCTTGTTCGCGGAGCCGGTTTGGCGGAGCGCGAGCGCGTCAAGCGAGATCTGAGCGACATCGCGGGCACATGGCAGGAGGATCCCGCATTCGATAGCGCGATCGCTGAACAGCAGAAAATCGACGAGGCGATCTGGCGGTGATGATTCTTGAGGAATCGCCGGAACGAGCCGCTCGATGAGAGTGGCCCTCGACACCAATCGCTTCGCCGACCTCTCTCGAGGCGACGGATTCGTTGTCAACCTGGTTGCGACCGCCGATGAGATCTGGTTGCCGTTTGTCGTCCTCGGAGAACTTCGGGCGGGCTTTGCAGCCGGCTCCCAGGAGGCGCAGAACGAGGCCGTGCTGCGCCGGTTCCTTCTCAAGCCAGGAGTGGGGATTCTCTATGCCGGCGAGCAGACGACGCATCACTATGCAAGCGTGTACCGGCAACTGCGCAAGCAGGGCACGCCGATCCCGACAAACGATATGTGGATTGCGGCCCTCGTGCTCGAACACTCGCTGGTGCTGTGCGCGCGCGATGCGCACTTTGATGCGCTGGCGCAATTGACGCGGGTTTAGGCTGGTGGGGTCCGGGCCTTTCCAGGTTCCAAAATCGGGACCCGGTGCAACCGGCAAATTCGTAGCCGGCGGACCAACCGCTGTCGGGCCCTGGCCGCGTCAACGCCCGTCATTGCGTTGAGCCGTTGTCGTCCGCGGGCAGAAACTGGTAGCTCACAAACGCGAAGTGCGCCCCGTCGGGAGCCCAGTTGGGCACGTTGTCGCTGCCCGATCCGCCCACAATCTCGACCAGGTTGCGAATCTTGCGGTCGGCAACGTTGAGAATGCGCAAGGTCACGTCCTTGTTGGCTGCGTGCCCGGTCACATCCTTGTCGTAAGAGAGAATCAGGATCGACTTTCCGTCTGGCGAGGGGTGTGGCGTCCAGTTGTGCTTCTCGTCGAAGGTCACCTGCTCGGGTTGGCTGCCATCGGTCCGCATGCGCCAGATCTGCATTCCGCCCGCGCGGTCGGAGTTGAAGTAAATCCACTGCCCATCCGACGAAAAATCCGGGTCGTCGCTCACGCCGGTCCCAGTGGTCAGTGCGGTTTCCTCGCCGCCGTCGGGAGAAATGGCAAAAATGTTCAGCGAGCTGTGGCTGGGCCGCGTAAACAAAATCGTCTTACCGTCCGGCGACCAGCTATGAAAATAGGAGTCGGGATTGGCCGTAACCATGCGCGGTGCGCCGCCCGTGACAGGCACGATATAAACGCGCCGGCCGGGATGGTCTGGCGTTGTGCAGGTCATCGCGATCCATTTGCCGTCGGGCGAGAGGCCGTGGCTGCCTGTGCAATCGCTGGCGCTGCCAATGTCGATGGGTGTGGCCTCGGCGATCGCGCCATCGCTTTCGGCCGCCGGCACGCTCCACAGCTTGCCCGCACGGTTAAAGATCAGCGTCTTGCCATCGCGGCTCCAGTTGGGCGCCTCCATCTGTCCCTTACCGGTCTGGATCACGAAGGCCCTGCGCATATTGTTGTCGATGGCGATGGTCTGGAGAGTGCTGTAGAGCGCCACGGGCGCCGGAGTTGCCGGAGCCGTGAGCGGCACGAGTTCCACGTGCGCGAAGGAGGCCTGCTCCACTGCGTCTTTGTTGTGCGCACAGACTCCCAGGCCGGCGTAGAAACCGCCGTCGAAATGCATCCTGATGGATGCTCCCACCTGGTGCAATGGTTCGCCGTGCATGCTCAGGAAAAGCGTGATCGTGTCGCCGCGCTTTTCAAGCCGCAGCCGCTGCGGCGCGCCGATGTTGAAGGCGATGTCCTGCGTGGTGTCGCCCTTGATGTGCCGGTATTGCAGCGCTGTTTCACCGGACCCATGAACCGCCGCGTCGGCGTACATGGCGTCGGGGTCGAGCGTCTGCCGGAACATCAGCAGCGCCTTGCGGTGCGCACTTGCGCCGGCGCCGGCATCGGCCAACTTCACGTCGGCGGTCAGCGATACGTCACCGGAGACCTTCTTCCACACGAAGTGGAATCCGTCCACGTTGCCCCAAAGGTTCGCGCCAGCCGACCTGAGGGTGTAAACGCCCGATGCGGCGTCGTAGGTCGCGACTCCCGGCGGCACAACGCTCCCTACGTCTGACTGGTTCTCAAAAATGCCCAGCCCCTTGGCTGCTGTTTGCGCGCCCGCAATGCCTGATGCAATGAACCCAAACGCCAACGCCGAAACCACCACAAGTCGTCCCGTCACACTTTTGTTCCAATGCACAATGGTTGTCTCCCTTGTGGATGGAATCACTCTACGGCAAGAAGGCGGTCATTTGCCAGCGAGAAGCTTCACGCTCCCGCCTTCTTTTCGATCTTCGCCCAGGTGTCCTTCAGCGGTAGTGTCCGGTTGAAGACGAGTTTCTCCGCCGTCGAATCCGGATCAACGCAGAAATATCCCACGCGCTCGAACTGGAAGCGGTCGCCCGGCTTGGCGCTGGCCAACGACGGCTCGAGTTTAGCGTTGTTCACGACTTCGAGCGAGTTGGGGTTGAGATTGTCGAGGACGTCCTGGCCCTCTTCAAGATCGTAGGGATCGGGCTTCGAGAAAAGCTTGTCATAAAGGCGAATTTCGGCGGAGATGGCGTGCGCGGCTGAGACCCAGTGCATCGTCGACTTCACCTTGCGGCCGTCGGGCGACTGGCCGCCGCGGCTCAAGGGATCGTAGGTGCAGTGGACTTCAACAATGTTGCCGGCGGCGTCTTTCACGACACTCTGTGCGGTGATGAAGTAGGCATTTCGCAGGCGAACCTCCTTGCCGGGGCTGAGGCGGTAGTACTTGGGCGGAGGAACTTCGCGAAAGTCGTCCTGCTCGATGTAAAGCTCGCGCGCGAAGGGCACCTGACGCGTGCCGGCGGAGAGGTCTTCGGGGTTGTTCTGGACCTCGACGAATTCCTCTTGACCGGCGGGATAGTTGTCGATGACCACTTTGAGCGGGTGCAGCACGGCCATGGCGCGGAGTGAGCGGTGGTTGAGGTCGTCGCGCTGAAAGTGCTCGAGCATTTCGATATC
>Ga0326727_10013660_pt1 | contig 17959 bp, 13 predicted proteins | sample MB2enrmetagenome_FD_207643 | JGI IMG/M metagenome (GOLD analysis project Ga0326727, IMG submission 207643) | Lab enriched peat soil microbial communities from McLean, Ithaca, NY, United States - MB29MY | ecosystem: Environmental > Terrestrial > Soil > Wetlands > Peat | place: USA: New York...
CAACCAGGTCTTCCAGGTTCTGGTTCGTCGCGGTGATGACCCGTACATTGATATGGACCTGCTTCTCTCCCCCAAGTTTATCGATTTCCTGCTCTTGCAACACGCGTAGTAACTTGGCCTGCACCTCGAGCGGCATGTCGCCAATCTCGTCCAGAAAGATGGTGCCGTTGTTGGCAAGTTCAAACTTGCCCTGCTTTCCGCCCTTCTTGGCGCCGGTGAACGCACCCTCTTCATAGCCGAACAACTCCGACTCAAAGAGATTCTCCTGAATCGCCGAACAGTTAACGCGCACGAACGGAGCAAATGCCCGGTGACTCATCTGATGGATGCTGTGCGCGTATACCTCCTTGCCCACGCCGCTCTCCCCCAGCAGAAGTATGGTCGCCTCGGTAGCGGCCACTTGCATGGCCTTCTGTTTTGATTCTTGCGAACGGGCCGAGACGGAAACAATATCGTCAAAGCTATAGCGGGTATCGCGCGGCCCGTGCGCTTTGCCTTTGTAGAACTCCACCTGTTTTCGAAGCGTTTGGACCCTTTGCGCCAGCCTAGTGACCTCCGCAACATCGCGAAATACGATCTTGCCGACCGCGCCGACGCACTTCCCATTCTTGAAGATTGGAACCCGGGTGGCGATGCCGTAACCTTTATCGCCCAGGTCGTATTCCGACATGTCCGCTATCCCGGTACGTGCGACGATGTGCATATGGGTATTTTTCTGGACTTCAGTGACGTGTTTCCCGATCACATCCTGCGCTCTGACACCCCACAGTTCTTCGAAGCTCTTATTGACCAGTGTGATGATGCCGTCGCTATTCACCACCCACAGCCCATAATCGGAGTTTTCCACGATCGGGCCAAGCAGTTCAATCTGTTCAAGGGCCGCATCCAACTGGGGCTGCCGCACGATGCTCTCCCCCTCTTGCAGAACCACGAAACACCAGTAGGTTGTTCCATCCATTGCAAGAGGCAGGCGAATTATGCCGCCGACATCAGGGCTCCGGTGGTCTGGCAGCAAGATGCATGGTGCACTGGCATCGGCCTGCTCCAGTGCAGCCAGAGACAGCAGATCCTGCACCTGGGTCAGGGAGTCGCCAAAATAATCAGCAAATGCGGCATTCCTTTCTAGAATATTACCCCTTGTGTCGGTTAGCACCACCATGCCCGGCAAGGCCCGAATTAGCGCTACCAACTCAATCTTGGACCGTGTCTCAAACATCAGTTCCCCCGACATACCGATTGACCGAACGACCTGAATCTGCTTTCCCTGCTCCGATTCAGCCACGCACCTTGGCGTGGAAGTTGATAAGGGAACGACCACCACGAACAGCCGTTCCCATTTGTCCGTTAGCTGCCGCTTTTGGCTGCCATCGTGCGCTCGGGCTGAACAGAATTGGCCACGGGTGCTGCTTCAGGCCTGGCAAGTGGCCACAACTCGAAATGGCCCACGATGGTAAAGAAAGGAAACGTAACGCCCAGCAAGGCCGTTGCCATCCAGAGTTCAAGCTCGTACGTAGGAGGGCCCACCGCGAGTTTGCCGTGGATTGCCGGAGCTAGGAAGCCGTACATAGTGCAGAGCGCTCCACCAATGACAACACAGGCGAAGTTGTTCAAAATTCCTTTCAAAGGCTGATTGAACTTGGCGAAAAGAGATCCTTGCAGCATATTTTGAACGACGATTGTTCCGAATATGAATGCCACTGACGCACGGACCAGAAAAACAACAACATCGATTTCCAGCACCGAGTACCCGATGTATGTGGCAATCACACCGAAAACGAGAGCGATCAGCGTCCACACGATACCCAACGTCGGTTGCCGCATCAGACTTGCCGACTTTGTAAGCGGCCAGAGATCGAAATTTATCAGCACAAACATGCCGCATAACGCTGCCGTGGCGAAGCCGATGGCTACGAAGGCGTTCGATAATCCATGCGGATCAAGTGCCGGAACATAGACGGGTGCACCCTGCATGAATTCAAAGTTGAAGAACACGCGGAACAGCCCATATCCCACAATATAGGTTGCAAGAAGCAGCGGCACGGCAGCGACAACCCGGTTCTTAATCATGGATGTGAAAGGCCAACCGCCGAACATCACGATCAGCAGGAAGGACATATCGATCACAAAGATGTCGTACATATTCGCCATCGGGGCTGGCGGAGTGATCTTGCCTCCCACAAACGCAATAATGGCCACGCCAGCCACAACCCCGACCAATAAGGCGATCACCAATAGCGCAATGCCCTTTGCTGGCTGGCGCAGCGCGCCCACGGACGCCGGGTATTTTCCGCCTTCCCACGTGATAGCAATGATCAGTGCGATGGGAATGATGCACATGAGGCAATAGCCGACCCAGTCGGCGAATGTGCGATAAGTGAACAGCTTGATAAAGCCGAGCGAAACGACAATCGTGATCGCCGTCGCAAGAATTCCGAGTACTGGTTGCTTGAGCTTGGGCATAGCGCTCCTGCTTCTCTCGCAGGAGGCGGTTACGCCTCGCCTCCTGGATTTACTGGATTTTTTCGAACAAACGCGTCCTCTCGGGTGGAGATCCACCCCCGCTATCCGAGTTATTAACCCTTCTTTGGAAGCAGACTGGACATCGGAACAACAAGCTTGAACTGGAACCTTTCCCCACCAAAGTGGTTCCTCACGGCAAACTCCTGGTAGTACTTAGCCTCCAAGAGAATATGGCTTTTGGGGGAGAAGTATCTTACGGCCGGCCCGAGACCGACAAGCTGCATCTCGCGGCCCGCGCTGTACACTCCTGGGATTGCCGCAACCTCCTGACCGTTAATTGAGTCATTATTCAACTGTTCGGCAAAGTAACCTGCAGGACCAAGAGCCCAGTTCTTAATATTCTTACCAACGACGAAGTCCGTATGAAACTCGTTTCCGGACTTGTAGTTGGTTGAGCTGTTAGTGGTTCTCAGGGTAAAGATGAGCTTCGATGAAACCTCGAACTTATGGGGCGACATATAAGTGAGGTCCAGGACAGGTTCGAATGACCAGTAATGCGCGCCCAGGCTGACACGGGCGTCGTTCTTGTCATAATGCCCGGTCGGAAGGCAGATATCGAAGGCTTCGACGAGATGCAGGTTCTTATGATGCCACCCTAGGATGAGAGGATCAATGACGATGTCGCCGATACCGAAGCGACTGTTGCTCCCTCCCAAATCGACGGATTGTTGAACCAGCGGAATGAGGGTGTGGATAGTGTAGTTAGCACCGAAGATCTTGAGTGGCGTCACATGTACAAAACGAAGAACCTCGACCTCGGCATCAACCGAAGGCGTCGTCCCGGCAATCGAGACTTTGTCGCCTGATCCGTTGCGTAAATCTCCGTGGTAGTAATTGAAATAATTAATGTAGTAGGTACCCGGTGGAGGGAGAACGCCAGAGAAGAACGTCTCTGAGCCGTAGCCATACTGGTCGGCGCCTTCTTTGGCTTGCGTCGCAAGAGGAGCCAGCAAACTGAGGCCAAGGATGAGAAGACAGCCAAGTTTCAATTTCGTTGTCATGATGTACTCTCCTAACAAGCTTGCCGCTCCACGATGAGCCCGAATCACGCACAAGTCTCACATCGAGCTATCCATGTTGGCTGCTTCCTGCTGTGAAAACTGACAGCTTCGCCGCAGATGTGGCACGCGCGTGAGGGCGTGAACCCACGATCGCAAGTCGGTAACCTTCGTATCGAAAGTCAAACGGCTGTCAACCGCATCTGCAACGAAGCTGCAAGTGCCTGTCTGCTACTTGCCCGCAGCGGCGGCGGCCAAAGGTGCGCCGAACGCTTTCTGCCAAAGCTGAAGTATGTCCTTTGCGATGGGAGTGCGCGGGGTGAAGAAGTTGGTCCCGTCCTTCATGGTTAACTCGGCCAGCGCCGGCAGGTCGCTCTCTTTCACACCGAGTTCCGCGAAGCCAGAGGGGATGCCAACATCCTGCGACAGTTTACGCATTGCGGCCACTCCCTTTGCTCCCGCTTCCATAGGCGTTAGCCCGGTTATATCCTCACCCATGGCTGCAGCAATAGCGGCGAACCGCTCGGGGCAAGCGATCAGGTTCCACTCGCACGCGATCGGCAAACAAATGGCATTGCACACTCCGTGCGGCAGGTTAAACTTGCCGCCTGCTGAATGAGCCATGCTATGGACGAGACCGAGCACTGCGCTGTTGAACGCTAAGCCCGCCAGGAACTGACCATATGCCATCATCTCCCGCGCCTCCATATCCTGGCCGTTCGCTACTGCCGGGCGCAGATACTTGGTGATCAACTGGATGGCGCCGATAGCGCTAGCATCAGCCGCGGGATTATGGAACTTCGAGACGTAAGCCTCGATGGCATGGGTCAAAGCGTCCATACCAGTAGCAGCGGTCATCCCCGGAGGCATGCCGGCCATGAGTTCCGGATCGTTGAGGGAGACCTTCGGCATGACCTTCCAGTCACAAATTACGTACTTCACGTGCTCAGGGCTGGTGATCACACAAAAGCGCGTCACCTCACTGGCGGTGCCCGCCGTCGTGTTGACGGCAACGAAGGGAGGCAGCGGCTTCTTGGCAACATCCACACCTAATGCGAATTCACTGATCTTTCCGCCGTTGCTGACGATGAGGCCGACGCCCTTACAGCAGTCATGTGAACTGCCGCCGCCCAAAGACAACAGCGAGTCGCACCCGTTTTGCTGGTATGCCTTCACCCCATCCGCCACGTTCAGTTCGGTCGGGTTAGGTTCGGCACCATCAAAGATAGCGACCTTCAGCCCCGCCTCTTCCAGCACGGCCTTGATCTTGTCAGCCACTCCCAGCTTGGCCAGCCCTTTGTCCGTTACGATCAACGTTTTGGTTGCGCCAAGGCCTGCGAGCTGCGCGCCGGCTGCTTTCGAACAACCGACACCCAGCAGCGAAGTGTTGGGCATAAAGACACCGTTAATTGGTTGCATGATTGCTTCTCCTTAGTTGGTCACGTAAATTTGTCAATTCCCGCTAGATCGTATCCTCGCCGAACTTAATTCAAAGACTAGAACATTGACGGCACAAAGGCGATTAACCAATAGCTTACGAATTCCATATGGAAGGACGATGGTGCCGTTGCGTGCTGCTTCAGTTTCCTCATCCATCAGGTGCTATGCCTATGTTGCCAAAACAGCTGGAGTCGACCTTATATCAACCGACCCCAGGCATTTACCTTCACACCGGAAAGGAAGCAATTAGCGCTTTCTCTTCTTGCACGCGCTGCGCCAAGACTGACGAAAACATGCAAGCCTTTATCCCACAACAAGTTAACTATTCCAAGCAGTTAGAACCCTGACTTAAACGTATCTGCTCGTGACACAAATGACGGCAGCTGGAAAGATCAAAACAGTCAGTAACTGACTGGAAGATAAGCTAGTTGTGACGCACCGACGGCAACTGTCTCTATACGTGACACGTCGTCACAACACAAAACACTTCGCCACAGTTGAACCTTCGCATCGGCTCAAGTTCCTTTCTTGAAGTATCAATCGAGGCATTAAGAAGTCTGGGCCCACGCGAGGGCGCAGTGTATCCGACTACTCCTGAAGAAAGGCGAATCAGAAAGCAGCTAAGGCGCTTGCACGCGTCGGCAAGACTCCACCGAACTCAATAACCCTGGCGAAAATCGCCAGCCCCGGCTGAATACATTGTTCTGACGAACGAGCGAAGACAATCGCTACACTTCTGTGTCGCAGTGTTCTGCGTCGTGACAAAGTGTCACAAATAAAGACGGTTTCCGGCTTGCGCACCCCAAGTGGCTTATCTTTGAATCGTTTACTGGCTTCCCGACCTCGTCCCGCAGACCGCAACTGTGTCACGGCCAGATATTGCGGAATACCGGGTTATGCTCACGAGGAACAGCTAATCCATTGTGTAATAAAGGCTTACTTGGTATCTCCCGGTTTGGTGCAGCACATGCATAAGGAAGGTTGCTAATGCTACCTCCTTGCTGCGATGAAGCCTATGTGGGGGAGCCGACTGTTGAGGGCCGGCTCCATTTTTTCAGGCAACACCGAAGGTTCGCGCTGGCAAATAATCCGGTTGGTCAAACATGTCTTTCGTTAAGAGAGTTGAAAGCCGTGGCTCAGTAGCCGACGCCCCAATTACCAAGCAAGACAAACCACACATCCGGGATAGATCTGAAACAGTTAGATCAATCAATATTCGCCACTTTCACAAAGTGGTAAGGAGTATATCGTGAGGGTATCAAATGGCCTGCGCAGGCTTCGCCGCGTACGTGGGTTCGGGGTGTCCGCGCTTGCAAAGGAAGTCGGCATCAGCCGACAGAGTATTTATGCGATTGAGAGCGGGCGATACGTACCCAATACGAGTATTGCTCTTAACTTAGCCAGTGTGTTGCAAGTCTCAGTCGAAGAACTGTTCTTTATCAAGGCACAAGGAAGAGCACGCCGTCAGTAGTGAGCCTTGATGTTTCGTAGGGTGGCTCTCGGCCACCGTCATCGAAGGGGAGAGTCATGGTCTCTGATCGCAAAGTCATCGATACCGAATTGTGCCCGGCAGACATTCCAGGTGAATTCGCTATTTCGGGAGACGAAGAAGAGATACTCAATATTGCAGTACAGGATGCTGTCGAATCCCGCGGATATCGTGATACACCCGCACTTCGTGAACAGTTTCGCTCGATTCTGCGTGATAGACAGGGAGCAGCGTCCGACCGTGAGAGGGTGGCGGAGGTGGGCAGCGGAATGCTGCCCCATAATATGTGATCCCACAACTTACCCTACGCTCTAGCCGCCACAAACCTCTATTCCGCCCAGCGTGCTTTGCGCCAGGGTACGATAGCGCAATTTCCATAAACCACGTCGGGATGACGGAGAGAGTTCATAAATCTCGGCGGGGTGCGAACCAAAAGCGGGCTCGATTATGAGCGATGCTCGACTCCCATTAGCGCTTCAAGTGCAAGGATTGCAAGGTTGACGAGGTCGCGCTGGGCCCGAAGGTCGTCGAGGCTTTGAGCAGCATCCATTTGGCTCCATCGCTGGTGCAAGCGGACCAGCTTCGTGAGCTTTGCTTTCAGTTCGCGCAACCTGGTTTGCTCAAGATGATAGATCTCAGTTTCCTCATATCCACACCGGCGGCATCCGGGATAAAACTGGGAAACACCGGTGCACCGGTCTCTTACAACTCCCATGCCTCTCCCTTCTGCCGCCATGTGATTCGGTCCACACTGTGCAAACTCTCTTCCTATCGGCACCGACACGTCCTGACTACGAGGCTGCCGTCCCTACTGACTTGAGCGCGGAGTCTTGGCCCTTGCTTCCAGAAACAAATGCCGCCGACAAGACAAGCGACAGATATTTTTCCTCTGATGTAGCTCCTCGCGACGTCAAAACAACCGGCACTTTTGCGCCCACGATAAAACCAGCCATTTTGGCGCCTGCAGAGAAAAGCAAACACTTTCCCAATATATTGCCGGCGGCAATATTCGGCGCGATGAGGATATCTGCATCTCCCGCGACAGGGCTGACGAACCCTTTGGCCTCTGCCGACTCTTTACTCACGGCACAGTCATAAGAGACTGGACCTTCTACTATACAGTTGGCGATCTCTCCTTTCAGGTTCATTTCCTTAAGCGCAGCGGCATCGACTGATTCCGGCATACTAGGATTAACCTTCTCGACAGCCGCCAACACCGCCACCTTCGGCCGGTCATATCCCATGGCGCACAATACGCTCACCGCGTTTTCAATGATCTCCTTCTTTTGAACAAGATTGGGATACATCATCATCCCGCCGTCGGTCGTTGCCAACAATTTGTGATAGGAAGGTACCTCGTTGAAAACCAGGTGAGACATTATCTTGCCGGTTTTAAGTCCTTTTTGCTTATCGACCACAGCCGACAAAAGGTCGCCGGTTTGGAGTTTGCCTTTCATGATGAAATCAGCTTTGCCTTGATTGACGAGTTCCACGGCCTTAGCCGCAGCACTCTTGTCGTCGTCAGCGTGTATCACGGCATCAGCATTCACACTTACATTTAGTTTTCGCAAAATTTCTGTAATCTTCGGCGCGTTACCAATCAATATTGGATCTACTAACCCATCTGCCACTGCATGAAACACCGCTTGCAAAGTATGTTCATCCTCAGCAGCAACCACTGCCACAACTTTTTTCTTCCCGCTAGAGTGTCCCACTGCCTTAATGAGTTGATCGAAATTCCTTATGGTCATAACACCCATCCCACCCTTTCGCAAATGACGACGTAATCACCGTCGACAAATAGTCCAAACAAGCACTTTGTGGACCCGCCCGACCCCAATCAGAGCCGGTATCATGAATCGTCCCGCGGAATGCTGTGTCGCAATAGCCACTCAACGCGACGGACATGAGACCGGCCCTAATCGTCTGGGGATAGAGCTCATCCTTTAAAAGCTCATTCCCAAATCTTGTCGGGGCTCGGCATTTCCTTCGGTGGAAGCGGATATCCAACCTCAGTAACGTCGATCAAGTGCTTAAACGTCAAGTTCTCAGAAGTGCTATTGCCGCCCCAGGCTCCGCACCCTAAGGTAATCGTCGGAGTAAACCCATTCATGGGAGCTCCGTTCACGAATATCGTTGGGTGATTGATGGCTACTCGGCCTACCGGCAGTTGGCTACCGGCATATTCAATGTGTTTATCGTTTTTCGAATAAACCGCTGCGGAATGCCCTGCCCCCTCATAAAACAAGTTGGCTTTGGCAATCTCAACTGCATCTTCAAACGAACTGGAAGTCAGCGTTATCATGACCGGGCACATCTTCTCTTTGCAAAGAAGGTCGGCCCTGCCCCTGCCAGTCGCTTTCAGAATGATGACTTTAGTTTCTGCAGGTACGTTGACGCCGGCAATTCCGGCAATAACCTGGACTGGTTTTCCTACAATGTCACGATTGATCTTACCGTCGGGGAATATGGCCTTCCTGAATTTATCGACGGTCGGTTCATCACTGACGTAGAAGGCGCCTGCCTTCACGAACGCCTTCATCACTTCGGCATGCATTTCGGCTGGAGCTATGATGCATTGTTCACCCGCACAGATCACCCCGCCGTCAAATGTCCTGCCCGCGATGACGCTGCCGGCTGCAAGATCAAGGTCAGCATCCTTGTCGATAATTACTTGGATATTGCCCTGTCCAACACCGTAGGCTGGCTTGCCGCTCGAATAAGCCGCTTTAACTAAGGCCTGCCCGCCGGTTGCGACCACCACATTAGCCCTTGCCATCAACTCCTGTGTCATCTCGATTGTTGGATCTTCGAGGACCTGAATAAGATTTTCTGGAGCACCCAGTGGCTTGATCGCTTCGTTCATCAAGCGAACTGTGTGAGCAGTGATCTTCTTCGCTTTCGGGTGGGGAGCCATGATTAGCGTATTTCTTCCCTTGATCGCCATCATCGCATTGCCGCACGGAGTAACCACCGGATTGGTGATCGGGACAACCGCCGCCACGATCCCCTTTGGCTTGGCGAAATAAATTAGTCCCTTCGCTGGGTCGCGTTTGATCTCTCCAACTGATTTTTGCCCCTTCTGAAATGTGTAGATTAGCATAGGGATGTTCTGGTTCTTCAGGATTTTGTGTTCATAAACACCAAGTCCAGTTTCTTCGACGGCTTCTTTGGCAAGAAGTTCCGCATTGTCAAATATGACCTTCCCCATTGCCCGGCAGAGCGCATCTACCTGCTCTTGCGAATAACCTTCGATTGCTTTTAGCGCAACCCGTGATTTCTCAAATGCTGCATCTAATATAGGATTGCTTTCCATCTTGTTTCCAGCCGTGGCCATATCTTTCTTCTCCTTAGAATTTGTTGTTTCTGTAGTCACTTTGCAGGTCCTAACAGGTAGGATTGACCCAAGAACCAAACGCTAAGCCAGTCCGCCCCCATTCCAATCACCTCGCCAAAGCACAATGACACTGACTGGACGAGTGACTCTTGATATTGCTTCTCCTCAGTTGTTGTACTGAACAGTTGGAGTCAATGCTGCTTCTGTCGGCTCCAGGCTTTAGCTGTACTTCAAAGAGGAAGCAATTAGCGCCTTCTCTTCTTGCACGCGCCGCGCCAAGCCATGCGACACCATGTAAACCTTATTCGTACAATTACTTAGCTATCCCTTGCGCCAATAACCGGGACTCAGTGGTGGTATCTATTCGTGACACTTTTAGGGTTGGCGAAAAGGATGGGGAACATAGGTAACCAATTGTAAGATTAGCTACTTACCATGTGCTTCCGGCAACTGTCTTCAGCCGTGACACTTCGTCACGATGCAAAACACTTCTGCCACGAATTCGGAGGCCAGATGCGGAACTGCTGTTGGTGTCCCAGTTCGGTTGAAAACGAAGAAAGTGTTTGTCCGTTGGCAGATCGGATGAGAAGTCTAGTCTCTCAATTCGGATAAGCTCGCTTCCGAATCTCCGGATGTTTACAATCGTTGCCGCGTTGGGATCAACCTAATGAACTTGCTGGCGAAGTCAGACCAGGGATAGGTTGTAATGGATTGCTCGACAGGGCTTTTTGAGCGCGCCGCGCTCGTTCGGCTCTGCACGGCAATGAGGCGGACCTTCGCGCGCCGCGAGATTGTTGGGGAATCGGCACTCGTATCACTGTTGTAACAATTGAAGGCGAACCGCGCAGAGATGCTAACACCTCGGGTTCGCTCCATTGCCGTCAGCCGTCTTCGGCATTGTCAGCGCCGATGCACCAGAGATCTGCGAAACGCTTTATCTTTTTGCTTTTCGAACTCCCTTGCTAGGTCAACCTCCCTAAACGGAGTTCCCTTGCAAGACCTCTCGTAACCGCTTGATCTCAGCATTCTTCTCGGCGGCATACTTTGCTAGTAACTCAGCCGTGGACGATCCGTGTAACCGTATGTTCTCACCCAGCCACGCTATCGCCCGTTGTATTTCCTCCAAAGATGCTGACTCGGCCCCGCAGTTACACACGTGCGGCTCACTCGTGTTCGGATCGACGGTATTGGATAAGCACCAGTCCGTATGCGTAATGCCACTCATGTTGCCTCCTAAGAAGGGACGGACCATCAGACCGCTCAACGACAATAACATTACCCTGCGCACCAAATCAAAACGGCGTATCAGAACCCAGGTAACATTTAATTCCCTCCGCTTTGTAGATCTCCGCAAGCGAACTCAGTTCCTCCAGTTTTGTAGCCGGAAGGTGCTCGAACTTGTATTTCGTTCCCAGTTGCTGGTGCTTGGAAGCACCAAGGCGATGGAACGGCAAGAGGCCAATCTCGTCGAGTCCACACTCCTTCATAAACGAGGCTGTTGCCTGTGCGTTTTCAGCCGAGTCATTGAATCCCGGGATGACAGCCATACGCAGCATCAGACGTCCCACCCAATTGTGATTACTGGCAAGCCAACGGATGTTGTTTAGGATCGTTTCGTTATCCATCCCGGTTGCCTCGCGATGGCGCCGTGAGTCCATGTGTTTCACGTCAATGAAACACCACTGCACATAGGGCAGAACGGCATCCAGGGTTTGCTGCGACACATAGCCGCTTGTCTCCACGCAGGCTTCGATGTAAGCCTCGTGACAACGGCGCAGAAGTTCAACCACAAACTGCTTCTGCATCAGGGGCTCACCACCGCTAAGAGTAACTCCCCCTTTCTCTCCCCAGTAGTAACGGTCGCGATTGAGGATAGACATGACTTCATCCACTGTGTACCACCGGCCACTCATCTGGAGCGCTCGCATGTAACACACCTTGAGACATTCATACGCCTCGCAGATGTTACAGCGTTCGCGATCGAAAACAACAAGCGGTGCACCGTCCTCCGACGAATGCACCGCTTGTTGATGACACGCCTCGATGCAGCGTTTTGGACAGCTCTTGCAGAACTGCTCCTTGAACATTAGCTGTCGGCGAATCTTCTGCCCCTCCGGGTTGGCACACCATTCACACCGAAGGGGACACCCGCTCATGAAGATCATGGTCCGAGTTCCTGGCCCGTCGTGAACCGAGTGTCCCTGTATATCGAAAATGAGTCCCTTTTCCATTGCATCCACAGCTATCGTCCTGGGCTGCATCTATTTTGCCGTAGCAACTGCCCGGCTTGCCCTTTGAGTCTCTTCATATACGTGCGCCTGCTCTTCCCCTGTTAATACCCGCAGAGTTCCCAGCGCTAACGATTCCAGTTCATTTTCTCCTGGCACCACCTGCATCGGAGCGATCCATTCCACCCTGGGTCTTATCCAACCAGTAAGCATCTTCGAATTAGCTACGCCACCCGTCAAAACTATTTTGTCGACTTTGCCGAACACAACCGTGGCCATTTCTCCTATATCCTTGGCTATCTGATACGCCATGGCCTCAAGAAGCAACTTCGCGCGCTTATCCCCACCGTTTATCATCTTTTCGACTTCTCTTACATCATTAGTACCTAAGTAAGACATCAACCCACCTTTGCCGCGCAGTTTCTTGTCCATGGTGGGTTTGTCGTGCTTATAACACAGGCTGATTAGATACTTACAGGGAACGCGTCCGGCCCGTTCAGGAGAAAATGCCCCTTCATCATCGGACACCATGTCAATCAGCTTAGCTTTACTAAACATTCCAACCGTTTGCCCGCCGCCTAAATGAACAACAATCAAATTCATTTCAGCAAGCTTCTTGCCGCTCTCCTTGGCTACCTTGACGGCAGTGGCTTTCATGTTTAACATGTGCCCAAGACTTGGCCGTTCAATATCGGCCATACCCGAGATTCTGGCGATATCCTCGAATTCATCGACTGTTACCGAGTCATAGATGTAAGCGGGAATTCCCAGTGGGTGAGCAATATGGTGGGCAATTATCGCCCCTAAGTTGGAGGCATGCTGATTAACCGGCCTGAATTTCAACGTATCGATCATGGCATCGTTGACGAGGTATGCTCCCGATTTTAACGGCGGAAGGAGTCCACCCCTGCCTACCACTGCTGACAGTTTATTCAAGTCGCAATGTTCCTCTGCTAATACCTTCATGATCGCTGTATAACGCATCTCGTGTTGGTCGACAATCTTTTCAAATTGCTCGATGTCTTGCTTAGAGTGTTCGATGTTCTTCTTGAAGACTTCTTTTGAATCCTCATATACTGCGATCTTTGTGGAAGTGGACCCTGGATTTAGAGCCAGTATCATGTAGCTCATAAATATTTCTCCTCGCTCATGGGGGTTATGAGAACAGTAAAAGTAATGCGAAACTCGGAGCAATTGAAGATCGTCGACTGGGAAGTCATCGCGATGGTAATTGCGTTGCTTTTCCCTCGTTGTCGTTCATTTAACTCCTCCGGCGAATAAAACGGAGGGAGATCGCTCTCCCTCCGGACTACACCTATGCTTTAAACGAATCGCATGTGACAGTGATCAGATCAGGATAGGTCCACGGCTTGATCGGATCAGCATTACAGGTTCCCATGAACTCCTCCTCTTTAGAAGCAGTGAAGTGCCCGCAGAACTTGCATTTGTTGAGTTGAGCATAGTGTTCGCACTGGTTCTCATCGCCAAGAATGAGATCCTTAGTACGATGGCAGATGCCCTTGACTACATCGACTGGTGCGTAATTACGGCAGTCGCAATGCTTATGAAGTTGTTTACTCATGACTACATCCCCTCGTATTCAGTTCTGGCGACCACTTCGTCCTGGATGGGCTTACCGATTTCGCACCAGTACTGGGTGAATCCGGCAACCCGGACGACCAGATCGCGATACTTGTCTTGTTCTTTCTGCGCCGCACGAAGAACCTTGGAATCCACAATGTTGTACTGAACGTGGAATCCGCCCTTGCGCATATAAGAACGGGTAAGATCCAGCAGTTTTTTGGATCCATTCATTCCATGAATAGCCGTTGGGTGAACCTTCAGGTTCATTTGCGAGTTCTGCGACATCGTGTGATCCCAAACGGTGGCGGAATTGAACAAGGCGTATGGCCCGTTGCGGTCCGTGCCGGCGTAAGCGGACATGGAGCCGTCGCTGAAGGTCGTGCCCGACAAACGGCCGTCAGGAGAAGCTACTGTCGCTGCCCCCATGGGAGCGTGCGTCGAAACGGAGATCTGGCACGGATACATGGGAAGTCCGTACAGCGACTCGTAATCCGCACACATTGGGCAGAGCCACTCTTCCCACTGCTGCATGACCGCATCAGCATAAGGATCGTCATTGCCATACTTGGGAGCCGAAAGGACAAGGAAGTGAATTTGGTCATACTTACCGCTTTCATCTCTCTTTTCCTGGTCGGCCAGCGAGTAGGAACCAACTTCATCGGCGTTCTTGAAGCCGAAATTGTTTTTCACTGCGTCTTTCATCTGCTCAATTGTGACTTCACGATCGTCATAAACGACTTTTTTGAGCGCGATGAGGGAGTTAACCAGCGTGACCGTGCCGCAGGTCTCGACGTTGAAGGTGGCGTTGTACTTGTAGCCCATCTCGTGAATGAGCAGACCCTTCTCAATCCACTGGGACTTCAGCATGGAGGTGAAGATCGACATGTTCTGTTTGCGCCAGATGTCGTGCTGGATGTTATTCGTCGTAGTTAGGCAATCCACTGCCATCCGGAAGTAGTTCTGATACTGCTCCCAGAGTTCGTCGTAGGTTTCCAGCGATTTTCCGTGACCAGGAAAGACGCGATCGCCGGTACGCTGATCAACGCCATCAAACAATACCAGTTCAAGAATCTTGGGTAGACCAAGAAAGTGGACTCCGACACTGGTGGGCTGACCGCTACCTCCGGGAATGTTGTACTTCTTGCCGTTCAGTTCCAGTTGGAACCAGGAACCGGGCGAGCTCTCAAGACAGCCTCCGACCGACCAGGCACGCGCCTCCTCAACCGTCATGCCCTCGCGTCCATACTGGCGAAGCATGAAGTCCATGGCATTACGGTTATTCATCCAAGCCGGGTAGCCGGTGCCGGTCTTGTTGCATTCGATAGCTTTAAGGAGGAAGTCTTCCGGCAGCTTCTCATCGTAGAGCACCGAGAGAGTCGGCTGAGTGGTAACGCAGCGGATGCCAGCTTCAATGATCAGTTTTTCAAGATCGTTCGAGGCCGGTTGACCGTTTTTCTGCTGGCCGCCCATGCAAAGGTTATTAAAGGTGTTGCCGGAGAGCACGCCGCCGACTACACCTGCTGAGCCGAAGACATCAATGCAAGTGAACTTGATTCGCTGAAGTTCCAGCCACTCAATCACCTGGTCGTCGTTAATTCGGCCGTTTTCCTTGTCCTGTTCGAAATACGGGAACAGGATCTGGCCAACACGCCCCGGTGACATGCCACTGGCAACGTCCTCATTGAGCACTGCCAGATGGGTGGTCCAGCAGAGCTGGACGGCTTCGCGGAAGTTTCTCGGCGGGTTGTGGGCGATCCACTCGAGGCGCTCGGCGATCTCTCTATATTCCTTCTTCTGTATCTTATCGGTCTCGAAGATCTCAAGGCGACGGGCTTCGTTGGCGTAGTTGATTATCCAGTTCTGGACACCTTCGACCACCAGTTTGATCGCCTCATAGTTGTAGAGGCGGTTCATACCGATAATGCCATCGCCACCGGCGCGACCGGCAACTTCTCCCTTCCGCTTTTCGCACAGAGCGATGATGCCGTCAAAACCAAGCTGCAGCGGATAGTAATAATTGATTACTTCGCGGCCCTGCGGCAGCGTATACCCGGAATCCATGATGCAGACAACATTGCGCATAATGGACTCTTTGATCGGATACTCAGGCACCATCTTCTCGTACTTACGGCAGACATCGTCCGCCGATTTATTGACCCACTCGCGCGCGATCCGCAAAGTGGCCGGAACTTCTTCTCCGCGCATTCCAAACTTGCCTGCAAGCGAAACGACTGTACCGAAGTTCTCCGTCACATTGCCGCCGCCCGTGCCGAACTTCGAGAGCTCATCGGCACTGGCGCCGCCGGTAGCCATGGCAGCTTTGTGCAGTTCATCTTCCTTGGCCATGTAGTAACCCTCAGAGAGCCACGGCATGGGGTAAGAACCGCGATAGTAGTGGGCACGTCCCATGACAATCAGTTCGCCAGGGTAGATGGTGGCCGTCGCATGCGAGAAGGCGTGTTTCAATGCGATCGCGCGGCGCATCAGCGGCAGTTCGCCATCAAGCGCTTTGTGGTAGCGCGTGTACCAGTATGGAAATTCACTGGTGGCGGACGATAGCGTGTTGTAGTAAAGCTCCCGCAGCTTGTTCGCACGGGGAGAGGGCTCTTTTTTGACTTCGCGGTCGATGACCGACTCAGGGGCTTGGCCGCCAGCTTCGAAATTCATCGAAATACCGGACTGCTCCAGAACCTCACTCAGCTTCTTACCCATTTCCGACTCCTTGACCGGCCAGCCGTCTTGCGGACAACCGAGAGATGTTTCAAGTGCATCCGCACCTGCTCAGCTATATTGCAGTTGGAAGGCCAAGAAAGTGGAGTTCAGAAAGAAGCGCGTAACGTATTACAAAGACGATACTTACCTCCAACGAATGAATTCCGTTAGGTTTTTGGGGAATCGTTGATGTAATCCTCCGTGACATAAGTCGCGAGACCAGAGAGTCTTTCCGGACTTCTCGCAGCAACTCAACCCATAGGGAAATAGACACTTAGCCAAACTGGAGCCGTTATCTCCACATGAAGCTGTTCCTGCAGTCACAATCATGACACTCGTCACAGGTGTGACGCGTTTTACGTCTCGCTCCTGCATTTAGCGGTCGAAGGTCCGCAATCGAAGCTGGTTTTCCCAGTAATCGTTGAGCAGTCGCAGCCGCGCCCAAACTTGCTGCCCCCGCCTTGTCGAGCAATCGTGGCTTGATGGGGACTGTAAATGTGCGTGACATTAGGAGTGAATAGGTGTAACGTTTTGAGACTCCGTTCAGCAGATCAGGCTTGTGCGTCTGAGGGCACGGAGGGGGAGCTAAATGTCTGACACCGAACAGCTAGAATTGCTTGGCGCGATCGTCGAAAACTCCGATTACGGGCTGTATGTAGTGAATAGCGACGGCATCATCACACTGGTCAATAAGAGCTTCGAGGAGCTGCATGGCGTCAGAGCCCAGGATGTGATCGGGAAGCACGTCACTGAAGTCCAGAAGAATACCCGTATGCACATCGTCGCACGTACCGGGATAGCGGACATGTCGGAGTTCGACCTGGGCGATAAAAAGTACGGCATCGTCACCCGGGTTCCAATCTTCAAGAATGGGAAGTGCGTCGGCGCGGTCGGCAAGATCATATTTCGCGATGTTGCGGAGGTCACCCGGCTGGCGCAAAGGGTTCAGACGCTTCGAAAACAGGTGGAGTTCTACAAAGGCAAAGCGCAGGGGCCGCGCGATACCCGCTATAGCTTTGACGATATCGTTTCTATCTCGTCCCGTTCGCAAGAATCAAAACAGAAGGCCATGCAAGTGGCCGCGACCGAGGCGACCATACTTCTGCTGGGGGAGAGCGGCGTGGGTAAGGAGGTATACGCGCACAGCATCCATCAGATGAGTCCCCGGACATTTGCTCCGTTCGTGCGCGTTAATTGTTCGGCGATTCAGGAGAATCTCTTTGAGTCGGAGTTGTTCGGCTACGAAGAGGGTGCGTTCACCGGCGCCAAGAAGGGCGGGAAGCAGGGCAAGTTTGAACTTGCCAACAATGGCACCATCTTCCTGGACGAGATTGGCGACATGCCGCTTGAGGCGCAAGCCAAGTTACTACGCGTGTTGCAAGAGCAGGAAATCGATAAACTTGGGGGAGAGAAGCAGGTCCATATCAATGTACGGGTCATCACCGCGACGAACCAGAACCTGGAAGACCTGGTTGCGAAAGGCAAGTTTCGCAAGGATCTGTTCTACCGCATCAATGTGATCCCGGTATACATTCCCGCGCTGCGAGATCGGCGGGAAGACATACCGGAGCTGGTTCACCGTTTCTGGAAAGAACTACAAAGGAAACACGGCATTTACCATAAGAAACTTGCTCCGGATGTTATCGACTTT
>Ga0326727_10013661_pt1 | contig 17956 bp, 9 predicted proteins | sample MB2enrmetagenome_FD_207643 | JGI IMG/M metagenome (GOLD analysis project Ga0326727, IMG submission 207643) | Lab enriched peat soil microbial communities from McLean, Ithaca, NY, United States - MB29MY | ecosystem: Environmental > Terrestrial > Soil > Wetlands > Peat | place: USA: New York...
GGGGTGCGATTTCGCTTACCCCAACCTACGCCTACCCCAACGTGGCGGGGTGGGGATGTTGGGGTGCGCTTTCGCTTACCCCAACCTACGCCTACCCCAACGTGGCGGGGCGGGTAGGTTGGTGGTGAGCGTAGCGAACCCCAACACGCGATGCAGGGGATTGTTGGAAGGATGTCAAAAAATTATATGCAATTAGTATATGTTATGTTGTTTTTTGCTGATTTGTTCATGTATAAGGCAATGTTGTAAATAATGGTGCCATAATATTCGGCTAGATTCCGCCCGGGGGCCGTTCATGCAGCAGTTCAGCGATTATGAAATTCAGGATCGGATTTACGAAAGCGCCATCAGTCTTGTGGTCCGGGGGATCCGCAAGGCCGACCGTTTACCGGTGGTGCTGAAGATCCTGAAAGAAGAAGGGCTGACCAATGAGCGACTGGAGCGCTATCGACGCGAATATGCGCTGCTGAGCAAACTCGATCTGCCCGGGGTCGCACGGGTCTATGATTTCGGTCGCCAGCAGAATGGATATTACATGGCGCTTGAGGATTTTGGCGGCGAATCGCTGAAAGACCGCATGAATCGCTTGCGGTTTTCTCTGCCCGAATTCCTTGAGGTGGCCATCAAGACCTGCGGCGCCCTGGCGGAAGTTCACCTTGCGGATATCATTCACAAGGATATCAATCCGGCCAATCTGATCTACAACCCGGTCACCCGCGTGGTGAAGATTGTCGATTTCGGTATCTCCACACTGTTGCCGCGGCTCAATCCGGTGCTGACCAATCCCGAGTCGCTGGAAGGTACGCTGGCCTATATCGCACCCGAGCAGACGGGGCGGATGAATCGGGCGCTGGATTACCGCGCCGATTTCTATTCATTGGGTGCAACCTTTTTCGAGATGCTGGCAGGGCAGCCGCCGTTTGTCAGCGACGATCCATCCGAGCTGGTGTATTGCCACATCGCGCGGCGCGAGCCGTACGTCGGCGGCGGGGAGGGTGACGTACCCGAAGTGCTGGCAGACATCGTGCATAAATTGATGGAGAAAAATGCCGAAGACCGCTACCAGAGCGCCTGGGGCATTCAGCACGATCTCGAAGCATGCCGTCGCCAGCTGCAGGAAACGGGACGGATAGCGCCCTTTGCGCTGGGACAGCACGATACGCCGCACCGTTTCCAGATTTCACAGCAGCTCTATGGCCGCCAGGGCATGATCGAGCGCCTGATGCAGATCTTTGCCGCGGGTCTGGAGGGGCCTCACCAGATGGTATTGATCGGCGGTTACTCCGGCAGTGGCAAGAGTTCCCTGGTTCACGCCCTCTACAAGCCGATGACCCGTGTCGGCAGCCGGTTCATCTCCGGAAAATTCGACCAGTTTCAGCGAAATACGCCGTATAGCGCCTTGCTGAAGGCTTTCAATGATCTGATCCGGCAAATGCTGTCGGCCAGCGATGAAGAACTGTCCCAATGCCGCCAGCGTCTGATCGACGCCGTTGGGCCCAATGGCCAGGTCATCAGCCGCGTGTTGCCCGCAATCGAACAGATCATCGGCGAACAACCGCCGGTGGCGGTGTTGCCCCCGGCCGAGGCGCAAAACCGCTTCAACCAGGTGTTTCAGCGTTTTGTCCAGGCATTCTGCGTGCGTGGCCGTCCGCTGGTGCTGTTTCTCGACGATTTGCAATGGGCCGATCTGGCAACGCTCAAGCTGATCGAAGCGCTGATGGGCAACGAAGCGATGCAGAACCTGATTCTGCTGTGTGCCTATCGTGAAAACGACGTGAACGCCAATCATCCGATGATGATTTCGCTGGGCCACCTGGTGGAAAAAGGGGCGATATTCGAGCAGTTTACCTTGTCGCCGCTGGGCATCGACGATATCGGCCAATTGCTGGCGGACACGCTGCGCACACGTCCTGAGCGCGTGGCGCCGCTTGCCGATCTGGTCATGAAGAAAACCATGGGTAACCCGTTTTTCGTCACCCAGTTTCTCAAGAGCCTTTACCAGAGCCGGCTGATCGAATTTCGCCTGGACGAAGACGGCGAAGGACATTCGGGCTGGTATTGGGATATCGACGATATCCTCGCGGTCGATATGACCGAAAACGTGATCGATCTGCTGGTCGGTCGCTTGCAACAGTTGCCTGCGGATACCCGGGAGGTCGTGAAACTGGCTGCCTGCGTGGGCAACCATTTCACACTGGATTCGCTGTGCATCGTTCGGGACGAGCCGCTGGAGCAGACGCGTGACGCGCTGTTGCCTGCCTTGCAGGCCGAACTGGTGGAAGAAGTCTCGGGGGAGCACCGTGCCGGCCATTTCCGTTTCTTGCACGACCGGGTGCTGCAGGCCGCCTACTCGCTGATCGAACCCGGACAGCGTCCTGCCGTCCATGTTCGCATCGGTCGGCAACTGCTGGAAAATCTCTCGGAAAATGACAAAGACAACCGGTTGTTCGAGATTGTCGATCATCTGAATATCGGCAGGGCATTGATCAGCGACCCGGGCGAATCATTGGACGTGGCGAAGCTCAATATCGAGGCCGGCACCCGCGCCAGGCAGTCCAACGCGTTTCAGGCCGCGGTCGACTATTTTGACGCGGCCGAAAGTTTGCTGCCCCATGATGCGTGGACAAGCCGGTACGCTCTTATCCTCGAACTGACAAAATCGCGTGCGCTGGCCAACTATCTTCATGCCGATTACGACGCATCCATGCGCGATATCGCGGCGGTGCGCGAACATGCGCATAGCACGCTCGAAAAGGCTGAGATCTGTGCCTTGCTGATTACCGAGTTGACCATGCTGGGGCGTAATGCCGAGGCCGTCATGGCTGCGCGCGAGGCACTGGCCTTACTGGGTATCGAAGTTCCCGCGGATGACCTGCCCCAGGCTGTCGAGCAGGAAATCGCACCGATCCGGCGCATTTTACGCGACCGTTCGATCGCCTCGCTGGCCGACTTGCCCGAGATGGACCATCCGGAATATCAGGTGGCAATGAAAATCCTGATGCCGGTGCATACCGCGGCCTATTTTGGCGGGATGCGCGACAGCTACATCTGGTTCCTGGCCAAGATGACCAATCTGTCGCTGCAATATGGTCATACACCCGAATCGCTCAAGGGGTATGCCAGCTTTGGCAGTGTGTTGTGCAGCGATTTCGGCGAGTACCACAACGGGTATGAATTCACCCGCCTGGCGCTGCGGTTGACCGACCGCTACCAGGACCTCGGCCTGAAGTGCCGCATCAGTCTGATCATGGTGTCCTTCGTCAATCACTGGGTGAAACATATCCATGAGTCCGAACTCTATGAGGATTCGGGCATCCAGGCAGGGATGGAGGCCAGCGAGTTTCAATTCGTCAGCTACCTGTTGATGTGGGGCAAGGTCATCAACCGTTTTTTCCGTGGCGACAATCTGCAGCGTCAAATGAGTGTGGCGGCAGAGTCGCTACAGTTCACCCGCAAGGTCAAGAGTCTGCTGACCACCGACTCGATTCTCGGCGCCCGACTGGTGATTGCCAATCTGTTGGGGGAAACGGACGGACCGGGCGTATTCACGCTCGAAGACTTGAACGAAACCGACTACCTTGCTCAGTGCGAACACAATAGCAGTCATTCGTCTCTGGGGTTCTATTTCACGATCAAGGCGCAGGCGCTCTATTTGCACGGCCAGTTCGAAGCCGCGCGCGAGGCCATCGAGCGCGCGGTTGCGCTGTCGGACTATATCAAGTCCTATGTGACCGATGCGGATCTGCGCTATTTCCACTCGCTGATCATGCTCGCCCTGGATGACCGGATCCCCCGTCCGCTGATCAATGCGACGGTGCTGAAAAATCAGGCCATGCTCAAGAACTGGGCCGATGCCTGCCCGGATAACTATCAGCACAAATATGATCTGGTCGAGGCCGAAAGGGCCCGCCTGGAAAACCGCGTCGGCGATGCGATCACGTGCTACGACAAAGCCATCGCCCGGGCCGGGGTAGGCAACTTCATTCAGGATGAAGCGCTGGCGAACGAGCTTGCCAGCCGTTTCTGGTTCGATCGCAGCAAGACAGAGTTTGCCGCCAGCCATCTGCGCCGTTCTTGCGTCTGCTATCAATTGTGGGGTGCCAGGCGCAAGCTGGCGCAGCTTGCCGAGCAGCATGGGCCCTTGTTCAACGCCGGTCGTGCCGGCGGGACCTCGACGCATACCGTGACGACGATGTATACCGACATGACGTCGGAAACGACCACGCATCATAGCGAGTCTCTCGATCTGACGGCGGTGGTCGAGTCCGCCCATGTTTTTGCCGGTGAAGTTCGCCTGCCCGAGCTGCGGCGCAAGATGATGCAGATCGCCATGACGAATGCCGGTGCGGATAGCGGCTTTCTCATCGTGGATGAAGAGGGCGCGCTGGTGGTGGTTGCTCAGGGCGGAACGACCCCGGAAGGCGAGGTCGGCCAGGCGATTCTGTCGCTCGATGACCCCGCTGCGGCACAGTTGCCGATCGCGCGGTCGGTGGTCAATTTCGCAGCGCGGTCATGCAGCGCCGTCATGCTGGAGGATGCGACCCGCGACGAGCGCTTTGCGCTCGATCCGCACATTACCTCGCGTCGACCTCGTTCGATTTATTGTCTGCCGCTGATTCACCAGAGCAAACTTTCCGGCCTGTTGTATCTGGAAAACAATCTGGCGGCTGGCGCGTTTACCGCCGGGCGTCAGCGAGTGCTTGAGCTGTTGTCGTCGCAGATGGCCATCGCGATCGAGAATGCCCGCATCCACGACCGGCTGGATCAACTGGTGCAAACCCGGACGGCTCAACTCGAGTCGGTCAACAGCAGCCTGCTGCGCGAGGTCGAAGAGCGCACGCGGATGGCCAACGAACTGAAGCAAGCGCAGGAAAAAGCCGAGGCGGCCACTCAGGCCAAGAGCGATTTTCTGGCCCGCATGAGTCACGAAATTCGCACCCCCATGAACGCCATCATCGGCCTGAGCCAGCTGATGCTCGCGACCGAGATGACGCCCAAGCAACGCGACTATATCAAGAAGCTGGGCGGATCTGCGCAGGCCCTGCTGGCCATCATCAATGACATCCTGGATTTTTCAAAGATCGAGGCCGGCCGGATGGCGCTGGAGGCGATCCCGTTCAACCTGAAAGAGGTGCTGGATAATCTGTCGAATGTCACGGTCGGTCACGCCGAGGCAAAAGGACTCGAGGTCCTGTTCTCCAAGCATGAAAGCGTGCCGGATCGTCTGATCGGTGACCCGCTGAGACTGGGGCAGGTGCTGATCAATCTGGTGGGCAATGCGATCAAGTTCACCGCATCGGGCGAGGTACTGGTCGACATCCGGGTTGCGCAAACCGCCGCGCGCACGGTACGGCTGCGTTTCTCTGTGCGGGATACCGGCATCGGCATGACGCCAGAACAGACCGCCAAGCTGTTCCAGTCTTTCCATCAGGCCGACGGCTCTATTTCGCGGCGCTATGGCGGTACGGGTCTCGGTCTGGTCATTGCGCGCCAACTGGTCGAGCTGATGGATGGCGATATGCGGGTTGAAAGTGAGTCGGGGCGCGGCACCACCTTTTACTTCGATGCGCAGTTCGGTGTCGAAGCCGCCGGTGGGGCAGAAGTGGCCAGCATTCCACCCGGACTGACCAATAAACGCGTTCTGGTTGTGGACGACAACAGCACCTCACGCGAAATTCTGCGCCATATGCTGATGCGCAAAGGCTTTCGTGTGGAGACCGCGGATTCGGGCGAAGCCGCGCTGGCCATGCTGGATGCGCAGCGCGAAGCGGAGAGCGAGCCTTACGGTCTGGTGCTGATGGACTGGAAAATGCCAGGGCTGGATGGCATCGAAACCACGCGCCGCATCAAGAACGATCTGCGCCTTGAATCGGTTCCCGCTATCCTGATGGTGACGGCCTTTGGCCGAGACGAAGTCATGCATGAGGCTGAACAGGCCGGGCTTGACGGTTTCCTCGTCAAACCGGTGGGCGAATCCCTGCTCTACGACACCATTCTCGATACGTTCGGCTACAGCGTGGTGCACGGCGGCGACAGTCAGCTGCATTCACTGGCGCAGTCGGCGCAATCGATGACCGATATTCGCGGTGCGCGCATTTTGCTCGTCGAAGACAACCGTATTAACCAGCAGGTCGCGACAGAGTTCCTTGAGCAGCTGGGGATGCGTGTCGACGTGGCGAATAATGGCCGCGAAGGGGTTGAGATGGCGTCTTCCGGCGGTTATGAACTGGTGCTGATGGATATTCAGATGCCCGAAATGGACGGCTTCGAGGCCACGCGGCTGATTCGCGCCACGCCGCAAGGCGCTGCGTTGCCCATCGTGGCCATGACGGCGCATGCGATGGCGGGTGACCGCGAGAAAAGCCTGAATGCCGGGATGTTCGATCACCTGACCAAGCCGATCGATATCGGGCGTCTGAGTGAAATCCTGGTCCGTTGGCTCAAACCCGGTCACCGCGAAACGGTCGATGCGGCCAGGCCCGCGGTGGCGGCGCCGCTTGAGCTTGTTCTGCCAACGGTCGATGGACTGGATACCGCATTGGGCATCAAGCGGGTGGGCGGGACGCCCGCATTGTTTCTCAAGCTGTTGCAGCAATTCTGCGCCGAGCATGCCGGCGAGGCCGGTGCGATTCGCACGGCGTTGCAGGATGGCCGTGGGCGAGACGGTGAGCGTATCGCGCATACGATAAAAGGTGCGGCCGCGTCCCTGGGCGCCATGAATCTGTCTTCTGCGGCCGAAGCGCTGGAAAGGGCGTTGCGCGAGGGGAGCGAAACGGTATCGCCGTTGCTTGATCGGTTCGCCATGCAACTCGATGCGCTGGTTGGGCCGTTGGCGGTCTTCTTTGCCGCCGTCGACGCCGCGCGTCCCCTTCCGGCGCCGCAGGGAGACGCGCAGATCACGCCGGACATCCTGGAGCGGCTGGATCAGCTGCGGGATCTGCTCGAGTCGGGCGACGCCGAGTCCGAGGACCTGATCGACGCGCTTTGCCGCGACATGGCCCACATGACATGGATCAGCGAACTTGAGGACATTGCGACGCATATTCAGGACGTCGAGTTTGAAACTGCGCAAGACAGGGTCGAAGCGTTATTGGAAAGACTGAACAAGGACGTGGCGGCATGAATAACGAGAGCAAGCAACGCGTGCTGGTTGTCGATGACGAGCGGGTGAACCGCATGGTGCTGTCCAACGTTCTCAAGGAAGACCACCAGGTGATCCTTGCGAAAAGCGGAGAGCAGGCGCTGGAGCGCCTGGGGATCGATGCCGAGATCGATTTGATTCTGCTGGATGTGATGATGCCGGAGATGGATGGCTACGAAGTGCTGCGCCGGATCAAGTCCAACGATGCGACTCGCGATATTCCCGTGATGTTCATTACGGCGCTCAACTCGTCAGGCGACGAGGAGCACGGCCTGAGCCTTGGTGCCTGCGATTACATCGGTAAGCCGTTCAGCCCGGCCATCGTCAAGGCGCGGGTGTCAAACCTGTTGCGCTTTGTACGTCAGCGCAAGCTGCTCGAAACCCTGGCCGGGTGCGATGGACTGACGGAAATCCCTAATCGCCGCTCATTCGATCAAGCCCTTTCTCAGGAAATCGGCCGCAGCGCCCGTAGCGGCCAGCCGTTTTCGCTCGCCATGCTGGATATCGATTTTTTCAAGCAGTTCAATGATCTGTACGGCCACGCCCAGGGCGATGAAGCGCTCAAAGCCGTGGCGCGGGTGCTGACCCGTTCATTGCGGCGTCCCGCCGATATGGTGGCGCGCTATGGGGGCGAAGAGTTTGTCTTTATTTTGCCCGATACCGACGACCGGGGTGGGCAGGAAGTGGCCCAGGCTGTCCGCCAGGGCATCGAAGAACTGGCCATTCCGCATGCGGCATCGTCGGTTGCTGGGCGGGTGACCGTATCGATTGGCGGTATCACCACCTGCGGCGAGACGCACGGTGAGGCGGTCGAACTGATTCAGCTTGCCGATGCGCAATTGTACAAGGCCAAACAAAACGGGCGAAACCGTGTCTGTTGGGATTGCCAGAGCTGGCTGTCTCAATAAGGCGCAAGACGATAGGGGCCAATCGGCGCAGGCATTGCACCGCAGCGTTCGGCGTCGTGCCTTGGGCGACAAAGCCCTGTCCGCTATCGCCCCAGGTCCACCTTCAGGCGTTCGATCAGGGGAGCAAGCACTTCCGCCAGGCGGGTGCAGCACACACGGATTTCATCCGGTGTCCCCCGGTTACGGATGGTCGTGACCAGTGCTGTGGCAGCATCCGCCACTTCGGTGGCCCCCACGTTGCCCGCCGATCCCTTCAGCGTGTGTGCCCGTTGCCTGAGCCCTTCGAGGTCGTTGCTCATCAAGGCTTGCATCAGGAGTCGGCTGTCGTCGGCATGGCTGTCGATGAACATGCCGAGAATGCGTCCGTACCGTATCCAGTTCCCGCCCATCTGCGCGGCACCCAGCGCGATGTCCAGTCCGTCGATGGCGGCAATGCGTTGTCGCCATGATTCTGTTGCATTTGTATCGGCAATCGGCGGTGGCGCTTCGATCGCCGGCCGGGCCGGATCGGGCGCGGATGCCGGCTTCTCCGGCAGCCATTTGATCAGGGCGCGGTACAGGGCGTCAGGTTCCACCGGTTTGGGAACGAAATCGTTCATGCCGGCCGCGATGCAGACCAGACGGTCTTCTTCAAAGGCATTGGCGGTCATGGCCAGAATCGGTTTGCTTTCCCAGCCAGGCAGGCCACGAATGATGCGCGTGGCCTGCAACCCATCCATCTGCGGCATCTGGATATCCATCAGAATCAAATCAAAGGCGCCGTTGCGCGCTTTATCCACGGCCTGTACGCCGTTTTCCGCGGTGTCTACCGCGAGTCCGGCGGCATGCAGCAGCTCGACGGCCACCTCCCGATTGACCGGGTTGTCTTCGGCCAACAGGATTTCGGCGCCAGTGCGTTGCTGCAGCAGTGTTTCTCCGGCGTTGGCGGTATGGGGCTCGGTCGCGGGGATGACGCCGTGGCTTCGCTGCAGACGAGCGGTAAACCAGAAGGTGCTGCCTTGTCCGGGGGTGCTGGTTGCGCCCGCGTCGCCACCCATCAGTTCGGCCAGATGGCGGGTAATCGCCAGGCCCAGGCCGGTTCCGCCATAGTTGCGTGTGATCGACGCGTCGGCTTGTTCAAAAGCGTGAAACAGCGCGGGCAGTTTATCGGCGAAAATGCCGATGCCGGTGTCTTCCACTTCGAAGCGAACCAGCATGGTGTCCTCTTTATCTTCCAGTAATTTTGAGCGCAGTGTGATGCAACCCTCTTCGGTGAATTTGACCGCATTGCTGGCAAAATTCAGCAGCGCCTGGCGCAATCTGATCGGATCGCCCCGTAGCCAGACCGGAACGTCTCCGGGCACTTGCTCAACGACCAGGCCTTTGGCGCGTGCCTGGTCGGCGATCAGCGAGTGCACGTGATCCAGTACGTCCGACAGCGTGAAATCGGTCAGCTCCAGTGTGAATTTTCCGGCCTCGATCTTGGACAGGTCGAGAATGTCACTGATGATGGAGAGCAGGTGACGGGCTGCAATATCGATCTTGTCCAGCCACTGCGCCTGTTTCTGGTTCGGGTTGGTGCGGCGCAGCAGATAGGTCAGGCCGATGACGGCGTTGATCGGTGTGCGGATTTCATGACTCATATTGGCCAGAAAGGTACTCTTGGCCAGATTGGCGACTTCGGCCGATTTTTTTGCCTGTTCAAGATCGGTGGTGCGTACCTGAACCAGCTGTTCGAGATGTTGCCGGTATTCGATGAGCTCCGCTTCGGCCTGCTTCATGTCATCGATGTCGGTGCAGGTGCCGATCCATTTGATGATTTCGCCCTGTGCATTGCTCAACGCCAGCCCGCGAACCAGCCACCAGCGGAATACCCCGTCGGCCCGGCGCAACCGGCATTCTGTCGAGTATGTGCCGCCGGACGCGCGGGCAATCGACCAGGCTTCTTGCAGACGGGGCAGGTCTTCCTGATTGACGACCTGGAGCCAGAGATCGCCAAGAAGTGCGGTCTCCAGATTGCCGGTGTAGTCTTCCCAGCGTTGATTCAGGTAGTAGGTGTTGCCGCCCGGTGTGGCCATCCACACCAGCTGGGGCATGACTTCCGCGAGCGTGCGGAAGTTTTCTTCACTCGCCTTGAGTTTTGCCTCGGCCAGCTTGCGCTCGGTAATGTCACGGACGAATGAAATAAAGTTACCTTCGGCCGGATTGAGCATGAAACTCACCTCGACGTGCCAGTGCGAGCCATCCCGGCGGCGGTGCAGGCTTTCAAACTGGCCACTGCCCTGTGCAAAAATCTGTTGCACATGCCGGGTGGCCTCCGGCGTGTTTTCAAGGGCATCCAGGTCGGCGATGTGTTTGCCCAGCAAGGCATCACGGCTATAGCCGGATAGCCGGCAATAGGCCGGGTTGACCTCGGTGATCCGGCTTTGTGCGTCGATGCAGAGATAACCGTCCAGCGTGGTTTCCAGTATGCAGCGCAGATTTTCGTGGCTGCTGCGCAATTCTGCCTCCGTGCGTTTGCGCGCGGTAATGTCATGGAAGTGCTCCATGACGCAGGTCGATTGCCCCAGTTCAAGCAGTGACGCGGATAGCAGCAGTGTCAGGATTTGACCGTCTTTGGTGATGAACTCGACTTCCTGGTTGTGCAAGTGTTTGCATGTCCGGATGATCGACATCAGGTCGGCTCGGCTGGCGGGGTCTTTCCAGATTTCCAGTTGCAATGTCGTTTGACCTACCAGCTCATTAGCGCTGTAACCGAGTGTTTCGGCAAACCTGGCGTTGATTTCCCGGATAATGCCGCTATCAAAATCGACAATAATGGCCGGGGCCGGGCTGAGGTAGAAGGCTTTGGCGTATTTTTCTTCGTAGTGACGCAAACCCAGCTCGGCCTGCTCTTTTGCTAGCCGAAGTTCTTCCTCCACGCGCATCCGTTCGCTGATTTCCTTTTTCAGCGCTTCGTTCGCCAATTGAAACTGTTTGGGGCTGGGCAGGCGCAGCGCCTGGGGCAACACGCGCGCAATCACGATGACCGTGGCGATCGAAATGACGGCGGTGATTTCTTTGAGCAGGGCCTCAAGGCGGTATAGCGGCATCCACAACACGACGGCTTCCATCAGGTGCGTCGTGCCGCAAGCCAGGATGAAGCCGGCAAACATCCAGAGCAGCCAGCGATGCGGAAAGTCCTTGCGACGCATGCCAAAGTGCAGAATGGCCAGGGGTAATGACAAATAGGCCAGAAAGATCAGCACGTCGCTGGCGACGAATGACATCAGCAGCGAAGGCGACCAACTGATGCAGTAGCCGTGCGGAAGGTAGCCGTTGACCGATAAGAGCGAGCCTGCGATCTGGAACATGCGGCGTTTCCTTCTGGCGTGCGTTGATTCGGGAGCGCCGCGTGCTGGGGTCTCTTCTGCTAGCGTGTGTCCGCAGAGATCAGCAAGGCAAGCTCATCGTTCAGGTTTTGCAGGTTGTATTGCGTGACTGCGCCCCGCACCAGAATCTGGGACATGCGTTCGGTGAATTCTCCGATCAGATTCTGAACGTAGGATTCCTGCCGATCGCTCAAACCCAGTTTCATAAATGAATCGAGCAACTGATCGTTCAATGTCTCGATCAGCATGAGACTTTCGATCCGTTTGCTTTGGTCCCTGCCGCGCAAGGACATCAGCGTGGCCGAGATGCTTTCCAGTGCCAGTCCGATCACCGCCTGGTTGCGCTGGTTCTCTTCAGCGGTTTCAATCTCCTTTAGACGCGCGTCGACGCTTTGCGCCGCCGTGGAAAGGTGATCGCGCAAGCGGCCACAATATTCGGGCTGGTCGAGTGGCAGGTTCCGGACCATGACCGTGACGCGCTCGAAATTGTGAACACTGTGGTTGTGAAATTCGAAAATACGCCCCATTTCACATACATGATTAATAATAGATATTTCTAGCGGTAAATTTACGCCATTGGCACTAGATGTTTCGATTGTTTGTGCCGTACGGGTCTGTACGACGCCGTTAAGCTGGTAGCGCTGCATCAGTTCAAGCAAACCGGTCGCGATGTCGTGCGGGTTGTCCCAGGCGATCAGCTTGCTCATGAATTGCAGCAACAGCCCCGCCTCATCCATCCCTGCGATGATCAGCGAAGAAAGATATTCCGAGGCTTCGATCTGCTCTTTGAGCGAGCGATCGTTTTGAGCGATCTGGCGGGCTACCTGTACTTTCTTCTGGATTTCATCCGCTTCGAATGGTTTGATGACAAAGTCTTCCCCGCCTGCGTCATAGCCCGCAAGCCTTTCCTCTATGGTGTCCTTGCTGGAAACGAAGGTGACAGGGGTGTGCGCAAAGCGGCTATCGGCTTTGATTCTTCGGCACAGATCGTAACCGTCCATGCCCGGCAGCGCGATGTCCAGCAAGAACATGTCGGGACATGCCGTTGCCAGCTGCTGCAAGCAGTCTTCAGCACAGCCGAAGGTCGTTACCGTAAATTGCGATGACAGGATGGAATGGAGCGCATCCATGGATCATGGGGTCATCGTCAACGGCAAAAATATGAAAAGTCGCACTCATTCATTCCCCCGGCTTACGGTTTTTGTCTTGCTGATCCATGAAGGTGAGGGTCGATCATAATATGATCTTAGATATTGTATTTGAATTTCAATACTCAAATTAAATACACTTTAGCATGTAGAAAGCGCTTGCTCCGCATCAACCGAATTGTTCAGCTACGATTCGGTTGATGCGGATCAAGCGCTTGGGGGCGGACGGGGCGGGGGAGGCGGGGCTTAATGCCCCATGGCGACGGCCGCGCCGCGCCGGGGACGGGTCAACCACACCAGGCCGATGAGCAGGACGAATACCCCGCCACAGAGATAATAAAAATCGTTGGCGGCAATCATGTATGACTGTGCCGTGAGCAATTGCTCAAGGTGCGCATTGGACTCACCGGACGAAAAGCCCAGATTCTGAAGTTGCGTCAGATAGCCTTGCGTACCGGCTGCACTCTGGGTAATCGACTCGCCCAGGCGGGCGTGGTGGAACGTGGCACGGTGATCCCACAGCGTGACGCTCAGCGACGTGCCGATGGCGCCCGAGAGGGTGCGGATGAAATTGGAGAGGCCCGATGCCGAGGCCAGGCGGTTTTCTTCGATCCCTGCCAGAGTGATGGCATTGAGCGGGATGAAGAAGCAGGCCACGCCGACCCCCTGCAGCAGGCGAGGCGCAAGGACCTGGGCAAAGCTGGAGTCGAGTGAAAATGTCGCACACCAGAACGAGACCACGGCAAATACGGTAAAGCCGACCGATATCACCGCGCGGGGATCCCAGCGGTTGAGGTTTTTGCCAATGATGGGCGCCATGATCACCGCCAGCAACCCGGATGGCGCGGTGGCCAGCCCGGCTTCGCCCGCGGTATAGCCCATCACTTGCTGAAGCCACAGCGGGAAGATCACCACGGAACAAAAGAAGGTCATGAAGCCGATGCCCAGCATCAGGACGCCAATGGCGAAATTGCGCTGTTTGAAGAGGGTGAGATCGACGACAGGATGCGCCTCTCCCCATTCCCAGATCACGAGGTAGATCAGACAGACCGCGGCAATCAAGGCCAGGGACAGAATAAAGGGCGAATTGAACCAGTCGCGGTCGTTGCCCAGGTCGAGCATCATCTGCAGACTGCCGACGCCGAAGACCAGCAAGGCCAGTCCGATTTTATCGATCGGCATGCGGCTGATCCTGGTTTCCCGTCCTTTGAGCAAGAACATCGCGATCAGCGCGGAGCAGATGCCGACGGGAACATTGATAAAGAATATCCAGGACCAGTGGATGTTGTCGGTAATCCAGCCGCCCAGCAACGGACCGAGAATCGGTGCGACTACCACGGTCATCGACCACAGCGCCATGGCCATGCTGCGCTTTTGCAAGGGATAGCTGCGCATCAGAATGGTCTGGGAAAGCGGGACCATCGGTCCCGATACCAGGCCTTGCAGCAGGCGGAAGCCCACCAGCGCGGTCATGTTCGGCGCCAGGCCGCACATGATCGAAGCCAGCGTGAAGGCAATCAGGGACATGATGAACAAGCGGCATTCGCCAACCTGACGCGCCAGCCAGCCCGTCAGGGGCACGGCGATGGCAGCGGCAACCGAATAGGAACTGATGACCCAGGTGCCCTGGTTGGCGCTGACGCCAAGGTTGCCGGCAATGGTTGGAACGGCGACGTTGGCGATCGACGTGTCGAGCACTTCCATGAAAGTGCCCAGCGCCAGCCCGACCGTCAGTAGCGCGAGTTGGCCAGGGGTAAATGGCTTTGATGGGGTGGGAGTGTCTGTCATTGCAATCCAGTCAATATCTTTTTGTCATTACTTGCCCAGGCAGCGTTCCGGGCTCAAAAAATCAGTGCCCGTTTTGCAGGATGCGCCGCAGCAGGTGTTCCAGCTGGCGTGCCTCTTCCCGCGTGAAACCGGTGAGCAGGCGATTGTAGGTATTGCTGACGCGGGGCAGGATCAGCGGGTACAGTTCCCTGCCGCTTTCGGTTAGTTCGATCAGGATGGATCGGGCATCGTGGGGATGGGGCGTGCGGCGTATAAATCCCTTTTTTTCGATGCGATCCAGCAAGCGGGTCATGGCACCCGGGTCGTAATCGAGCAGTCGGCAAAATTCGGCCGGCGCAATGGCCTTCTGGTGAAACAGATGAATCAGGACCGAAAATTGGGCCGAGGTCAGGTCGAGTGCTTCGAGTTCCTGTTCCATAAGATGACCCAGCCGGTGTTTGGCCTGTACCACCAGAAAGCCGAGCGCATCCTGCTGCCGGCAATGTGCGATGGACTCGGGCGTATAAAGCGGAGGGGGGGCATCAGATGATTTCATTTGCAGATTTTATGTTGCCTAGGCAATTAAAGTCAACGAAATAGTTTCCACTTGTCATTCAGTCTACTTCTGGCCATAGTGTAAGAAGGCGTTGTGCAATCACTCTTCCCTCAGGATCGGAGCGTCTCATGAGTCAGCGTCTAGCCGGAAGTTGCCTGTGCGGATCGATCCATTATCTGGTGCGCGGTCAGCCGATTTTTATCACGCATTGTCATTGTCGCTCCTGCAGGAAAGCCAGCGGCGCCGCATTTCTCACGTGGTTTACCGTCCGGATGTCCGAGGTCGAATGGCGCGGCGATCCGCTGGCCATTTATCGCTCTTCCGCGGCTGTCGAGCGTGGGTTTTGTGTGCGCTGCGGTACGACGCTGACCTACCGTCATGAGTCCGATCCTGCTGAAATCGATATTACGCTGGCTTCTCTGGACCAGCCGGAAGCGCTATGGCCCGAACACCATACCTGGTGGGAATCCCGGTTGAGCTGGGCAGAGCCCGATGTTCTGGGGTCTCTGCCGACCTATGCGCGTTCGGCGGAAGAGGGGGTCACGCGGCGGCCGCGTCACCTAGCGGTGCTGCCGCCGGTGATCTGATTATTCTTTTTCGTACAGCGAGCGGCTCCAGCGGCTGTAGATGCGCTCGGCAATGCGGTTCGATTGCGAGATTCTCGACTGAAGGTCTGTTTGCATGGCTTCGACAGACTGGACGGTTGGCAAATGCTGCCACTCGCGCGGCGCATCGCTGCGCCGACACCAATCACGAATCATGGCCGCGGTAATTTCGATATGAAACTGCATGCCGAGGTGAGGTCCACAGGCAAAGGCCTGATGGGTGCAGTTTTCGTTGGTCAGCAGGTGTGTGGCGCCTTGAGGAAGCGCAAAATTCTCGTTGTGCCAGTGAAAGACTTCCTGCCCGTTAAAGGCGTCTGTCCATTCTTCGTGGCCCGACTCCACGGCATGAACCGGAAACCAGCCCAGTTCCCAGGGGGCCGGACGGTTGGCCTCAACCGTTGCACCGAGGGCGCGCGCCAGTAACTGGCTGCCCAGACAGTGTCCCAGCACCGGGATCTCCCTGCGCAAAGCCTCATCCATGAGGCGCGCCTCCTGCTCGATGAAGCCCAGGCGATGGTTTACGCTCATCGGCCCACCAAACGACACCAGACCCGAAAATCCACTGATCGACGCCGGCAAGGGCTCGCCGAGAAAGCCGCAGTAGATGTGCAACGGCAATCCGGCACGCGCGGCGTACTCGATAAAGTGGCCAGGGCCGGTGCCCGGAGAATGTTGGAACACTGCGATGGGTTTCATTGAACGCTCTCGCTGGAATTGAACCAAACTTGTCAGATTGTATGATGATGGTATTGATTATCTTGTTGTCATGCAATATGCCATGGCGTTCAATCCAGGTTCAGCGGGATAAACAGGATGTCTCCCGTTCGCTTGACCAGCAAAGCGGCGGATTGCCTGCTGGCGTTCAGCGCATTTTCGAGCGCCTTGACCGAGGTGACCTCGCTCTGGTTGACCCCGATGATCAGGTCCCCGCGCTGCAGACCCGCGCGCGCGGCGATGCCTCGGGATCGCTCTACCACCAGACCGCCTTTCAAACCTAGCCGGGAGAGTTTTTCTGCCGGGATTTCAGTGACGATCAGCCCGAGTTTGTCGAAGGAGAAGCTTTGCGGAATGAGCGGAGCGGTGGCCTGGGGGTTGGCGCTGCTCGTCTGCTCGCCCAGCGTGGCCTCAAGGTTGACCTCGTTCTTTTTGCGCCAGATGCGCAGTTTGACGCGAGTGCGGGGTTGCAGGTCGCCAATCAGCATCGGCAGGTCGGTGGCGCTTTGCACGGTATGCTGGTTGATCTGCAGAATGATGTCGCCTTGCTGAATACCTGCGCGGGAGGCCGAACTTTGCGGTTCGACCCGGACGACCAGCGCGCCATGCGGCCTCGGCAGGCCGAACGACTGCGCCAGCGATTGGGTGACCTCCTGAATGGATACCCCGAGCTGCCCCCGGCTGACTTTGCCATTGGTTTTGATCTGGTCCGCAACGTTCATGGCCAGATCGATCGGAATGGCGAAGGAAATACCCATGAAGCCGCCCGAACGGCTGTAAATCTGCGAGTTGATCCCGATGACCTCGCCTCGGAGATTGAATAATGGTCCGCCTGAATTGCCCGGATTGATGGCCACGTCGGTCTGGATGAACGGTACATAGGTTTCATCGGGGAGATTGCGGCCCTTGGCTGAGACGATGCCGGCCGTGACCGAATTTTCAAAGCCGAAAGGCGCACCGATGGCGGCAACCCACTCGCCGGGTTTGAGCGCGTCGGGGTCGCCGATTTTGACCACGGGCAGCGCCGATGCTTCAACCTTGAGCAGCGCAACATCGGTTCGCATATCCAGGCCGACGAGCCTGGCGTTCATTTCCCGTTTATCCGTCATCACGACCTTGATCGGATTGCCGCCGTTGACAACATGGGCGTTGGTCATGATGTAGCCGTTGCTGCTGATGATGAATCCAGATCCGTAGGAAATAGAGTCGGATTGCGCCGGGTCCTGGCCATCGTGTCCGTCGCCGGAGGGGGGCAAGATGTGCTTGAAGAGGCCAAAGAAGGGATCGTCCTGAGACCGGGGTCCCTGGCTGCCTTCTTCGGCGGCCTGGTCTGCCGCACTGCGCGTTGCCTGGATGTTGACCACGGCCGGACCGGCGCGCTCGACCAACTGGGTGAAGTCGGGGAGCAACATGGCGACCTTGCCATCCGCGCGGGCAGGGATGGTGGCCAGTTCTTCCGAAGGCGATTTTTTAAACCAGTTCTCAACCCGGTCACAGCCGCAAAGCAGTGAGAGCGTCAGAACCGCGGGGAGAAGGCGTCGTAGGCGGTCAGTCACGGATCGTTCCTTTAGCGGAGAGGCAGGCGAGAAGTCTGGGCATGGCAGGATATTTTCAAGGCGCAACAAGCCAGGCAGCGTTTGGGTGGCCCCGGCAGCGTTAAATGACTTTGGCCGGATATTCGCAAAGATCGGAGATCAGGCAGCGAGCGCAGAGCGGTTGGCGTGCCTTGCAGATATAGCGGCCGTGCAGGATGAGCCAATGATGCGC
>Ga0326727_10013662_pt1 | contig 17956 bp, 12 predicted proteins | sample MB2enrmetagenome_FD_207643 | JGI IMG/M metagenome (GOLD analysis project Ga0326727, IMG submission 207643) | Lab enriched peat soil microbial communities from McLean, Ithaca, NY, United States - MB29MY | ecosystem: Environmental > Terrestrial > Soil > Wetlands > Peat | place: USA: New York...
TGCTTGATATTCAAAAGAATTCCGGTTTTAGCGAGGAATGGAATGATGCGTTTTCTAAAGCGATCAATAATGGTACGGTTAGTTCTTACACTTGCAGCTGTGAAATGAAAGTCGGAAAAGGTGTCGGCCATTGTAATGTGACGATATCCCCTCTGTTTGATTTAAAGAGAAAAATTATTGGGGTAATAGGGATAAATCATGATATAACAACAATAAAAGAAAATGAAAAAATGATCAGACATATGGCCTATTACGATTATATAACCGATCTGCCGAATCGAGTTCTTTTCTTAGAACGCTTGAAAAACGCGATCCAATTATCAAAAAAGAAAGCAACCCAAGTGATCGTAGTAATCCTTGATTTGGACAACTTTAAAGTAATCAATGATACGTTAGGGCATGCCATGGGAGATACTCTTTTAATTGAAACGTCAAAAAGATTATTAAAATGTATAGACCAAAAAGATACGGCTGCTCGTTTAGGTGGAGACGAATTTTCGCTGTTATTACAAGATGTCAAACATGAAGATGAGATATTTCATCTTATGAAAAGGATTGAATTAGCATTTGAAGAACCCTTTGAGATTACTAATGGATCAATTAGTCTAACGGCAAGCATCGGCGTGTCAATCTACCCCGATGACGGAGAAACAAATGAAGAACTTTTGAATAATGCAACGACAGCCATGTATAAAGCTAAGCGATCCGAAAAGAATGGCTATCAAATTTTCAATTATAGAATGAAACATGAGCTTTTGCAAAAAGCGAATATTTCAAGATTATTAAGCAACGCCATAAAAAACAATGAATTTGTTTTGTATTATCAACCGCAATATACTGTTACCGGAGGACTGCGCGGTTTTGAAGCCCTAATCCGTTGGAACAGTCGGGAGATGGGTTTTTTAAACCCTATGGAGTTTATACCCATTGCTGAAGAAACAGGACAGATTATCCAAATCGGCGAGTGGGTTTTAAACACGGCTTGTCTTACCTGTAAAAAGTTTGAAGATAAATATGGCTGTGATTTAATTATGGCAGTGAATATTTCCCCGATTCAATTAAAGCAAAGAGAGTTTGAAGATATTGTCCTAAAAGCCATCCAAGCTTCTGGTATAAGGCCGACAAGTTTGGAGTTGGAAATAACAGAGAGCAGTTTTATTGACAATTATGACAGCGTTGTCAATACACTGGAAAATTTGAAAGAACTTGGTGTGGGAATTGCACTGGATGATTTTGGGACAGGATACTCCTCGTTGAGTTACCTAAAAAGACTTCCCATCAACCTCCTGAAGATTGACAAGTCCTTTGTGCAGGAAATTAATTTCTTGGATCCTTTTAATGATTTGATAGAGTCGATTATTGCCCTCGTGAAGAAGCTTAATATTAAAACGATGGCGGAAGGTGTGGAGACGCTGGAACAACTTAACTATTTGGTTAATGCCAAATGTGATTTCACCCAAGGCTATTACCTTGGAAAACCAGGACCGGAAGAGTTAATCGGCGACATTATTGAAAAAGACTCGGTTAAGCTTCCCAGCTAATTGCCAATGTCTTGCTGATTAGTTCATAAAGATAAGCGACCCCTACTTCAAGTGAAGAAAGCAGCGATTCTAGAGGAGGTAAGATGTGGATCACCAGGCCAACCTATTAACTGCCTTTGCCTATCGTAAGATTATCGTGGATGAAGAAGGAAAACCTCTGGATTATGAATTCATTGAAGTTAACGAGGCCTTTACGATCTTATTAAGCTCAACTCGGGGTGGTATTATTGGAAAAAAATCAAGAGATTTTATCTCCTATAACATCGATAACCCCTTTGATTGGATTAGTTTTTATGGCGAGGTTGCCCTAACCGGTAAGGCCGCAACCACCGAGCAGTATGCTGAAGCTTTAGGGAAATGGTATCGAGTCGAGGTGTATTCTCGAGAAAAGGGGTATTTTGGTACCCTATTTATAGATATAACTAGGTTCAAACAAACAGAATTTGAATTATTAGCTAAAAATGAATTGCTTGGTCAACTTTATGAGGAAGTAACAGCTGCCGAAGAAGAACTCAGACAACAAATGGAAGAGTTGAATCAAGCCTCACAACTTCTGATAGAAAGCAAGAATAGGCTTAAACGAGCTCAAAAGATCGCTCATGTCGGAAACTGGGAACTCGACTTAGAAACTAAGATGCTTTGGGTTTCTGAAGAAGCCTTTAATTTGTATGGCTTAAAAATGGATCGGCATGAGTTGTCCCTCGAACTGGTTCAGCAGTTAGTTCACAAGGACGATAGAAGTAGAATGGATAAAGCTTTAGAACGTTTGATCCAAGGAGAAGCTGAATACAATGTAACCTACCGGATTATCAGTGCTGACAATTTTGAAGAAAGGCATATGCATTCAGTAGCAGAGGCGGTATGTAATAGCTCGGGAAAGCCCGTTAAAATTTTAGGGGTTATTCAAGAGGTTACCGACCGGATTATTTATGAGCGGGATTTAAATAATAAGAATAGAGAATTAATCAGACTGCATGAAGGATTGAAAGAAAACGAACAAAGAATCAAGCATATGGCATTTTACGACTACATAACGGATTTACCCAATAGATTTCTTTTTCTGGATAGGTTAAAAGAGGCCATCAGGATTGCTAAGAATAATGGTACAAATGTGATCGTAGTATTCCTTGATTTGGACAACTTCAAAACAGTCAATGACACCCTGGGACATGCGATTGGGGATGCTCTTTTAATTGAAACCTCTGAACGGCTACTAAAATGTATTGATAGAGAAATTACGGCGGCTCGTTTAAGCAGTGATGAGTTTGCAATCTTAATCGAGGGGATTGACCAGGAAAATAGTATAGTTCCTATCTTAGAAGGAATAAAATCAATCTTTAAAGAATCCTTCTGGATTAATGAAAACATACTCAATATAACGGCTAGTATTGGAGTTGCTATTTATCCGGATCATGGGGAAACAGGCGAGGAACTTATCAATAATGCGGATATGGCAATGTATAAGGCCAAAGAATTCGGAAAAAACGGCTATCAATTTTTTAACTTCATAATGAAAGAGAATCTCCTGAAAAAAGCTAATATTGAAAGGTTACTAAGAAAGGCCTTAAAGAACAAGGAGTTTGTTTTGCATTACCAACCCCAATATATTGCGGAAACAGGGAAAATCCGGGGTTTTGAGGCGCTGATACGTTGGAATAGTCCCGAAATGGGTTATTTAAATCCCCTGGAATTTATACCCATAGCCGAAGAATCCGGGTTGATTATCGAAATCGGAGAATGGGTCTTAAACACGGCGAGCTGTGTGTGTAAAAAGTTTCAAGATAAATATGGTTATGACCTAATTATGGCGGTGAATATTTCACCTATTCAACTCAGGCAAAGGAGATTTCATTGGACGGTTCTGAAGGCTATCGCAGCTTCCGGCTTAAAACCATCAAGCCTTGAGTTGGAAGTAACCGAAAGTATCTTTATTGATAGTTATGATGATGTTGCCAATGAATTGAGAAATTTAATAGAACATGGCGTAAGGATTGCACTCGATGATTTCGGGACCGGGTATTCATCGCTAAGTTATTTAAGAAAACTCCCGATTAATTTTTTAAAAATTGATAAAGCCTTTGTACAGGAAATCGATACCGTGCATCCTCATCATGAACTGACTGAATCGATTATTTCCTTAGTGCATAAGCTTAACATCAAAACGACCGCCGAAGGGGTCGAGACGTTAGAACAACTTAACTACCTGATCAAGGCAAAATGTGACCACCTTCAGGGCTATTTACTTGGGAAACCAGGGCCGGAAGAGCTGATCGACGGTATCATCGAAAAGGGCGGTTTGAAAGAGTTTCTCTTATGAGGCTATTCAGAAGCCGCATTCTTTAATTTTATATTGCTACAACTGCTGGGAGAGGATATAATGTCTAAAAAGGTTGTGCAATAAAATTCAAACTTGGAGGATTGACGAAATGGAAAGAGTTTTTAACTTTAATGCAGGTCCAGCCACACTTCCGCTTGTGGTTTTAGAAGAAGCTCAGCGCGAATTACTTAATTTTAAAGGCACGGGTATGTCTGTTATGGAAAATAGTCATCGTACTAAAGAGTATGAGGCCATCAATTCTGAGGCTGAAGCTCTGATTAAAGAATTGCTGGACGTGCCGGAAAATTATCGAGTATTGTTCCTCCAGGGCGGAGCAAGCACTCAATTTGCGGCAGTTTCCTTGAATTTAGTCCCGCCAGACGGTCACGCCGACTATATTCTTACCGGAGCTTGGGCAGAAAAAGCTTATAAGGAAGCGTCAAAATTCGTCAAAACCAACGTAATCGCCACTACACAGGACGAAAACTTCAATCGTATTCCCACAATCGAAGAAATTAAAGTGAGTGACGGACCGGCTTATGTTCATCTTTGTTCTAATAATACAATCTTCGGGACCCAATGGCAGTCTTTCCCGGACTTAGGAGGCGTTCCGCTGGTCGCTGACATGTCCAGCGATATCCTGTCAAGGCGCTTTGATGTTTCTAAATTTGCTTTAATTTATGCCGGGGCCCAAAAGAACCTCGGTCCGGCCGGAGTGACTGTGGTTATTATTCGCAAGGATTTATTAGAGAATATTTCCGGCAAGATCCCCACAATGCTGCGCTATGATATTCACGCCAAAAATGATTCCTTATATAATACTCCACCCAGTTTTTCCGTTTATATGGTGAATCTGGTTCTGCGCTGGCTGAAGAACAACGGCGGGTTAGCCGCAGCGGAAAAACGCAATGCGGAGAAAGCTGCCCTAATTTACAATACCATTGATAACAGTGGGGGCTATTATCGAGGCCACGCTGTTAAAGACAGTCGCTCGCTGATGAATATCACCTTCCGCTTGCCTAGCGAGGAGTTGGAGAAGAAATTTGCGGCTGAGGCCACTGCGCAGGGCATGGTCGGTTTAAAAGGGCACCGTTCAGTTGGCGGTCTCCGAGCATCCGTTTACAATGCCATGAGTATTGACGGGTGTAAGGCGTTAGCTGAGTTTATGAAAGCCTTTCAAAGCAATAACAAGTAAGTTTAACGCTCATTTGGTTCCCCTAAAGCAGGAGGCCGGTATTATGAAAATTGGTAGTATTGTCAATTCCAATATAAATACTATTTTTGTCGAGGACACTGTTCAAAAAGCTTTAGAAATCATGACTGGTTTGAAGATAAATGGAATGCTCGTTGTGGACCATGAAAATAAACTGGTCGGAATGGTTGTTAAAGCCGATATCTATCGATTTTTGATTCAGCCTGGGCATATTGATAGTTGTCCTGTGGATTGGGTTATGTCAAAACAAGTGATAACAGCCGATGCTAATGATGACATTTTGTTGGTGGCTAAGCGACTGAGAGATCATAATATTGTGGCTATGCCGGTGCTGGAGAATGAAGAAGTTGTTGGGATTGTTAGCATAGAAGATTTATTGGATTACTATCTTAGTTTGAACTCCAAGAGTTGAGTCTGAGTTAGTTGATTTAATTAAATCTGAATATTATGAGGGGATTTTGAAAACACAGCCAAATTGGCTGTGTTTTTGTTGAATCAGGCAGTTGGCCGGCACTAATTTAATAATCTAGGCTCGTACCTCTTCCCTGCACTCAGTTCCTCCTTTATAATGGTGATTATCACTTAATATTGGAAAAGTGCATAGTTATCAGAAAGATTTCAGAGAAAGATGTGAGACTAGTGAAGATTACTGATTATGAGATTGCTTTAAGGATATTGCTGGCTTGTGTTTTTGGAGGGATAGTAGGTTTTCAAAGAGAACGACATGAGAGTCCGGCAGGATTTAGAACGCATATTTTAGTATCTTTGGGTGCCGCTGTAATCATGATTTTATCTATGTATGGCTTCGCTGACTTTACTACAGTAACTAAAGACCCCGCGCGACTGGCTGCCCAGGTCGTCTCCGGTATTGGCTTTTTAGGAGCCGGTACTATTTTGAGGGATGGAGGATCGGTTAAAGGTTTGACCACGGCAGCTTCTCTCTGGGTTGTTTCGGCTATCGGATTGGCCGCAGGAGCCGGTTATTATTTTTTAGCGTTTCTGGTTACCTGCTTAGTTTTTATAACCTTAGAGCGTTCTGTGGAACACCACTTTTTTAGAAGCAAACAAGTTATACGGGTAGTCACTGTCAATGGAACTTGTAAAGTCCAAGATATAAACCGCATCATAGAGTCGCATAAAATAATTAGTGAAAATATCTCTATGACTTTTTTAAAAGAGGAGCAAAACAAAACTACTTTTGAATATACCTTGAGAAATCCTTTTAAAAGAATTGATACGGAAGAAATCATCGAGGACCTTAAGACAGTTGACGGGGTATATTCGGTCGAAAAGGGTTAAGGTTGGGTTAGGCCAAACGATCACTACTCAATATTTGGCCTTGACATTCATAAGAAGTAGTGTAGAATATGGAAAACAGTAAAAATGACGATGAGAGGGAATAGTACAGTTTTTGTCCCGTTTTAGAGAGCTGTCGGTTGGTGAAAGGCAGTAATGGGATAGGATTGGAACTCTTCCTCGAGTAGCCGACCGAAATTGTATTAAAGTAGGCTCGGACGGAGCTTCCGCCGTTAAAAGGAAGGGGATATCAGAACTTCGATGTGCGAAGTTTGAGGTGTGCAGTTCGATTTAGGACGCAATTTCCGGAGTCGAACAACGAACCACGAACTACCACGAATATCGATCAGTCTCGTATCTGCAGAGAAGGCGGCTATTTGTCGTCAACTTGAGTGGTACCGCGAAGTAACCCTTCGTCTCAATCAGAGACGAAGGGTTTATTTATATTTTAAGGAGGAGTTTACAATGCGTAGATTGTATGTTTTTGATACCACCCTCAGAGATGGAGAACAATCCTTGGGAATCACCCTCAATGTAAAGGAAAAATTAGAGATTGGCCACCAACTGGTGAAACTCGGTGTCGATATTATTGAAGCCGGCTTTCCGGCTTCCTCACCGGGAGATCTGGAATCGGTTCGAACGATCGCCAAGGAGATGAAAGGAGTTATCATTTGTGGCTTGACAAGGGCGGTAGTACAGGATATCGATATTTGCGCCGAAGCTTTGCGGCAAGCAGAATATCCCAGAATCCATACCGGTATAGGAGTTTCGCCGGTTCATATGGAAAAGAAATTGAAGCTGACCCCTGACCAAGTCGTAGAGCGGGCGGTTTCAGCTGTAAAGTATGCTAAGAAATATGTGAGCGATGTAGAGTTTTACGCTGAAGATGCATTTCGGAGTGAGCCCATGTTTCTGACGAAGGTTATCGAAGAAGTAATCCGTGCGGGAGCCACAGTGGTTAATATACCGGATACTGTGGGTTATGCTAATCCGTGGGAATATGGAGACTTAATTAGTTACGTGATTAATAACGTTAAGAATATTGATAAAGCCATAGTCAGCGTCCACTGCCATAATGATTTGGGTATGGCTACGGCAAATTCCCTGGCGGGTATTAAAGCCGGTGCGAGTCAGCTGGAAGGAACCATTAACGGGATCGGAGAGCGGGCCGGCAATACTTCTTTGGAAGAGGTAATTATGGCGATTTATGTTCGTAAAGAAGGATATGGGGTGGAAAGTATTGTTAATACCCGTGAGATATCTGCCACCAGCAGACTAGTTTCACGGATAACCGGAGTGCCGGTTCCTGATCATAAGGCGATTGTCGGAGCTAATGCTTTCATGCACGCTTCGGGCATTCACCAAGACGGGGTCTTAAAAGATAGAGAAACCTATGAGATAATTCGACCGGAAACTATCGGCGTTCCTCAAAATATGATCAGCCTGACGGCAAGATCCGGAAGACATGCCCTCCAGCATTGTCTGGAGGAATTAGGGTATACAATAGAAGGGGCCCAGCTTGAGGAAGTGTATCATAGGTTTTTGAAATTGGCTGATCTGAAGCAAGAGGTGTTTGATCAGGATTTGTATGTGTTAATGGGGGATTCGGGGGTGGCGGCAAATAGTATTCAGCTTCGGGATATGTCTATCGCGACAAATGGGGTCGAGATGGCTACGGCTACCGTTACTATGGAAATAAATGGAGAATTGATAACGGATGCCGCTTGCGGCAATGGGCCTGTAAATGCTCTTTTCAACACGATTGACAGGATCACCGGGAATGTTGCAACACTTGAAGATTTCACGCTGAAGTCAGTGACCAGGAGCAGCGAGGCGCTGGGTGAGGCTACCGTTAAGTTGCGCTATGATGATGGCCGCTTGGTGTTAGGCAAGGGATTTTCGACCGATATCATTGAAGCCAGTGCCAAGGCCTACATCAATGCTTTGGCGAAGAGAAATGTCCGTCCTGATTTAGAAATGGATGTTTGAATTTGAATTGTTTAAAATATTCGCATAACAATGGAAGGAAAAGCGTAATATTCGGCGAAAAGGAACAAGGAACGAATCTGAGATTTGGTCTGGAAGCCCAAAGAAGCGCACAAAGGGAGGAGTGCTATTTACAGATTACGAAAGCCAGGAAGGGAGATACATCATCATGGAACAACACTTTCTTGTGTTTAAAGATGTGGCAGAAACCAAAAACATTACGTTGTCAGCTAAGAAGTTGCATATGAGCCAACCCAGTATAAGCTTGCAAATTCAGAATCTGGAAAATCAGTGTGGTGCCCGATTGTTCGATCGCACTAATAAAGGGGTTACTCTGACTAAAGAGGGTCAGATTTTCTATGCACATGTTCGGAGTATCTTAGACCTTCTTGCTAATGCTAAAGAGCAGATCAGTGCTCTGGCTCAAAATCAGAGAGGATTGATTTACCTCGGTGCGACGTTAACCATCGGCGAATATATTTTGCCTAATATTTTGGCGTTTCTGTTTAAAACTTATCCGGATGTGGATTTCAAAGTAAAGATCGCGAATACGGAGTCAATCTCTCAAGATGTCTTAGAGAAAAAAATGCATATTGGCTTGATCGAGGGGCCGGCTCCCCAGCATAAAGACCTTAATGTCAATAAATTTTGGGAAGATGAGTTGGTAGTTGTGATTCCCCATTCCCATCCTTGGGCAACAAGAAATAGCATTTCCATAGTTGAGCTTCCACTCGAGCGACTGGTGACCCGGGAGGACGGTTCGGGAACTCGCAGAGTGATGGAGGTGGCCCTTAAAGAAAGAGGGCTGGATCCGGAGCAATTAAATATAACAATGGAATTGGGAAGCACTCAGGCCATTAAACAACTAGTCTCCGCCGGACTCGGAATTACCATTATTTCTTCTTTAACTGTGAGCCGGGCAGGGGATCGAAAAATATTTAAGACATTAAAAATTCAAGATGCTCCCATTTACCGACCTCTCAGTATTCTCACCAATGCTCGAGCTACCCAGACCAAAGATGAACTCATCTTAATTGACTTACTTCATGATCACAGGCTGTTAGCGGATGTTTTGAGTAAAGATTATAATATATTAGAGAATGTTGAGTGAGTTGTCGGCTACTCCACTGGGATAATTAAAGGATAGGATTTTTTAGCTTAGGTGGCTTTCTCGCTTCGAGAATCGGACATAATAGCTTTAGTCACACTAAGAAATCATTGCAATGCTTTAATATAGGTAATATAATGTTGATAAGTTCTAAGTGATCGGAGCAATGAGGCTTTCTGGAGATTTTTAATCTTTGGGAGGCTTCATTTATAATTGCAATCTTGTTTAGGTGGTGATCTTGGGGATGGAAAGAGTGGTAAATGATGCTGGGTGAAAAAATTCGCGCTAAAAGAATAGAGAAGCAACTGACTTTAAGGGATCTGGCAGAGAAGACCGGGGTGACGCAAGGCTTCTTGAGCCAAGTAGAGCGGGACATTACAGATCCCTCCATTACTTCTCTAAGACGAATTGCCCATGCCCTCAATGTGCCCATATTTTACTTTCTGATGGATGAAGAAAAGACAAATCCCGTCGTGAGAAAAAATGAACGCAAAGTTTTAAGATTTTCAGACTCTCATCTTACGTTTGAGCTATTGTCGCCGGATTTAAACAGAAGTATAGAGATGATGAAAGCGCGACTGGAACCGGGTGCCGTAACCTGCGACGATCTCTTAACTCATCCGGGAGAAGAGAACATCTTTATTATTCAGGGACAAATGAAAATTCAAATCGGGGAGGACGTTTATATTTTAGGTGAAGGAGACAGTATCTATTATTTCTCCAGTATTCCCCATAAGATTTGGAGCATCGGTCCGGAGGATTTGGTCTTCATTTCAGCCATTACTCCGCCGGCTTTTTAAAGTGATTATCTTTACCTCGGGATTTTCTCCTCAGATATTGCACGTCAACATAGCTCGGATGAGGAGCGTTTAATTTAAATTACTTATGTTTATTACTATGTTTGGATTGAGACTACTTGAACTATCGGATAAACGCCATTATAATTTAAAAATGGTTTAGGCAAGCTTAGATCTTTCATTCAACGGGACTTGACAGAAAACGTTTCTTCAAGGTACCCTCTGAGGAAATCGTCTTGTCTGTTAGTGAAGAAGGCGGTGCAGTATAGTTTTTGTGAATATTGGACTGTCAAATCAGGAAGAAGGGATGAAAAACTGTTGTAGGTGGGAAAGATCCTAATCTAGAAATAAATGGAGGATAGAATATGAGAAAAATCAATAAAATCGGTAGTTTAATACTGGTCTTGGCTATGATCCTGACGGTATTACTCAGCGGTTGTTCCCAAGGAAGCAAGCCGCCTGCCAACGACCAGGCAGCTAAGCCGCCTGCGGAGGAGAAAATTAAGGTCGCTTTTGTTTACGTAGGACCGGTGGGTGACTTCGGTTATACTTACGCCCAGGATCAGGGCCGAAAATACCTCGAAGCTAATATGAAGAACGTCGAAACAACTTATCTGGAAAATATTCCGGAGACAGCAGACGCTGAACGTACTTTCACGGATCTTGCTCAAAAGGGTTACAATATCATCATCGGCACCAGCTATGGTTACATGGATTACATGGTCAACGTATCCAAGAAATTCCCGAAGGTAGTCTTTGAGCATTGCAGTGGTTACAAAACCACCGACAATTTAGGCACCTATTTTAACCGTGACTATCAAGCCCGCTATCTGACCGGGATGGTGGCAGGCAAATACACCAAGACCAATATTCTCGGCTTCCTGGCACCGTTCGGCACGCCTGAAGTTATCCGCAATATTGATGCCTTTACGCTTGGCGCTCAGTCGGTCAATCCCAAAGTTCAAGTTAAGGTTGTTTGGACAAATTCCTGGAATGATCCGGCGACAGAGAAGACGGCCTCCAATAGTCTGATTGACGCAGGAGCCGATGTGCTGGCGATGCATGTTGACTCGCCGACATTTGCTCAGACAGCACAGGATCGGGGGGTGCTGGCCGTCGGTCACGATTCCGATATGTCAAAATTTGCACCCAATTCTATCCTTGTTGGTGATGTGTCCAACTGGGGTCCGTATTTTGTGGAAGTGGTCAAAGAAGTTATGAACAAAACCTGGAAACCGATACAATACTTTGGCGGAATTAAAGACGGTGGCATCATTGACATTACACCGTTCAGCGCCAAAGTTGACAAAGACTTCCAAGCTACAGTAACGGCCAAGAAACAAGATATTATGGCCGGTAAATTCGAGCCCTTCTCGGGACCGATCTTTGATCAGAGCGGAAACCTGAAGATCAAAGACGGAGAGAAAGCCCCCGATTCGCTGCTCCTTTCTATTGATTGGTTTGTCAAAGGCGTACAGGGCACAATTCCTAAATCTTAACCGAGGCTGTAATTTATAGAAGAATAAATGTCACTCACAAACCGGCGAGACTCTCGCCGGTTTGTGGTAATGTTTGAAAGGGTGAGGTCAATGGAAAATACGCCCATGGTGGAAATGCGTAAAATCAGCAAAGAATTTCCGGGCATCCTGGCCAATGATCAGGTTTCGTTTGACGTTAACTCTGGCGAAATCCACGCTTTGTTGGGTGAGAACGGGGCGGGCAAAAGTACTTTGATGAGCGTGCTGACCGGCCTTTATCGACCTGATGGGGGCGAAATCTATATTGAAGGTAAAAGAGTTGAATTTTTATCACCTAAAGATGCGGTCAACAACAGCATTGGTATGGTGCACCAGCATTTCAAGCTTGTTCAGCCCTTTACGGTGGCAGAAAACGTCATGCTTAGTATTAAGGGGCTGAAACAGATTTATAACTTAAAAGAGATTGAGCAGCAAATAATCAAGCAATCGGAAGCCTTCGGACTTTCCGTAAATCCCAAGGCGAAAATTTGGCAACTCTCGGTTGGTGAGCAACAGCGGGTGGAAATCATCAAATTGCTCCTGTTAGGTGCCAAGGTGTTGATCCTTGATGAACCGACCGCTGTCCTGACGCCTCAGGAAGCCAAAGCTCTCTTTGAGACACTGGCCAAGATGGTGAAAAGCGGGAAATCCGTGATCCTTATTTCTCATAAAATGAATGAGGTTTTGGAAAATACGAATCGCATAACTGTTCTGAGAGACGGCAAATCCATAGGGACCGTTTATACCCAAAATACGAATGAAAAAGAGCTGGCCAAAATGATGGTGGGCAGAAATATCAGTGATCCGCTGGAGAGGAAATCCTCCCGAAAAGAAGAAAAAATATTTTCTTTAGATAAGGTATCGGCTTTGGGCAACAATGGTTTGCTGAAATTGAAAAATATTTCATTTGATATATATGCCGGAGAAATACTTGGGATTGCCGGCGTTGACGGAAACGGTCAGAAAGAGCTCGCCGGAGCGGTGGCAGGCCTGCGTTCGATCAAAACAGGAAGGATTTCTTTTTGTAACAGGGACTGTACAAAATCCGGCCGTAAAAAGCGCATGAATTTGGGAATTAGCTATGTACCGGAGGATCGCATGACAACCGGGCTTGCGCCGGACCTGAACGCCTATGAAAATATGGCGCTGAATAGTTATCGCGGGTATCGGGGCTGCTTTATTCGTTGGGACAAAGTTAGGAAGGACACCGACCGACTGATCCGGAAGTTTGATGTCAGGCTGGCAAGTACGGCGAACCCTGTTAAAATGATGTCCGGCGGAAATATCCAGAAGCTGTTGCTGGCGCGTGAAATAGATTCTGATCCCTTGCTGATTGTGGCGGTCTATCCGATGCGCGGTCTTGATATCGGAGCGACTGATTACGTCAAACGGCTGCTCCTTGAGCAGAGTGAGAAAGGCAAGGCAGTGCTCCTTATTTCAGAGGATCTGGAAGACCTTCTTTCCATGACGGATCGCATCATCGTAATCTACGAGGGTGAAATCATGGGTGTTGTCAAGCCGAGCGAAACAACGCTTGAAGAAATCGGCCTGATGATGGCCGGTAAAAGAAAGGTAGTATCCTCATGAAGCATAAATTGATGGGAAGTTGGGAGATTAAAAAAACGAATTCCAGCTCTGCTCTGAAAAAGTTCGGCATCTCCGGGATCTCCATTGTATTAGGTTTGCTTTTCGCGGGGCTTTTTGTGCTGATTACCGGAAAAGACCCGCTGCAGCTCTACAGTGAGATTCTGCAATCCTCATTTGGTTCTTTCTATGGTTTCAGCGAAACGCTCGTAGAAATGATTCCTTTGGCACTTTGCTCGCTTGGGGTTTCACTGGCTTTCCGCATGCAATTGTGGAACATCGGGGCGGAAGGGCAGTTTTGTATGGGCGCTTTCGGAGCAACCTATTTTGCTCTGTTTTTCTCGGAGCTGCCCAAACTGATCATGCTGCCCCTCATGCTGATGGCCGGCTTTATCTGCGGCGGGCTTTGGGCCTTGATTCCGGCTCTGCCGAAGGCTTTCTGGAATGTCAGTGAAACCATCAGTTCTCTCTTACTGAACTATGTGGCCTATTTTTGGATAGCCTATCTTGTTTATGGTCCTTGGAAAGACCCTAAGGGAAATAATTTTCCTCTTACCAAACAATTTCCGGAGAGTGCAACCATCCCTGTATTCGGTGACACCCGGGTCAGCTACGCCATCTTTCTCGTGCTGCTCATTGCGGCAGCGATGTTCTTCCTGATTAAATATTCCAAGTGGGGCTATGAGATCTCCGTCAGCGGCTCCAGCCGCAAGGCAGCGGACTATGCCGGGATGAGCTATGTAAAAAATGTCCTGATGGTGATGTTTCTAAGTGGGGCAATATCGGGGATCGCCGGCATGGCTGAGGTTTCAGGCGTGCTGCACAGGCTGCAGCAGACGATCTCTCCCGGCTATGGCTACACCGCCATCCTGATTGCCCTGCTTGCTCGGCTGAATCCCCTTAGTATTCTGCTCGTATCCTTTCTGATGGGTGCGTTGCTGGTGGGAGGCTTCAGTCTGCAGACCTCCGGTTTTCCATCCAGTATGGTGTCTATGTTTCAGGGCTCAATTCTGTTCTTCGTACTGGCTGGCGAAGTCTTTAACAATTACCGCTTGGTAAGAAAGAAGGTATGACGGTATGGATTTAAACTATATCATCGCCATCCTTGCAGCGGGAGTCGTGGCAGGTACTCCGATTTTATATGCTTCGCTTGGTGAAGTCATTGCCGAGCGTGCCGGTATCCTGAACTTGGGGGTTGAAGGCATGATGCTCGTGGGGGCCGTCAGCGCTTTTTACGTGGGCACCTTCACAGAAAACAAATGGCTCGGACTGTTAGTGGCCTTGATCGCGGGCGGACTTATGGCGTTAATTCATGCGGTCATCACCATTGATTTCCGGGCAAGTCAGGTGGCCAGCGGTTTGGCGCTGACTATTTTCGGAACGGGCCTGTCCGCCTACTTGGGACGCAGCTTAGTGGGAATCCCGCCCACTTCGACCTTTAAGGCTGTGGCCCTCCCGGTGCTTTCTCAAATTCCGGTCGTCGGTAAAATCCTTTTTAATCAGGATATTATGGTTTACCTCAGCATGCTGTTGGTTATCCTGCTCTGGTTTGTCTTTTATAAAACAAAAGTCGGGCTGCTGCTCAGGGCAGTGGGCGAAAATCCATCGGCAGTGGACGCTCTGGGACACAACATCTTTCTGATTAGGTATGCCGCTGTTATTGTCGGAGGTATGTTCGCCGGTGCCGGTGGCGCCTATTTGTCTCTAGCCTATTCTCCCTCTTGGATTGAAAACATGTCGGCCGGCCGCGGTTGGATTGCGGTTGCCCTCGTCATCTTTGCCGTCTGGGATCCGGGCCGTGCCCTGCTGGGCGCTTGGCTGTTCGGGGTCATTGCCTCCTTGGGCCTGCATCTTCAAGCCTTGGGTGTCATGATTCCGTCCAATTTCTTGCAGATGTTGCCTTATATTTTTACTTTTATCATTTTGGTGGTCACCACGCGGGAAACCAAACATAGGCGTTCAGGAACACCCACAGCCCTTGGAATTCCGTATTCGCGTGAGGAACGCTAACTTAGTGAGCATCACTTAGTCCTAACGCTTGCTGGACGGCACGAATTCTGCTCATATAGGAAGCCTGTTTGTCATCGTCATTTACTATGGCTGCTCTAAGTTTCGCTTCCAAATAAACAGAATCAATCGTCTCCTGAGGGCTCTTGGCCGTTAAGGACTCTAAAGTCGCAATTGTAGCATCCGCTTCTTGTTCTCGCTTTAGCTCGTCGTCTTGCGATTTCTTGGCTTGCAGCACGGCTCTTTCGGCAATTCCTTCCTTATCGGGTTCCGGTACGTCTGCTCCGGCGTTCTTTTCCTTGTCCGTTTTTTGATTAACTGCTTGCTTTTCCGGAGCGGTTTTTTCTAAGTAGCGCTCAGAAAACATATCCTGTCTTCCTGTATCTATGTCTGTAGGGTTATTTTGCTCATCAATATTTTTAAAGACGATCCCGGGTGGTTTGGGGAAATCTAATTCAGGCAAGTCCTCGTGGATCTTGGTCATGTAATCCAGCCAAATATGCCCCGGATAGCTGGAACCGAATAGATTGTCAACTGCGGCAGGGGTATCATAACCGCTCCAGACCACGGTTGTATAATAAGCAGAATAACCGCAGAACCACCCGTCTTTACTCTCCTCGGTTGTCCCGGTTTTTCCCGCAACTATTTGTCCGGGAATCCTCAAATTGTGCCCTGTGCCGTAGTCTGTACTGATGACCCCTTTAAGTATATCTGTCATCATATACGCAGCTTCAGGTGAGTAAACCTGTTTCCCTGCCTGATTGTTCTGATAGATCGTGTTTTGTTCCAAATAATCGACGCTGGTGACGCAACTCGGTTGAGTATAGTACCCCCCATTTACCAAAGCGTGATACCCACCGGCTTGTTCGACCGGCGATACCCCCTCTGTAAATCCTCCGATACTTGCTACTGCGTTATTGTCTTCAGGATATATCCCCGCATATTGCATGTTCCCCAAATAGGCTAACCCTGTGCTGGGCTTTATATTAGTTAGTACTTGATAAGCAACGGTATTCAGAGACATTTCAGTTGCCCAGCGGATCGTAACGGGTCCGTAGAACGTATTCTCCTCGTTTTTAGGTCCGTTGGGGATGAATTGATCCGTTATCTTGGACAGCGGGTGATAACCCAAGTCGAAGGCAGGCGCATAATCCAGTACCGGCTTAATGGAGGATCCCGGTTGTCTAAAGCTTAAAAAAGCCCGGTTAAAAATGTCCGTATCGCCACGGCCCCCCACGATGGCGACCACATAACCCGTCTTATTGTCGATCGATACCGCAGCACCTTGCATGCTGTATTTTTTATTGGCAGGATTTATATCCGTAAAGTCACTTAAACCATTATCAAGCGCTGATTGCAGTAAGGCCTGCTTAGAAACATCCAGCGCTGTGTGGATCGTGTAGCCTCCACTGCGGATCTGTTTATCGTGCTGGAAATAGGCCTCTTTATACTTAGTTACATAGTTTTTTCTCTCAGCATCAGTCTTGAATAGATACTGGAATTTGAAGCCGTCCTGTTCCATTAACGCTCGCGTTGTGCAGTCGATGGCATAACTGGTCATGTAATTTTCAGGTGTTGTGACAGGTTTTTGAAGCGTCAGTTTTAGGACTGAGTTTTCAGCCTCAACGTACTGCCTTTGCGTTATTTTAGTTTGTTCCAACATGTCGTTGAGGATAAGATTTCTTCTTAACGTCGTCTTTTCTGGATTTACAAGAGGATTAAATAAGGCGGGGTTGTTGGATATCCCGCAAAGAGTTGCCGCTTCAGCCAAGGTTAATTCTGCAGCAGGTTTCGAAAAGAAATATTGAGCAGCACTCTCGATTCCGTAACATCCTTCGCCATAGTAACAATTGTTAACGTAAAATTCAAGAATTTGGGACTTGGTATATCTTTTCGCTAATTCAAACGCCAGAAATATTTCGGTCAGCTTCCGCGCAAGTGTTCTATCTTGGCTTAATAAAACGTTTTTGGCAACTTGCTGAGTAAGCGTTGAACCACCGACGGTCGCTTTGCCGCCATTTTTTAGATATAATAGCGCAGCCTTGATAGTTGCTTTATAATCGATGCCCCCCTCGGATAAGAAGTTTTTATCTTCAACAGCTATGTATCCCTGCAACACATAGTCAGACACCTCGGATAAGCTTAAATACTTATAAGTATTTAGACTTATCTTCGCAATTCTTTGGTTATCTTTATCCAGAATTATAGTACTTCCTGCTCTCTTAAAGGTTGTGTCATTAATAGTGCTTTCCTTGACCAGGGCATCGTTTCTGGCAGATTCAATAGTAGTTCCATACGTTAAGTATACCCCGCCGAGCAGACAAGCGATTAACCCTAACATAGCCGCCATGGAAATTGTTAAGACTTTAAAAAATTGTTTCACACGATTTGACTTTTTGTGCTTATTCATCTTGACCCCTGCCTATTACGTCAATTTGTAGTTTTTTTGGATTTCTTTTTGTTTGGAGTCGCCTTCGTTTTGGATTCCCAGAGCATTGCAGCATGAGAAGGAGACATAATCATTATATGATAGATTATGCCGGGAGGCACATTAAACGGAGAAAATAGGTACTCAAGAGTTCTAGGTTTA
>Ga0326727_10013663_pt1 | contig 17955 bp, 17 predicted proteins | sample MB2enrmetagenome_FD_207643 | JGI IMG/M metagenome (GOLD analysis project Ga0326727, IMG submission 207643) | Lab enriched peat soil microbial communities from McLean, Ithaca, NY, United States - MB29MY | ecosystem: Environmental > Terrestrial > Soil > Wetlands > Peat | place: USA: New York...
TTTCAATGGTCGGCGGCGCAGGGTTGTTGGCAATCGCCTCCACTTCCTCGATCTGCTGCGCCATGCCGGCGTCGATGGCCGGTTGATAATCGCTGTCCTTGATCTTGTCGAAGGGCGGCGCCTGAAACGGCAATGTGCTTGGCGCGTAAAAGGGATTACTCGGACCAAAGCTGGCTCCGGCAGGTGGCGCCTGCGCGGCTGCTGCGGCAGCGCCTAAAGCAATCGAGATTCCTGTAGTCAAAATTGTCCTCTTCATCCAATTGGTTTCGAGCTGCATCATGGCGGTATGGGCCCCTCAAACGGCCTATGAATCCATCCCTGATTGTAGGCGAACCGCGCCCGGTCCCGCGTGAGCAGTTCGGCGCAATTCCTGCCACGCGGCCAAGTGTGTGTGTCATTCTCTATGCAGGACCGCCTGGATTTATGGAACCTGTCACGCATTTCCTCACCGGCGCCTGCATTGGCCGCGCCGGATTCAACCGCAAGACGGCCTATGCCACTCTGGCCGCGGTGCTGGCCGCCGAGGCCGCCGATCTCGATATCTTCTGGGGATTCGCCGGCCCGGTCGAAGAACTCAAGCACCATCGCGGCATCACACATACGTTCTGGGCCGTGCCGGTGGTCGCCGGCGTGGTGGTGGGAGCGGTATGGGTCTACCACCGCTGGCGCCAGTCGCGCCAGCCGGTGCACTGGGGCTGGCTCTACGCGTCCGCCTTCGTCGCCGCGCTCAGTCACCTGCTCCTCGACTGGACCAACAACTACGGCCTGCGTCCGTTCTTCCCCCTCAATCCCCGCTGGTACGCGGGCAGCTTCATGTTTATCGCCGAGCCGCTGCTTTGGGGGGTGTTTTTCCTTGCTTTTTTCATGCCGTGGGTGCTTGGCCTTACAAACCGTGAGATCGGCGCGCGCCGCGAGCAGTTTCGCGGCCGCGGCTGGGCCATCTTTGCCCTCGCCGCAATGGTGGCGCTGGGTTTCTGGCGCTGGGCAGAGCACGCGCAGGCTGTGGCCATGGTCGAAAACACCAACATCGCCGCGGCGCCGGTCACGCGCATCGCCGCCGAGCCGTACCCTGTAAATCCCTTCCGCTGGCACGCGATTCTCGAAACCGAGGATTTTTATCGGACCGCCGAGATCGACACCCGATCTGGTTCGATTGACAGCGATCCGCGCCGCGACGTGATGTACAAGCCCGCCGACACGCCGGCGGTAGAGGCAGCCAAGCAGACGCTGCTGGGGCGCGTTTATCTGGATTGGGGAGCCTGGGCCGTGGTCCGCGACGTGGGGCAGAAGCCAGTGGCCGGCTTGGACCCTCCCAATCTCCCTCCCAACCGCGCGTGGACGACCGTCGAGTTCACCGATCTGCGCTTCAATTATGCGTTTCTGGCAACACGCAGCTCCGCGGACCGCGCTCCGCTTGGTGGTTGGGTCTACATCGTCGATGGCCGAGACGATGCGGGCGAGATCATGAATGGCCGGGTGCAGCAATAACGCGCCGCAACCTGGCACGATGCCGCAAGGGCTCTATCTGAAGGAAAAATAGGGTAAAAAGCTGGTTAGGGCGCGTAAGGAAATAAACGTCACAAAACCGTTTCGTCATGGAGTTCTGCGCCGTCCCTGCGGGACTCCGGGCACGACTTTCGATCTCTCACCCCACGCTGAAGCGCGGGGCGAACATACGCTGCGCCTACGGCGCGTGGTTCTTCCATTTTTACGAGCAGTTACGATGACTGACGGGAACTGTAACCCTTATTTCCTTACGCCTCCTTAGTCCCCGAGCAGTTTGCCGGCGCGCTTTTTCTTCATCCACCACCACGCGAATCCCAGCACCGCCAGCGCGCCCACGATCAAAACTGTGGGCAACGCGTGGCGCGCCACCAAATCGACTGCACCCGGTCCCAGCTTGAGCACCAGCAGCGACAGTGTGAGCCAGCGCAGCAGCCTTCCCACAAGAACGGCCACCAGGAAATGCGTGACCCGCATCTCAAAGACACCCGATGCGAAGACAAAGACCTTCCAGGGCCACGGCGGAGGCATCATAGAGGGGATCAACACGGCCAGAAACTCCTGGCGCTGAAAGCGGTCGCGCAGGCGATCGAAGCGCGCCCGGTTTACGCGCTTGAGAAGAAAAAGCTCGCCTCCGGCGCGGCCCAGCCCGTAGGGCACGAGGCCTCCGATCGCCGAGCCCGCCGCCGCCATCAGGCAATAAAGCCAGAAATGGCGCTTGTCGTTCCAAATATACAGAGCAAGAATCGCGTCCATGGGCACGGGAATGCTCGATGAGTCGAGCACTGCGACCGCGCCCACCCCCCAAATCCCCCATTTCAACAGCGCCGGCAGAAGCACCAGCTTCCATTCCGCCACTACGTGCGCAAAAAACCGCTTCAAACACTGTCCCCTTCCGGCCTGTTCCGCGTCAATTCATTACAGCAGTTTCAGGAATGGTATAGAGCGAAGCCATAAAGCCGAGTCGGCGCGACCAGCCCGGGGTCCCCAACGACGGGTGGCTCTTGAGAGCCGGGGTCGTTGAGGTGGGAGCATCAGGGAGCGACGACCTTTCACAAAGCTTAGTGACTCTAAGTAATTCCAGAAACTGCTCTAGAGTCTTCCGAAAACCATTGTACGAGGCGCGCTATTGCCCGCGGAATTGCCAGGGATGAGAGAATAGACAGGAAGGACTCGAATGCGGAGCCGGCAAGGCAGGTGTGTGCCTTCCGAGGCTCCTCGGGATCGAATGCCCACTAGCGAAGCGCCAGCGAAAGTGAACGAGCCCAAGGGACCAGCCGAGTCGAGCCCGCAATCGGACAGCCCCGCACAGGATTTGTCCGCTCCGGAGCCGGCTTCTCCCCGGAAATCCAGCCCGCTTCTGGGCCTTGGCCTGGACCTGTCTTCAAGCCCCGCCTTGAACTCCGAGCCGATCCCCGAACCGCGCCCTGCCTCTGGCCCGGAACCCAAAGAGCCTCGCTCCCCCGCCGCGCGCAGTTCGCGCTGGATCGACTACGACACCCACGAATTGCTGGAGATGATCGGCGAGCTCGAAGACGAGCGGCGCTGGGCGCGTCTGCGTGAGGGAATGCTCTGGGCCATCCTCGTCCACATCGCAATTCTCTTTGCCCTTTTTCTGCTTCCCCGGTACATCAAGTTCCCGAATGTAATCGATTCCAGCCGCAATAGGGAAAACCAGGTTTTCACCTATCTCGATACGCCGTTTCTCAAGCCGCCCAAGCCGGTTACGCCGCTATCGCACCCCCTGATCGACAAACAGACGATGGAGCAGATGAAGAAGCTTGCTGCACCTCCGCCTCCTGAAAAGCCCCAGGTCCAGGAGCAGCCCAAGCCGCAGCCGGAGCCCACTCCGCCCAATCCGCAGTCCCAGGTTGAGGCGCCGCATCCCGCCGCCGTTCCCGCCAAGCCCAACTTCGCCATGGGCTCGCAAAATCCAGCCGATCAACTCCGCGAAGATATGCAGAAGGCCATGCGCGGCAACGGCCAGCAGAACTACGGCAATCAGGGCGGGAGCGGCGGGCTTCGCATGCACCCCGGAGCCGGTACCGGCGGCATCGAGGTCATGTCCGACACCCAGGGCGTGGATTTCAGCAACTGGCTGCAGCGCTGGCACTACATCACGCAGTTGACCTGGGACCCTTTGATCCCCGATGAGGTCAACCCGCCCATCCTCAAACAAGGCGTGGTGGCTGTCCGCTTCAAGGTTCTGCCCAACGGCCAGGTGACCGACATGCAGTTGGACGGCCGCTCCGGCGACACGGGGTTGGACCGCGCGGCCTGGGGCGCCATTACCGGCTCCAGCTATCCGCCCCTCCCCAGGGAGTTCCACGGCCCTTATCTGGAGCTGCGCGCTTACTTCCTCTACAACGAGGAGCCGCGGTAGCCGCGCCCGCCGGAATCGGCACTCCCTACGGCGATTGCTGCGAAAGCGACTCTCCCGCGCGCAACTCCTCCACGGGCACGGCCACCTGCCCGCCGGGCCCGTGCGGTTTGTGCCTCTGATCCAGAAAGATTCCGTCCTGTTCCAGCAACGCCTCGTAAATTGGCGTGTGGCGCCAATGGCGCGCCAGCGCGAACGCGCTCATGTTGGCGATCATCAAGGGCAGCACCAGCCCGTACCCACCGGTCATCTCGAAGATGATGAGAATCGAGGTCATGGGCGCTCGCACAATACCGGCAAACACAGCACCCATGCCCACCACGGCGAAGGCGCCTATGGAGTCGGCAGAGTGGTGGAACACCGTAACGTCGATGTAGCCGACCGCGCCTCCCAGCATTCCACCCATAAAGAGCGCCGGAGCAAAGATGCCGCCCGACCCTCCGCTCGAATATGACGTCACCGTGGCCGCCAGCTTGAGGATGCACAACGCTGCCATCGCCGTCACCGGCAGGTTGCCAAGAAGCGCCTGCGTAAGCGTGGTATACGGATTGCCTGCGATGCCGTTCACGTGAAAGAACTGGATCGCCACCACGGCCAGAGCCCCTGTAGCCGCCGCGCCAATGCCCGGCTGCACCCACTTGGGGACCGATGTGAGCCGTCTGAACAACATCCGCAGCCCCAGCAGCGAATCGGTGAACGCCACCGAGACGATGGCAGCCAGCAGACCCAGCAGCGCATACCACAACAGCGATGAAGTCTTGACGAGTGTGAATGTCTGTAAACGCGGCACGTAGAAGATGGGGCTCGAACCCAGAATGCTGTGCTCCACCACAGCCGCCAGTGCCGCAGCCACAATTACGCCGGAAAGCATGGTCTGGTCGAGGCTGCCGATCAGCTCCTCCAGCGTAAAGGTGAAGGCGGCAATGGGCGCGTTGAACGCCGCGGCAATGCCCGCCGCCATGCCCACCGAGGCCATGCGCCTGCGGTTCTTGGGGCTGAGCCGGGCCACGCGCGCCAAAAAACTACTCACTCCGGCGCAAATCTGTACCGTCGGCCCCTCCACGCCCAGCGACGCTCCCGCACCAAGCTGCAAAGTGCACAGAACGAATTTGCCGAAGGTTTCCTTGAAGGAGATGGCGCCGAAACGAAAGGTATAGGCCGTCTTTACCTGGGGAATGCCGCTGCCCGCCGCTGCCGGCACCCAATAGGTGAGTCCGACTCCGGCCACCAGCCCGCCCAGCGCAGGCGTAAGAGTCGTCCACCAGATCCAGCTATGGCCCGGAGCTGCCGTGGCGCGATTGATCAGAAGAACATACAGACGCGCGCAACAGACGTGAAAAGCTACCGCTGCCAGCCCGCACAGTCCTCCGGCCACGATGGTGATGGCCAGTAACCGCTGCCGCTCGTTGGGCATGCGGCGAGCCAGCCACGCGAAAAGGCGCGCAAAAAGCCCCTCAATGCCAACCCAGTATTTCAATTCGGGGAATCCCTCGCCGCGAAGAAGCCAACAATTCAAGTATAGGCGCGGGGTTCCGGCGATTTGAGGCCTGAAATACCGACGAACCATGCGGGTTTTTGGCCAAGGCTCTTTTGTCGGCTCACAGATTTGCTTGCGCGGATGTAATCTATGGGTTACAATAACTGTGGATCGAATCGATTGGGTACTGTGCAGGTTCGTCGTACCGATGAATTCGCGGTCTGGCTGGGCGGTCTGAGAGACAAGCGTGGCCGCGCGAAGATCCTGGCGCGGATTGACCGGCTGGAAGATGGAAACCCTGGCAAGACGAGAAGTGTGGGCGCCGGCGTCGTCGAGATGAAGATAGATTTCGGTCCCGGCTACAGAGTCTATTACATCCAGCGCGGACAGCGGCTGATCCTGTTGCTTTGCGCCGGCGACAAGGGTACGCAAGCGAACGACATCAAGCGAGCGAAGGCGCTCGCGGCCCAATGGGTCGAAGCGGAGTGAGGAAATGGCAATCAAAACGAGGCCGTACGACGCGGCCGAATTTCTAACCGATCCCGAAACGATCGCCGCCTATCTCACAGAGGCGCTGGAGAGCGACGATCCCCGTTACATTGCCAAGGCGCTTGGCGCTGTGGCGCGCGCGCGGGGCGGAATGGCCCAGCTTGCGCGCGAAACCGGCATCACTCGCGAATCGCTTTATCGCGCGCTCAGCGAAACGGGCAATCCGGAACTAGGTACGGCGCTCAAGGTGATGCACGCGCTCGGCTTCCGGCTCACTGCCACCTGCGTCGCTTAAGTTTGATTTGGCGCACCGTTGAAATCACATTCAGTCTCTGTGATCCAGTCTTTCGGCCGATGCGACATTGGAGGACTTTGTCCAGCGCCGGAACGGCATGTGAATCCGCAGCGCTCTCTGGCGTACGCGCTCCTCTTCAAGGTTTTGCGTTCTCGCGTGGAGAAGATCGTTCAGCGAGATCATGCCCACCAGCCGCCGCTCCGATTGAGGGTCCAGAACCGGAAGACGGGTGAAGCCCGACTCGGCCATGCGATCCACAACAACGCGAAGAGGCTCATTGGCAAAAGCCACTTGAGGGTGCGGAAGCGCAATCTCCGAGAGCCGGGTTTCCAGCGCCACGCCATCGGTTTCTTCAAAATGCTTGAAGAGCTCCTTCCGAGTGACGACTCCGATCAAATGATTCTCCGCATCCACTACGGGGAAAAGATATTGGCCTTGAGGACGCGGCTTGCTTCGAATCATTCCTCGCGTTTCCTCAAGCGTTTCCGTTCCGGGCAGGGCAACCACGTTGGTGCGCATCACCTCTCTCACGAACAAAATCTCGAGGGGATCAACAGCGTATTCGCGGCTCAAATGATATCCGCGCCGCGAGATCTTCTCCGTGAGAATGGACCGTTTGAGCGTGAGCACCGTAAAAGCATGGGCGAGGAAGCAAGCCACCAGAAGCGGCATCAGCATATTGATGTCGTGAGTCAATTCGATGGCGAAGACAATACCGGTAAAGGGCGAGCGCATGGTGCCTCCCAGGATGGCTCCCATGCTGACCAGCGGCCAGAACCCCGCCCCGAAGTGTGGAAGAAACATGCTCTCGATGCCGCCCAGTGCTGCTCCCATCATCAGCAATGGAGCAAGAACGCCGCCCGAAGTCCCCGACCCCAGTGAAATCATCCAGATGGCGGACTTCACCAGAAGAACTCCCACAAAAACCTTGAGCGGGGCATCACCACCAAGCAGCATTCGGATGGTGTCGTATCCCACGCCTAGCGCCTCGGGAAAAATCAGTCCTCCCAATCCCACGAAGACGCCGCCGATCGCCGGCCACCACATCCAATGAATGGGCAGCTTTTTGAACAGGTCCTCCGCGGCGTAGACGCCGAGGGTCAGCAGCGCTGAGAGCGCTCCGGCAGCAAGCCCGGCCAGGACACAGCCACCAAGTCCTTGGGGGCCAATAAAGACGGGGTGGGCCGGAACCGGGAACAGCGGACCCAGCCCGAGCAGGTAGCGCCTCAGCACGCAGGCTGTCGCGCTGGCCAGGGCGACGGGAATGGCGCTGCGTGGCTTCCATTCGAATAGCAGTAGCTCGACACCAATTAATACGGAGGCAAGCGGAGCTGCGAAAGTTGCCGACATGCCGGCAGCCGCTCCTGCGACCAGCAACGTCCTCCGCTCCATACTGGTGAAATGGAAGAGCTGGGCGATCATCGATCCAAAAGCCCCGCCGGTCATGATGATGGGACCCTCGGCTCCGAATGGGCCTCCTGTACCGATTGAAATGGCCGCCGAAAGCGGTTTAAGGATGGCCAGCCGCGGACGGACGCGGCTGCCGCTCATCAAAATCGATTCGATTGCTTCGGGGATGCCGTGCCCCCGGATTTGTTCCGAACCGTAGCGCGCCATAAACCCCACGATGAGGGATCCGATAACAGGCACTGCGACTGCGTAGACGCCGAGATGGTTGCCGGCCGGCGAAACAAACGCGGCACTCAGCCGATGATAGTAAGCGATATTCGTAAAAAAGCCGATCGTCTTGAGCAGAAGCCATGCAACGCCTGCTCCCAGGCCGCCAATCACGATGGCCATCAGCGAAATGGGAATCACACGGATGGTGGTTGTAAAATCGCCAAGCTCCTCGAGGGAGGACTTCAACCGCTTAGCGCGAGAAGGCAGATTCATGCCGCCTCCTTTTCGGCCCCACCGAGTGAGCCAGTACTGCCGAGAGCGCTTGAGAAAGTGCGGGACCGGAGACCCTTAATTCCTGCCAGTGCAGAATGGAGAGCCGATGCAGCAGTTCTTCCCCATGTGGGGTGAGTTCAATCAACACTTCGCGGTGATCCACATCGCTGTTCCGGCGCGCTACCGCTTTTTGTCCCACCAGGCGGTCGATCAATTCAACCGTGCTGTGATGGCGAAGACAGAGCCGTTGCGATAACGCCGTGACCGTGGGACGTGTACCCTCCGGCAACCCCTTGATGGCCAGCATGAGCTGGTGCTGCTGCGGCTCGATACCGTGGGACCGGGCCGCTTCTTCGCTGAAATGCAGAAATTGGCGGATGCGGTACCGGAATTCGGCAAGCCTGCGATAGCCCGCAGCCGAGACGTCGCTGCGGCGTGCTAACGAATCGTTGCCATGGCCGCTGAATACCATTGGTAGAACTTCCTAAATATATCGTATCACGATCTAAATCCGAGTGCAGCCTGTTTCCGCTTCCTTGCCTGCCGCGTTCGCGGTAGAATTTCTTCGTAAGCTATGTGCTGCCTCGCCATTGCCGGCTCGCCCTTTATCAGGCGTTTCCGCCGCGGCCGCCACGACCGTGGACGCTGACCCATTGCCCTGAGTAATCTATATTTTGACGAGTTTCTTTGCTGAATGCGGGCGTTTTGCGTCCCGCCAGTCCGCGAAATCAGCAGGCTTGTTATCCGTGAACCAGTTCGAGGAAAATATCCGCTTGTTGCGCGGATAAAGGATAGAAAGGGATCTTCCCAATGAACAGCTTTCAAAGCCGTGCCGTGTTAACCTCCGGCCGCCGCTCTTATACGATTTATCGCCTTCCCGCGCTCGTCGCGCGCGGCTTCAATCTCAGCCGCCTGCCCTTCAGCCTCAAAATCCTGCTCGAAAACCTGCTGCGCCGCGAGGACGGCGTCAACGTCACCGCCGCCGACATCGAGTTCCTCGCCAACTGGAACGCCAAAGCCGAGCCCAGCCGCGAGATTGCCTTCATGCCGGCCCGCGTCCTCATGCAGGACTTCACCGGCGTCCCCGCCATCGTCGATCTCGCCGCCATGCGCGACGCTATCAAGACCCTCGGCGGCGACCCCGAGCGCGTCAATCCCCTCGCGCCTGCCGAACTCGTCATTGATCACTCCGTGCAGGTGGACGAGTACGGCACTTCCTCGGCCTACACATCCAACTCGTTGCTCGAGTTTCTGCGCAACCGCGAGCGCTACGCCTTCCTCAAGTGGGGCCAGTCGGCCTTCCGCAACTTCTCCGCCGTGCCGCCCGGCATGGGCATCTGTCATCAAGTCAATCTCGAATACCTCGCCCGCGTCGTCTTCACCGCAGAAATCGACGGCGAGCAAGTCGCCTATCCTGACACGCTCGTCGGCACCGACTCGCACACCACCATGATCAACGGCCTTGGCGTGCTGGGTTGGGGCGTGGGCGGAATCGAAGCGGAAGCCGCCATGCTCGGGCAGCCTATCTCCATGCTCGTCCCGCAGGTCGTCGGCTACAAGCTCAGCGGCAAGCTGCGCGAAGGCGCGACGGCCACCGATCTCGTCCTCACCGTCACCCAGGCGCTACGCAAGCTCGGCGTCGTGGGCAAGTTCGTCGAGTTCTACGGCCCCGGCATTACGGAGCTGCCCCTGGCCGACCGCGCCACCATCGGCAACATGGCGCCCGAGTACGGCGCCACCTGCGGTATCTTCCCCGTCGACCAGGAAACCCTCCGCTACCTGCGCCTCACCGGCCGCAGCGAAGAACAGATCGCTCTCGTCGAGTCCTATTACAAGGAACAAGGCCTCTTCCACACTGCCGGCACGCCCGAAGCCGACTACACGCAGACCATCGAGATCGATCTCTCGACCGTCGAGCCCAGCGTAGCGGGACCCAAGCGCCCACAGGACCGCGTGCTGCTGAAAGACGCAGCCGCCAACTTTGCCCAGCAACTACCCACGCTGCTCGCGCCCACCGCCAAGCCGCCCGGCTCGCGCATCGCCGCCACGTGGCAGCACAAATCCCTCACTGACACCGCCGTCGCTGTCGAAGATTACGAAGGGCCATCAGTCTCGGCCCCAATCCACGTCACAACAACGGTGAAAGAACGTTTCAACGTCGATCCCGATCCCTATCTCGACCACGGCTCGGTCGTCATCGCCGCCATCACCAGTTGCACTAACACCTCGAACCCATCAGTCATGATCGCCGCCGGCCTGCTCGCAAAAAAAGCCGTCGAAAAAGGCCTTACCGTCCCGCCGTGGGTCAAGACCTCGCTCGCTCCCGGCTCCCGCGTCGTCACCGACTACTACCGGAAGGCCGGCCTGCTGCCCTATCTCGAAAAGCTGCGCTTCAACGTCGTCGGCTACGGCTGTACAACCTGCATCGGCAACTCCGGCCCGCTCCCTGCCGACGTGACCAAAAGCATCGAAGAGCACGGCCTCGTCGCGGTCAGCGTGCTCTCAGGCAACCGCAACTTCGAGGGCCGCGTCAACGTGGATGTGCGCGCCAACTACCTCATGTCCCCGCCGCTCGTCGTCGCCTACGCGCTCGCCGGCCGCATCGGCCATAACTTCGATGCCGATCCGCTCGGCAAAGACCCCTCCGGCCAGCCTGTCTATCTCAAAGACATCTGGCCTACGCAAGCTGAAGTCGCCGCGGCCATCGAGATCGGCGTCAATAGCGAAGGCTTCCGCCGCGAATACGCTACGGTCTCACAGGGCGACGCCAACTGGCAGGGCCTCAGCTTCCCCTTGGGCGACGTCTACCAGTGGGAGCCCGACTCCACCTACATCCGCAAAGCGCCTTACTTCGACGGCATCACCGCGACGCCCGCGCCCGTCCAGAACATTGCCGGCGCACGCGTGCTCGCCGTCCTGGGCGACTCCGTCACCACCGACCACATCTCGCCCGCCGGCTCCATCAAAGCCAACGGACCCGCCGGTCAATATCTATCTGCCCACGGCGTCAAGCCCCCGGACTTCAACTCCTATGGCTCGCGCCGCGGCAATCATGAAGTCATGGTGCGCGGCACCTTCGCCAACGTGCGTCTGCGCAACAAGCTCGCGCCCGGCACCGAGGGCGGCGTTACCCGCCTGCTCCCTGAAGGGGAACAAATGTCCATCTTCGACGCCAGCGTGAAGTACGCCGAGCGCGGCGTTCCGCTCATCATCCTTGCGGGCAAGGAGTACGGCTCCGGCTCTTCGCGCGACTGGGCCGCCAAGGGCCCCAAACTCCTCGGCGTCCGCGCCGTCATCGCCGAAAGCTTCGAGCGCATTCACCGGTCAAATTTGGTTGGCATGGGAATTCTGCCGCTGCAATTTGAGGCCGCCAAGAATGCGGAGTCCCTCGGCCTCACCGGCGAGGAGACTTACGACATCCTTGGCTTCCGTGAGCGGCTCGACGCAAGGTTCGAGAACGGCCGGTCGGTCGCGGTGGTAGCTACTTCCTCCAAAGGCAAAAAAATAACCTTTGAGGCCCACATCCGCATCGATACGCCGCAGGAGATCGAGTACTACAAGCACGGCGGCATCCTGCAGTACGTGTTGCGGCAGTTGGCGGCAAAGTAGCAGGGCTCTACCGGCCTCTTCGGAATTGACTTCGCCATCGTGCTTTTGCGTTTGCTTTTGCGCATCGCAGGCCCGATGCACTCTGGGTCATGCGGACCGCCGGCTTGGTGCTATTTAATGTTCGGCGGAGTCATCTTCGCGGTGATCGCCTGGAATGCAGCCCAGTTCGCCTCCACAAAGGCCGCATTTGCCGGGGTGATTGAGTTCGGGGGGTACGACGAGATCATACCCAGCTTCTTCATCCCCGCAAATCCGACGTCGTTGATGATGGCGCCGGTGATCACGATGAACTCTCGCGTCTTCAGCCCGTTGGCATGAATGATCGCGGCGATCTGCGGATATTGCGAGTCAATGTCCTGGGCCTGCTGGGTAATGGGCTTCTTGCCTGTCGTGGAGCTCCCGGCATCGAGCGCCGCGTTAAGGCTGGGATTGGCTGCAACCAGCTGGTTGATGCTCTGCATGGCCGTGGCCGCTTTCTCTGCCTTGTCCAGTGTGAGCACGTAGTTGCGCACCTCAATCACATCGGGATCGCCGCCTGCGCTCGGCGCCATTGCGCCCATTGTGGCCGTCGCCAGCGCCACAAGGCTAACACCTGTGAATACCGACAGGGCTTTGCGAACTCTCATCGGTTTTCTCCAATTTTTCCTTGATTGTTTTCCCTTGATTGTCCGGATTCCGGCTTTCCGAACTGGGGGACCCCATTGTTCCTGCCCGGTCAACAGAGAATATACCTTAATGTGCCTGATTCGCCACCGAATTTCAGATAGAATTCCTAATCTGCAGGGCCCCCCCATCCATGCGGCGTCTGCTGCGCCTACAACGGTTCCACAATTGCTGTACACCGAAACCGCAGCCGCTGAGTGGCTTTTTCCTTAAGAAAAAGCCACCTTGCTCGGCGCCGGAGAGGGCACGTGAATTGTGGAACCGCTCGAAGGTCAACACGAAAGCTCAGGTTTCATGGGCGGTTTTGCTGCTGTGCCACAGTTGCGCTCACAGTGGGGCCACGGCGCAAAAGACTCCGGACCAGCGAACCGTAGCGGTGGCAGCCGTGAACGCGCAGGCGCAGCCGCCCCAGCCCGCGCCCAAGGTGCGCATCGATACGCCGCAGGAAATCGAGTACTACAAGCACGGCGGCATCCTGCAATACGTCCTGCGCCAGCTAGTGGCGAAATAGGCAGGTCTTGCGGTACGCGCTACTTCCCCGTCTTCCGCTCGTCTTCCAGGACTTCATCCAGCATCATGCGCAGGCTGGTGGCGCGGGCGTGGCCCAACTGCACATCGGCTGACGTAGCCTGCGACAGCTCATCGGCAAGGTTCAACGCGGCCAGTACCGCCACGCGCAACGAATCTGCTGTCTTTCCGTGCGCGGCCACGGCGCGCATCTTGGCGTCGACGCAGGCGGCCAGCTCGCGGATGTGCTCAGGATCCTGGCCTGAAAGGTGGTAGAGCTGGTCGTAGATTTCGACCGTCACGTATTCGCCTGGATTGGAATCTTGCCTGCCGTCTTGCCTGCTGACTTGCCTGCTGTGCGGTTCCTCGGCCATCCCTGCCTCACAGTTCCAGTGCGTCCAGTTCCGCGAGCAGCCGCTCCACGCGTTGCCGCACCTGGTCGCGCTCGGCGCGCAGCGCATGCATTTCACTCTGCTGTTGCTCCAACAGAGGCGTCTGCGCGCGTAAAGTTGCCTCGGCGCTGCCGGCTCGCTCTTCCGCTTCCGAACGCGCATGCCGCTCCCGCTTCACCAGTTCCACGGCGCGCCGCACCCGCTCCTCCAGCGCCGAAAATTCGTCCATGCTCACTGCCAGCGCGCCTGGTTCCGCTGGCGCCGTTTGCGGCTGTTCCTCACTTTGCATTTCCACTGTTTCCTCCAGCTCCTGGACGAGCGCTAACTTCGGACACCGTTCATTAGGACGCCTTCATTACCGTTTGGGTGCCGCGTCGAGTATAGCGCCGACCGGCCTCGATGTTTTCCTCAGACCCTCAGCCGCGCCCCTGCCTTGCCTACGGCTTCCACAATCCGCGCCTGAAAGCTCTGCAACTCTTCCTCCTGCAGCGTGCGGTCCGGCGCCTGAAAGGTCGCGCCCAATAGCAGCGCATACTCGCCTTTGCCCAGCCGCGCATCGCGGAACACCTCGCGCACGCGCCAGGCAACAAGCTCAGGAATCTGCAATCCGGCCATCGCGCCATTGATCGTCTCCCACGCGATGTTTTCGTCCAGAACAAGCGAGAAATCGCGCCGCACCGGCTGGTAGCGTGAGATCTCGCGCGCAATGGGCTTGCGAACGGGAAGCTTGTAGAGCCGGTCGAGATACAACTCTCCCACCAGCACGGTTTCCTTGAGCTTGCGTGCCGCGGCCTCGCGCGGATGCAGCTGCCCGAACCAGCCGACGGTCACGCCGTCAGCTACCGCGCGCGCCGCGCGATACGGATGCAGCCATTCCGGCGTCAATCCAGCCTCAGTTGTAAACCGGTCGAAGTACATCGCCCGCATCTCGAACCGCGCCAGCACCTGCTCCACTACGCCCTTCACGTCGTGGAACTCGATGGCCCGTCCAGCATGCAGCGCGCTCTCTTCCGGCAAACTGCCCACGGCGCCAAACGCCAATGCAGGCCGCTCGTCCACTTTCTCGGTGGTGCCACTGAACACCCTGCCCAGCTCGAACAGCCGCACATCGTTCACGTCGCGGTTCAGGTTGCCCGCAATCACGGCCAGCATGCCCGGCACCAGCGACGGCCGCAGCACGCCTGCCTCTTCGCTCAATGGATTGCCCAGCGGCACCACAAGCGCCGGCTGCGGCGCAGTCAACGCTCCCTCCGCCGCCGAGCAGAAAGTGCTCCCAATCGCCTCATGGAACCCGGCCGCCAGCAGCGTACCGCGCACCGCCGATTCCTTCTCCGCCCACGGCAACGCACGCACGCCCTCGCCGAACGAAGGCAGCGTGTTGGCGAAACGGTTGTAGCCGTAAACCCGCGCGACTTCCTCGATCAGATCGATTTCGCGCTCCAGATCAAGCCGCCAACTGGGCAATGTAACCTGCCACGAATACGGCTGACTTGCTGACTCGCCGGCTTGCTGATTCGCTAATTGACATCCCAACGCCGTCAACACGCCCTCGACCGTCGACGCAGTAATTCCCTCTTCGTCCACCGTTGCGCCCAGAATGCGCCGCACCTCGCTTAGCGCGAGCGCTACAGGCTTGCGCCGCGCGGTGCGTTCTTCCGCTGCCGCCACGCGCGCGTCCACCATCTCGCCTTCAATCCACCCTCCGTTCGCCAGCAGAATGGCGCTCACCAGCGCCGATGCCACGGGCGCCGTATTGAAATCTGCGCCACGTTCGAATCGGTGGCTGGCGTCGGTGTGCAGCCCATGCCGCCGCGCGGTTTGCCGCACCACCATGGGATCGAACCACGCCGCCTCGACGAGCACATTTTTCGTCTCCGGCGTGATCATCGTGTCCCAGCCGCCCATCACCCCGGCCAGCGCCAGCGCCTTCTTGTGGTCGGCAACCACCAGATCGTCCGCTTCCAGAGTGCGCTCCACGCCATCCAGCGTCTTGAGCCGCTCACCCTTATGCGCCCGCCGCACGACGATCCCTCCATCGATCTTGTCCAGATCGAAGGCGTGCGTCGGCTGGCCCATCGCCAGCCAGGCAAAGTTGGTCGCATCCACGGCGTTCAAGATCATCTTCTGTTCGAGCAACCCGAAGTAGGTGGCCACCTCCGCCCCTGCGAACCAATCCCGCGACTCGCCGATCGTGATGCCGCGCAGCACTCGCGCCGTGAACCGCCCACATGCGTCTTCGGCCTCGATGCGCACGGAGTAGGGCGTCTTTGCCGGTTTCGCTTCGGGCAATGAAAAAACGAGCGCCGGCAACGACAGCCCATAGATGGCCGCTGCCTCGCGCGCAATGCCGTAGTGGTTCATTGCGTCCACGCGATTGGTCGTGATGTCCATCTCGTAGAGCGAGCCGTTGCCTTCGCCCAACGGATAGTTACCCTCAACGGCAATGCCGCGCCGAGTCAGGTCCTCGGCAAGCCGCGCGTCGTCGACCGGCAGCTCAGGCAGGTACGCTCGAAGCCATTTCGTCAGTATCTTCATGCAAACTGCCCCAGGAACCGCATATCTCCCGCGAAGAACTGGCCAATCTCGCTGATCCCGTACTTCATCATGGCGATGCGCTCCGCGCCCATGCCGAAAGCGAAGCCGGAGATCTTCTTTGGGTCGTAGGCCGGCTGCTTTTCCGCCGCAAAGGCAAACACTGCCGGGTCCACCATGCCGCAGCCCAGCAGCTCGATCCATCCGGAGTCCTTGCATTTGCGGCAGCCTTTGCCCCCACAAAAAATGCAACTGATCTGCACATCGGCGCTGGGCTCGGTGAACGGGAAGAACGACGGGAAGAAGCGCGTCTTGACCGCCGAGCCAAACAGCGCCTTCATCGCGTGGTCCAGCGTGCCCTTCAAGTCGCTGAAGGTGATATTTGTGTCGACACACAACCCCTCGATTTGGTGGAAGATAGGCGAGTGCGTCGCGTCGGCTGCGTCGTTGCGATGCACCTTGCCGGGAATCACGATGCGCACCGGAGGCGGCTGCATCTCCATGGTCCGCATCTGCACCGGTGAGGTGTGCGTACGCAGCAGCAGCCGGTCACGCAGCGGCTTGCGCTCCTGCGCCGCCACCACCAGCGTGTCCTGCGTGTCGCGCGCCGGATGGCCGGGCGGAAAGTTCATGCACTCGAAATTGTAGTAGTCGGTTTCAACCTCCGGCCCCACGCCTACCGAATAGCCGAGCGCGGCAAAGACTGAAACAACCTCGTTCAGCGTGCGTGTGATGGGGTGTTCGGCCCCGGTCAGACGCCGCGTTCCCGGCAGCGTGATGTCGATGGCCTCGGCCTTGAGCGCGGCGTCGGCCGCGGCATCGGTCGGACCCGCGCCTTCAAGCAGCGCCTCAACAAGCTCCTTAAGCACTTTGAACCGCTGGCCTACGGTTTTCTTCGCTTGTGGAGGCGCGGCTTTGAGCCAACGGTCCGAAACTTCGTTAAGCAGGCCCTGCTTGCGCCCCAGCCACTTGAGCCGAAACGCCTCCGCGTCGAGCGCCACGGCGCTTTCGCGCGCCTGGCGCTCCAGCACGGCAAACGCCTGGTCCAGCGCGGCCTCGTCAAATGCCGTCAGATTCGGTATTGCTTCTGTAGTCATGCGTAAAGTTCAGAATAAACCACTGCGTGAGGCAGGCGACGGTGCGCTGCTTTGTCCATAAACGTACAACGGCCCGGAGTCCTTTCGAACTCCGGGCCGCATTTTTCCGCCAGTCTATCGGAAATCTTGTTATGCTGCCTTTGCCTTGGCTGCATTTGCCGTAGCCTGCTCAACGAGCTTCGTAAAGCCCGCCGCGTCTTTCACTGCAATGTCGGACAGAATCTTGCGGTCGAGCTCGATGCCGGCCTTCTTCAATCCGCTGATGAACTGCGAATAGCTGGTCCCGTTCAGCTTGCATGCGGCCGCGATACGCACGATCCACAGCGAGCGGAACTGGCGCTTCTTCAGCCGCCGGCCCGTATAGGCAAACTTCAGGCCGCGCTCTACGGCCTCCTGTGCTGCCTGGTACAGCTTCGATTTGGTCAGGAAGTAACCGCTGGCGCGATTCAGAATCTTCTTGCGGCGGTCACTCCGCTTGGTGCCACGTTTTACGCGGGGCATGGTGGGTTCTCCTTTTTGCGTTTCTGTTTACGCGGCTGGAGGCAGGAGGCCATGATGGATGGCTGTCAACCTCTTCACTCGCTCTCGTCAAGCCTGATCTCTCGCCGTTGCGAACGCATTCCGCAACTGGCGGGGGCCAATACATCGGCCCATATTGCAGTGGCACAACCCTCATCCAAAAGGCTGCCCCACGCAGTGGTCAGGCGTAGGGAATCATGCGCGCTACCTTCTTGTAGTCGCCGTCGGAAACCAGCAGGGTCCTTCCCAGCTTCCGCTTGGTCTTCGGCGCCTTCGAAGTAAGGATGTGCCGCGTCTTCGTCTGGCCCCGCTTGATCTTGCCGGTGCCAGTCTTGCTGAAGCGCTTGGCCGCGCCCGAATGGGTCTTCAACTTAGGCATTTTGTCTCGTTTTTCTGGTTCTCTGGAAAGGCGGGATCGCCCGCCATCGCCCCAAAGACAGGGATCTCCTTCTCTCTCGAGGCCTCAAACAGTATATCGCAATCATCGATTTCACGCGACCCCGACTCTCTTCCAACACAAGATGAGCCTGAAGGAGGACTTTGATTCCAATACAAGATGAGCCTGAAGGAATAGGCATGCTGGAGATTGAATATCAGCG